>JACCDT010046138.1_pt1 | contig 11036 bp, 9 predicted proteins | sample 7446291 | NCBI WGS metagenome assembly JACCDT01 (sample SAMN15323446, study PRJNA562643) | freshwater metagenome | isolation source: river surface water | place: USA:Blue River Watershed | collected 2017-08-17 | reverse complement strand
GCTGGATCTACTTCGACTGGACCGACCCCGGGCGCCGGCGCGACGTGCCCGCCCGCCTGTACATGCCGCAGGTGCCGCAGCGGCACGCGCCCCTGGTGGTGTTCTCGCATGGCCTCGGCGGCTCGCGACAGGGTTACAGCTACCTGGGTCGTTTTCTCGCGCAGCAGGGCGTTGCCGCACTGCATGTGCAGCATGTCGGCAGCGACCGCCGGCTGTGGGCCGGCGGCAGCCCGCTGGAATTGTTGTCACGCATCCGCGCCGCGGCCAGCGAGGACGAGGCCCGCGCCCGCGCGGCGGACGTCCGCTTCGCCCTCGACCAGCTCGCTGCCAGCCCCTGGTCGCAGCGCCTGGACATGGGACGCGTGGTGGCCGCCGGCCACTCGTACGGCGCCAACACCAGCATGCTGCTGGCCGGCGCCACGGTGCGCCGTGCGGGCGAGACCATCGAGCTGCGCGATGCCCGGGTGCGGGCTGCGGTGTTGATCTCGGCGCCGCCCTTCTTCGGCGAGCGCTCGGCCGACGGCATCCTCGGGCCGGTGACCGTGCCTTCGCTGCACATCACGGCCACCGGGGACGTGATCCGGATCCCGGGCTATTTCAGCGGTGTCGAAGACAGGCTGTCGGTGTTCGACGCGATCGGCAGCGCCCGCAAGTGCCTGGCCGTATTCAAGGGCGGCACGCACAGCGTCTTCACCGACCGCCTGGCGACGGGCGGCCTGGATGCCAACCGCCAAATCAAGACCGCCACCTGCGAGCTGGTGGATGCCTTCCTGCGCGAGACGTTTGACGGCGACGCCCGCACGGTGATGGCATGGCCGGAAAGGCACCAGGCCTTGCTGGAGCGGTTCGAGGCCCGTGCCGTATCGGGCCGTGCCTGATACGGCTGGCTCTCGGGGCGCCTGGCTGCCTGGCCGCGGTGCCCGCTGCCTCAGCTTCCGCCAAGCAGCGCCCGCCACCCTGGCACCTGCACATGCTGGGTCGTACTTACCCGGGAAGCGCCGCTCGCGACAGCGGTCGAGACATCCCGGATTCTTCGCCCGCTGCTGTCATAGGTGTACTCGTAGGTGTTGTACATGTCGCCATTTGAATCGTAGAGGCGGGAGAATTCCGGTTGTCCGCGTGCGTTGTTTGTCGTCTCAGAGGCCAGCCTGCGCCCACCCTGCGCCGAGAGAATGAATTCACGGGCCCGGGTTCGAGTCCCACTGGCATCAACGGTGTATTCCCAAGCGGATCCCGCCAGGAGTTGACCCGCCGGATCGTAGAGAGCGAACTTGGTCAACCCGCCCAGCGCGTCGTACTCCCATCCCAATTGCCCGGTCAGCGCACCTGCTGCATCAAATTGCCTCGAGCGCGCGAGTTGGTATTTTTCATCGTACTCATACTCCGTGGCGTCCTGAACCAGCCCGCCAGTGTCCAGCGATTCCCGCCGCGTGAGTCGGCCAAGGTCGTCGAAGCGCTGGACTATTCGTTCGACCTGGTTTCCGTTGAAGATGTAGATGCGCTCCAGCATGTTCCCCCGGATATCGCGCGAGATCGTTTCTGTCCAGTAGACGACCGAAGCGCCATCTGTCGCTTCGCTCTTGATCAGGTATCCGTTCGCATCGTAGGTATGAGAAATGACGGCCGCAACGGTGATGCCGTCCTGCGATTCGTTGCGCCGTATCAGGTTCCCTGCCTGGTCGTAGTGAAACGTTGCCAGGGAGATCAGGTTGTCGGAGTTGTCGAGGTAGCGCTCCTCGACCAGAAGGCCTCGATCGGAATAGCGCATCCGGGTCGTCGTTTTCAAGTTTGCCGGGAGTTCGGTGTTGACGACCTCCGACACCGCAGCCAGATCGACCGTCAGCCCCAGCCCGCGGTACAGGTCGGTTGCGGCAAAACCTGGATTCTTGATGGGACGTGATCCGCCCCAGATGCCTGCCGCTCGTGCCTGGCCCATGTAGGTGCCCAACGTCGGGTGGGTCTTGAAGTCAATCGCAGACGTTTCAAAGCGAATGGGGGCGCGCGCCTGCATCGACCGCAGCTGCACCGGCACGGTGATGCGATTGGCCAGGTCGCTGTCCTCGTCGATCGATTGCAGGAACAGGCTGATGTTGAGGGCCTTGTCCAGTCCGCGGCCTGTCGCCGTGGGCGTCCCCACAGGCACTTCATTCGATGGGGGCTGGATGCCAGCCAGGTCGAAGGTGTTGACTTGGGAAGCACCTGCTGCCTGTCCTAGCACCAAGTCGCCCACCGCGAACGTCACCTGCTCACCGGATCGGAATCGGAACCTGCCGTTCGCATCCGTGATGCCGGACAGGCTCGCCGTCTGGTAACGCAGCCCCTCCACCACCGCAGCGTCCCGAAAGACTCCGGTCTGTACCCCATCTCCGCCTCCTCCACCTCCCCCACAGGCAGCGAGCCAAGGCACCCAGGTGGCGATCAAGAGCAGCGTCGAAAAAATTCGGAAGGTCATGGGTGATCTCTGTCGGCTGGCGCATCCGATCGGTGCGCGCAGGTGTCGTCTGAAGTGCGGCCTGCGGCGCGCCTGCGGTGATGCACGAGCCACAGGCGCTGTCATCGCAGTATTCGAGGTGGCGCTTGTCGAAGTCTCTCGATGACTCTCGAGCCCCTGAGAGACCTTGAGAGCTTTGCTGCCGGCTGGGGTTTCAAGCTCGGCCTGCTGGAGGGCAGGCGGTCTCTGATGGTCGCTTCTCTCTTTCGGAAGACCCGACCTGTGCCCTTGACCGTGATGAACTCTTTGTTTAATTTGATGAACGTTGCCGGGGTGTGCTCGCCACCTGCGCTGGCGGGCCGGGTTGAACCGTAAGGCAGCCCCTGGATGGAGGCGAGGGCACTACGTTCTTCCGGCATGCCCAAGGCACGTCAATTTCTTCCGCTCTGAATGCAATCCCTGTGTGCCTCGCGCCGGCAGGTCTGGCTGCTTTTCCTCCTGGCTGCCATCGCCCTGGTGGGTGGCGCCGGCCAAGTGCGCGCGCAATCGGCGGCCACGCTGCAGCCCCTCTGGTGCCTGGCCGAGGAGGCGGCAAGGTCCGCGCCGGCGGAAGGTCCTCCGACCGACTGCCTCTGGGGCCCTGAACCCGGCCCCTTGGCACGGGGTGGCGCCACAGCCTTGTGGGCGCGGCTGAGCCTGCCCGAGTCCCTCGCGCGTGGTGGCTCCCATGAGTTGCGCGTGGGGCCGCACGCTGTGGCTTCGGTGGATCTGCTTCTGCCTGCCGACGGTGGCTGGCAGGTCCAGCGGGCCGGCCAACGCGCTGACCAGGCCGCAGGGCACACGGTATTGCAGGGATACCGGTTCGCGATGACCGGACCACCAGCCGGCCCGGTTGCCTACCTCCGGTTCAACGCCCCGCTGCCCGAGTTCGCCTGGGTCGAGCTCAGGACATCCCATGCCGGCGTGTCCCTTCCTGCGGAATGGGGCCTGGGGCTGCACACCGGACTGCTGCTGGCGCTCTTTCTCCTGTCGCTGGCGGGCATCTGGCTGGAGCCTGGACCGGTGACACGGCGATTTGCCCTCCTCATGGGGGCAGTCCTCCTGTGCGTGATCTCGGGAAGCGGCCTCCTGCAGATCCTCTGGTTCGGGGACGCCTGGGAACTCGATGCCCGAAGTTTCCAGGCACTGGTGATGTTCCGCCTCTCGATATGGCTGGCGGTGATCCAGGCCCTGCTGGCTCCGTACAGAGCGCCCGCCTGGGTTCGTCCACTGGGCTGGGCCATTCACGGATCGACCGCGGCCGCCGCGGCGTTCGCGGCGCTGGGCGTGATGGCGCCGGCACAACTCCTGACCTTCCTGGGGCCCTTGCTGCTGCCTCTTCCCTTGCTGCTGGCCCTGCGGCAGACCCAGGGGATCCCCCGGCCGCTGCGCCTGGCCCTGGCCGCGGACATGGTGGTGCTGCAGGCCAACATCGCCCTGGTCGTTCTTTCTGTCTGGTGGAACCCGCCCGGGATGAACTTGCCCGTCCTCGCCACCCGCATGACAGACCTTGGTACGGCGGTGGCGATGCTGGCGCTGGTCATCGTCCGCAATCGGGTGTCACGCCGCGAGCTGGAAGCGACCCGGCAGTCCCTGGTCCAGACCCAGCTCCAGGCGCAGTACGAGCGACGCATGCACCTGGAGCGCGGAAAGCTGTCCAACATGCTCAATCACGAGTTGAAGAACGCCCTTGCCGCCGTGGAGCTGGCTGCGCACAACCTGCGGCCAGACCTGCCAGCCGACGCGTCGGGCGCGCGCAGGCGCTTGGCCAACATCGGGGCGTCGCTCCGCGCGATGGACCAGATCCTGGCGCGCCGCGTGCCGCCGATCAGTGCGAGCCCTGATGCTTCCTCGGGCGCGGACGATGGCGCATGGGTCCGCGCCATCCCTGTCCAGGTGGATGCGATGTTGAGGGAGGTCATCCAGCGGCAGGCGGCTGAAGGGCGGGTGGCGTGGCTCGGCGGCAGCTTGCCGCAGGTGCTGTCAGACCCACAGCTGCTGTCCATCATCTTCTCGAAGCTCCTGGGCAACGCATTGCACTACTCGCCACCCGGCACTGCGGTGAGGATCGAGGCTTCTGTGGGCAGCAGCGAGCACGAACAACGTCCCTGCCTGAGGGTCGGATTCAGCAACGTGCTGGCGCCTGGCGTGATGCTCGAGCCCGATCGTATTTTCGAGCAGCGATCCCGCCTCGAGTCGGACCTGGATCCTGGCGGCTCCGGCGTCGGCCTGTACCTGGTCCGCAAGCTCGCTGCGTTCCTCGGCGGCTCGGTGTGCTGCGAACTGTCCAAGGGCGAAGTCCGCTTTTCTGTGGAGATTCCGGTATGAGCGCCAGTCCCGGGATTCATGTGGCGATCGTGGAGGACGACGCCATCCTGCGTGAGGAGATCGGCGTCTTCCTCCGGCGCGAGGGCTTCATAGTCCACGAGGCCGATTCCGCATGGGCGCTTGACGAGATCCTGGTGCGGCATCGGCTCCACGCAGTGGTGGTCGATATCGGCTTGCCGGGGCACAGCGGCCTGGCGCTGGCCCAGCGTTTGAGAAAGCAGCATCCAGACGTTGGTATCCTGGTCCTGACCGCCCGCACCGGCTTGCCCGATCGGCTGGCCAGCTACGATGCGGGCGCGGATATCTACCTGCCCAAGCCAGCGAGTCCGCTGGAGCTGCTGGCCGCCATTCGCAGTGTTCTCCGCCGGGTGGTGCCGCCCGACCCGGGCCAAAGCTGGCTGCTGGAGATGGAGTCAGGGCGCTTGCATGCGCCTGGGATACCCACGCCCGTCTCACTGAGCGAAGGTGAGGCCCGGCTGCTTCGCGCGCTGGCAGCGAGCGTGATGGGTGTGGTGCCTGGGCACGACCTGTGCGTGGCGTTGCGTCGTCACGAGCAGGAGCGGGCCATCAGCCGCCGGGCCCTGGAGGTCAAGATAAGCCGGGTTCGGCAGAAGATGCTGTCGCTGGCACCAGAGCTGCCCCATGGCGGGGTCCGCTCGGATTGGAACCACGGGTATCAGTTGCTGGTCCGCCTGCGCGTGCAGGGCGCTTGACGGCTGCGAAGGCGCCGAGGCGTGCCGCAGACGCTCCGTCACTCAGAAGCCGGTGACGGTGAGACCCACGGTCAGGTAGCCAAAGCGCGCGAAGTTGTAGACCGAGTCATTGTTGGCGCCGCCATCGAGCAGGCGCACGCCTGCAAACGCCGCAAGCCCCGGCCGCAGGTCCTGCGCGTAGCGCAGCGACAGGTCGAAGGCGCGCCCACGGCTGCTGGCCAGGCCGTCGCCCTCGAAGATGAATCGTGCGCGCTCGCCCAGGCGCCGCTGGGCGTGGAGGTGGGCCAGGGGGACGAAGCCGACGTCGGTGCGGCTTGCGCTGGTGCCTCCCTGCTGGAGGGTGATCTCGGCGCTGCGGATCTTGCCGGTGATGCCGGCCTTGACCGTCCAGTCGGCCGATTCATGGACCGTCCGCCGCCAGGTGGCGCGGTAGGAGTCGAAGCGGTAGGTGGCCGTGGTGGCGCCGGCACCAAAGGCCTTGCCCTCGAAGTCCACCGCGCTGCGCAGCGTGCCCTGCTCGTTGATGCGCAGGGGCGCGGCCAGCAGCCGCAGGTCGTCCCGGTCATTGAGCGGGATCGTCAACTGGACACGCGCCGCCGGGAAGGGGCCCGGCCCGGTCAGGGCGTCGAGAGGAAACCGGGTGCCGGCGGCGGTGTTGGGCGACTGCACCTCGTTGCCTTGTTGCCAGGCGCTGCCGACTTCGAGGTCAAGGGTGAAGCGCTCGCGGGGCGCGGCAACCGCCGGGGCCGCGAGTCCCACGCCAATGAGTGTGGCAAGGATGAAGCGTGTGGGCATGGGCAGGAGTGTAGGCAGCCACGAATGCCCGCGGGGCCATGAAGGGCACGCCCGCGCCGCCCCCGTCCTCAGAACCCGAACCGCGCCCCCGCCCCGAGCAGCGTTGCCACTCCCAGCGCCGCAAACACCGCCGCGGCCACCCCGTGCACGAGCTTCATCGGGATCTTGCTGGCCAGCTTGTCGCCGGCAAACACCGCGGGCACGTCGGCAATCAACATGCCCAGGGTGGTTCCGATGACCACCATCAGCGGCGCTGCATAGTGCGCCGCCATGGCCACCGTGGCAATCTGCGTCTTGTCGCCCATCTCCGCCAGGAAGAAGGTGATGAAGGTGGCGCCGAAGACGCCAAGGCGCTGGGCGACCTGGGTCTCTTCCTCCTCGATCTTGTCCGGGATCATCGTCCAGATGGCCATGCCGATGAAGGACGCGCCCAGCACCCAGCGCAGGATGTCCGGGCTGATGGCCGACGTGATCCAGGCGCCCAGGGCACCGGCCAGGCCGTGGTTGATCACGGTGGCGGCCAGGATGCCGAGGATGATGGGCAGGGGCTTCTTGAAGCGTGCCGCCAGGATGAAGGCCAGCAGCTGCGTCTTGTCGCCGATTTCCGCGAGGGCGACGACGCCGGTCGAAACGAGGAGTGATTCCATGATGACGTGCAGGCCGGATCAAGAGCAATTGACCACGACGCATCCCCGGCCAGAAAACGGAGGCGTTGTGGTCAAAGGTCTTGCCAAGCGCGGGAACCGCTTGCGCCATGTCCTGCGGGACAAGTGTGTTGACGCAAGCCTCTTCGGGACGAAGAGCGGCTACTCCCCAATGACGCGGCACAGTTTAGCAGACGCTCCCGCGGCAGCCCGCGGTCATCGGGCCTCGGTACGCCAGGGCGCTTCGGCCAGCTGCGTGGACAGGTAATCGACCATCGCCCTGACCTTGGGCAACACGAACTTGCGACTGGGGTAGACCGCGTAGACGCCCAGCTCCGCGCTGCGGAACCTGGGCAGCACCTCGACGAGGTGGCCTCGGGCCAGATCCTCGCCCACGAGGAAGTCCGGCTGCAGCTGGATGCCGCCCCCGCGCAGCACGGTGGCGATGCAGGTGTCGCCGTTGTTGGACCACATGCGGGGGCGCACCTTGACGCTGACCGGCCCCTCGGGCCCGGTGAACTGCCACTGGTCGCCCATGGCCATGAGGCTGTAGCCGACGATGTCGTGCTGCGCCAGGTCGGACGGGTGCCGAGGCTTGCCGCGGCGCTTGAGGTAGCCCGGTGAAGCGCACAGCACCAGGCGCGTGGACGCGAGACGGCGCGAGACCAGCGACGAGTCGGGCAGGTCGGCTATGCGCACCGCCATGTCGAAGCCCTCGTCGACGAGGTCGGCGACGCGGTCGGCCAGCTGCACGTCGAGCGTGACCTGCGGGTGCGCGTCGAGGAAGGGGCCCCATAGCGGCGCCAGGTGCCGCACGCCAAAGCTCACGGGAACGCTGATCTTCAGCAGGCCGCTGGCCGTGACGCGGCGGGTGGAGATCTCGGCCTCGGAGGCCTCGACGCTGGCGAGGATGTCGCGGCAGCGGGCGAGGAACACCTCACCCTCGGGCGTGAGCGAGAGCTTGCGGGTGGTGCGGTGCATCAGCCGCACGCCCAGGCGCTGCTCGAGCTCGGAGACATGCCGGGAGACGGCGGCCTTGGACATGCCCAGGGCCTCGGCCGCGGCGACGAAGCTGGCCGCGTCCACCACGGCGGTGAAGACTCGCATCTCCTGGAATTTGTTCATTGTTCCTCATTAATGAACAGTCAATGCAATGGATGGAAGTTTATCTCCTTGATCGAGATCAATACAGTACGTTCTTTCGCATCGAACCGAAATGGATTTGCCATGACCGCCATGCCCTCCGTCTTTGTCTCCCACGGCGCCCCGACCTTCGCCATCGAGCCGGAGCTGGCCGGCGCGCAGCTGCGCGCGCTGGGCCGGGCCCTGGGCAAGCCGCGCGCGGTGGTGGTGGTGTCGCCGCACTGGATGACGCGCGGCGTCGAGATCACGGCCGCCGAGCGGCCCGAGACCGTCCACGACTTCGGTGGCTTCCCGCGGGTGCTGTACACCCTTCAGTACCCCGCACCCGGCGCGCCGGCGCTGGCGGCGCAGATCGCGCAGCTGCTGTCCTCGCAGGGCATCCCCGCGCGCCTGGACACGCGGCGCGGCCTCGACCACGGCGCCTGGGTGCCCCTGATGCACATGTACCCCGAGGCCGATGTGCCGGTGCTGCAGGTGTCGCTGCCGGTCGACACCGACGAGGCCAAGGCCTTCGCACTCGGCCGGGCGCTCGCGCCGCTGGCGCAGGAAGGGGTGCTGGTCGTGGGCTCCGGCAGTCTCACGCACAACCTCTACGAGTTCCGTCCGGGCCCGGTCGAGGCCGCGGCCTATGCGAAGGAGTTCTCGGCCTGGGTCCGCCAGGCCGTGGTCGACGGCGACATGACGCGCCTGCGCCGCACGCTCGAGATCGCGCCGCACGCGGCCCGCGCCCACCCGACGACCGAGCATTTCCTGCCGCTGCTGGTGGCAGCCGGCGCTGCGCCCACCCCGTCGCCGGCCACCGTCCTCGACGGCGGCATCCGTCACGGCATGCTGGCAATGGAGTCGTATGTGTTCGGGCAGCGGGTGGCCATCGCCGTGCAGGAGCCGGCCCATGCATGACCATGCAGTGGTGATTGCGCGCCCGCCGGCCAGCGACCAGCTGGTGCTGCTGTTTCACGGTGTGGGCTCGTCGGCCCAAGATCTCGCCCCCGTGGGGCAGGCCCTGGCCCGCGCGCGTCCGTCGGCGACGGTGGTCAGCGTCGAGGCGCCGCATCCCTCGCAGCTGGGACAGGGCAAGGAGTGGTTCTCGGTGGTGGGCATCACCGAGGACAGCCGCCCGCAGCGGATCGCACAGGCCATGCCCCTCTTCCTCGAGGCGATCCGCCACTGGCAGTCGCAGACCGGCATCGGCCCGGAGCGCACGGTGCTCCTGGGGTTCTCTCAGGGCTCGATCATGTCGCTGGAGTCGACCCAGTCACCGCTGCCGCACGCACCAGCTGCCAATACCCTGATTGCGGTGGCTGGGCGCTTCGCGGGGCCGGCGCGGCGCGCGCCCGAGGGCGTGCGGGTGCACCTGATTCACGGCGAGGGCGACGGGGTGGTGCTGCCCCGGTGGTCGGTCGAGGCGGAGCAGCAGCTGCGCGCCTTGGGGGCCGAGGTGACGCTGGACCTGGTGCCGGGCCTGGGGCACGGCATCGATGCGCGCGTGATGAACCGGGTGCTGGCGCTCATGCCATGAAGCCGTCCCACACCAGCTTCATGCCGGTGAGGAACATGCCCGCAAGCACCATCCGGTAGAACAGCACCGGCTGGATGCGGTGAGCGATTCGGACCCCGATCCACACGCCCACCGGGGCCAGGGGCAGCAGCACCAGCGCGGTGAGCATGTTGGCCCTGTCGATCAGGCCCAGGTGCGCATAGGGCAGCCACTTGCTCAGGTTCATCACGAAGAAGAAAACCGCCATCGTCGCGGTGAAGACGAGGGGCCGCAGCTTCAGCGGGATGGCATAGGCGTTCATCGGCGGGCCGCCCGCGTGCGCGATGAAGCTGGTGAAGCCCGAGCAGGTGACCAGAATGGCGCCCAGCCAGCGCGGCGGCGGGCGGCTGTCCGGTCGGGGCGGCCACAGCAGGCGCTGGGCCAGGAAGGCGAGGGTGAAGACGCCGACGATGCCGGACACCAGCCGGGCGTCCAGCCGCCCGACCAGCAGCATGCCGATGACGATACCCACCAGCCCGAAGGGCAGCATGAAGCCCACCAGCTTCTTGTCGAAATGACCACGAAAGGCGTGCAAGCCCTGCAGGTCCATCGCCAGCAGCACCGGCATCAGGATGGCCGCGGCCTGAGGCACGGGAATGGCCAGTGCCAGCATGGGGACGGCCAGCGAGCCAAAGCCCGCGCCGAATCCGCTCTTGCTGACGCCAAGCAGGATGACCGCTGGCACGGCCACCAGGTAGAAGAAGGGGTCGGTGATCAAGACGGAGGTGGCGTGCCGTGAAAGGCCTCCATTGTGAGGCCCTGGCCGGCAGCTCCCCCCGTCCCCGGGCTGCTACTCCGGCTTGGCGCCCGAGTAGCGCACTACCTTGCCCCAGCGCTCGATCTCGGCCTGCACGAAGCGACCGAATTCCTCGGGGGCATTGCCCACGGCGTTGGCGCCGTCGGTCTCGAGGCGGCGCTTGACGTCGGGGTTCTGGACCGCCTGGCGCGCTGCGTCCGAGAGGCGCTTGGTGAGGGCCGGGTCCATGCGCGCAGGGCCGAACAGGCCGAACCAGGCGCTCGACTCATACCCTGGCAGTACCTCGGCGATCGCGGGCACATCGGGCAGCTGGGTCAGTCGCTGCTTGCTGGTCACGCCCAGGGCCTTGAGGCGACCCGCGCGAACCTGCGGCAGGGTATTGACCAGGGGCGCGAACATCAGGTCGACCTGGCCGGCGATCACGTCCTGGATGGCGGGCGCAGTGCCCTTGTAGGGAATGTTCACGATGAACAGCCCCGACTGCATCTTGAACAGGTCGCCCGCCAGGTGCAGCGAGGAGCCGACGCCGCCGATCGCGAAATTGAGCTTGCCGGGGCGGGTCCTGGCGTAGGCGACCAGTTCCTTGACGTCCTTCACGGGCAGCGCGGGGTTGGCGACCAGCACCGAGGGCTGGGTGGCCACGCAGGTG
>JACCDT011873498.1_pt1 | contig 11041 bp, 6 predicted proteins | sample 7446291 | NCBI WGS metagenome assembly JACCDT01 (sample SAMN15323446, study PRJNA562643) | freshwater metagenome | isolation source: river surface water | place: USA:Blue River Watershed | collected 2017-08-17 | reverse complement strand
TTGAGTACCTGTAGTTCCTTGAGTACCTGTAGTTCCTTGAGTACCTGTAGTTCCTTGAGTACCTATTGTTCCTTGAATTCCCTGAATACCTTGAGATCCATTTACTCCAATAATTCCATCTTCACCTTTTATTCCTTGAATACCTTGAATGCCTTGATTATATGATTGTCCATCTAGACCTTGAACTCCTTGGATACCTTGAACTCCTTGAGGACCTATAGTTCCTTGAACTCCTATAGTTCCTTGAATGCCTCCATTGCCTTGAACTCCTTGAATACCCTGAATTCCTTGAGGTCCTATAGTTCCTTGAATACCTTGGGGACCACTATCTGGGGCAACCCAACTCAACCCAGATCCAGTAGAACTCAATACTGAACTTGCTGACCCTACTTGATTATTAGAATCGTATATACCACCAGTGATCCTTACATCACCTTGAACTGTAAGTTTTGTGGTTGGATCTGTTGTTCCTATTCCAACGTTTCCATTAGTAAAATAAGTATCATAACTATCGGTTCCAGTTCCAACCGACCAAGGGTTTACTACAAAAACTGTTGTGCCTACACCAACATTTTTTGAAGCAAAGACTTTGCCATCATGAGTATTGATCGCTATTTCACCAAGAGGAACCTGCGTCTCATTGGGAATTTTGCCTGGTACAGAAGATCTTTTGAACTTAAGTTTTGGATCAGCCATTCAACCTCATGCCTGGTAAAAACCTTAGATGTTGGTATATACCAACATCTTATTTATAAATATTATCTTATGTAAAATCCTCAGGTTTTTTTCTAGTAGTTTTTTGACTTTCCAACTTCTGTACTTTGGAAATCAATTCACCATTGGTAGATGACAAAGAATTAATTTTTGCTTCATAAACAATCACTTGATTTATCAGTTCAGACACCTTTTTCTGGTATGCTGCTAATATTGATTGATAATCTATGTCATTCATCAGAAGGTTCCAGCATCTACTGTAATATTTTCAAGAAATCTTTCTGCGCCAGTACAAGAAATAACTTGTGAAGTTCCAGCACAATCAGTTACCCAAAGTGCTCCAATTTCAACAGCAGCATAAGCACTTGCTGTAAGAACATTATTTGTTTCGGAAACATCAGATGCAATACCAACTCTCCCTAAACTATCATCCCAATAAACTGCTGCCTTTTTAGCAGAATCACTGTACCAGTTTAATATAACACCAATATCAAGATTAAGATCTGATGATGGTGGAACTAATTGTCCTGAACCATTGTCAACCAATCCAAGATCAATCAGAGGATCTTGAACTTTTAATGTATCTGTATTGACTTCTGTTGCTGTTCCAAGAACAAATAGATCTCCACTTACAGTTAAATTGCTGGCAATTCCAACATTTCCTGTAGTATTGCTAATTGTGATGGAGGTTGTTCCATCTGCTGCCTTTACTGCACCAGTCTTGATATTGGGGGCAGATAATGTATTTGTGTTAGGATTATACAGAAGTTCTGCATCAACACCTACAGTCTTACCAGTGCCAGATCCATCAGTAAAGGTTAAGTTATAATCTTGATTAGTTGCAATTCCAGTTGTATCAACAGTTATTGCTCTGGTTGCAGTTGTTGCAGTACCAATAACTGGTCCAGTAAGAGTACCATAGAAATTAGTAGCACTAATTGAGGTATCAGACATTGTGATACCAGAACCAACAGCAAGACGAACTCCATCTGCCATTGTTGCGGTTCCAATTGCCAATCCATAGTTAAATGCAAATGCATCAGTAGAAAACCCAAGAGTTCCAGTTTGGAACCACATCAACTGTTTATAAGTATCTGGAAGTGTGTTAATTCCAGAAGCAGCAAATGAAGTTAATGGAGTTCCTACAGTAGATGCAATTGCTACACCTGCATGATTTGCAGTGTCCTCATTTGGGGATATTGCAGTTGTAAATCCAAGAATAATGTCTTTGTTTTGAATATAAACATCTTCACCCTTTAATGTAACTGTGGTTCCTCCAATAGTTACATTTCCATTAACATGTAAATCTCCACCAACATGAACTGATTTCTCAATTCCCACACCACCTTCAATAATTATTGCACCACTATCTTTGCTAGTGGAATCTGTGGTATCTGAAAATGTAGTAATTCCGGAAACATTTAAATTATCTAATTCAGTGTGTCCTGTTACATCTAATCCACCATTAGCATCAATTAGTCCAGTTACTGTTGCAATACCAGAAAGACTTAAATGTCTTGCTGTGATATCCTCTCCAATAGAAGCACCACCACCAGTTACCTGAAGACCGCCAACATAAAGTTGATTGTCAATATAAACATTGTTTGTGGTGAATGTTGCTATTCCAACAAAAGTAGAAACACCAGAAACATTTAAATTAGTAACTGAAATATCATTATCTAAATTAATAGTAATTGTGTTATCAGTAACAGCAGTGTTTACATTAGTTCCACCAGTAAAGGTAACTGTTGAACCAGTACTTACTGTATCAACTGATCCAGAATCTGCCCCAATATAAAAATTACTTACAACTTCTCCCCAAGATAACTCACCAGTTGAATTAGTCTTCAGGAAATAACCATCTGTTATAGTTCCTGGGAATGTATAAGTTATTGCTGCACCTACTGATGCTGGTGCTGCAAGAGTAATAAAATCTGAACCACTTGTTGATTCTACAAGATTAACACCACTTCCACTGGAAGCAGTCTCTTTTTTCCAATATCTATGAGAACCAACAAACTTATTATTATTTGTTGTACTATCAATACCTACATAAAAATCAAATGAATCTGTTGTAAAGGCTGGTTCACCTGCTTTAAGACCTGGCAGATTTGATAAAGCACCTCTTTTTACCTGTAAGACTGGTGCTGGCATGATTTTTCTGTTACTGTTTACTATTTATTAAAAAGTACCTGCATCCAAATCAATCTTATCATCCAAATCAACATCCAATCTTTCTAAGAATGTAGAAGCATACCCAACTAATCCAGGCTGTATTGTTTCTTCTCCTGCAGCATAATTTAAAACCTCATCAGGATTAACCATTTTAAATTTTTGCTGAGAAGAATCATATACCATTACATATTTGTCATTGGTATTTGAATCATCAAAATCTACTAGATCCTGAATTCTCATAATTTCTGTTGTGGTTGGTTGTACTTCTTGAATAGAAGGAGTTGTGAATTCTATGGTATATTGAGATGAGACTAATTCTACTTCTATATCCATTAGGTTGCAGTTCCTTTTACTATTACTGTACCTTCTACTACCTTATTGGTGATCCCACTATTAGTAGATAAAACATCATAAACATATCTACCTGGAGGAATGGTTTCGGTAATTGTACTTGCCATTCCTATATTAATAGTTCCAGTTGTTGTAGAAGCAATAGAAACTGTAAATGGATATGATGTTGTTGCCCCGTAATGCTTCTTTAGTTTAGATGAAAATGTATATCCAGAAAGATTTAATGCACCACCATCTAGTTTGATTTTCAGGGAAGTAGAAAATCTAGTTCCCTGGTCTATTGTTAGATTTACTACTGGTACTGCCATTTGGGTTTTTTAGGTATTTATATTAACCAATCACCATTATATGGATTTGGCTAGTATTTTGATATGCATTATTAAATACATCCCGAGTGCGGAATCTAAACCCAGTAGTGGATTTATCAGTTATATCTGTGACTATATGATCTCCATCACTTCCACAAGTACCAACCACCGCATAATTATTATTAGGAAGTGGTGTAGAAGCGGAAAATGTGACTGTATAATCTCCATTACCATTTCTAGAGACACTTGCTATATTTCCGGAACCAGTACGGACAGGGGTGGTAGTTCCATTTGTAATATAAGCCCAAGCTCTTATTCCATAAATCGGGCACGCAGCATTGGTTTGACCCCCACTAAGTTTAGGAGCAGTTATACTACCATTTGATATTTTCGCAGTTGTGACTGCATCGTTTGCTATTTTGTTAGTTGTGACTGCTCCGTCTTCTAGAAGGTGAGTATGACTTGCTGCAGTAACTGAGTTAGTAGAAGTACTTGTAATATTACTTGGAGTTCCAACTGCAAATGTAATGTTGCCACTATTATTGAATGTTCCTCCAGTTAATCCATTTCCAGCAGTTACTCCATTTGCCAGACTTCCAGTTAATCCAGTAGCAGTTATGGATCCACTAAAAGTCAATACATTAGGAGTATCAGGAGAATTGTCGATTGTAAATGTAGTACTCGCATCAGTTACAGTATGGAATTCGATTCTTCTACCTATATTTAAAGATCCTTGACCTCCGACCACAGGAATTCTATTGAACCAAGGAGATGCATTGGTAGCATTAAATCCGTCCACTAGGTCTACGTTCAGATTAGAAACTAGTATATTCGAAGAGACTGCTAAAGGAGCTTGAGTAGTTGTAAGTGAAATTAACCTAGCATTTGTTGTTAAATCATTAGTAAATAATCCTTTCCCACCTACGTGCAATTTATATGAAGTATCTATACTACCTACATTAACTCCGAGTGCTTTTGGAATATATGTAAATTGAGATGCATCAAGCAAAATTAACTCATGAGCTTTTGTTTGTCCAATATATTGTCTTACATAAATTGGTTCAGTTCCATTATCCCCAGTCAAAATCTCCAGATATGCGGACTCAGGTGCAGTTTCTCCACCTCGAACTCTTATATAATCAGATCCGAAAGTATTATAAAGTTCTTTAGCACTATTTGCATCTAATGCAGAAGCACCAGTAGCACCTACTGGACCAGTTGCACCAGTAACACCAGTAACACCAGTAGCACCTCTAACTCCAGTAGCACCAGTAACACCAGTAGCACCAGTGGCACCAGTAACCCCAGTGACACCAGTAGGACCAGAAACACCAGTAGCTCCAGTAGCACCAGTGACACCAGTGACACCAGTAGGACCAGTTGCACCAGTTGCACCAGTAATACCAGCAGATCCAGTGGCACCTACTCCAGTAGCACCCACTGGTCCAGTTGCACCAGTAGCTCCGGTAATACCAGCAGCTCCAGTAGCACCTACTGGTCCAGTAATACCAGTGGTTCCTGCTGGTCCAGTAGCACCAGTGGCACCTCTAGCACCAGTGGCACCAGTAGCACCTGCAACATCACTATCTTGACCTGCTCTACCTTGAATTCCTTGGATGCCCTGGATACCTTGAGTAGTTCCAGCTATACCTTGAATACCTTGATTTCCAGTTCCAGATTGTCCTTGAACTCCTTGTCTTCCTTGAGTTCCTTGTGGACCTTGAATTCCTTGATTTCCAGTTCCAGATTGTCCTTGAACTCCTTGTCTTCCTTGAGTTCCTTCAGAACCTTGAATTCCTTGAATTCCTTGGTTTCCAGTTCCAGATTGACCTTGAATTCCTTGTCTTCCTTGAGTTCCCTGAGTACCTTGAATGCCTTGAGTACCTTGAATACCTCTAAAACCATCTGATCCTTGAATTCCCTGAGCACCTTGAATTCCTTGAGTACCTTGAATTCCTTGAGAACCAGAACCAGATTGTCCCTGAACCCCCTGAATTCCCTGTCTTCCCTGAATGCCTTGAATTCCTTGAGAACCAGATCCAGATTGTCCTTGAACTCCTTGTCTTCCTTGAGTTCCCTGAATTCCTTGAGGACCTTGAATTCCTTGAATGCCTTGGATTCCTTGTGGACCACGAATATTTCCTGCATTAGTCCACCCACTACTTCCATCGGATACCCATAAATTTCCAGTATTGCTATCAATTACACTATCACCAACACTTGCAGAAGGGAATGCAGCATTTAACTCAGTAATTTCACTTCCAGGAGTTAATGCTAATGTTCCTACAATATTAATTGAAGTGCCATCATCACCTTTAGTTCCCTGAATTCCTTGAATACCTTGTGTTCCTTGTACTCCTTGAGTTCCTTGAGTACCTTGAATTCCTTGGATACCTTGATTTCCTGAACCAGTTTGACCCTGAATTCCCTGTCTACCTTGACTGCCTTGAATACCTTGAGTACCTTGAGTTCCACTGAATCCAACTGCACCTTGAACTCCCTGAGTTCCTTGAGTTCCTTGCGTTCCCTGAATACCTTGTGATCCTATAGCTCCTACTGGACCATCAATTCCTTGAATTCCTTGAATTCCTTGTCTTCCTTGAGAACCTGTAGTTCCTTGAGTTCCTTGAGTTCCTTGAGTTCCTTGATTTCCTACCTGACCTTGAATTCCTTGAGTTCCTTGAGATCCGGCATCTCCAGTTGATCCTATAGTTCCTTGAGTACCTTGAGTTCCTTGAATTCCTTGAATTCCTTGGATACCTTGGGAACCTGTAGTTCCTTGAATTCCTTGTCTTCCTTGAGTGCCTTGAGTACCTTGAGTACCTTGAGGTCCTTCAGAACCAATCTCTCCAGATAATCCTTGAGTACCTTGGGTGCCTTGAACTCCTTGCCTTCCTTGAGTTCCTTGAACTCCTTGAACTCCTTGAATTCCTTGAGAACCTTCGGTGCCTTGAGCACCTTGAATTCCTTGAATTCCTTGATTTCCTAATTGACCTTGAATTCCTTGAGTTCCTTGAGAACCTTCGGTGCCTTGAGTACCTTGAGTACCTTGAATTCCTTGAATTCCTTGAGTACCTTGAGTACCTTGAATTCCTTGAATTCCTTGGATACCTTGGATACCTTGGGAACCTGTAGTTCCTTGAGTTCCTTGAGTTCCTTGAGTACCTTGAGTGCCTTGAGTGCCTTGATTTCCTAACTGACCTTGAATTCCTTGTCTTCCTTGAACTCCCTGAATTCCTTGGATACCTTGCGAACCTGTAGTTCCTTGAACACCTTGTCTTCCTTGAATTCCCTGAAGTCCTTGGAGACCTGTTTCTCCTAGAGCAGCAGACCAAGTTACACCTAATCCAGGGCCTAATGATTTTAAGTATCTATCTTGAGATATAGGTCCTAAGTTTCCATAACTATCTACTAAATCCCCTCCAATTTTTAGGGTAGTTCCATATCCAATATCTAAATTATATTGTGGTTGAGTAGATCCTATACCAAGATTTCCTGTACTTGGAATAAATACCAAGTTTTCTGAAGAAATATCCAGAATTGTTGTGATTCCAGTAGCAGTTATACTTGTAAATCCAATATATCTTGGGGAAGAATCTGTTGGTTCATTAATATAAAGGGAAGTATCTCCAACATATATTGTCGCAATTCCAATTCCAGGTTCTACAACTCCAGTTACACTGACCCCACGACCAACAAAGTTTAACTGAGTAATAGATCCAATTCCAGCAAGTCCACCAATAATTTCACCTTCATCACGAACTGTAATTCCGAGTTCAATTTGTCCTGGCGGAATAGTGACCCAATATCTTTCTCCTGGATATCCATCAACGGATACCAGCATATATTGAGGACCGATTGGAAGTTCATCTCCAGGAGGATCACCCAAATTAGGCTCAGCTTGATTTAATCCCAGAAACTGATATCTATCAGGAGTTAATCTTGATTGAGGTGTTCTTACAACTCTTCTGCTTAAATACTTTGCCATAGTTGGGTTCCACTATCCCCCTTTAAGATTATTTATTATTAATTATTGATTGAGAGTTTCTAATAAAGAAACTGTATATTTCAAATGATTTGGATTTGAAGTTGAAATTCCTGATAACCTAATGCTATCAGTTTTTAAAGCAGTTCTTTCCAATACCAATCTCCCATCCAACATAATTAAGGCATCGTTTGGAGGAACTGGTGTTTGGAATAAGATTTCACTTTGACTTGTAGTAACTCCAGCCTGACTTCTAGTTTCTCTTTGATGATAGAAAGAAACCGTGCCTACCCCAACTCCAGTGTTGGCAACTTGGGCATAGAGAACAATTGTAGTATATCCAGTTCTAGTTCTGTAAATTTCTTCTGCGGAAGTACTTACAATACCAGTAATAGTTTTATATTGATTTAAAGGTTGTTGTGCCATGGTTTTTTATTGTTGTAATGCAATAATTAATGGAGTAACTTCTGCCTGAAGGCTCTTGCTAAATGCTTGACCACTAATAGTTCCAGTATTTTGATTAATCGTAATACCTTCACTGATTCTAAAATCACCACTTTGATCAGTGCTTGTGAATGGAACTTTTCCTCCATTAGTAGCAACTACCTGATTTTCATCAATTGGAACTGCTCCTTTTGATGGAATAGCATTTACAATATTTATACCAGTACCGATGTATTCAAATGTGATGCTACTTGCAATGATTTTACTTGATTGATAGAAGTACACTGTATCACCAACTCCGACAAGTGGAGAGTATGTAATAAACTCATCAAAGGTAACTGTGGTAGTTCCTCCAACAGAAACCGGAGTTGACGATACTGGATTGAAGAAATATTTCTCCATTACAGCAACTGCTTCTGCTTGAGTTCCTCCTTCGGCAGGAGGGTCAATTGTTACTGTTGGAGGAGTTTCTAAATAACCAGTTCCAGAAACCAAGATTTCTACATTTGCGATAGTCCCGTCTTCATTAATATTATTTTCAAATATTGCTGCTTCTGCTGGAATGAATAGATCGGAATTTTCGGGAAGATCTACAGTAACATTAACTGGAATTGTTGGGTCATATCCAGATCCTGGATTAGTAACTTCAATTCTAGATACAAAATAATATTGAGTATCAATAACTGCAATCTGTCCGTCATATGGTCTTTGCCCCTTTGGAAGTATTTGTGCTGGAACAGCAGTTGTTCCAATTCCAATAATACTAGTGATGATTCCAGCACGAGATTGAATGAAGGAATCTATTTGCGCTGATGTTGTAATTCCAGTTAATTTAACTTGAGGGAAAGAACCAACACCAGTCTGATAAGATGTTGGAACATCTTCGTTTCTTACGATGTAATATGATAAGTCAACAATTTTTTCAATAGCAGCAATCTCTGCCTCCTTAACATAACCAGTAGATAGTCCTGTGGGAGGAGGGGAAGTTTCATTCAAATATGTTAATGATCCATCCTCCGAATCACGATATGCTAATCCAGCATCTATTGAGTTTAAATTGCCCAATGTTAAAATATCAGAGCATATCTGTTCTACTATAATCTTACTATCTCTTCTGCAGATTTCTCTTCCCTTTTCGGGTCCTATTGGGCCATAATCAAATACTGTTCCAGCAGCACCAAATGGACCATCTGATGAAATAATAAATCCAACAACTTCAGAAGCAATAAAATCTTTATTTGCTCTTAAAATTGTAACTGAATCTTTAAATTCTTGAGATGCACCAACTCCAACATTAATAACTAAACTATCGACGTTATCCCCTTCCGGATCAGAAACAATTTCTCCAGTATATTGGAGTGGAGTTGCACCATTAGATACTAAACCAAAGTTTCCAAATGAGGAGTTGGAGTTATTGAGGTCACAAACACCACCAGTATCACAGAAAACTGCAGTATCACAGCAAATTGTAAATAGTGAAACTAACTGGGCATATCCAAAGTTTGTAATTGAAACTCCAATACCACCTTGATTATATTGTGTATAAGCATCCAGAACCATTGACTTGAATCCACCTGCCCTGGTTCCATCAATTCTCATTCCAATGCTATCTGGAACAAAGTTAGTGCAGTTTTGGACGTAAGGTGACTGCCAATTTTCTTCAGTTCCATCAGCATATCCATACCCTCTCGTTGGGAAGGACACCATTGCTTTTCCTGGATTGCTTGGTCCAACAAAAGATAGTTGAGCAACGTAACAACCTCTCTTAACATAGAATAAATCAGTCAAATCTCTAGTTGTAACAAGAGTTCTTCTTAAATCTTCTCCAACTACGGCAACTCTTTCATTGAGTGAAATAGGACCATCTTCAATATAAAGACCTGCAAATACTTTAATTGTATCTCCTGGTTGTGCTATTGATGCTGCTTTCTTAATAGTAAGGAAAGCATCTCCTGGACCAGTTCCTCCATTTCCATCATCTCCTAACTTATTAACAAACCATTCATTTCCAATTCTTGGTCCTGGTGGTTGCCATACCAACTCCCCAGAAGGATAGTTGGTAGTAATTCCTGACGCAGTATATCCAACTCCAATAATTGTGGTAACAATACCAACAGCACTATGAATTGCTGATAATACATTTGCACAACCAAGAATGTTTGTATTTGAATCTCCGTCTGCAACAATTTCTAGGTCAATTAATTGTGATACACTTGAGATGCCAGATTGATATGATACTGGAGGTCTGGAATTATTAATTACATACTGTGCTAAAGTTGCAATTGAACTAATTCCAGCAAGAGTTGCATACTTTACGTATCCACCTGGATAAGATTCCAGACCAGTTGGTGCTGGAGAACTACTTTCTAGATAATTTCCCAAAGAGTATGAAATGCCTGCACCAACAGACTTTGAGTTTCCTCCTTTAGTAATATCAAATGCAATAGCGTCAATAATTAAACCAATATCTCTCTTACACTTTTCTCTACCCGTTGTAACTCCAACTGGACCATAATCAAAATTGGAACCATATGCTCCAAATAAACCATCAGTGGAGGTGATAAAACCAACAATTTCTTCGGCAATAAACTCTTTATTGCGAATTAAAAGATTTGCTCCATCAATAAATCTTCCAGTAATTCCAATGGCACCAGCAGAAGCAAGTACTGAATAAGCAAATCCAACTTGATTATTAGAATCAACAACTTCACCACGAACTCTTAAATCACCAGCAACATCAAGAGTTCTTGTTGGTTCTGTGGTGTTGATACCTACTATAGGATTAATTTCCTTAATTTCATTTCCATCTAAATCAGTAACTGTGGTGATGCCGAACCCACGAACCTTAACTAATGTTGCTCCAATTCCAACATCTAATTTTGCGGTTGTTGTAATTCCAGTTACTAAAAGATTTTCTATTTCAGAATCTAATACATTCTCTCTTGTAATTGAGGCAATTCCAATGGTGGAGAACCCTACTACTTCACTGGTAATTGATGCGACACCTATAGTGGAGAATCCTACTACTTCATTAGTAATTGAGGCAACCCCAATGGTGGAGAAC
>JACCDT010949382.1_pt1 | contig 11043 bp, 9 predicted proteins | sample 7446291 | NCBI WGS metagenome assembly JACCDT01 (sample SAMN15323446, study PRJNA562643) | freshwater metagenome | isolation source: river surface water | place: USA:Blue River Watershed | collected 2017-08-17 | reverse complement strand
TATTGATTTTAGATGATTGCCTTTCGGCGGTGGATACGCATACCGAACATCAAATTTTGGAGCATTTGCGCCATATTATGCAGGATAAGACGAGCTTAATTATCTCGCATCGCGTATCATCTGCGAAGTTAGCTAATCGCATTTTTGTCTTGCAAGACGGAAAGTTATTGGAAGAAGGCACACATGCTCAATTGATGAAAAGCAAGCAATTGTATTACGATTTGTACCAGCAACAACTAAACGAGGAGCAGGGATTATAAAATACCTCCGCTCAAACGAATGAGTTCAATTTCTGCTGATTTAGCCGCATATTTCGCTTCGATCAATCGCGTTTCAGCAGCAACGGCATTACGCTGCACCTCACGAAGTTCATACGATGTTGCAATACCTACTTTGAATCGGTCAAATGCTATTTCAATATTTTGCTTAGCGATCGTATAATTTTCAGATTCCAAATTGATCAAATTTAAGGCATTTTCATACGTCACAAATGCGCGATCCAAAGATGCATTTAATGAGTTTTTTAGATCTTCAATTTGCAATTGGGCGATTTCAGCATTGATTTTCGCTGTCTGCACACGGCGTTTTTGGTTATACCCGTCAAAGATATTGATGGTCGCACGTAAACCATAGTTTAAGGCATTACTCGTTCCCTTTTGTACACCAAAACCGGCACCATTCTCTACCTGATTCATATTGTATCCAGCAAGCAAGTCGATTTGTGGCATTTGAAGACTTTGGATATTCTTGATGTCCAAGTCAGAAATACGTTTATTGACGATGGCTGCCAACAAAGTCGGATTTTGTTTTAAGGCCAAATCGCGTAATTCGTTCAGAGATAATTTCGGTAGTAAATCAATGACCGGTAGTACGTTAAATTCCGTTTGCATGGCACGCACTAAAAGCGAATTGAAACTGATTTTAGTATTCAAAAATGATTGTTCTTGTGCGAGTAAAAGCGCCTTATCTTCGTTGTAATCTACTTGAGCAGAATAGTAATCTACTTTAGATCCCTGGCCTACCTCGTAACGGTCTTTCGCTAATTTAAGGCGGTCATTTGAAATTTCTAGTCCTTTTTTAAAGTTATTCACCCGTAATTCTTGACGGATAATATCATAATAGGTTGTGCTTATTAAGGCGATCAGATTCTCAATGGAAGTTTCTGTTTGCTTTGCACCCAATTGCTGTAATTCGCCAAATCGATCCCTCAAAATGAACATCCCTTTACCATCATATAAGGTCCAAGCCATGGCTACACCCGCATTTCCTGAGTTAGAACGTACGCCACTTTGAACTAAAGGTGGACGCAATCCCCCAAAAAATTCTTGATTTAAACCTGAAACGGTGTAGTTTTTTGTTGCCGTTCCTGTGATCGTTGGCAGAAATCCGGCATTACCTAAGGTATTCTCATTCTCCGCAATTTTCTCGCGCTTTTTGGCAATTTGAATAGAGAATTGATTCTTTAATCCTTGCTGAATGGCATCTTCCAAACGAAGTGTTTCTTGTGCTTGTACAGAAAACGTGCCTAAGGATAAAGCGAATAGGAGGGTGAGGGGTAAGCCAACTGGTTTCATAGGTTAATGTTAAGAGGCAAAGAACAAACATAGCACTTTTGATTCAGATTTCGAAGGAACTAGCCTACAAGTCGTGATAGTGATTTTATTTTTGAAATTGCTAATTTGCAAGATGTCTTTGCCATATATATCCCAGCTCATCATTTTTCCGATTAAATCACTCGGACCTGTTGCCCTACAAGAAGTTGCAGTAGATGCCCTGGGATTAGTAGGGGACCGACGGTTCATGTTGGTGTCCGACACGGGTCAATTCATCACGCAGCGTACGAGACCAGATTTGACGCGATTTGTGTTGAAATTATATGGGGAAGATTTTCTGATTTTGGATCAAATCACTCAAAATCATTGTGTTTTACCCATAAATCCAGTATTGGGCGATTGGGTGGATGTATCTTTATGGGATGATGAAATTCACGTTCGTGAAGTTGCTGACGGTATTTCCGCCTGGTTTTCAGCGTTGTTAATGGAGTCGGTTCGACTGGTTCAGATTCAATCGGAGGCACCTCGTGCTATTGCGTCCAAATACCAAACCCAAGGATCTCAGCAAAGTTCATTTGCTGATTCGCTTCCCATTTTATTGGCTTCTGAAGCTTCTTATCAGGCCGTGGAAAAGCGACTTGGAACTTCGTTTGATTGGATGCGCTTTCGGGCAAATGTCATTATTTCTGGGATTGAGGCTTTTGAAGAGGATTCATGGTCGGAATTTTCCTTGGGATCTGTTCGTTTATTCGGCGCGAAACCGTGTGCGCGATGCCAGCTCATCAATGTCGAACCTTCTACGGGAGAGGTGGATAAATCGATGCTTGCTGCGTTGAGTACATTTCGGAAGGTGGAGAATAAGGTTTATTTCGGCCAACAAGCCGTTCCGATCGTTCATGGAAAATTGGCAGTAGGAGATCAAATTCAAGTCGAAAAAAGAAAGAATGCGCTTCTTTAGAGCAATTCATATCATCAGTTTGGATGTTGTTTTCGGTGCTTTGGCTATGCAGGCGATGCTTTGGAAGGTGCTTGTGGGTGGCCAACAATCATTTTCGGATCATGTGGTTTTAGGTTTGTCGGTCTGGATTTATTATTTGACCGATCGGCAATTGGATAATTTAATAGGCCAACCAGCTGATGCCATTCATGTATTTCATCATCGATTTCAGAAATACTTAAGAGCGTTTATTGCATTTCTGCTGTTACTATTAGCTTATTCGTTGACCTATGTTTCTGTTGAATTAATACGTTTAGGCATTTATCTAAGTGTATGTATGCTAGTCTATGGATTCGCGTTGAAATTTTGGGATCGGATTTGGTTGCCTAAGGAATTTTTCACTTCCATTCTGTATGCTTGTGGTTTATTTTTGCCAAGCTTTGCCACGGGTCAATTCAGTTGGCTTTTATTTGCCGAGGTATTTTTGTTGGCTTGCATGAATCTTTCCCTATTTACCTGGCTGGAGGGTAAAGCCATATTTGGGCTTATTTTTTATTGGCTGCAATGGCCTATGATGGCTCTTTTAGGATGTATTTTGTGGCAATTTTCGGGCTTGATTGCCATATGCTTTGCGATTATACAAGGCATTCATGTTTGGATTTATTATTTTAGTCCCAATTTACAGCGTCGTTGGCTTGGAGAACTTGCCTTTTTAAGTCCCATATTATATTTCATCTATGAGCTATTTTAAAAATAAGGATGCCTATCAGGCCTTGCGTTTTCCCGAATTTAGGGCATATGTGACGGGAAATACGTTTTTTACAATTGCGCTGTTGATGCAGGAGGTAATTTTAGCCTATGAAATTTATCATTTGACGCACAATCCGCTGGCTTTGGGTTTGATTGGTCTAGCTGAGGCGGTGCCGTATATATCACTTGTGTTGTTTGGGGGGCATTTTGCCGACAATCGTGACAAGAAAAAAATCATGCAAAACTCATTGCTGGTGATCATTCTTGGGTCATGTTTATTGCTTTATTCAGCATTGCAGTTGGATTCGCAGGATGCGAATTTTCATATTTATGTCATTTATTTCGTCATCTTTTTGATCGGTTTGGCTAAAGGATTTTTTAGTCCAGCAGCTTCCTCATTAAATCCATTTTTAGTACCTAAAGAAGTCTTTGCAAATGCGGCGACTTGGAATAGTTCCTTTTGGCAATTAGGATCCATTTTAGGTCCTGGAGCAGCGGGTTTTTTATATGCGTATGCCGGTTTAGCCGGATCGTTAATTACAGTAATTGCCTTTTTATTGATTGTTATGGCCTGTTTATTTTTAATAGATAGTCGGCCTATACCGCCCAAAAACGTCCAGCACGATTCGATTTGGCTTAGTTTGCGCGAAGGGATTACGTATGTATTTAAGACCAAAATCATTTTATATGCGATTTCGCTGGATCTGTTTTCGGTCTTGTTTGGTGGCGTCATTGCTATTTTACCAGTGTATGCGGAGGATATTTTGCAGGTGGGCGCTGAGGGTTTAGGCGTACTTCGAGCAGCTCCCTCCTTTGGCGCTGTGTTGACGATGCTCTTGATGCTTTATTTTCCTCCCCTGAAACATGCCTGGCGCAATTTATTGTTGGCCATCGCAGGTTTTGGAATCGCCACATTTATTTTTGGTTTCTCAACTAATTTCTGGATTTCGGTCGTTGCTTTATTCTTTACAGGGGCATTTGACTCGATTAGTGTGGTGATTCGCCAGACCGTTTTGCGTGTATTTACGCCAGATGAAATGCGCGGGCGCGTGTCATCTGTCAATGGGGTGTTTGTGAGTACGTCGAATGAAATGGGTGCGTTTGAATCGGGTGTTGCGGCTAAGTTTTTTGGAACTGTGCCTTCGGTGATTCTAGGAGCTTGCGCCACGCTGGTATTGGTTTCCATTGTGGCCTATAAATCAAAAGATTTACTGGATTTAGATGTTCAAAAAGCGATGGAATAATTAGGCTTCTATTGCCGTAGACCAAGCAGTTAACGTTTCTATGATGGCCTTTTTGGTCGCGTAAGCCGCACTAATCTCTGCCACATTTTGAATAGGCGAGGTGTTTTCTCCCAATAAGGCTGGCATTAATTTAAAATAGTGCGACTTGAGTTTTTTATGACCTTTTTTGTCTACTGAAATGCATTCGACGATGTCGATGTGTGAGATGGCAACCAGCCCATCAGATGTTTTGTCCTCCCGAATTGAAATAGATTCAATTAAGTTTTTAGGAATACTGGTTGATTGAATAATGTTCGATCCTTGGGTATGAATTTTCTTGATTTCATGTGCCCCCACAGCCATAAATGAAATACGTTGTTTGCCAGATTTTTCAGCAAAAAAATCACTGATCGACTGAAAGAAATTACGGGTAGGTAATTGAATAACACCTAGGCCAATAAACTCAGCAGGTGTTTCGGAAGCGATAAATGAAAATGATTGAGCCAATTGAGCGCACATACGTATCTATATTTTGGGCAAAAATACCGTTTTTATTTTATAATCTGATCTTTGGTTTTGGGAATTCAAAATGGGTCGCAAAACCTTGAAACCATTGATGTAGTTGAGTAAATCCTTCCTTATTTAATGAGTAGAGGATGAATTGGCCTTTTTTCTCGGCCAATATCAACGAAGCCTGCTTCAATAAATCTAAATGATGCGAAATGCTAGGCTTTGTCATTTGAAACTGCTTAGCAATTTCACCTGCATTGCGTGGGCCGTCAACAAGCAATTGCAAAATTTCCCTGCGTGTTTGGTCATTGATGGCTTTGAATGCTGCTTCCATTGGAGTTTATTAAATAATTAGGCTAATATCTAAATAAATATTGAATTACACAAGATCTGCCTTTCGGTATGCCTCAATTAATTTCAATTCGCCATCTTTTCCCGGATGGAAATTTCCATGTTCCATACCCAAAACCCCTTGATATCCCTTCTTTTTCAAATGTTTGAAAATGTTTTGGTAATTCACCTCACCTGTTCCTGGTTCTTTACGGCCTGGGTTGTCACCTATTTGGATGTAGGCGATTTCTTCCCAGCAACGATCCATGTTATTGATCAAATTGCCTTCGTTGCGTTGCATGTGGTAAATGTCAAACAAGATTTTACAAGAAGGACTTGCCACCGCTTTGCAAATGCTGTAAGTCTGATCTGAAAAACGCAAAAACAAATCTGGATTATCACTTAATGGTTCCAGTACCATGGTTAATTTATGCGGTTCTAAGATTTCGGCACCTCTTTTTAATGCTTCGATCACGTTTCCAGTTTGGATACCCATGGGTAATTGCCGACTGAAATTTCCAGGAACAACGGTAGCCCATTTGGCATTTACACGTTTCGCTGTTTCGACCGATTTGTGACAAGCTTGTAGAAATAAATCCGTCCACGCTTTATCACCCGTCGTCATATGTGATTTGTCAAAAAATCCATCAAATTTGATAACAAATACACCCATATCCATACCTAAGCGAGCTAATGTTTCCCCAATCTTAACCTGCGTTTCGACTGTCCGACCCATCATTTCATTGTCTTCTAAAGCACGGAACCCCATGTCATACATGAATTTCAATTGGTCAATTTCATCCTTCCCGGCATGTTGTTGAAACATCCCAAAATGAGGGGCATACTTTAAATTAAATGGCGCTTGTCCGGCCGATTTACCTTGTGCTGTTGCATTAATACCTGCGGTAAATAGTCCCGCACCTACTAATTGTGAAAATGTTCTGCGATCCATCTTATTTTTTCTTTAAAGTGCTTAAGTATTCCATTAGGTCAACTAATTCTTGTGTTGACATTCCATCTGCAAGTCCTTCCGGCATCATGGAGTTTGGTAATTGCTTCACGGATTTTAATGCGGATGTTTTAAAACTTTGCGATACACCTCCCGGTAATCGCATTAATATATCTGTTTCATTACGTGAAACGATAATGCCTTGGTAGCTATCTCCCTTTTTGGTTATAATCTCAAAGGTTTCATAACCAAAACCGATCCCGGCATTGGGATGAAGTACGGACATATACATACCCTCTCGCGATAATTTTGAACCAATCTCAGAAAGTTTAGGTCCAAAATCAATGCCTTCATTGTTCACTTGATGACACATCGAACACTGATCGACAAATACCTTTTTACCTGTTAACGCCACTCCTTTCATGGATAACAAATCATTTAATGGAGGATGTTTAACTTTCGCTTGCGCATTCGCACCCGTTAGGAATGTATTTGCTTCGATACGAACTCCCTTGCGCCATGCCTTACTCACCGATTCTACCACCGATGGAATCAAATCCGTTGGGATTTCTTTATTTTTCAACATTTTCAAAACTAAATCCTCTCCATTTGGATAGGAATTACCTAGGCCACGAGCGGCATCTTTTCGAACCAATGCATGGTATTTGGCATCCTTAACTACGGCCGAAAGCAGGTTTAGACTTTCGTTGTTGCCTTGCCAACGAATCCCTTCGATGATAGCTCTTTTTTGAGCGTCTGTACCCGTCATGAATTTACGTTGAATCAGTGCACCGCTATTTAATGAATAGATAGCTTTGGCTGTCGATCGACTGTTTTTTCCTTTCAATAAATCATTCAATAGGCTAGGTGCCATTTCAGATAAATTGTATTTCTCAATCAATTCTAAATATTCATTTCCTTCTACCTTCCCAAGCATGCTGATGACTGTTTTGCGTGCTGTCGGATTTTGTTGGATATATTCAGTTGAAATATGACGTAAAGCAACCATCGCTAACGCGGGTTCTTTTTGCATAGACTCATGAATTATTTGCATCAACTGCGTCGATTTTTCATTTCCAGGTACAAAATCAAACGCTCTGAAATAACGTAATTTATCCACCAATGGCTTCGATTCACGTACATAGGAGATTAAGTAGGGCACCGATTTTGAAGTTCGTGCTCTCCAGATAACATCACGATTTAATTGGTTTGCTGAAATATACGCTTCCAATCGTTGGTCCCAATTTCCATCCGCTCCAATACCTAAAGCCTCTAAATACCAGCGGTCACCAGGTTCGTATTGCAAAGCTAACGCGGTCCAAATGGCATTCGCTTCAGGAGAAGCTATGTGACGAAGCGCAATAGCTAATTCGCGTCTTACTTGTGGATTAGCGTCATTTTGGAGTTTTTTGGCATGCGCAACCCAGCTAGCAAAAGGTAATCGTTTCATGGCGCGAATGCCTAGCATGCGAAAATCTGGGTTTGCGTCTTGAATGGCTTTTTCAATATAGCTAGCACCCTGAGGTCCTTGGATTAACATCCATAAAGCTCTTGCTTTTAAGCGCGGATTTTGTTCGGTCGCATAGGCTGTTTCAAGACCTGCTAAGCTCAATTGCTTTAATTTTTGATAGCCTAAATAGCGCGTTGCTAAGTTAGGATTATTCAAAGCCGCAAGTGCTCCAGCCGGGGTAGTTAAATCAAGTGCAGGAACTCGATACGCATGCCCTTTGGGAGCAATGCGATAAATACGCCCCTTTGTTTGGTCGCCTGCTTGGTGTCCTCCAACGCCTGGATCATACCAGTCGGCCACGAAAATCGAACCATCCGGCGCAACCGTTACATCTGCAGGACGGAACCATTGATCTTTTGAACCATCGATTAAATTAACGATGCTGGCTTCATAACCGGCACCTTTAGGTTTTACTGGGTATGAACGAACCACATTAGGGCCCGCATCTGCATGAATCATTTGGCCTTGAAAGACGGAAGGCAATAAATTTCCTTCATAAATCAACATGCCCGTTGGCGAGCCAGATCCAGTTTGCAATAAATTTGGCATCGATCCTGGATCGTTTAAATGCCAGTGTCTCAACGGAATTTCGGATTCGATATTTGTCCGGTTTGCCGACCAGCCTGCGCCAGTCATCTCATCCGTATAGCCATAGTTTCCGTGTTCGAATACGGCGTTAATGCGTACGCCTTTATTGCCATCATCATCATTATCAGACTGCCACAAAGCGCCATAAGAATCGACAGCCACTTCAAAGTTATTTCTGAAATTATGACCTAGGCATTCCACTTGCGAACCATCGAGGTTACAACGAAATACCATGCCTTGTTTATATTTTTTAGGTCCGATGGGATCGCCATCTTGGTCTAATACGGGGTTTCCTTTGGCATCCAATAATTGTTTGCCTTCGTTACCAAAATTGAAATACAATTTTCCATCTGGGCCAAATGTAAATGCGTGTGCACCGTGATCATGTTGTTCGCCACCGATGCCTTGAAAAAGAACTTCTTTTCGATCTGCTTTGCCATCGCGGTTGTCGTCAAACATTTTCCACATGTAGGGGCTCTGAGATACGATGACCATGGAATCGAGTACAGCGATGCCTAGAGGTGCATTTAGTTCAGGTGATTGGTAGAAAATTTGCTGTGAATCTGCGACGCCATCTCCATTCGTATCTGTTAAGATTAAAATCCGATCGCCCTTCGGGTTCGTCGGATTACCACTAACGGCCGGCCGGTAATTATAGGCCTCGGTAATCCAAATCCTTCCTTTCGAATCAATGTCCATATTGGTGGGATTCTTCAACATCGGCTCCGTAGCAAATGTCGTGATTTGAACGTCGGGATGAACGATTAGGCTTTTGTGAAAATCACTCAGAGAATCGGAAAGGGAGGTGCTTGACTTGGGTGCTTGATTAACTTGAATTGAACTTATTCCAAGCATGCCTAAACATGACACTGCGATCAGCTGTCGCGTAAAATTTCGTTTCATAAATAATAGGTTTAAGCAAAGTGCTTTGGGATAAAATTGCCTTTTTTTAGGCAAAAATCCAAATGGGGGAATGCGCTACTTATTTACCGATTAATCGGTTCAGTTTACTGCGGAAATTTAGATAGGCTAATGCCGACTTCTCCGTTGTCCAATAGTCTCGAACCAATTGTTTAAAGGTGACCCATCGATAATCTCCTCGAAGCATAAATGCCCTTAGCAGATGAACTAATTGACGGATGAATCGACCGTCGTTTTCATGACATTTAATGAGTAGTAGCTGGTAATCGGAGAAGATCTTTCGGATGGATTGATTGTATTTGAATTGGGTGTATTCATTTAATTTTGAATACATAAAAATTCGATTTTCGATGAACGATTTCGATTTTGTATTATCTGTAAAACTCTGTCCACCCAGATTTTTTCGATATACAGACATGCACGTAGGAATATAGCCGATAGGGCCTTTTTCGGCAAGAATTACATACATAGGAATGTCGCCACTTTTGCATTCCACAAACCATTCGGGTAATGTTGCCACATATTTGCGACGCATCATGACGCTGGCAGTGGCCATAAACCACGCTTCTTTTTCACTTAGTAAATCGGCCGTTTCGGTCCAAACGGCTTGATTTGGTCCATTGATAAATTCGTTTGATCTTCCACTTGCATCCTCATACACAATTTCTGCATTGTGAAAACAGGCTGATGCCTGAGGTTGTGCGTCAAGAAAATCAACTTGTTGCTGCAATTTGGTGTTATCTGTCCAATAATCATCCCCTTCAATGAAGATGACATATTCTCCGCGACACTGTAAAAAACAATGAAGGAAATTGGCCTTGCCTCCGACATTTTCAGCACGAATAAATGCCTTGATCTTATCAGGATGCAAACTTGCATATTCAGCAATTATGGTTGCTGTTTCGTCAGGTGAATGATCTTCGCCTAAAATTATTTCATAACTAAAATTGACTTCTTGACTTAAGATATTGTCCAAGCAAGTTCGAATGTAGTCGGCATGTTTATAAGTAATTAGGCAAATACTTAATTTAGGATCCTGTGCTAAAGCAGGATTGCCAAATAAATCTTTGTCTAAATAGCTGTAATTCATGTGATTAGGATAGTTCTGCGAAGCCAATGCCTGTTTCTCCAAACCCATTTCCGTTATAAAACATATAGGTGGTTTGTTTTTCAGTAAACACATGCGGGTATTCGACCATGATATTCTCCCAATTACTTTCAGGCGTAATGTCCAGTCCGGTGTTTTCTATTTTAGTCCATTCAAGTAAATCGGAGCTAACCGCACATTTGATGCGGTAGGAGTTGGCCGGATCCTCTCGGTAATTCGTTGATTTTCGGATGGCATACCAAAGGTAATATTGGCCATTTAACGCTAATACAGAGGCTTTAGAGATACCTCCTTCACCTTCTTCAAGGCCGACGGCGGTTTTATTTAACGGAGTCCAATCAATTAGATTTTCGGATGTGGCTATCTTAATATCGTAGATGGGTTCGATGCGTCCGTTTAATTCTTCCCATTGGCGACAGGATAGATAATATCCGTAAAAGAGATTGTCTTTTTGAATGATGGAGATGGTGCCCACATAACCAGGTTCCTGGTGGGAAGTGGCAAAAACAGGACCTGTCGAGAATTTTTCCCAGGTTTGGCCTTGGTCTTTGCTTATGGCTAACCCTAAATTGTTATGATAAGGGACATCGATTCGATTCGCCCATCCGATGTAGTAAAGGTATTTTAAGTCACCTACCTGGAAAATTTCAGTAGGCATCACGCC
>JACCDT010486120.1_pt1 | contig 11045 bp, 11 predicted proteins | sample 7446291 | NCBI WGS metagenome assembly JACCDT01 (sample SAMN15323446, study PRJNA562643) | freshwater metagenome | isolation source: river surface water | place: USA:Blue River Watershed | collected 2017-08-17 | reverse complement strand
GTCGACCTCTGTTGGACCACAGTCGAGTCGCGGGCCAGGACCTCAAGCGCCTTCCGAAGGCCAGTCGGATTTCGTGTGAATTGGACTGCCGTCGCGTCTGCCAGAGATTCACGTTTACGTGAGATTGCAGATTTGAGGGGCATCGCCGCCAATGGGGCCAAGAGGATCACGACAAAGGAGAGGATGAGAGCCAACGGATTCGAATTGTTCTGATTTCTTCTTCCGCCGAACCAAAGGATGCGCATCAGGAAGTCACTGATAAGCGCGATCGCCCCTGCAGTCGTCGCTGCCACAGCAGAGACCAATGTGTCGCGATTTGCCACATGTGCCATCTCATGCGCGACGACTCCTTGTAATTCATCGCGGTCCATTGCTTCCAAGATCCCCGTCGTGAATGCGATCAGCGCATGCTCTGGATCCCTACCAGTCGCAAAAGCATTCGGTGCTTGGTCGACGACGATCGCAACCTTCGGCATCGGAAGTCCGGAGGCCAAACAGACTTCTTGCACGAGATCGAAGAGCTTCGGATTGTCACTCTCCTGGATGACGCGAGCGCCCGTCATTGTCAAGACCAATCGATCCGATGCGTAGAAGGAGCCCCAGACTGAGATCAGTGAGATAGCAACCGCGATCGGTATCACTCCTATGCCGGTAGCACCGAAATAGCTCATCGCAGAGTAACTGACCACCCAGAGCAAGGCACCGAAACCCAATAACAATCCGATCGTCTTACGACGATTGGAATCCTGCAGGGTGCGGAAAGAGGCCATCTTCGGAGTTAGAAACTCACCTTAGGTACGTTACGAGCAATCGGATCATCGACTTCATAGAACTCACGCTCTCCCACTTTGGCGAAGCCAGCGAAGAAGTTGGTCGGCACGGTCTTCACTGCGGTGTTGAGGGTGCGAACGGTGTCGTTGTAGAACTGTCGGGCGAAGGCGACCTTGTTCTCGGTGGTTGAGAGTTCTTCCTGCAATTGGATGAAGTTCGCAGAAGCCTTGAGATCTGGGTATGCCTCAGCGACGGCGAGCAGGCCTCTGAGTGCCTGCGTCAACATATTGTCTGCGGCGGCGACATCAGCGATGCCGTTGGCACTCTGTGACTTCGCACGCGCTTCGGTCACCTTCTCGAAGGTCTCGCGCTCATGGCTCGCATATCCCTTGACTGTTTCGACGAGATTAGGGATCAGGTCGGCACGGTGCTGCAGTTGGACCTCGATCTGCGCGAAGGCCTCATCGACTTGGACATTGAGGCGGATCAACTTGTTGTATTGCGAGACCAAGAAGAACGCGATCAACGCAATCGCAGCGATGAATAGGAATATCTCCATGACTTACCTCTCTCTCGAGGTTCTCATCCTAGGAGCAATTCTTGAGAGCAAGGATCGGATGTGGACTACTGAATCTTGCTCTTGTGGAAGTTGAGCCAGGACTTGCTCGGTGTAGGTCCGCGCTGACCTTGATAACGGGAACCATAAACGGCCGAACCATAGGGATGCTCGGCAGGAGATGAGAGTTTGATGAGACAGAGTTGACCGATCTTCATCCCAGGAAAAAGTTTCACCGGAAGGTTCGCGACATTGGAGAGCTCCAAGGTGATATGACCTGAGAATCCGGGATCGATGAATCCAGCAGTGGAGTGAGTGAGTAGACCAAGGCGCCCTAAAGATGACTTCCCTTCCAGACGGCCGGCGATGTCATCGGGAAGCGTGATCACCTCGTAGGTGCTCGCCAAGACAAACTCTCCGGGGTGGAGGATGAAGTGCTCATCGGGGGCGACCTCGAGTTCGCGGGTCAGCTCCGGCTGTTCGACCGAGGGGTCGATCTCGGAGTACTTGTGGTTCTCGAAGACCCGGAAAAAGCGGTCGAGGCGAACATCGACCGAGGAGGGTTGGACCATCGCTGGATCGAAAGGCTCGATAGCCACACGTTTTGCGGAAATCTGCTCTTTGATGTCTCGATCGCTCAGTAACACGGTTGGCGAACCTACCTTTCCCACCTATTCTTGCCTAGTTCCGAACCGCCTCCCACGCATGCGGGCGTAGTGAAATGGCATCACGTCAGCTTCCCAAGCTGACAGCGCGGGTTCGATTCCCGTCGCCCGCTCCATTGGCCCCGACAGCTCTACTGTTGCGTAAGTTACTACTCAGTAGCATTCTTAGCCCATGAGCCATTACCGCGCCAATCTCAAAGACATCGAATTCTGCCTCTTCGATCTCCTCGGGCGAGAGTCGATCCTCGGCACCTCCATCTACTCAGATCTCGACCGCGAGACTGCGATGGGGATGTTGGAAGAAGTGAAACGACTTACCGAGAACGATCTCGCTGCATCTTTCGTCGAAGGTGATCGTGAAGGAACGACATTCGACAAAGCAAGTGGCAATGTCACTCTGCCAGCAGGATTCAAGAAGTCCTATCGCGCTTATGTCGAGGGTGAGTGGGGAAAGATTGATGTTCCAGCGGAACTCGGTGGCACTCTGATCCCACCATCCGTTCGTTGGGCGATCGCAGAGATGGTCTTGGGTTCCAATCCAGCAGTGCACATCTATGCATCAGGTTTCGCATTCGCTCAGGTTGCATATGTACTCGGTGATGACTTCCAGAAGAAGATCGCGAAGTTCATGGTCGATCGCGAGTGGGGCGCAACGATGATGCTCACTGAACCAGATGCGGGTTCCGATGTCGGCGCAGGTCGTTCGAAGGCTGTGAAGCAAGCGGATGGAACTTGGCACATCACCGGAACGAAGCGATTCATCACATCCGGTGATGCCGATATCTTCGAGAATATCGTCCACTTCGTACTCGCACGTCCAGAAGGTCATGGTCCAGGCACTAAGGGGCTATCGCTCTTCTTGATACCGAAGTTCATGTTCGATCCCGAGACTGGTGCGATCGGTAAGCGAAATGGCGTCTATGTCACCAATGTCGAACACAAGATGGGTCTCAATGTCTCAGCGACCTGCGAGATGAATCTCGGCGAGAAGGAGCCAGCGGTTGGTTACCTTCTTGGTGAAGTCCATGACGGAATCGCGCAGATGTTCAAGATCATCGAATTCGCGCGAATGATGGTCGGTACCAAGGCGATCGCAACGCTCTCTACCGGATACAAGAACGCCTTGGAATACGCGAAATCACGCGTGCAGGGCCCAGATATGACGAAGATGGCCGACAAGGCAAGCCCGCGAGTGACGATCATCAAGCACCCGGATGTTCGTAGATCTTTGATGGTGCAGAAGGCCTACGCCGAAGGAATGCGAGCGCTCGTCCTCTACACCGCCTCGATCCAAGATGCGATCGCAATCGGAAGAGCAGACGGGATCGACCAAGAGAAGATCGATGAGTTGGAAGCGCTCAATGACTTGCTCCTTCCAATCGTCAAGGGATATGGCAGCGAGAAGTCCTGGGTCCTTCTTGGTACCGAATCACTACAGACATTCGGTGGCTCTGGTTTCACCATGGACTGGCCACTCGAGCAGTATGTGAGAGATGCGAAGATCGACACCCTCTACGAAGGTACAACTGCGATCCAAGGTCTCGATTTCTTCTTCCGCAAGATCGTCAAGAACAATGGACAAGCGATCGGCCGTCTTTCCAAGGAGATGGCAGCCCTCGCCGCATCTGGCGGTGCACTCGCTGCTGAGAAAGAAGCCTTCGGTAAGGCGCTCAGTGAAGTCGGCGCCATCATCTCCAATCTCGTGGGACTTGCTATGGCATCACAAGAGAAGTCAGAGGAGCTCTACAAGATCGGACTCAACACCTCGCGACTTCTCATGGCAGTCGGTGATGTCGTGATCGCATGGCTCTTGCTGCGTCAAGCGGAGATCGCGATCACGCGACTTGATGGCAAGGACAAGGACTTCTACACCGGCAAAGTCGCGGCTGCGAAGTACTTCGTCTCACATGTCCTGCCACACATCACCGCAGATCGAAAGATCGTCGAAGCCGAAGATGGTTCGATCATGGAGTTAGCAGAATCCGCCTTCTGATTCACAACTTCTTCGTCATATAGAGTGCGCGGATGCTTGAGAAGCTCCGCGGCGAGATCTATCTGATCCTGGGGGCAACTCTCTTCGCCTTCAATGGTGTCGTAGCAAAGGTCGTCCTCGCCGAAGGCCTCTCGCCATGGCGCCTGACTCAAGCGCGAAGTGGTGGCGCCTTCCTCATCCTCATCATCTTCTTCCTCCTCTTCAAACGTCATGAACTCCGAGCCACTCGCCAAGAGATACCGTGGTTGATCGCTTTCGGCGTCGTAGCGGTCGTCCTAGTCCAAGCTCTCTACTTCGTCGCGATCGGGCGGATCTATCTCGGCACCGCTCTCCTCATCGAGTTCACGGCACCGATCTGGATCCTCCTCTTCATGCGTTTCATCCTCAAGAAACAGGTCGACCGACTCCTTTGGTTGGCGCTCGCGCTCGCATTCTCAGGCCTGATGGTGGTAACTCAGGTCTGGAAGGGGCTCACCCTTGATGGGATCGGTCTTCTCGCCGCCTTCCTGGATTCGATCGCACTCGCCGGTTACTTCCTGATCGCAGAGAAGTTAGGGAAGACGAAGACTGGTGCCGTCATGACGGTTTGGGGTTTCGGGATCGGAACTCTCATCATGGCATTCATGATGCCGCTCTGGTCGTTCCCGACCGAGTACTTCACCATTTCGATGCAATTACCGGGATTCCTCGATCAATACTCGCTTCCAGGTTGGATGCTCATTGCATGGGTGGTCGTCTTTGGCACCCTCTTGCCTTATCTCTTCGTCATCGCAGGTCTTCGAATTCTCTCTGCGTCGACTGCAAGCATCATCGGAATCCTCGAACCAGTCCTTGCAAGTCTCTTCGCTTGGTGGTTCTTGAGTGAGGTCTTGAACAACATACAACTAGCAGGAGCGATCGTGGTGGTCGTCGGTATCTATCTTGCAAATCGTGCGCGAGATCGATCACCGCATCTTTAGTTCTCTTGTCTTCTAGTTCTCTCGATATCTCAAATCGTTTAGGCGAGAAATCGCGCGTATTCGAGGTAGATCGGGATTCCTAGAATCAGATTGAATGGGAAGGTCACCCCGATGCTCGACATCAATGCGAGCCCTCCGTTTGCCTGTGGCATCGCGACGGAGATCGCCGCTGGAGCTGCGATATAGGAAGCGCTCGCTGCGAGGATACCTAGGACCGTCGCACCACCGATTGAAAGTCCGGTGGCGGTTCCGACTGCGACTCCAAGAAAGCCGGAAAGTACTGGGAAGATCAGAGCGAATGTGATGAGTGGAAGACCGACTCTCTTGATCTCATGCCAATTGCTTCCAGCCAGGAAACCTAGATGCAAGAGGAAGAGCGCCAAGATTCCATTCTGCAGATCGACGAAGAACGGTGCGACCTTGTCGTAACCCGATTCGGTCGTGAGTGCTCCGATCAAGAGACCGCCAGCCAAGAGTAAGACTGTCTTTCCGAGCAAAACCTCGACCATCGTCTCTCGCCAACGAACGCTACTTCTACTTGAACGAGTACCGAGATAGATGCCGACGATCAATCCAGGGATCTCAAGGAGTGTGAGGAGCGCAGTCGCAAAGCCCTCTACTTCGATGAGGTTGTTCTCAAGGAAGAGCAGGCCTGCTGAGAAGGTAACGAGAGATGTCGATCCGTAATGCGCAGCGATGGATCCGCGATCTACAGCGTTCAAGGATCGGACCAACTTCAATGAGAAGAAGGCGACAAGCGGGATAAGGATTCCGATTGCGATGGTGCCTAGAGCTGGTGCGATGAATTCCTCGACCGTGCCAGAGTGAAGACCATTTCCGCCTTTGAGTCCGATTCCGAAGAGAAGATAGATCGAGATGATCTGATAGATCGGCTCTGGGATCCTTACATCGCTCTTGATACGGGCCGCTAGGAATCCGAAGACGAAGACGAGTACGGAGACCGAAGTGAGGTTATCGAGCGCGACCTCCAATGACCCGGTCATCTCGATCTTCAGTCCTCTTTCGGATATTGCTCGCGCGAGCTATATGACGGTGGCATATCGACGAAGCGAGCGTAGTGCCATTGCGCAGAGACAGTGATGGTTCGGGTCGGACCATTACGGTGTTTAGCAACATGGAGATCGGCCTCACCCGGGCGGTTCTGTGAGTCATAGACATCGTCGCGATGGAGCAGGATCACGACGTCTGCATCCTGCTCGATAGAACCCGATTCACGAAGGTCGGAGAGCATCGGTCGCTTATCGGCACGCTGTTCCGGAGAACGGTTCAACTGTGAGATCGCGATGATGGGGATCTGTAACTCCTTCGCAAGGAGCTTCAACTGCCGTGAGAATTCGGAGACCTCTTGCTGGCGGTTTTCGACGCGCTTTCCGGAGGTCATCAATTGGAGGTAATCGATCACGATCAATTTCAGGTCATGACGTTGCTTCAAACGTCGCGCTTTGGCACGGATCTCCATCATCGAGAGGTTCGGTGAGTCGTCGATGAAGAGCGGAGCCTCAGAGATCTCGCCCATGCGGCGTGCAAGACGTGACCAATCCTCATCATTCAATTGGCCGGAGCGGATCGCATTGAGAGTCACGCGTGCTTCAGAGGAGAGCATGCGCATCGTGATCTCACTACGGCTCATCTCAAGCGAGAAGATCACTGAAGTAAGACCATTATGGATCGATGCATGGCGAGCTATATCGAGACCTAGGGTCGACTTACCCATCGCAGGACGAGCAGCGACGACGATCATGTTGGAGGGATGAAGACCATTGGTGAGGAGATCAAGGTCCTTGAATCCAGTCATCACGCCTTCGGCGACAGTGCCACGAGAGATCGCTTCGATCTGATCCAGCGCCTCGGGTAAGAGCGTGTTGAGCTTTACGTAATCCTCGGAGGCCCGGCGTTCAGTGACAGCGAAGATCTCTGCCTGCGCCTTGTCGACGACATCATCGACCTCTCCTTCGGGAGAGAAACCGAGTTGTACGACCTTCGTTCCCGCTTCGATCAACTTCCTTAGGATCGATTGCTCGCGAACGATCTGTGCGTAGTAATTCGCGTTCGCAGCAGTAGGGACTGCGCTCACCAAGGTGTGGAGATAGGGAGCGCCACCGATCTTTGCGATCTCGCCACGTTTTGTGAGTTCTGCAGCAACGGTGACGGGATCGACGGGTTCGCCATGTCCGTAGAGTTCGATGGCTGCGTCATAGATCATCTCGTGTGCTGGACGATAGAAGTCGTTTGCGCGGAGGATCTCAAAGACATCTGCGATCGCATCCTTGGAAAGGAGCATTCCACCAAGTACAGATTGTTCTGCTTGGAGATCTTGTGGCGGAGTACGTTCGAACTCGTTGACATCACCTCGTCGAGAGGGATTCGGGAACTCCGCGATACTCACGGGCGAATCTTCTTATCCGCCACCGACAATGCCTATTTCAAGAGACTTTCGCTGTGCTTGGGTCTGTGGAGAGGCTGTGGAGGAGGTGGATAAGACGGTGGAAATCGGTGGATAAATCAGCGAATTCTGTGGGTAACTCTTCAAATTGAGCGTGATTACTTGTTGAGGAATATAAATCGAAACTGTCCGGATGATGAGATGAAAACGAGAAAGGGGCGGAGGCAATCAAGCCTCCGCCCCTTCGCTCTTACTTCGACTACTCGGCGACCACCGCAATCGCAAGATCAGCGACGACATGTGAGTGAAGTGCGACCTTCACGTTGTACTTGCCGACCTTCTTGATCTGGCCTTTGGTTGTGATCTTGTGTCGCTCGATATCGACTCCGGTCTTCGCTTTGATAGCGAGCGCAATCTCCTTGGTCGTCACCGAACCGAAGAGTTGACCTTCGTTTCCGGCACGAGCCTTGAGAGTGATCTCGCCGCTTTCCAGAGTGTTCTTCACCTGGTTGGCGTGCTCGGTATCGCGGATCTCGCGTGCAGCGCGTGCGCGACGAAGTCCTTCGATCTGGCTCTCGCCACCCTTGCTCCACGCGATGGCAGAACCTGCTGGGATGAGGAAGTTGCGACCATAGCCATCCTTGACGGTGACGATGTCACCTGCATGGCCGAGGCCCTTCACTTCACGAGTGAGGATCAGTTTCATCTCTTCACATCCTCCTAACGAGCCGAGTTCGGGTAGGGAAGGAGTCCCATCTCGCGCGCGTTCTTCACGGCACGAGAGATCATCCGCTGTTGTTGGACGGTCACACCTGTGACACGGGCTGATCGGATCTTGCCGCGATCAGAGATGAATCGGCGAAGGAGCGCGACATCCTTGTAGTCGATGTAATCGACTCCTTTGAGCGGATTGGCTCGCTTCTTGAACTTCTTGACCGCAGCGCCCTTCGGCAACTTCGGCTTCTGCTTGAGGGTCCTATTGGAACGTGCTCCCATGGGGTCTATTTCTCCTTGTTTCTACTATCAAATCTCGTCATGGATTAGAACGGTGGTTGCTCATCGGCTGCTGGTGAGGATCCTGATGATGAACCCCAACCGCCACCGACAGGTGTGGTCGAAGCCCATGGATCATCGCTCGCCTCAGCAGCGGTGAAGGTCGAACCGGAAGCTCCAGCGCCACGTGACGTCTTAGTCACCTTGGCGGTCGCGTTACGAAGTGATGGACCGACCTCGTCGACCTCGACTTCATAGACAGTGCGCTTCTCGCCTTCCTTCGTCTCATATGAGCGTTGCTTCAAACGACCAGAGACGATCACACGCATTCCGCGGGTGAGGGACTCTGCGACGTTCTCTGCTGCTTGTCGCCAGATCTGGCAATTTAGAAAGAGGGTGTCCCCGTCTTTCCACTCGTTGGTATTGCGATCCATGTACCTCGGCGTCGAAGCCACGGTGAACTTCGCTACCGCCGCACCATTAGGTGTGAAGCGGAGCTCTGGATCGTTCGTAAGGTTCCCAACCAATGTGATGTTTGTGTCTCCTGCAGCCATTTTCTTTTCCTCTTCTCGCTACGTATCGGTTATCTACTTATCGGGCGCGGATCTACTTGAGTACTACAACTTTGGTGCGGAGCACTGCCTCATTGAGGTTGAGTTGGCGGTCCAACTCCTTCACTGATGCAGGATCACAGTGCATATCAACAACGGCGTAGATGCCTTCGCTCTTCTTTCCGATTTCGAAAGTCATGCGGCGACGACCCCAGATGTCGAGTTTCTCTACTCGACCTCCGCCTTCCTTGATGATCTTGAGATAGGTCTCAAGACTTGGTGCGACTGTGCGTTCCTCTAGATCTGGGTCGAGAATGACCATAAGTTCGTAGTGACGCATGCGTTAACCCCACCTCCTCTGGACTAAACGGTCACGGGCTCTCCGCGACAGGAGGGTTCAAGCGCTTTTCCTAATTGCTTGGACTACTCGTCCTAACGATTAGTACCCCGGCCAAGGTCAGTCTTTGACTGATTCCTTTGAGGGGAGGGAAAGCCTAGCCCGGGCTACCGTCAGGGCAAAACCCGCGAGCGTGATGATGCGGATGACGATGGTGAGTGCATAGAGCGGCTCAGAGAGACCCTGACCGCCTGAGTACTCCGCCAAGTACTGCCAGATACCGAGGTGATAGATCGCCTCCCCGATCTGCCAGATCCAAAACCACGCTCGCTCTTGGGCAAAGCTTGAATCCCTCATCGCCATGAGGAGTACTGCAATGGGTGTCAACCAGATGATGTATTGCGGGGAGTAGACCTTGTTGACTGAGAAGAGAAGCGCAAGAGAGAGGAAGGTGGCAAGAAGGAAAATCTCATACGGATCCTGCTTCGTTGACACAATCGCACGGAGCCTCGGATAGATCGCGACCAGAAGAAGGAGGCCAAGGAGCGCGATGGTGAGATTGAGAGAAGAGACATTGACGCCAAAGAGGAGTGAGAGTGCGTACCAGATCGAACCGAGATCGACACCGCGATCCTGATTGAAAGTGAAGAAGCGAGACCACCCATCAAAGTGTGAGATCGCAGTCGTAAAGTTGAGCGCTACGACCGTAAAGAGCAGGTAAAGGAAGAAGACCCCACCTTTACCGTCTTTCTTACCCTCTTCCCGACTTGATCTGGACCTAAGTAAGAAGTAGATCGCAAAGGCTGGGATAAAGAAGATAGGGAAGAACTTGATCACTATCGATATACCCATCCATATCCCAGCAAGATCGAAACGCTCTCGCTTGAGGTAGAAGATGCCTAAGACCATTGTGAAGACTCCCCAGATATCCCAATTGATGTAGAGCGAGGAGAGTGATGCAGGTGCGAGGGCGAAAAGCGGCCAAAGTCGAGGCGTCTGGGATGCGATCACGATCGTGGTGGCGATGAAGAGAAGTGCGATCGCCATGGAATTGAGGTCGAAGAAGGTGAGGAAGTCATCTGAAAACCGCGCAATCGTCGAAGCGATATACCCCGTTCCAACTGGATACTCCATCGAATTGAGTGGATCGGAGTAAGGGTTGATCCCTTGATCGAGTCCGCGCGCACCAAAGAGCGCTGGGATATCGGAGTAACAGAGATGTGTATAGGAGTCAGGGCTTGCGAAGAAATTAGCCCGGCAGTGGAGGGATTTGAGAAAGGAGAGCGTTGCAAGAGCCCCTGCTGTGACACCTGTTATCGCAAGTGGTGGAAGGAGTCGCTTCATCTCGAAATCTGTTGAGTGTTATTGCGCAGGCGGTTTCGGTGGCATGAGAGCGGTGGCGCTCTCCTTGGTATATGTCATGACGACGCCACGCATATCGACTGGTTCTGTCCCATTGACATTGACAGGAGGGCGGAACTTGAGTTTCGGTGAACCTTCAAGTGCTCGCTTCGTATAGGCATTCCAGATTCGCGCTGGGAAAGTTCCTCCCGTCACGGAGGTGATCCCACCAATTCCTCGCAATGTGGTGAGGGCATCATCACGGAAGAAGGCAATCGATGTCGCCAGATCCGGGGTGTAACCAGTGAACCACGCACTCGTATTCTCGTTCGATGTTCCAGTCTTTCCAGCTGCTTGTCTGCCGAGGCCACGTAAGGCTGAGGTTGCCGTTCCTGCCAAGACGACTTGGCGAAGGGCGTAATTGAGATCTCTCATCACATCAGAGGAGAAGACCTCCTCAGCTTCGATCTTTCCT
>JACCDT011506252.1_pt1 | contig 11049 bp, 11 predicted proteins | sample 7446291 | NCBI WGS metagenome assembly JACCDT01 (sample SAMN15323446, study PRJNA562643) | freshwater metagenome | isolation source: river surface water | place: USA:Blue River Watershed | collected 2017-08-17 | reverse complement strand
CTGTGCCTTTTGAGCACCCGTATGGTGCCTTTTAAGGGGGGTAAATTTCAGCTCTGGTAATTCCCTTAAATAGTTGCTCTTTGGCGGATGGGGGAGTTACAAGGTCATCAAATTCCATAGCGGCACGAGCTCAAACTTTGGCCAGCGCGACCTTGATAAGCTCTTTGTTACTCGGTTTTATGGCTTGTCTCCTAGTCAAAGGTAAATTCTTCGCCGATAGGATCCTCTGCGCTTCATCGTTGTCGTAGATGTCCGAGAGGCTAAACGCAAGTCGCGCGCATTGGGTCAGGGCCTTGTGGCGCAGCATGCGCCTAGGGTGTGTCAGCCAGGAGATGTGTTCACCCCGCACCTCCTGAAAGTATTCTTTTACCGATACAGGAACACTTCTGTCTTTGCGGTGAATGGTGCACTCGATCCAAAGGGGCACATTTTCAAGTCGTTCGCTTGATTCAACGAACTGGACACCATCGAACTGCGGATGTGCATTCAAAATCTTGCTCCAGCCGTCAACACCCACAACGAGCAACACAGGCTGAAGTGGTTCGATCGACTGTGAGATGGCAAATATTTCCCTGTTCAAAGGGTTGAGCTGATAGTTTTCAGCGGCGATTAAAAGTCGCTCAAGGTCAGTTTGCGTCCAAGCAGTTATGCCATTGAATGCTGTTTGAGTGATAGTCTTGACAAATGATTCTTTTGTGAGGCCTGAGCGCGCAACGGCGCTCTCGATCAAATCGGGCGCTCGCGCAGACCCATGGGCTCGAGTTGTTTTTCTCTTCATGCCAACTCCTTCACAACAAAGCGGCGTGAAATTGCGCCTTGCATCGTGAACTGCTCGACCAGATCAGGGTGAGCTAGAGCGAGGCTTTTTGTGTCTAAGCGCTTAGCTGGCTTGCTCGACTTCCAAGTTGCAAGTACTTTACTGTTGAGGGTGATTTGCTCTGCTTGCCCCATGCGTTTGAGAATGTCTTGCCGAATGGCATCGCACTGTTCGCTCAACTCAGTGATTTTGGTTTGCGTAGCTTTGTAGCTCTTGAGCGAAGCCAGCAAGTCATGATCTGCTTCAATGGCATGTCCTACAACTTCTATGGGGTACAGGGTTCGTATATCGTCTTCGGTAACGGGTGCAGGGGGTGTTTTCGATAACACATGGTCAAACCAAAACTGTCTCGCGTGATTGATGACAAGAATTTCAAGTTCCTCGTCGCGGTGGATTTGGTAAATGCGAAAGTCTTGGTTGCCAAGCAGCACAGCCAGGTCTGCTCGCTTGCACTGTGTGATGGCCATGTACCAAACACATTGAACCAAATAGCTCGGGGGCACTTGGTCGCTGCCGGGTTCGCCCCACTCGTCGCGGTTGAACACGCTGGCAGTTTTGCACTCGAGAAGCGTTTGTGCATAAATGCGTTGGCCCTCTGCAGCAAGGTTTTCGTCATCAGCGAGAACCAACCTGTCTACATGCGCATACATGAACCCGTGGTCGGGGTGAAAAATGGTTGGGGCGTGGGAGACAGTTTTGAGCCCAGTTTGTCTTTCATACTCTTGGGCAATGAATGGCTCGACATGGTGACCGAAACGCAGATGGATAGCGTCTTTGTTGGGGGCACTTGTCGAAGAAACCTTCTCAGCCCAGAGTTGCAATGGGGTTTTGTAAGGCGACAGACCAAGAAGCGGGCCGATGTCAGAGCCGCCTAGGCCAAATGGGCGATTTAGCCCTTGACCGGCAATAAGAGAACTGTTGATACCAAGTGGATTTGCCATTTTTGACCTTTCAAAAAGAGAAGGTCATAATTGTAATTAAATAACTAACATGTGTCAATTCAATTTTGACATCACAATGGGCTACCGATTTGCCATTCGAGTATTTTGCCAATTATTGATGTTTTGGAGGTATCAAATATAATTTTATTATTTCCTTCTGTGTAGTTTAGTGATTTCATCTTTGATTCGTCAGCTGTAAGAGATGCTAGCTGAAGAAGATGCCCTTCTGGTGCTGCAATGTAAGTGTGTCCCATGGTAGCTGAGGTGCACGGAGCAACAATTAAGAATGCCCCTGCCGGTATTGGGCCAGGCTGCCAACCCCAATCAGGCGGGGCAATCAGTCGAGTTGCGAATGCCCCATGGGGGACGCCAGAAAAAGAAACTGTGACTTTTTGGTTGGGGTTATATGAATTTGGACTTTTCAAAATTAAGTCCCAACGCAAAAAAGGCACGCTCGAAAAATGTGTCGAATGATCAACTGGTTGTATTTCGTTTTGTCCAGCAGAAAGAAGGTCGGTCAAAGAGGTTTCAAGTAACTCAGCAAGGCGAACCAACTTTGTCGCGTCGGGCTTTGCAACACCACTTTCCCAAGCCGAAACAGAGGCCCTCGAAATACCAAAAACATCACCTACTTGCTGCAAGGTAAGCCCCTTGGCAAGTCTGAGTGCGCGTATACGTTCATTGAGCATGTCCAATGATATCAATCAACGAAACACAGTTTTGCTTTGAGTTATGTTTGCTTTTGCCTGGTGCATATAACTATCAACAAACAGGACAGTTTCGATCGTTCCCGTAACAACATATGCCCTCTAAACACGCCGTGAAAAATGACTTCTGAAATGCGCGAAACAACATGCAAAATCTTTGGCAAAGCTGTTGCGCAAAGCAAAAATCACTGATACATTCATAAAAACTGGGTCGTGCAGATTTACACCGTGCCCAGCCAAGTGACTTTGCATACATCGCCAATCAAGTCACGCTGACCCCGTAGAGTCAAGTACGCGGTAAGGGCGACCTGGCCCCATTTCGGTGGGGCGAAACGGGATCAGCGACCCGCATAAAAGCTTGCATGCTTGTTTTGACACAAGCCGCTTCGCCAGCGAACAGGCTGCATATTCCCCTGCCTTCATTCAGCGTTGCCCATTCTTGGGCGCGCCAAATCTTTCATTTGTTTTATTTTTGGAGATTTCAATGTTGAACAACCAGTCTAAATCTGGCCCCAAAACGGTCGCAGGTAAAAAGCGCAGTGCGCAAAATGCCATCAAGTCAGGCTTGTATTCGGCCCAACTCCTCGCCGGTGAGAGCATGGGCGCGTACGCCGCAGTGCGAAGCGCGCTTGTCGAAGAATATGAGGCATATGACGCGCTAGCACTTTCTGCGGTTGAAGAACTTGCCATCACCACTTTGCGAAGAAACCGAGTCTTCGCGGCGGAGGCCAAATACATGGCAGGCATCATGCAAACCGAAGATGCGCGAAAAGCTGTCGCCTTAAAGCTCTACGGCAGCGAGGGTCATTCCAGAGTAATTCCGTGGTGGTTCCTCGACACGGGCGAGTCTGACGAGAAAAGCAAAGCCATGAGAGTTTACGCTGCACTCGTTCAGCTTGATGAGCTGAAAGCCGTTGGTGTCAAGCAAGGTATTCAGGCTCTGAAAGAAGCATGCCCAGAAGCTTATTGGCTTGTCATGGGCTACAGGCGAGAAGACGAACAATTTTGGCAAGTCTTAGCGCGTGTGACTCAAAGAAACAATGTGATCGATTGCGTGGATGCTTTCAAAACCAAGGTCAAAACAGACTATGAGCGATACATCGACTGGGCCAAAAACCATCGACGCTATCAGGCGGTGGTAAACCTCGTCTACGCTGAGTTCAAGATGCAAATGATGGCTAAGCCAGAAATGATCAAGCTCCTCAACAGCTTGAATCGCCAAACCGAGCATGCTTTGTCGGTGCTTCATGCCAGAGACCAGATGCTTGGGGACGCGAGCGAACAACTCACCATCTCGGCATCAAACGAATGCGACCCGGGCACGGTCGTCGTTGTGCATGGCTCAGACAAAGCCAAAACCGAAGATGTGAAAGCTACGGCTCAACCCGCTGCCAGCAGTATTGAGGCAGTGGCACTCACTTCGTCGGCGCAGGTGGTCCCGACGGCACCAAGCAACGAAACTGTAGTTGCTGGCTCTTCTGCTGCTGTAGGGGTGGATAACCTCGAAGGTGCTTTGATGCTCGAAGCCGCTCAAGAAGCTAGACATTCGAATGAGGCCACCGCAAGTAAAGCAAGGCCAAGCAAATCCAGCAAGAAAGGAGCAAATACGACCAAGGGCAAATAAAGACATGAAGGCTGCCGCAAATTAGCCCTTAAATACTAATTTTCGGTGTGTGATCTCCAGAAAAGCATTTTTGGAAAAACGAACTACCCGTCGAAAATGCTTCGGGTAGTTTCAGTTTCCACGCGAAACGGCCGCAACAAAACTCAACAGATCTGAAGATGAAGCGTCGTTGGCCTTCACATCAGGGCTCACTCAAATGCCAAATGGACCAGCCAATACAATCAATTCAAGATGACACCCAACTACACCATCACCTTTGCCTGCTACAACCAGCTGGACTACACCCAGCAGTTCATAGCCAGCCTGGATCGCGCAGAGGTCGATTTTTCGCGTATTGTGGCGGTGGACAATGGATCAACCGACGGCACGCGGGAGTGGTTGCATACGCAAGGGTTTGGGCAGGTCATACTGAACAACCGCAACCTAGGCTGTGGCGCGGCCTGGAACCAAGGTGCTTTGGCTTTGCAGTCCAAATGGACGGTGGTGATGAACAATGATGTGGTGTGCGCCAAAGGCTGGCTCAACAAACTGCTGGCATCAGCCGAGCAACACCAGCTTCAAATCGCCAGCCCTGCCATGGTGGAGGGTGACCTTGACTACGACCTAGAGGCCTGGAGCTTACAAGCTACGCAAACTATGCAAGGATACTGTCGCAAGGGTGCGACACATGCCGTGTGCATGGCCATTCGTGAAGATGTGTGGGATGAAATAGGTTATTTCATGCCCGTTCCCAAGTTGTTGGGCTATGAAGACGGCATCTTTTTTCAGCGGGCGCTTGAAAACAACATCAAAACCGGCACCGTGGGCGATGCTTGGTTGCACCACTACGGCATGACCACCCAAAAGGCTTTGAAGCTTGAAAAGAAGATGAACGAGCGCGACAGCTTGGGCAACCGCAGTTTGATGAAGCTGTACATGGGGCAAAGTTGGTGGCAGAGGAAGATGGGCAAGCGCAACAAAGCGGCTCTATTGGCGTATTGCAAACAGCACGAACTGAATCAGTTTGGCATGTCTGTGCATGGTCTGAACCAGGGTGACGCAAAAGAGTGGGCCTGGCTTTGAGTGAACTAAAATTTAATATCTGCCGGCCCCGGCAAATGGCTAAACAGGACCAAATATGTACCTCACGATTGAGCAAGTTTTAGAGCGCAACAAAGCCCGAGGCTATGGCTACGACGAAAACAAAAAATTCAGACCTTTGACCAGTGAAGAGTTTTACACCATTTCTTGCGAAATGGGTTTGAACCAAGACAACCCCCAATACAGAAGGATGTTTGATAAATTTTCAAAGTGGGTGGTTCGCACTTTGAAGGTCAAAACTGGTTTGGAAATTGGCAGTGGCCCAGGTTATTTTTTGTACTCCCTCAACAAGCTGGGGCTAGAAACACGAGGCATGGATGGCAATTCGTTCAGCCAGGCGTACTTCAAATCTAAGCACCCAGAGTTTGCTGACCGCTATCACCTTGACCCATTTTTTGAGCAAAGCTATGGCGAGGTTGATGTTTTGCTGACCATTGAGGTGTTTGAGCACATCAATGACGAGGGCTTAGAGTCTGTTTTCAAAAAAATCCGCGAGCAAGTCAAGCCTAAGGTAATTGTGTTTTCATCCACACCCTATGCCGACCCCAACCCGGGCTGGGATGAGCAGTGGGGCCACATCAATATGAAGCCCATCGAGGTTTGGGACGCGCTGTTTGCCAAGAATGGTTTTGTGGTTTCCAAAACCATTCCACCCATTACCGCATGGGCAAGAATGTATGTGAACGAGTCAGCGCTGAGCGAACCCAAATACCGCAAACTGCTGGAAAAACAATCGTGGTTGGCCAGAAAGTTGGCGCGGCTTTAATCTATCGGCAAATACTGCGGCAAGCATTCGCTTGCCAAACCCTCGTCACGCCCTTCTCTGATGAGCACAGTTTTCAGGTACGGAAAACCTTGCGCATGCAGTGCCCTAGGGTAGTTGTAAGTGAGTTCTTGTTTGGCTTGCCCTGGCATTGCAAACAGGGCTTGCGTGGTAAAGCCTAGTTGTTGAATGAGCCGAGTCAGTCGCATTTCATAAAACTCAATGACGAAAGACTTTGTTGGCAATTGCCAAAGTTGTTGCGCATATTTTTGGAACCGACTGTCTTGCAAAATGGTGTGATTGAAAGACAGGAAGAAGCTTTGCAAGTGCCTTTCATCTGAGCCGTTTTCAGTTAAGCCTACAAGGTCGGATGGCGATGCTCTGACAGAGGCGATCATGTGATCAAACGAGGTCAAGGTTAAGGGTCCAAACAAGCTGTCGTTGACCCAATAAACGCGATCAAAGTTTGAAGTTTCAATAGTGGCCATGATTTGTGACCAGGCGCCAAAGTCAAAGCCTATGTTTTCTCTGATGCACAGTCCTGCCATCTGAAGGTCATCATTCGGTTTTTCCAAAGGCTGTTCGTGCTGGTCTGAGTTAATAACTAGCACAACATCTATGCCCTGCTTGATAAAAGTCTCTACATGCCATGCCACATAAGGCTTGATGCGGGGTGTTTTGGCGTAAGTAACGAAAATGCACAACTCTCTGGATTGCTCTTTGTAGGGCTTGACCCATAAGATTTTTGGACGTGTGGTCAAGGGGTTGGGGGTAGAGGTGATGCTGTTTTTCAGGGTGTTGTATTTGGTCAATACTTCTTCGTACCTGCGCCGAGTGACGAAGGGAGAGCCATTTTTTCGGCGTTTATTGAGCTTTGACAGATAGGCTTTGATGTTGAACATGGGCGCCTTTTGGTGAGACTTAGAATATCGTTAAGAGTTTAATCCCCTGAACATTGGGTTGGAATTAGGAACAAATGCATGACCATACTCGTCACCGGCTGCGCCGGCTTCATCGGCAGCAATTTCATACACACTTGGCTGGGGCAGTCTGATGAGGTTGTGATCAACCTCGACAAACTGACCTACGCAGGTAACCTGGCGAATTTAGACAAATTCAAAAACGACCCGCGCCATGTGTTTGTGCAAGGCGACATTGGCGATGTGACTTTGGTGAGCGAACTGCTTGCCAAGCACCAACCCCGCGCCGTGCTCAATTTTGCAGCGGAGAGTCACGTAGACCGTTCAATCCACGGGCCGGGTGACTTCATTCAAACCAATGTGATGGGCACCTTCAATTTGCTGGAGTGTGTGCGTGCCTACTGGCAAGAACTGCCCGCTGACAAAAAAGAAGCTTTTAGGTTTTTGCATGTGTCCACCGACGAGGTGTATGGCACGCTGTCACCCAGCGACCCGCCGTTTGCCGAGACCAAAAACTACGAGCCCAATAGCCCCTACTCAGCCAGCAAAGCAGCCAGCGACCATTTGGTGCGTGCGTGGCACCACACCTATGGCTTGCCCGTGCTGACCACCAATTGCAGCAACAACTATGGGCCGTACCACTTTCCTGAGAAGCTGATACCACTAGTGTTGCTCAACGCCTTGGCTGGCAAGCCCTTGCCCATTTATGGTGACGGCCAACAGGTGCGCGACTGGTTGTATGTGCAGGACCACTGCCGCGCCATTGCACGGGTGTTAGAAGCTGGCAAGCTGGGCGAAACCTACAACATTGGAGGCTGGAACGAAAAGCCCAACCTTGAGGTGGTCAATACCTTGTGCGCGGTGTTGGATGAACTCAAACCCCGTGCCGATGGCAAAAAATACGCCGAGCAAATCACCTATGTGAAAGACCGCCCCGGCCATGACCGCCGTTATGCCATTGACGCCCGCAAAATTGAACGCGAGCTGGGCTGGAAACCACAAGAAACCTTCGAGACCGGCATTCGCAAAACAGTTCAGTGGTATTTGGCCAACCAAGACTGGGTGGAAGGCGTGACCAGTGGTGCCTATCGACAATGGTTGGGCAAACAGTATGGCGAAAAGGCCTGAGCCTTTTTGTCAATGAACATTTCAAAGATGAACATTCTTTTGCTAGGTGCCAGCGGCCAGTTGGGCCACCAACTCAGCACCGAGCTGTTGGCTTTGGGGCCTGTGAAAGCGCTCACCCGTGCGCAAGCCGATTTGTCAGATCCTGTGAAATTGCGCGACGCCTTGCAAGCCGCCACAACGCTGTTTGTGCCAGATGTGATTGTGAACGCCGCAGCCTACACCGCAGTGGACAAAGCCGAAACAGATACCGCCCAAGCCATGGCGGTGAATGCACAGTCGGTGGGCGTGTTGGCTGAGTTTGCACAGTCTGTAGGGGCATGCTTGGTGCATTACTCAACCGACTATGTGTTTGATGGTTCACGCACACAGCCTTGGGCTGAAGACGATGCGGTGGCACCGATATCGGTGTACGGGCAAACCAAATATTTGGGCGAACAAGTCATTGTCAAGACATGCCAAAAACATATCGTGCTGCGCACCAGTTGGGTGGTGGGCTCGCACGGCGGTAACTTTTTGAAAACCATGTTGCGCTTGGCAGCAGAGCGTGACAGTTTGCGCGTGGTGGCTGACCAAGTGGGTGTGCCAACCTCTACGCAATTGTTGGCTGACACAACGGTGGCGCTTTTGCGCGCCATGCAGGGCGCGAATGCTGACGATGCGCGTTGGGGTGTGTACCACTTAGCCCCTGCAGGTGAAACCACATGGCATGGCTATGCCCAATATGTGGTGTCTGGCGCACTGGCGCGCGGCGCAAAATTAAAAGCGGGTGCGAACGATGTGCACCCCATCAGCACCGCTGAGTACCCCCTGCCAGCGCCCAGGCCTTTGAACTCACGCCTGAACACTGAAAAAATACAAAGCACCTTTGGCTTATCGCTGCCCAGTTGGCAAAGTGGGGTAGATGCCATATTGGATGAATTGATTCACTGAAACATTTTTCTTGAAAAGTTTTATGACACAAGCCGCACACACCATGCAAAACAAACAACGCAAGGGCATTATTTTGGCGGGCGGTTCAGGCACACGCTTGTACCCCGTGACGCAAGCGGTCAGCAAACAACTGATGCCGGTGTACGACAAGCCCATGATTTACTACCCCCTGACCACGCTGATGCTGAGCGGCATTCGCGAGGTGTTGGTGATTTCAACGCCGCAAGACACACCCAGGTTCAAAGAACTGTTAGGTGACGGCAGCCAGTGGGGCATGCAAATTGAATACGCCGTGCAACCAAGCCCCGATGGTTTGGCGCAAGCCTTCATCATTGGCAAAGACTTTGTGGGCAACCACCCCAGTGCTTTGGTGCTGGGCGACAACATTTTTTATGGCCACGATTTGGTGAAGCAACTGCACAGTGCCAACGACCGTACACAGGGTGCCTCGGTGTTTGCCTACCATGTGCACGACCCCGAGCGCTATGGCGTGGTGGAATTTGATGCACAACAACGCGCTTTGAGCATTGAAGAAAAACCCAAAGCGCCCAAAAGCAACTATGCGGTGACGGGTTTGTACTTTTACGACGAACAAGTGTGTGACATAGCAGCCGCCGTGAAGCCTTCGCACCGCGGTGAACTTGAAATTACCGATGTGAACAAACGCTATTTAGAGTTGGGGCAGTTGAATGTGGAAATCATGGGCCGCGGCTATGCATGGCTTGACACGGGCACACACGAAAGCTTGATGGAAGCCGCCAGTTTCATTGCCACTTTGCAAAAGCGCCAAGGTTTGATGGTGGCATGCCCTGAAGAAATTGCATTTATGCAGCAATGGATTGACGCAGCAGCCCTGCAAAAGCTGGCTGCGCCTTTGGCGAAGAATGGCTACGGTCAGTATTTGTTGAGTTTGCTCAAGTGAACGGAAAGGACGCAACATGCCCTACACCGTGACGAGCACGCCCATTGAAGGCGTGTTGGTTTTAGAGCCCAAAGTGTTTGGTGACGCACGCGGTTTCTTTTATGAAAGTTTCAACGCGCGTGACTTTGCAGAGGCCACAGGTTTGCAGTGCGAATTCGTGCAAGACAACCACAGCAAGTCAGCCAAAGGTGTGTTGCGTGGCATGCACTACCAAGTGCAACATGCGCAAGGCAAATTGGTGCGCGTCACGCAAGGCGCGGTGTTTGATGTGGTGGTGGACATTCGCCGTGGCTCAAAAACCTTTGGCCAATGGTTTGGTTGTGAACTGTCAGCCGATAACAAAAAACAACTGTGGATACCCGCAGGTTTGGCGCACGGGTTTTTGGTCACCAGCGAGAGCGCAGAGTTTTTGTACAAAACCACCGACTACTACCACCCAGAGTTCGAGCGCAGCTTGTTGTGGAACGACGCCGATGTAGGCATTGACTGGCCCCTGCATTTGCTAGATGCGCCGCCTTTGCTGGCCGCAAAAGATCAGGCGGCGGGGGTTTTTAGGGATTTACCGTAAACCTTGCATCCATTTGGCTAAAACTAGTAAACAAATGCTGCTGATCAGCGTGAACACGAGCAAATGTTGTTGTGGTGAAAGACCAAGGTTGAAGACGCCAGGTGAGAAAACCAAAACAATTTGCAACAAGGCTATGCCAATACAGAATGCTGAGTATTGACGGGCCGCCCCCATTTGAAACGGTCGATGGCTGACTGACGCAGACAAACAAGCGCTGCATTGCCAGAGCACCAAGGGCCACAAGTAGCTTGCAATGCCTTGCCACTGTGCGTCTAACCATTGCATGTGCAGTGCAAACAAACTGGCAAGGCCAATGCTTACTAAGCTCAGACAGCCCAACAAACCAACCGACAGCGAGCCTTTGCTAGTCTGCTGCGAAGCTTGTGACAACTTCACTTGTGCCCAAGCCATGTGAATGACAGCAGGTACAAAACCAAACACCCGTAACAATGCGCTGAGCCAACCTGTTTCTTGGGCGCCGTAAAGCCGTTGCCACACGATGATGAGCGAGGTGGCCAAGAGCACATCGAAGAAGGTGTGGATGAGGCGCAAAAAGGTGCTGCGGTTGTCAGCTTGTTGGTGTGGTGTGCCTGGCGTTGCTGGTTCACTCAGTGATGTTTCGTTCGCTGCGGTTGTGGTGTGATGTTCG
>JACCDT011639960.1_pt1 | contig 11055 bp, 7 predicted proteins | sample 7446291 | NCBI WGS metagenome assembly JACCDT01 (sample SAMN15323446, study PRJNA562643) | freshwater metagenome | isolation source: river surface water | place: USA:Blue River Watershed | collected 2017-08-17 | reverse complement strand
GTTGTGGCCGTTTCAATCGCAGCAAGAGATGCGCCTAATGCACCGCCTTGCGGCCATCCAAAACTCGTCTCCGTAAATCCATTATCTTTTCGTTTGATCAATTCATTCACAACGGGAACCTTTTCCAGTGGTGTATGAAACTCATCCAGCATTTCCAATAGACGGCTATCAATGGTCTCCACGCGACTCGCCGCAATGTCTAGTGTCAACTGCTGAATGAGAGCATGCCCTAGCGAATTTGTCCATCCAAATCGAGGGTATGCCTGTGCATTCGGTTGTCCTTGCTGCGCTCTCGCTTGATTCGTTGCTTGTGCTTGAATGGTATAAATGTCAGGCATGTTTGCCACTAGATAGAGACGCGTCACCAGATGACCTTTTCTCAGAATCCGAAAGAACCCCGTATTACCAAAGCTCGGTGTATTCTCGAAATCCAGACGTTCCCAACGAGTCGTAAATCGCCCCGCTTTGTTCCAAAGTTTACGAAACGGATAGAGAGTTGACTTGAACGCCAACCGCTCATCCTGAATTCCAGAAGCGATCACTTTTAAGAGACTCGCTACCATTCTTCTTACTCTTCCGATAATAGCCTTTATACACACACGTGACAAACACAAGTAACACACGGGTATAAAGCGAGACGTTGTATTCTCCATAGTTTATACTATGCTGGTAACATGCTACTATGATATTTATAGGCGGCCCGAGAAATTTGTAGAATATCTTTCCCTATTTTACGATCTCGGGATCAGTGGAATACCGATCACCTTATTTACCGATCCAAGTCTGGTCTATAAATTTAGAATCTTTCCAGATACCGTGACCGTGATCGGTGCCTCCCTCTCTGAATTTGAATTGTATCAAAAAGGGATGGCATATCGTCGCGATCTGCCGATCCATCGTACTCCTGAAAAGGATACCAAAGAATTCTTTTCCCTCATGAATACGAAGATCGAATTCGTGAAGAAAGCGGCCGAACATTGGCCTGATAAGGAAACATTCATGTGGATCGATTATGGAATCCTGAAAATTGTAAAACAACCTGTTCGATTCCTTGAGAAATTGCGGGAACTCAGTCAGCGACGATTTACCAAGATGGTAATTCCTGGATGTTGGTCGCTTGGTCAACACTTTAGCGTCGAACAGATCCACTGGCGATTCTGTGGCGGATTCTTTGTGATTCCTCGTGATTATATTGATTGCTTTTATGGACATTCTCGTGGTGTATTAAACGACTTTTGTACCATGGATTTTTACAAGCTTACATGGGAAACCAATGTATGGTCTACAATCGAATTCTGTGCGGAACGAGAGAACATTGTATGGTATTTTGCGGATCACGATGATACAATTGTGCTCAATATTGATTATGTGATGAATTCTGTCGTAGAAAAAGAGGAGGTTTCGATTGATATTGCGCAGTAGGTTCCCTTTAGTGCGCTTTAGTCTGTAAACATGCGATTACATATTCCATTCTCAAACCGCAGCCAATTATAATGAATTGCATACACAAACACTTCCCATCCACCTACCGTAACCGGATCAAACACACACGTCGGATTGTTCAGGGTCGTCAGATCCTTTGCCATCGGCTGATTGACCCGCAGCGTAAGTGTCACCGACGTCGCACGACTCATATTCGCCGTTCCACTCGGCTGATGGGATTCAGGGCGTTCCGAGAAAGAAAATCCATACAAATGGGACTGATACGCCGCGATACCGCCACTGTGTTTGGACGCAATATGCTGACGAAACCAATCGCCTTCTGCCGAGATCACTTCCGAACCGTTAATACGAATGGTTGCCGTTTGAAGCCATGACGGATACACTGTGGTCGGTGTGGATTCGAGTCCAATGGAAGGGCTGAAATTTGACCACTCGTTATTGATCAGAACGGCTTTTCGGCGAAGCATCCAACGAAGTTCCGTGACAGGATGATTAAGTTCCAACGGTAACTGGATATCCACTGTATCTGTGTTCGAATTTGCCTTGCTGACAAGATATTTCAAAGGTTCTTCAAAGGAGAAGTTCTGTACAAGTTTAACCATCTGTTCAAAGGGTTGTCGAAGAAACTTGTCGCGCAAGGTACCTGTGGTAAGAGCGCTTGCCGTGACAAGACGGACATCTCGAAAGTCAGGAGGTTGTGTCATGGTGTTGACACTTACATTCGTAACGGGATTAGCTGTGGTCAAAAACGGGACGGTCTGGCCTAGCGGAGTATCAGTACACGTAGCACGGTACCCAATGGAACGTCGTACTACCTTGTCAAAGGGACGAAACTTGATGTCCACTCGAACCTTTCCTTCATTACACGATAAAAGCGGAAAGACTTCCTTCAGTTTGGTACGAAGAAAGAAAAAAGGGAGGACACAGAATATCGTTCCATCTTCGGTGGGATAAGGACGGGAAGGGCGAAAAGCAGTTTGCTGGACAACAGATGGCGCCAAATAGGAGTGTGGGATTATTCCGATGCCGTCTGCTGCTACACCAAATTGCGCATTTTGATCCCAATCGAGTGCTAAATGGCTAGCAATAAATTCACCTGTGATCCGTTCGATTGTTTGATCATTTGCAATGAAATCCGCATATTCAATGATACTGGCACCGAGCCCGTTCATATAGGTCCAATAGGACGTGGAATTGGGATCCGTTGTGATTATTGCGTTGGTTAGACGTGAAATGACGGAATTGTCATACCAACTACCTAGTTTAATTTGAAGAACGACCGATTGTAACAAGTCGCCTGCCGGTAGAGAACCGATCTCAAATGTGAATTTCTGACCCCATTCTGCGGGACCACGCTGGGGAAACTCTTGGATACTGAGAGTGGTGGGATAGACGGTTTGGGTATGGGGTGGGATCTCATCTGTATCATCCGACAGGGTGTGGAGGGTATGGGAAGAGGCACTCCTCCCATTATGGAACCAGGATCCAGTTGTATTGATTGGAAAATAGGTATTATCTTGGGCATCGCGATCCGCCAGATCCAATACCGTCGTAATGTCACCCCTTGGTCGAAAATAGTCGTTGGAGGACATATGCTACCTATTCTGCTGATTCTTTGTTTAGATCATGACTACGTTGTGTTTAAAAATTGATACTACCTTAATCTCTTTTAATGGTCGACATGACATATAGTTCGATTGATGTTTCCAAACTTCCCACGATTCCCGATACGAATTCATGGGAAATATTTGTAAATGGAATGGAACAGACCTATATGAATGGTAGAATCTCCATACACTCCTATTGGCGAGACTATCGAAATTGGATCATCTTCTGTATCACTGTTTTAGTCATCGGTATGATTATTCTACTTATTGCCCTTCTTCCATCCAGTACTCCTGCGTACCCATGTCGTATGTATGACACGGAAACACTTGCCTCCACGATTTCTACCGAGTGTCTTCAATATGTATGGGATGGTAGTTGTCGCACCAAACAACCCTATCTCTTTCCGCAAGGCTATACGGGGTGGTGGAAACAATCCCCTCAAGGTGGTACCATGGTATCGTGTCGCATATCGCCTTCGTCATGCGGTGTAGGGTCCTATGGAAACATTGTCGTCTATATGCAATTCTGTCAAATCAAATACAATCAGTGATTTATTTATCTTTTTATTTTTGTGAGTGATAAGTATAGCATGAGTGTCCCTGACGCGCCAACCTTTACATCTTCGCCCGTTGTTGTTGATAGCACAACTATTACGGTCGCATTCACTCTTGGCTCCAACGGTGGGTCAGCTCTCACTGATATCCAATATGCCCGTGATACGGATGGATATACCGCATGGACAACGCTCGGTCTTGCCGCGCCGCTGGAAGGTCAAACAACTGCTACCATTACCGGTCTCACCGCCCCTGTCAGTGGTAACTACAAGCTTCGTTCCGTCAATGGGAATGGCGAATCAAGTCCTTCTGCCGCTGGTGTTGCACCAATTTGGTACGAATTAAACACGGTACGTTACTTTAACGGTACCATCAGTACCGATAATCAGAGAATTGTCGCGGTACATTGGAATCCATCTATAAACAACGCGATTGACTATTCAAGCGATGGAGGTGCGACATGGAGTACCGTGCCTGATTTTGGAAATGTGAATAAAGTAGTGTCGAGTTTATCGGGTCAAATCGTACTAGCACTTGCGGATGGCGTGGCACCCCATCTTTCCACGAATTATGGTGCTACTTTTACCGCAACATCATTGTCAACCTACTATGGAGATTATCCTCAGTATAATGCTGTGATGAATGCGTCAGGTACATTAATGATGACAGTAGACAGTGTTAATGGATATATTTATGTATCTACTGATTCGGGCGCAAACTGGTCGAATCCTTACCAATTTACAGACGGATTTACATCATTGTTCTGTAGCAGTCTCTCTATGGACCGAATTTATGCAGTTACTTATCCATCTGGTGGTTCAGGAACTATTTATGTTTCTACCAACATGGGAGCAACATGGACATCGTTAGGAAATAATCCATCCACGAGTAATCTTAATGATATGGCATGCGATTGGTCTGGTCAGAATGTTGTTATTTCGGTAGGAAGCGATGGTGTCTATCGTTCTACTAATGGTGGAGTATCGTGGGTTCAAACCACTGCCCCCCTAGGTGGAAATATGCGTTTCATTGCGAGTAATAATACAGGAAATCGAATCCTTGTTTCTAATGATGCCACCCCCTATGGAGTATACGTTTCATTAGATGCTGGTGCGACATGGTCCATGCTATCCACCCCTGGTACAGATCCATTACTAAATAATATAATACAGGGAGTCATGATTAGTCCTGATGGTTCGCTGTCGATATCGGGATTAGGTGATACCACGACCTACTTTCAGTCACTCGGTGCAGCGGATTTGCCCCTTCTTCCTGGCCCGCCATCCTTTACCTCTTCAATCACCGTTGTTGACAGTACCACCATTAGTTTCGATTTTGTTGTAGGTTACCCTGGTGCTTCGGCACTCACCGCGATCCAGTATGCTCGTTCCACAGATAATTATGCTACCTGGACAACCATTACAGGTCTCTCCACGCCCCTAGAAAATGCGACAAGCGCCACTATCACTGGTCTGACGCCTTCATCAGCGGGTTCATACAAGATTCGTTCCGTGAATAGCGCCGGTTCTTCTGCTCCATCGGATGCGATGTCTGCTTATCAGGTGATTAATGGAGAATACTACCCGAAAGTCCTATTCAGCTCCAATAATCAGTATGCGATTGCGCGTAAATTCAATGATGGTGGTTCTGATGAAGCCGCGGTCTCTTCGGATGGCGGTATAACATGGACGGCGGTTGCTGCACCTGGAGGGGTAAGTGTGAATGATGTCGCAATGAGTCTTGATGGTACGATTATGTACTATACAGCATCTGCTAGCGGAACCTATAAATCCACTAATTATGGTGCTACATTTTCACTGTTATCGGCTGCTCCTCTTAATCCCATGACGATCGTGTGTAATTCCACTGGACAACGGGTATTTGTATATTCAGACAATGATACTAGTATTTATGCTTCGAATGATGCCGGTGCCACCTTTACACAAGGTGCGAATCTTGGAAATTTTGTTGTCTCGATGGCATGTAATGCGTCTGGAGATCATCTTTATCTAATTGACGGATTAGACGCATACAAATCCACTGATTATGGTCAGACCTTCACTATAATGACACTTGGCCTCTATGGCGAAACAGTAAGCTCTATCGCATGTAATCAAAGCGGTCAATTGATATTTATTTCTGTGTCGTCTGGCGGTTTGGGTGTAATTGTTTCCGTGGACTATGGAGTATTCTTCTATTCAACAATAATCAATTCTAATAATTCTGATAATTATACCAATGTCGTATGCGATTCAATAGGTAATCGTGTTGTAGCACTATCAACGAATGGAACAATCCGTGTATCCTATAATTCTGGAACAACATGGGCGGTGGTGCCACCCATTCCAGGTCGGAGTTTGACGTTTACTTCAGGTGGTGTCTCGATCAGTCCAGATGGAACACGATATGTCTCCTCCCTTGGTGCACCTGGAACATTTATCACAGTAGAAGGAACTCCTGATACTGTATCGGTTTGGAGAGTGATTGATGATGTATATTACTTTAACGGTAGCATCAGTACTAATAATCAGCGCATTGTAGCAAGAAATTATAACACAGGTACAACAGTATCTACTGTTGTATACTCCAGTGATGCGGGTATGACATGGACCGACGTAGCCAGTTTCGGAGACGTCTATCGCGTGGTGGCGAGTGCATCAGGCGAGACCGTATTGGCCATCATGAACGACGGTACATTACCCCATGTCTCGACCAATTATGGTGCTACCTTTACGATCACGACAATGGCACCTGTCGGATCTACCCCCAATCAGCTTGCTGTCATCGATTCAACGGGCGCATCCATGATGGCTATCGCAGATGATGGTCATGTCTATGTCTCGACAAATTCAGGTGTAAACTGGACGAACCCCTACCAATTTACAGATGGAAACAATTTTAGAGCGATGTGTGCCAGTCAAACGATGGATCACGTGTATGTGCTCTTCAATTCAAATACAGATGGATTATGGTATATTTATGGATCGATTGATATGGGATTGACGTGGACATCGGTCTCAGTAAGCCCGTCGCCATCTGAGACGTTCGATATCGCATGCGATTGGTCAGGTCAGAAACTTGTTCTGGCTGGAGGCGATAGTGGTATATACCGTTCTACAGACAGTGGTATAACGTGGACACAATTACAGTTACCCGTTATCAATTATGCCTATATTCTATCTCCACGAAAAATTGTAAGCAATTCTACGGGAAACCGAATCGCTTTTATCGATCCCTGGAATTGGTACATGTCACTTGTTTCCATCGATGCCGGTGCAACATGGTCGCCATTAACTTCTCCCGATCCATGGTTTCAACAACCACAGGGGAATATCATCAGTCCTGATGGCTCATTTATAATGTCAGCAGTCGGCGCCAATACCTACGTTCAAACACTCGGCGCGGCGGATCTACCTCCTGGTCCTGCCACCGTCCCAGATGCGCCCACCTTTACCTCTTCACCCACCATTGTTAGCAACACGAGTATCAGCATTGTCTTCTCACTTGGCTCCAACGGTGGCTCGGACCTCACGGATCTCGAGTACGCTCGTGATACTGATTCCTATGCGACATGGACCTCTCTTGGTCTATCGCTGCCTCTGGAAGGACAAACCACTGCTACCATTACTGGTCTGACCGGCCCTTCCACTGGTTCCTATAAGCTTCGCTCCGTGAATGCGGTTGGTAATTCCGACCCTTCTACCGAGGGAATTGCGCAGCCCATTGCCCCTGCTGCACCATCCTTCACCTCTACTCCTACCGCAGTGAACACCACGAGCATCAACATCGCATTCTCACTTGGATTCAACGGTGGCTTGGCTCTTATGGATCTCGAGTACGCTCGTGACACTGATTCCTATGCGACATGGACCTCCGTTGGTCTATCGCTGCCTCTGGAAGGACAAACCACTGCTACCATTACTGGTCTGACTGCGCCCGTCACTGGTAATTACAAGCTTCGTTCCGTGAATGATGTTGGTAACTCTGTCGCATCTGCTGCGGGGCTTGTGTCAGGAACCATCCCTTGCTTCCTTGAGGGCTCCAAGATTCTCTGTCAGGTGGATGGTGTAGAGAAGTATGTGGCTGTGGAAACCATTCGTCCAGGCACTCTCGTCAAGACGTCTCTTCACGGGTTTCAGCCCGTTAAGCTGATTGGCTCTCGTCCCGTGGTGAATGTAGGCGGAGATATCCGTGACAAGAACAGTCTGTACCTCTGTACCAAGGCGAACTACCCAGAGCTCACGGAAGACCTCGTTATCACTGGTTGCCACGCCATTCTGGTGAATCACATCACTGATGCGCACCGTCAAGGCATCATCAACACGCTCGAGCGCGTCTTCGTGACCGATAAAAAATACCGCCTGCCCGCTTGCGTCGATGAGCGTGCCGCAGTACATCAGGCAACGGGTGACTTCACTGTATGGCACTTTGCGCTGGAGCACACTGATATTAAGATGAACTATGGTGTGTATGCTCAGGGTCTCTTGGTCGAATCATCGCCCATCTGGCACATGAACACGAAGAACTACAATCTGGTACAGTAAGCTCACAATTTGGTTCAGTAATAATCGGCAACGAGACGAATGATCGTACCATCTTCTTGTTTTACTTTCTGTTTGAGCGTCATATGATGAATCGAACCCCTTTCTTTTATATTTTTTTCATACGAAGTGGGATCTTCTTTGATAATAATAAATTGACATTTTTGTTCGGTACTAACGAGTTGATACGTGGGACTTGTAGGAAATAGATCAATGAATCCTACCATCGTAATCATGACATCTTCTTGTAACGCATTACCAGGCTCGTGACAATCATAAATCTTCATATAGTATCCTGACTGATCAATGGTATCAATCGATGGGAGGGGCCAGACAGTGTCATGCCATTCTGCAGGCTTGTTCTGGGTGGTAAGCGAATGTGCAGTACCCTCTGTTGTGATCATGATCAGTTCAATGTTGAATTTTTGATTGAAACGAAAATTGGTCCAGTACGTACAGGGCGCATGTGGAACACGATACAATATATAATCATGATCATATTCCACCATATCATTTGATGTAAAGGTGTAGATCACACTATGACCGATTGGATCAGTAAGCTCTGGACGGATCTTGTATGGAATCTGGACGGGAATCATATGTGACTCTTTGGTTGATTAGTCGAACGGATTCAATTTTGTTGATCGATCAAAAATTGAACCGATCTCTGATCTCTGATCAAAAGTCATCCATGAATCAGAACGCGTCGCAGCAGTCTGCTGCTTTGTGTATCTCTCGTGTTACTGCGATTGATGCGCGATGTTATTTCGCTGATCTGAAACATAAATTCTTTCTGGAGATGCGATGTGGTCGGCCCTGTTCTGATCCGAATAGGAATGTTTGTGAAGATTGTTCGATCAAAACCATGTCGACCATTCAATGGTGTCGCAAGATTGATCACGGGACGATTGATCAGCCCATTCCTGATCGTTCTCATTTATTTGGAGGGAACTGGTACGAAGATGGTGTTCGAAAATGGGGCGCGCCCTCCGCAAAAGACATTGAATATGCGTTAGAACATCAAAGAAAAGCGAGAACGATTTCCGACACAACCCCATCTAAAGTTCCTTCTCTTTCTCCTGACATGCAACCTGTCAAACGTGGACGAAAACCAAAGGTAGCGCCCGTCGCGCCCGTCGCGCCCATTGTACCTACTATCCCTCCATCTGAAGAATTTGATATTATCCTAGATCCTATTATCGTTCCTAGTACCGTTCCTAGTACCGTTCCTAGTACTCCCCTATTACAAACAGGCATACCTTCGGTAGAACCCGCAAAGAAAGCGGCTATCAAACGACCTCGAAAACCCAAGGCGCTCACTCCTGTTAAAATGGCAGATCCGTCAATGGTTCAGAAAGAAGTTGTTCTTCCTACTCACATGGAACAAGAACGCGAAGAAGTCGATACGGATGGTTTTGAGATTGAATATGTAAAGCTGTCCGTGTTTTCGCTGGGAGATGTAACCTACTTTCGAGATTCCAAGAAAAACAAACTCTACAAGAAAATCAAAGAGAAAACAATTGGATGCTACGTGGGGCGCTATGATCCGTCCACGGAAACGGTTCATACGGATGTACCTGATTCGGATGATGAATCGGTGTAACCGATTCACATATTTGTATCTGCTGCGCGGATACAACGGATGATGAGGCCATGTAACACCTAAACAAAAAGAAAACTAAGAAACAGAATGGCGACACCTATTACGCAGAATTGTCGTTTTTGTTATTCCTACAAACCACAAGGATTCATCCAGCCCTGTTGTCCTCCCATCGTCTCTGCCGATCTCCAGACTCTTTCTTCCATTTCTTCTACCACATTTAAGGTCAATAATAATATCAACAATACATCCCAAACCATGTTATTAGCCAAACAGGCGTGTTTTTTAAAGGGTGTACAAAGCACCGTTACGATGAGTACTGTTCAAAGTACCATTGCGAATGCTGCTGCCATCAATAGTACAATGTACGCTCAGTTGCTAGGCGTCAAGGATCAGCGATATGTTCCTTATCAGCCTTATGTTCCTCCTTTCATCCCATCATCTGTCATGGATCTACAGCGAATGACAGCGAATGTGGGTAATCCCATGCCACCGTTTATGAATTGTAAGGGGAGCCAGTTCATCACGAAGTAATACAAAGTGATTCCATCACTTTAAAGCAGTATATCAAACAAAAATAAGATAATTTTTATTTGATATATATTTTTACAATTTATTTTTACTTCTTTGCGGCAACGACAACCTTCTTCTTGATAATCGTCTTCTTGGGCGCTGGCATCGGCTCGACATCATCGCCATCCTCTACCTCCTCCTCTTGCGCCTGTGATGCCTGTGGCATGACCGATGCGACCGCAGACGGCTTTTGCGAAGCTGGCTGGGCAGGCTGCTGGAAGACCGCATCATCATCGACCTCCTCTTCCTTCTCATCGCCATCCTCCTCTTCCTGCGGGGCCACCGTCGCCGAACCAAGACCCTTGAAGGCAAAGTCACCCATCTTCTCCGGCAACTTGTGAATCGCAATCTGCTTCGCGCGCCATGTCAGGCCAAACTTCGAGCCCGCGAACCATACACCGCCGCACTCGATAATCGCCGTCACCTGAATGCCCTTGACAAGCAAGGCCTCAATCGGAACACCCTTGTATGGCGTACCATTCAGGTCATAGAACTTCGTATCGAACTCGCCATTGCGCTTCGGCAGCTTGACCTTGATGTTCGGCGGGTAGCTCAGGACATTACCCTCCTTATCCTTGCTGTACTTGAGGCTCGGCGTGTAGAACGCCTTAATCACCTCCTTGTTCAAATCGGCCTTGAACCACGTCTTGGAATTCTTGACACCCTCCTCAATCATGAGGGCATCCATCTGCTCCAGCACACGCTTGAACTCTTGAAGCTCAGGGCGGTTATCCTG
>JACCDT010808680.1_pt1 | contig 11058 bp, 14 predicted proteins | sample 7446291 | NCBI WGS metagenome assembly JACCDT01 (sample SAMN15323446, study PRJNA562643) | freshwater metagenome | isolation source: river surface water | place: USA:Blue River Watershed | collected 2017-08-17 | reverse complement strand
TTATACAACCATTATCAAGATGGTATTATTGTGATAAGAAGGATGATTTATATTTTTTGTATTCGGTGATAAAGAGATACATTAAGTGGTATAATCCAAATATAAATAAGAAAAGTCCTGTGAGTGTTGAATTATACCAATTAATAACTTCTATGGGGATTGAAGGATTAAATAATCTTTTTAAAACTTATAGTTCATCGGATTCAAATACAGTGATTCACGTGATTCAAATGTATAAGAATTTATTAGAATATAATAATGATAAAATTATGACAGATGAATATTTATTAGATGTTGAAAAAAATAAAATTAATATAGATGAGGTATTTGAAAATATTATTACAATTTATGATGATGTAATTTTAAATGTAGTATATAATATTTTACAATTAGTAAAAAAAGAGGATAATATAATGGGTCAACAACAAATAATTGATGGATTAAATAGTATATTATATAAAACAAATTATTCGATAAAGGAATGGATTAAATTAAATTTAATGATTTAGAGGCCACTATCAATATATTTTGTAATTTTATTTATAAAATATTGTTTGGATTGATATTCCTTTAAGTAGTCTTGAATGGTTTTACCTTCGGTATAGGTTTTCATTATACGAATATTATAATACGTGATAGGAGAATCATATATAATAATATTGATATAGTTATTACCTAAAAAATTAGAACAATATGTAGCGTGTTGAATTTGATTGGTAAAAAAATATGGATTATAAAAAAAGATATAACTAACATCATTTCTTTTAGGATATCCAATTTTATAAATTGTATAAGATAAAAAAGAATCAATTTTAAGACGACTTATTACTTTACAAGTAGTAATAAAATGAATACGTTCTTTATAGGATAAAAAGGATTTAATAAAATCTAATAAGTCTTGACAAAGACAAAGCATAATTGGTACGAATTTGTTAAGAGAATAGATTTAATGACGACGATGGCGTTTAGTGTGTTTCTTGTGATGTCTATGTTTTCTTCTTGATCCACCAAATTTAACAGGTAATCCTCTATTAGATCCATCAAAATCCTTACGAGTCATTACTTCACTTAAAGTAACAGGACTGAATTTACCAGCATTAAGAGCAACAGCTTGAGCACCACCGCGTTTCTTATTTTTTCTTCTTGATCCACCTGTAGTAACACAAGCACGATTAAATGATCCAGCGGGGTAAGAAGTTTGAATAGTAAATCCAGGATTGGCACTTCCACCAGGGAAGGTCATAAAATCATTGCGATAACCAGCATTAGGGGCTTCATAACGCATCATATCAGCAGCACCAACTTTAACAACTGGAAAATTGGCATAAGAGGCAGATAGACCGGAACCAGCGGGAATAGAAGCACCACCTTTCATTGATACATAAGGAGGTGTTAATGGAGCTGTAGATAATCCTTGTACATCACCTGGATTAGGATTTAATGGATTACGAGTACCTGTTTCACAAGGAATACGTCCAAATTGTGCGGGAGCGGTTCCAACACCATTGAAAGGATTTAATGGTCCCATTTCAGGAAAGAATCCATAACGACCACCTGATTGATTAGGCATTTTAGCACCTTCTGGTGTTGGTACACCAGCTCTACTCATAACAACTTGTTGATCAGGATTAGGATTAGCAACAGTACCCCCAGAACCAGATGGATTTGGTAAATCACCTGACTTGGGTGTGATCGATCCAGCCGCAGTGAGAACAGGATCTCTATGTGTTAAAAATCCATAATCTCCATGAGGAGCAACAGCTGGTACATAACCTCCTTTTTTATTACGACGATTACGTTTACCACCACCACTTAGACCGGGTAGACCCTTGGGTGAATAATTAAAAATATAACCTGGACGATAAGAATGTGGATTACCAGTACAATCTTTAAGACCGTCCATAGCAACTGGACCACTGTAAGAATAATGAATTAAATTTCCAGGTGAAACATAACCAGGACCATCAGAATATCCAGCACCTCTAGAACGACGTTTGCTATGTCGGAGTTTTTTATGTTTTTTAGTATGTCTTACCATTCTAATCTACATATCCATTATTTATTATTTTATAATATAAATTATTAATAAAATAATAAATATTAATTATATAATATGATTAACTATGAATATGATGAAAAAAGGAGTTTGTAGTAATAGTAGTATGTTTAGGAAGAATATTAATAATTTGATATTTTTTAAATGAATCATTCCATTGTACTTCAACGGGTACAAAAGATAAAGATTTATCAGTAAATAATTGTTGTAATGTTTGTGATAGTTCAATGGTTGAAATAGAGGCGATACCAAGTGATTGTCCCTCTTGTGAAGATAAGGAGTATGTATCTGGTAAAATGATTTTAGTATAAGGAGAACATGCTGCACAGAGAATGGTAGGAATATCAGCACTACGTTTTAATTTAGGAGGAATATATTCAACAACAGGTGTAGAAGGAATAGTGACCGTATCTTTCCAGAACCATCGTGGTTGTCTGGATTGATCGTGTTGAATAATCCAATAAATAGAGGAATCATATTGTTGTGACCATTCCTCAATTGTAAGTGGTTTAACAATTTGTGGTTTAAATGCGAGAAGTGGTTGATGAGAAGGTAAAGAAGACCAAAAATCACGTAATTGATTCCAACGTTCTGAGAAGCGATATTGTGACCATAAATCTTTACCGTGATGAATAATAATATCTTCAATTTGTAAAAGAGATTCATCAGCAAGAATATTTGCTAAACAAATGGTTGGACCATTTTGACAAAAAGTAGGAGATAATAACCAACGAAAAGTGAGACCTTCTTGTCGATCAGGATACCAAATACAAGGTGCAAATCCCTCCATAAAAATAAGAAAACCAACAGGACGTTTATCGAATTTTGGCCAAACCCAAACCGATTCTGATGAAAAAGTTGATTTCGCCCGATGAAAAGGCATATGAATTTCAAAACGATCACGTAAAATAGGATATTTAGAATATAATGATTCAATCGCCAAGATATGTTGATTATCTAGGCGACGGAATCGTACTAATTTCTTTTTCTCACCATTCATAAAAGTCTGAGTATGACTCATTTTATATAAAAGAATCTATATAATTTATATATTAAATATATAACTTTAAGTTCGTTTAATTAAAAAGCTGAAAATTGGTTATCATTAAAAGTATCATTAGCAAAAATACCAGGCATAAATTCACCTCCACCTTGAATCATCTCTGGTTGAAATCCCTGTGAATTATCAGAAGATACTTGTAATTGATTACTTGCTATACCTGAATGAGTAGCAACTGTTGTATTATTATTAGAAGGGGGTGGACGGAAAGATCGTTCAGGATAACGTAAATTTTCTGGTATTTCAGAGCTTTCATTGGGTTCAGCATAGGGATCGGAGGCTCCAGGTGAAGAATAATGAACTATTTCATTTTCAGGTGGAGCTTGATTGGGTGGATTTGGACCGGAAGGACTTACCACTCTCTCTGGATACAATGGAGCCTGACGAACCTCTATCGATGCTGGTGCTGGAACTTCAAATTGTTCTGATGTTCCCATTACAACTTCTGAATTATCAAATAATTTATCACGAACTAACATATATACACCAAAACTAACCAATAAAACACCAAAAAGAAACAGATAGGATTTCATTCTTCTTTTTGATCTCGTGAAAATCATATTCATACTTTACACATCATTCTCCCTCTATCCATTTTTTTCATACCATTCCTTATTTTTTATTAAAATTCTGTCTATATGGTCTTTTATATATAGAATTCATATGAGGAACTGTTTGTATATGTAATTGATATTGAATTGATCTATTTTGAAAATGATGTTGAACAGGTGTTGATTTTTTAATAGGTTCTTTTAACCAATTTTGTAATGTAATCCATTGTTCTTCTAATTGTTTTTCTTCAAATTCAATAGGTGATTTAATTTTACATCGTAACCAATTACCAATTTGATCTAAAATTGCATATTCATCTTCTTTTAATAATGAATATGGAATTTCATCATATTTCTCTAATAAATAATTACCAACCCAATCAGATGGCATTTCATTCATCTCATAACATAATACACGATTCGTCAATGTCATAAATGAATACTGATTTATATATTTATAACTCTTTGAATAATTAGAATGATCTTCTAAAAACCAATCAGAACCATTACAATAAGTAATTTTCTTATCACAACGATTTGGTTTATCAGATTTCCATATAAAAATTGATGACATCAATAATATAATATAATATACCAATTAAAGTATTTAAGCAATCTTTATACTATTTCTAATAAAATGCCGACCTTATCAACGGTATTACTTTCTATAAAGGGTGAAGTTCGTAAAGCAAATTTACAATTAACTCAAGAAGGAGATTTAACAATTGATATTCTTCAAAAATATTTTAAAAAGAAAGAACAACCTGAACAAGTATGTTATTATGAATATGATAATAAATTAATTTATATCTTTGGATATAAGAAAGGTAAAAAAGGTACTGAAAATAAAATAGAATTACCAGATCCGTATTTAGATATAACATTATTTGGTGATGCAATTGTTATTGTTTCTATTAATCGTACGTGGACAAATCCAATTCCATTTACAGTAGAACAATGGACAACATTTTATAATCAAGATCAAAAGAAAGAGGAGGAGGAAGAAGAGGATGAAGAGGAAGATGAAGAAGAGGATGAGGAAGAAGTAGAAGAAGAGGAAGATTCAAAATCAGTAAAAGATGATTTTGAGGAAAGTGATACAGAAAAAGATTTATTATCTGATAAAGATGATGATGATGATGATGAAATTGAAAAACAAGAATTTATTAAAACAGCAATTAAAGAAAAAAAAGCACCTGTTTATCAAAAAGTAGATCCAAATGTATTAAAAGTAGAAATTACACCTCATCAAACATATGATTCAAATCCATTACGTATAATGTGTGTAAATAGTTTAAATTTCTTAGAAGATTCCTTTTCAAAAGAAGATATCATTTCACTTGAAAAGGGTATCTTTCAGGCAGCATATGAAAGTGCTGTAAAACAATATATCGCAATATCTTGGAAATCAACTGCATTTTGTGAAGTGTATCGTCAACTTGTTCGATCTATATTAAGTAATATTCACCCAAAAAGTCCTGTACATAATACACGTTTATTAACTCGTGTAAAAGAAGGAGAATTTAAATTATTTGATATTCCTTTTATGTCATCTTATGAAATGTTTCCAGAACATTGGTTTTCCTTAAAAGATAAATTATTACAAAGAGAACAAAAGATTTTGGAAGGTAATAAAAGTCGTGCCACAGATCAATTTAAATGTCGTCGTTGTCAAAAGAGAGAATGTACCTATTATGAATTACAAACACGTTCTGCGGATGAACCAATGACGATCTTTATTACGTGTTTGAACTGTGGAAAAGAATGGAGACAAGGTGGTTAAACACGATCTTCATCTAATCCTCCAATTAATTTAATAATTTCTATTTCAGATTGATAATCATCAATAATGGTTTTCATAAATAATTCATTTATATTTTTATTATAATAATGATAAAATGAATTATGTGGAGTGGAATCTGGTTGATATAATGATTTAGAGTATTCCAATGAAACCATATTTTTTCCAAATTCATTTGCATATTTTTCTTTTAAAAACATATTTTGCATTGATAAATACCAATATCCATCAGCAATACAATAATTAGGAAGATATAAATCAAAATACATTAAATGATTTGTAATTTTATAATTAGTAATATGATTTGGAATTAATAAATCACTTTTCACACCTCTTCCAGCTTCCATCATTGAATCATAAAATCCAAAAGAATAATTCGGAAAAATCCATTTTAATTGAGGAGATAATTTACGATAAATATCACACTCTCCAGGGTGAGTAGATAAATAATGAATTTCCTTTAATTGAGGAAAGATCTTTGGATCTAATATTCTTTTAATACCCACAGAATGACAATGAACTAATGATAATGTTTTAACATTTGGAAATACAATATTATTACGAATAAATTGAGATTTTAATTGATATAAAACCAAATGAGAGGTTTTATTCATATAGTTGATAAAATGAACAGGAAATGGACTTAATCGTTTCATTATAAAATGAATATAATTTATTATGTAATTTATATTCATTTATCTTTAAATGTGAAATGAATTAAAGAGTGACAATTTTAAGTTGTACTCCAAAATGTTTTTGAATAAGAGATTGTTGTTGAGAAGTGGGTAATACACGATTAGATTCAATATTTTTAAAAGTATGTTTTGGAAAATTACAAAGTTGATCGGCTTTTTCTTGATTTAATTTTAATTCCATACGTTTCCGGATAAGAGTCTGAATGGATTCCGATTCAATACGTTTCTTTGGAGCTTCCGCATAATCCATATTATCCATCTTTGCTAGTCTCATTTTTTCATTACGTTGACCATCTTTTACTTGTGAAATACCCTGACCTGAACTACTTGCTTGTGAAGCTTCTTTCTTTGTTTGACGACGCCTTAATACAACAGGAGTCCAATCTTGACCGTCCATTTTATACCAGAAAATAGATCTTTAATTAAAAAGAGTAAAAATACTTTAAATCGGTTGAATTAATAAATAAGTCGTGAATGTTGACCTCTTCCAGAGAATTGACAAATATACCTATTTCATTTTCAGTATTATATGAAAAGGAATATAATAATTTATGTTTATTTTTAACTTTAAAAAAAAATAAAGATAAACTTGGAAAACGTAGAGCTTTTACAGAAATAAAATATAATTCTTATTCATCACAATTAAATTCAGTATTGATTTCGTTAAAAGATTAGAAGATCAGAGAGACGCCAGTATTCAAATGTTCCATCTGGAAGAGGTCTCTTTATAATAAATGGTAATCTCTTTTGTTCTAATTCTAAACGAGCAATATCACGAACATCAGTAATATGTTTAGGTACAGCAATAAAAGGTACGGAACCTTTACTTAATTGATTGGCACGAAGACCAATAATTTTGGTTTTTTCATAAAGAGTCAGAAAGGGATATGTCCGGTGATTTTTATCGGCTTTATCACCACCAGGAGGGACAACTTTTAATTCAACTTTTGGAAATACTTGTTCAACATAGTCCAAATTACATTCAGGATGTTGTTGATATAATCGTTTGAGTTCCGGTTTAACATCGGACGCTTCTTGTTCTTCATCTTCAAGTTCCTCCTCTACATATTCTTCGTCCCACTCCTCCTCATAATCCACAACATTCTCTCCCGATTCATATGCCTCCATTCCTATTTCTACACATACTCATTTATTTTTAAATCATTCAATTTTATTTATTTTTATATTATCATTTTATTTTATTCATTTTATATATTCTAATTTCTTCATTATTCCAATAAAGAAATTACAATATAAAGGTCTCTTCAATTTATCTTTCAGAAAATGTCAGACTCTTCCTCCAATACATCTCAAAATGAAGACCTAAAACTATATGAAACCTTCGATGAAATGAATCTTAATGATACACTTGTTCGTGGTATCTATAGTTATGGTTTTGAACAACCATCTAAAATTCAACAATTATCTATTGTACCAATGAGTAAACATACCGATATCCTCGCACAAGCACAATCCGGTACCGGTAAAACAGGTGCTTTTACAGTTGGATCACTTAGTATTGTAGATACATCTGTTAAATTTCCACAAGTTTTAGTTATTTGTCCTACACGTGAATTATCTCAACAAACAGAACGTGTAGCTCAGGCATTAGGAAGTTATATGAATTTAAAGGTGTTATCCGCAACAGGTGGTAATCATCTTCGTAATGATATTCAATCTCTTAAATCAGGAGCTCAATTTATTGTTGGTACACCAGGACGTATTTTTGATCTTATTCGACGAGGTGATCTCATTTTAGATCATATGAAATATGTTATTCTCGATGAAGCCGATCAAATGCTCGAAGATCTATTTCAAGAACAAGTAAAAGCTATTCTTAATAATAAATTTCCACCTACTACACGTCTCGCTCTCTTCAGTGCCACTATGCCACAAAATGTACTCGAAATTGCTGAAAATTATTTAAATAATCCAGTTCGTATTCTACTTCCACAAGATGAAGTTACTCTTGATGGTATTAAACAATACTATGTACATCTTGAACGTGAAGACTGGAAATTTCCAGTTCTACTCGATCTCTATCAACAAATTACCGTTAACCAAGCTCTTATCTATGTTAATAAACGTCAAAAAGCTGAATGGTTAGCAAAACAACTTGCCTCTCAAGGATTTACTCTCGAATATATTCACGGTGATATGGAAGTTGTTGAACGTAAAAAACGAATGGAAGATTTCCGTTCAGGAACCGTTCGTGTACTTATTAGCACTGATTTACTTGCTCGTGGTATTGATGTACAACAAGTATCACTTGTAATTAATTATGAAATGCCTGTACAACGTGAAAATTATGTACATCGTATTGGACGATCAGGACGTTATGGTAAAAAAGGAGTTGCTATTAATCTTGTAGCTGGTGATGAGATTAATACAGTTAAAGAAATTGAGACACATTATTCTACTACCATCTCCGAATTACCAGAAGATCTCAGTTCACTTAGTGTTAATCTTTAAATTTATTTAAATAAAATATATATAAAATAATATTTTATTAATTATATATTTATCTATAAAGTATATAATTAATAATGAATCCAATAAACTTTGATGAAGCATCTTTTGAATGGAGAAAAAATAAAAAATATTTAGGAAATGGTTTATTTGCTTATCTATGTAATTATATTCATTCTAATGGAAAACATTGTAAAAAAATAATAGCATCTGTATCAAATATTATATATCACCCAAATCAATATTATTATTGTAAAAGACATCTACATCATAAAAGACCAAAATTAAATTATCAAACTCTGTCCGCTGGAGAAGAAGAGGAAGAGGAATTACCACGAATATCATAACGACAAGTAGGACAACGTACATTTTCATTAAACCAAGGATCAATACAATTTTTATGAAATGAATGCCCACAATGATCAATAATACGAATTTCCTGTTGTGCCTCCATTGGATCCTGACAAATTGCACAATTATCTTGAGAATTTGATTGTAAAATCATTGTATATGTAGCACTATCAATCTGATTTTGTGTTGGACGAACAGTTACTGGTTGTAAGAAATTCTCATAAGAATACATTGAACTGGAGCTACTATTTGATCCACTCATTAATGCAGATCCTAATACACCCATAATCAAATTACTAATTAATTCATCTTGAGAATTGGATCGATTTGCTTGATTAGATGATTGTAAAGGCATTGTAAAACGAATTCGTGATGAAGATGATAATCCACTACTAAGAGGTAATGAAGATGATGATTGTGTAGATGAAGAAGAAGCAGAAGAAGAAGCAGTAGAAGAAACAGGTCTAGAAGAAGATGAGGAAGAAGTAGTAGAAGAAACAGGTCTAGAAGAAGATGAGGAAGAAGTAGTAGTAGAAGAAACAGATCTAGAAGAAGATGAAGTTGTTGGTCGATTCGTTGTTTGTTGTTGTGATTGTCTTTGTCCATTTGTATTAGAAGAATAATATCTGGAATTATATCCAGGCATATAAGAATAAAAGCTTGAAGAATATAATGGATTATACATAGAAGATGTATAAGAGCTAAATGGTGAATGCATATAGTCTTGTGAAGAATGAGGATGATAAGGACAAGCTTGAATATGACTTGAATTTTCTTCAGCAATTTGACTAATATATTCTAATACATCTTGTACATTTTGAAAGCGATTTGAATGATAAAGTAAATCTGGAAAATGATTATGAAGATCATTTAAAAGTTGAATCGAGTATGGTCTGTTGGGATTCATCTTAAGAATACTTATAATAGTCTATAACTCACGACTTAAGTCCTGATTACTTTCAATTTTTAGAGATAAAATAAAATGCAAGAAGAATCAAATGATGTTGCTCTTAAGGGTGTAGTAGGAATTGAAAATGTAGGTAATACGTGTTATTGTAATACAACATTACAATTAATTCGTGCGTGTCCTGAATGGAATGTATATTGTTTAACAGAGAATTTTTCAGAGAAGTTGAAAGATGTATCCGATGATAATCCAAATAAGAGAATTTTATTAGCATATCAAGATATTTTAAAAGCATTATGGTCTGCACATCGTCCAGCATATGTAAGACCATTGGGATTTATTTCAGAAGTAAGAAAGGCAGTAGCAGGAACACCTTATGAAATGTTTGGATTACCTATCCCAAATGATAGTCACGAATATTTAGTCTATTTATTAGATCATTTTCACGAAGCATTAAAAACAACAACAATTTATGAAGAAAAGGAAATTACAGAGGAAATGTCTCCAGTATTAAAAATGCGTACAATGGCTCAAAATGGTTGGAATCGGTATTTATCAAAAAATAATAGTGAAGTTGTTAATCATTTTTTTGGTATGATTCGTAAAACAATTCATTGTACCAATTGTAATAATAATACTTATCAATGGGAAGTATTTAACTCATTAAAAGTTCCTTGTGATGGTGTAACATTTAATGAATGGATTTGTAAAGAAGTAAATGAGAAATCAGAGATAGAGGGATATCGTTGTGATAATTGTAAAGGAAAATATTTAGCAAAGATTTCATCACATTTATGGAAATTACCTCGTCATTTATTTATAACATTGCGTCGTTTTCAGTTTAATGGTCATAAGAATATGACACCGTGTCCTTATGGTGGAGATTTAATTTCATTAAAAGATTTTTTTGCAGAAGAGGCAGAAGATTCTGAAAAAGAATGGACATATGAACTACGTGGTGTATCGGATCATCACAGAACTCATATGGGAGGGCATTATACTGCTCAATTTAAACACCCTATTTCAGGAAAATGGTGGTGGTTTGATGATCAAAATTCAGGACCTTTAGAATCACCACAATTTAGTTCTTCCAATTATATCTTTTTCTTTAAAAAAATATAATGGGTTAACCGAACATAATAATACCTTTTTTTAATTGAATACAACC
>JACCDT011267962.1_pt1 | contig 11066 bp, 10 predicted proteins | sample 7446291 | NCBI WGS metagenome assembly JACCDT01 (sample SAMN15323446, study PRJNA562643) | freshwater metagenome | isolation source: river surface water | place: USA:Blue River Watershed | collected 2017-08-17 | reverse complement strand
GTAAACGGAAACTATTCGAGCCCAGATCAACAGCAGCTACGAGGTCTAGGCCAGGTTTATTGGGGGGGCTATTTTTAGATAAAGTCATTCTTTTTTTGTAAAACAAAGACTCATTATCGTATGAAATAAAAGTGACATATTTATGAAATATAAAGAGGTATGTCACTACTACTGCTTAATCGAGAAATCGGGATCCTGGAGTTCAACTCAAGAGTTCTGGCCCAAGCCGAGGACACAAAGATCCCCCTATTGGAGCGCATCCGCTTTTTAAGCATCGTCTCAAGCAACTTAGATGAATTTTTTGAAATCCGCATAGCAGGGGTTAAGGAGCAGTTACTGGATAACCCCCTCAAGATCGGTCCAGATGGTCACACTATTGCCGAGAGTTACGACCTTGTGTCGAAGCAAGCGCATGACCTGGTAAATCGGCAATATGCGCTTTATCAAAATGTCTTAATTCCGCAACTACGAAAAGCAGGCATTCAGTTTCTCTTACCAAATTTTTGGACTAATGAACAGCAAGCCTGGGCTGAAGATTTCTTCAAAGAAGAGTTATTACCACTGCTTACCCCTATTGCCTTAGACCCAGCTCATCCATTTCCTCGAGTAATTAATAAGAGCTTGAACTTTATTGTGCAACTGGATGGTAAAGACGCTTTTGGTCGCAAGGCCCATTTGGCGGTTGTGCAAGCGCCACGCGCACTCCCTCGCTTGGTCACAATGCCAAAACGATTATGCGCAGATCAAGAAACATTTGTGTTTTTATCCTCATTTATCCAGGCATTTGTTTATCAACTCTTCCCCGGAATGAAGGTCTTGGGTTGCTATCAGTTCCGTGTAACCCGCAACTCAGATCTTTTTGTCTCCGATGATGAGGTCACAGACCTACGACAAGCTTTACAGGGAGAGCTACCAACCCGTCATTTGGGCGATGCGGTTCGTCTTGAAACCAATATCAATATTCCCAATGATCTTCTCCAACGACTTTGCAAAGAAAATAATCTTGACCCCAGAGATTGCTATCAAGTTAATGGTCCAGTTAATCTAGTCCGCTTAGCTCAGCTACCCGATTTGGTAGACAAGGCAAAGTTAACTTTTCCACCTTACATCCCAGCATCTCCGTTCAAACAGCAATCGAATGCTCCGGCAATCTCCTATTTCGATCGAATTAAGCGGGCCGATATCCTCCTGCACCACCCCTATGAAAGTTTTGAGCCTGTTTTGGAGCTCCTTCGTGAAGCGGCCAAAGATCCAGATGTCTTGGCGATTAAGCAAACGGTATATCGCACTGGAGATAAATCTCCAGTGATGGAGGCACTCATTGAGGCAGCCTTGAATGGTAAAGAGGTCACGGTAGTTCTAGAGCTTTTGGCTCGTTTTGATGAACAAACAAATATCAACTGGGCAGCAAGGCTTGAGGAGGTCGGCGCCCATGTAGTCTACGGGGTCGTGGGTCATAAGTGCCATGCCAAGATGCTGCTAATTGTGCGCAAAGAACGCGGTCATAAATCAGGGAAGACCACTTTAGTGCGCTATGCCCACCTGGGAACAGGTAACTACCATCCGCGTACCGCAAAGCTCTATTCTGATTTTGGTCTCATGACCTGTGATCCGCATATTAGCAAAGACATTCACCACGTTTTTCAGCAATTAACTGGCACCGGCATGCATCTTGAGACCCGTGAAATTTGGGAAGCACCCTTCACCATGCTCGAGCAACTGGTTCATCATATTCGAGCAGAAACTAAGGCGGCCAAGAAAGGAAAGAAGGCGCACATTATTGGCAAGATGAATGCCCTACTTGAGCCCACGATCATTGAAGAGCTCTATAAAGCCTCTCAGGCAGGTGTCAAAATTGACCTAATCGTACGTGGTGTTTGTGCCCTACGCCCCGGTGTCAAAGGTTTGTCGGAGAATATCAAAGTTCGTTCTGTTGTAGGTCGCTTTTTAGAACATCATCGTATCTATTACTTTTATGCTGGTGGTGCAGAGGTTTTATACCTCTCTAGTGCGGATTGGATGGATCGCAATCTCTTACGACGGGTTGAAGTTGCCTTTCCGGTCAAAGATGCCAAACTCAAGCAACGGGTTATTCAGGAAGGCTTATTGATCTTACTCAAAGACAATGCCTCTGCTTGGCTCATGAAACCCGACGGCACTTATGTGAAAAGCAAGCCTCGCGCTAATCAAGCCCCTATCATCGGTCAATTAGAGCTACTTAAGAAATTCTCTCGGGCGGAAAACGCAAGGTAAAGGTGCTTCCCTTACCAGGGGCACTCTCGATTACTAGATTAGCTTGATGGCGATTTGCCACATGCTTGACGATCGCCAAGCCTAAACCGGTCCCTCCAGTCTCTCGCGAGCGGCTGCGATCGATTCGATAAAAGCGCTCGGTCAAACGTGGAATATGTTCAGGAGAAATCCCAGGGCCGGTATCGGTTACCGAGAACTCGCCTTCCCCAGCAGGGTTTACGGACCAGGTCACATTTATAGAGCCGACCTCGGGTGTATACCGGATCGCATTTGACACAAGATTACTAAATGCTGAGAGTACTTCACGTTCTTCACCTAGTAAATCACAGGATGTTTTCATATCGAAATTAAGAGCATGCTTACCTTGGGATAGCGCATACGCATCATTCTTAATCAGGGACATTAAATAACTCATCGCAATACGATTCGCAGGTGCAGGCTGTGTATTCGCCTCGAGATTGGCCAACGTTAATAGATCATCGACCAAGTTCTTCATTCGCTTACCTTGATCCATCATCATTTCTAAGTACTGCGCTTTTTGCTCAGGAGGCAAATCTAAGGTTTGTACTGTTTCTAAAAAACCCATCATGACAGTTAATGGCGTGCGCATCTCGTGGGATACATTCGCAACGAAATCACGGCGCATTGCCTCGGCCTTACTGAGATCAGTAATGTCTTGAATCAATAACAAACGGCGATTCTCAGAGAATGGAAAAGCTTGTAGGCGTAGGATAAGGCTGGTATTAGCGCCCATCTTCTCTAAAACAAGTGGCTCATCGTACTGTCGACCAGTAATGTATTCAACGAATTCAGGCTTACGAACAATGTAATGAATGCGCTGCAGAGCATCACGCTTATATTGAAGGCCTAAAAAGCGTTCTGCGATGGCATTACACCATTCGATTTGATCTTGATCATCAAGCATCACGATGCCATTGGGTGACGCCTGAAAAGCCTCAATAAAACGCTTATGCTGCCGCTCGACTTGCTCAATGTCTTTGCGCAACCCAGAAATAATCCGTTGCAATCTAAAGAATATCTCAGGCCAGCCGCCACCAAAGCCGCTCAAACTAGAGACTCCGGCACCCTTTACAAAAGTATCGAGGCGCGACTGATTAATGAAAGCAATAAATAGGCTAAATACGAGAATGGCCAGCGCAATTAACCACCCTACAACACCACCCAGCAGCGATTTGCCGACCAAACCAGCAATGCCAGCCACAACAAGTATTAAAAGAAGACGAAAGAAAGCCGTTAGCATGCCGACATCTTAGAGCATCCCGAGGTAATGCTCAAAATTTAAGCAAATTACTGCGCTGGAAGTTTGGTAATTCGGTAACCACTACCACGAACGGTCTCGATATGTTCGTCGCACCCTGCCTCCGCTAATGCAGCACGCAAGCGCTTAATATGAACATCGACAGTTCGCTCTTCAATATAGACCTGGTCACCCCAAACACGGTCTAATAAATGAGATCTAGAGTGAACACGCTCCGGATTACTCATAAAGAACTGGAGTAAACGAAACTCCGTGGGGCCTAAATTAATAAATTGATCGCTCTGATTCGGGCGAGAAACGGTCACCCGATGAGTACTTGGATCCAATTGCATCGGTCCCAACTTTAAAACCTCGTCACCCAAACCCATTGCCGAATTACGTCTTAATAAGGCCTTCACGCGAGCAATCAACTCTTTAGGAGAAAAAGGCTTGGTGACATAATCATCCGCTCCAGAATCCAAGCCTTGAATTTTGTCAGCCTCCGCTCCTTTGGCGGTCAACATCAAAATGGGCAGATGCTGTAGTTCTGGATTTGCCCTTAACTCTTTCGTAAATTGCACACCAGATTTACCAGGCAACATCCAATCTAGAATTAATACATCAGGATGATTTGCTCGAATCATGCGCATTGCTTCATCAGCTTGCAGGGCCCGCTCGACCAAAAAACCCGAATGCGTCAAATTAATGGCAATCAGTTCTGCAATCGATGGTTCGTCTTCAACTACCAGAATCCGTTGCGGCATGTCTTTATTTAGTAGCTTCTCGAACTAAATCATCATGAGGCACATGGCGAACATCTGCGCCCTTCACGATATAAATCACAAACTCTGCAATATTCTTAGCATGATCACCAATTCTCTCGATTGCCTTCGCAATGGATAAGAGATCCAAGCCTGTAGAAATCATCTTTGGGTCTTCAGCCATATAGGTGATGAGTTTGCGCACAAAGCCTCTAAACTCTTCATCAATTTGCTTATCATCCTCAACAACCTTAGCAGCTGCAGCGGCATCTAAGCGGGCAAAGCAATCCAGCGCTCTACGCAGAAGATCAATTGCCATCTGACCTGACAGCTTAATCTCGGCAGCATTAATTTTGTAATTTGGAGCCTGCTCAATGACGCGCTTAGAGCGCTTTGCAACAATCTCAGCTTCGTCACCAGCGCGCTCTAGATTGGTAATTGCTTTTGAGATCGCCATAACCAGACGCAAATCACGTGCAGTAGGCTGACGACGAGCGATTAATTCCGTACAAGCGGAGTCAATTTCAACCTCCATGGTATTCACTGACTTTTCGCGTTCAATCACTTGGTTGCAGAGATCTAGGTTTGTTTCAGAGAACCCACGCATAGCAACCTCAATCTGCGACTCTACCAAACCACCCATCTGTAGCAACTTGCTACACAAGGAATTAAGGTCTTCATCAAATTGTGAGGATAAATGGCGGTCGTTCATAATTTCTCCTATTAACCAAAGCGGCCAGTAATATAGTCTTCGGTCTCTTTTTTCTTGGGCTTGATGAATATCTCATCCGTTTTGCCGTACTCGACTAGCTCCCCTAGATACATAAAGGCAGTAAAGTCAGAAACACGGGCTGCTTGTTGCATATTATGGGTCACAATCGCAATTGTGTAATCTTTTTTAAGCTCGTTAATCAATTCTTCGATCTTGGCTGTCGAAATAGGATCAAGGGCTGAAGTAGGCTCATCCAGCAAGAGTACCGACGGCTTTACTGCTACCCCACGGGCAATACATAAACGCTGTTGCTGACCGCCCGAAAGAGAAAGTCCACTCTGATTGAGTTTATCTTTTGCTTCATTCCAAAGTGCGGCCTTATTCAAGGCCCACTCCACCCGCTCATCCATCTCAGCTTTCGACAAGCGCTCGTAAAGTCTGACACCAAAGGCGATGTTCTCATAAATAGACATCGGAAATGGTGTTGGCTTCTGAAACACCATGCCAATTCTGGAGCGCAATAAGTTAACGTCTTTGCCAGGCTCGAGAATATTTTCTCCGTAGAACATAATCTCACCCTCAGCACGCTGACCGGGATAAAGGTCATACATCCGGTTAAGGGTACGCAATAAAGTGGACTTACCGCATCCAGAAGGTCCAATGAATGCAGTGACCTTGCGCTCTAATACGTTAAGGTTAATGTTCTTTAAGCCCTGAAAGCTGCCATAAAAGAAGTTGAGATTTTTAATCTCGAGCGCATTGACTCCTGGGGTATTTGAACCAGGATTCACACCCTCCTCTACACCAGCATTACCTTGATTAATATCAGAGTGAAACATTGATTTCATGGTGGTTGTCATACGCTTACCTTTTCACGAAGCACTACCCGTGCCAGAATATTAAGACCTAATACTGCAAATGTAATTAAGAGCGCTCCACCCCAGGCGAGATTAACCCAGTTGTCATATGGACTCATTGCAAACTGGAAAATCACTACTGGCAAATTAGCCATCGGAGCATTCATATTCGTCGAGAAAAACTGATTATTGAGCGCCGTGAACAATAAAGGTGCAGTTTCGCCACTCACACGCGCCAAGGCCAACAATACTCCAGTAATTACACCGCTCTTCGCTGCTCGCAGCACGACGGTTAAGGAAACCTTCCACTTTGGTGCACCAAGTGCAAAGGCCGCCTCACGCAAGGTGGTTGGTACTAGGCGCAACATATTCTCAGTGGTTCTCACGACCACGGGAATGGCAATCAAAGAGAGCGCAACGGTTCCCGCCCATCCAGAAAAGTGCTTCACCTGATACACAATGATGGCATACACAAATAAGCCGATCACAATCGATGGGGCCGATAACATAATGTCAGTCACAAAACGGGTAATCTCCGCAATCTTGCTCTTCTGACCGTACTCAGAAAGATAAATTCCTGCCAAGATACCAATCGGGGTACTAATTAAAGTACAGAACGATACGATCATGAGGCTGCCGACAATTGGGTTTGCTAAACCGCCACCCTCAGTTCCTGGAGCAGGAGTATTTGCAAAGAATAAGGTTGGACTAATCGCAGAAAATCCTTTGTACAACAGAATTGCTAGGATCCAGAATAAGAACAACATGCCAATCGACATGGCAATCATTGAAAAGGTCAAACCAATTGCATTAGACCTTTTGCGTTTGGCAAATAAGGATGCGTCGCGTGCCATTATGTTTTTACCCCCTGATTTTTCTCCATCCGCATCAACATAAATTTAGCCAATGCAAGAACCAAAAAGGTAATTACAAATAAGGCTAAGCCGAGTGCAAATAAGGATGAATAATGTGCGCCGACCTCTGCCTCACCAAATTCATTTGCAAGCGTTGAAGCGATTGAATTACCCGGAGCAAACAAAGATGCGGATAATTTATGTGCATTACCGATCACAAAGGTAACCGCCATAGTCTCACCCAAAGCCCGGCCCAGGCCCAACATAATTCCGCCAATCACTCCTGTCTTGGTATAGGGTAAAACCACGTTTTTGACCACTTCCCATGTAGTGCAACCGATACCGTAAGCAGATTCTTTTAAGACAGGGGGAACAATTTCAAAGACATCGCGCATTACAGAGGCGATAAACGGCAAGATCATCATTGCCAAAATAAGTCCCGCACAGAGAATGCCGATACCGTTAAAGGCTCCCGAGAACAAAATACCCAAACCTGGGATTTGTCCTAGAGTCCCTGCCAAAGCTGGTTGGATGTACTTTGCGAATAAAGGTGCAAAGATAAATAAACCAAACATTCCATAAATGATGGAAGGTACCGCTGCTAAGATCTCAATCGCAGTTCCCAGGGGCCTTCTTAATGGCATTGGGCAGATCTCAGTCAGAAACACTGCGATACCAAAACTTAGGGGAACAGCAATCAACAAGGCAATGACAGAGGTAATTACAGTGCCGTAGATGGCAATTAGGCCACCAAACTCGCCATTGATAATGTCCCACTCAATGGTCGTAAAGAAACCAAAGCCAAACTTACTTAAAGCTGGTGCAGCATTAAAGACTAGTGAAGCAATAATACCTAGCAAAGCAAAAAGAACAGTCAATGCAAAGAACTGCGTTAGATACTTAAACACAAAGTCCATTAAGCGTTGACGCTTAGCAATATGGACTGCTTGTGCTCTTAACAGACTATCATCTGCGGCAATTTCCATCATTGACCTCTTTAAGCAAAATCAGCTCTACTCACATAGAGCTGATTTATACACGAATTGACTACTAGAATTTTACTTAGTATTGATTTGAGTCCAAACGTTCTTACGAATGAAGTCAGTTGTAGCATCTGGCATTGGCACGTAATCAAGGTGAGCAGCCATTTTCTTACCTTCTTTGAAAGCGAAATCAAAGAACTTCAACACTTCGGCAGAATTCGCCTTATTAACTGGAGTCTTGTACATCAAGATAAATGATGCGCCAGTAATTGGCCAAGACTTTGCACCTGCAGCATTGGTAATGAATGTACCCATACCAGGAATCTTTGCCCAATCAGTACCTGCAGCGGCAGCAGCAAATGTCTCATCGTCAGGCTGCACAAACTGACCAGCAGGATTTCTTAACTGCACGTGGGTCATATTGTTCTTCTTGGCATACGCATACTCAACATAACCAATCGAGTTTTTCACACGACCAACGTTCGCAGCTACACCCTCGTTACCCTTACCACCAACTGATGAAGCGGCTGGCCATTTAACAGCAGCACCAGCGCCAACAGCAGACTTCCAATCAGCGCTAACTTTTGCAAGGTAGTCAGTGAAAATCGCAGTTGTTCCCGAACCATCCGCGCGGTGAACAATCGTGATATCACCAGCGGGGATCTTCACGCCTGGATTGAGATCGGCGATACGCTTGTCATTCCAATTAGAAATCTTGCCCTGGAAAATATCAGCCAAAGTTTGACCATCCAAACGGATTTGGCCAGGTTTAATGCCGTCCACGTTAATAATGGGTACTACACCACCAATAATGGCGGGGAACTGAACCAATCCATCGGCCTGTAGATCATCAAATTTCACTGGGTTATCAGTTGCGCCAAAGTCCACAGTCTTGGCTTTAATTTGTTTGATACCGCCTGATGAACCGATTGATTGGTAGTTCAAACCGTTACCTGTTCTGGCTTTATATGCTTCAGCCCACTTGGCATAAATTGGGTATGGGAAAGTTGCGCCAGCACCAGTAATGTCAGCTGCAAGGGCAGCAGGAGCAAAACTTGCGGTGGCAATGGAAAGAGCCGCTACAGCAAAGGCTTTTTTCAAATTCATGGTCATTTCAATATCCTCTTAAGGTCTCGCACATTGCGATAGGAGAACAATAAAGAGGAAATATGACGCTTTAATGACACAAAAAATATATGGGGATTAGACTGAAAAGTCCATATAAAACAATGGGGTAGGAATATGCTCCTACCCCAAGCTTCCCCGCTCAAGAATCCAGAACAGAAATACCCGGATTAAGCGTCTTTAACTATTTGTGCCGGCTCCAGCATTACCAGAAGCAGTGTTCGTTGGTGTTGATGATTTTGCTGGGGTTTTCTTGACAGGGGCTTTCTTAATAGCTGTCGACTTTCTCGGCACCAATTTCTTGGTAGAAGCCCGTCGTTTGGCGGCCATTGATTTGCTCACCTTCTTAGCAGCGGTCTCAATATTTTTCTCAGCTAATTCAATGGCATCATTGACTGCTTTGCGCCCTTCTTTGAATACCTTTGCACCAGCATCGGATACCTCTCGAACCACCTTTGCCAACTTCTCACCACCCATTGGCATCTTTTTATCAGCGTCTTTAATCCAATCACTGATTGCATCACGGGCACGATCAAAGTGTTTTTCAGCCCCATCAGCGGCTTCCGTACCAATATCTTTCAAAATCGATTTCACCTTCTTCTGATAGATGGTCATGCGCTTTGCTGCATCATCAGCCGCCCTCTTTTGCATAGCCTGTAATTTCTTGACATCTTTTTGAGCTGCAGTTTTAGCAGCCTCCATGGCTTGTTCCATGTTGTAGCGAAGCTCGGCAGCATGGTGCTCACTCAATTGCTTAGCTGCATCCAATAATTTATGAGACAGAGTAAAGAGCTCTTTTGCTTTTGCCTTCTTGGCCGCTTCCGATGGCTTCTTCATATGGACACCTTTCTAAAAAATGGAGCTTGAGTCTAGCAAAGGAATATGACAAATAATTTGTGCAATGCATCATCAATAGTAGTCATCAATTTTTCATGATTTCTCTGAAAAATAGAAGGTATTGATTGTTGCCCCAGGGATCAAAGGAAACAGAAATGACGACTGATAAATCCAAACAGATTGCTGAGCTAAAAGAACAATTTCAACATCTTGAGATCGACAAGCATCTTAAAGATCGACTCATTTGGCAGCACATCGTAAATCGTGAGCTTAAACGCGATATTGACTCAAAGCAAAATGAGGTAGATACCGACTGGGGTAATTAATAACTAGCTACTTCCCCAGCAATCGCTTCAGCACTCTGGCGGGCTAAATTTGCCTCATTAGCCTCAACCATCACGCGTAGAACGGGTTCGGTTCCTGAGGGTCTAATAAGGACCCTTCCTTTACCAACAAGGCTCTGCTCAACCCGACTAATCATTGATGCGAGTTTCTGATCAGTTTGCCAGTTGTAGTCAGGCTTGGTTTTGATATTGATGAGCACCTGTGGGTAGATCTCAATACCATCGAGCAGTTCTTTCAAAGACTTTTGCTTCTCTTGCATCGCTGCTAGAACCTGGAGAGCAGCAATCGTGCCATCACCGGTGCTGTGCTGATCTAAGCACAGCAAGTGGCCCGATCCCTCGCCGCCAATGATCCATTGCTTTTCTTGTAATCGCTCAAGTACATAGCGATCACCGACCTTGGCGCGCTCAAAGCCAATGCCGAGCTTCTTAATGGCGTTCTCGATGGCTAGATTCGTCATTAAGGTTCCAACCACACCACCAATCTTTTGGCCACGATCTAAACGATCCTTAGCCAAGACATACAACAACTCATCTCCATTAAAGAGTCGGCCAGTGCTATCTACCATCTGCAAACGATCCGCATCGCCGTCCAGCGCAATACCAATATCAGCCTTACATTCTTTAACCTTTGCGATGAGCGCCTCGGGTGCAGTAGCGCCACAGCGATCGTTAATATTTCTGCCATTGGGCTCTACGCCGATGGCAATTACATGGGCCCCTAACTCATGAAGTACTGGAGGCGCGGTGTGATAGGCAGCGCCATTGGCACAATCAATCACGATTGTTAAGCCCTTCAGATTCAGGTCCGCCGGAAATGTTGATTTGCAAAACTCAATATAGCGACCCGCAGCATCATCCAGACGAAAGGCTTTGCCCAATTTATCGGAGCTCACGCAGCCCATTGGGTTCTCAAGCTCTTGCTCAATCTCCAGCTCAAATGCATCCGAGAACTTATCCCCCTTAGCTGTAAAGAACTTAATCCCGTTGTCTTGATACAGATTGTGGGACGCTGAGATCACGACACCAGCAGAGAGACGAAGTGCTTTGGTGAGGTAGGCAACTCCAGGCGTTGGCATCGG
>JACCDT010569249.1_pt1 | contig 11069 bp, 9 predicted proteins | sample 7446291 | NCBI WGS metagenome assembly JACCDT01 (sample SAMN15323446, study PRJNA562643) | freshwater metagenome | isolation source: river surface water | place: USA:Blue River Watershed | collected 2017-08-17 | reverse complement strand
TTGCGCTTCCCCCCGCCCCCCTCCCCCCCTTCGATGGTAGGTTGACTCATGTCCGCCGCCGCTGAAATCGCCCGCCGTCGCACCTTCGCGATCATCTCGCATCCCGATGCGGGCAAGACCACGCTCACCGAGAAGTTTCTCCTCTACGGAAACGCCATCCATCTCGCGGGCACCGTCACCGCACGAAAGAATCAGCGCTCCACCGCCTCCGACTGGATGGAGCTGGAAAAACAGCGCGGTATCTCCATCAGCTCCACCGTACTGCAATTCGATTACCGTGGTTTTGCAGTCAATCTGCTGGACACGCCAGGGCACAAGGATTTCTCGGAGGACACGTACCGAGTCCTCACGGCGGTGGATGCCGCGCTGATGGTCATTGATGCCGGCAAGGGCGTACAGGCCCAGACGCGGAAGCTCTTCGAGGTCTGCCGCCGCCGCGGGGTTCCGATCTTCACGTTCATGAACAAGTGCGACCGGCCGACGCTGAACCCGATCGCGTTGCTGGATGAGCTGGAGAGCGTTCTGGGCATTCAGGCGACGCCACTGATCTGGCCGCTGGGCAATGGTCCTTCCTTCCGCGGCGTGTTCGACCGGCGCTCGCGTCAGGTGCACTTGTTCGAGCGCGTCCCGGGCGGCGCTTACCAGGCTCCGGTGAACGTCACGTCCCTGGAAGATCCCGCGGTCCGCTCCCGACTCGACGACTACACCTACGCCGAAGTCACCGAACAGCTGGAGATGCTGGACGGTGCCGGGCACCCCTTTGACCTCGCTGCGGTCCGCGCAGGAAAGCAGACGCCGGTCTACTTCGGCAGCGCCGTGAACAACTTCGGCATCCAGCTGTTGCTCGACGGATTCCTCGAGCATTCAGTGCCCCCGGCTCCGCGCCGGGTGTCCGTGCCCGGCGCCGCCCTCGCGGCCTCCTCGACCCCGAAAGTGGAGGCGGCTCCGCCTTCGTCGGCGGACGTGGTGCCGGTGACGCACCCGAAATTCTCCGGATTCGTCTTCAAGATCCAAGCGAACATGGATCCGAAGCACCGCGACCGCATCGCCTTCCTGCGAGTCTGCTCGGGAAAGTTCACCCGCGACATGATGGTGATGCACTCACGCACCGGACGCACCGTCCGCCTGTCCTCTTCGCACAAGCTTTTCGGTCAGGAGCGCGAGACGGTCGACGAGGCCTACCCAGGGGATGTGATCGGGCTGGTCGGCCATGATTCGTTCGGCATCGGCGATACCCTGACTGAGGACAAGAGCATCATCTTTGACGAGATTCCCCGCTTTCCTCCCGAGGTGTTCACCTACATCTCAAATCCGAACCCGTCCGATGCGAAGAAGTTTCGCGCCGGGCTGGATCAGCTTCTGCAGGAGGGTGTCGTGCAGTCGTTCGTAGCGCGACATGCTCCGCCCGGTTCGACGCTGCTCGCCGCGGTCGGTCCGCTGCAGTTTGAAGTCGTTCAGTACCGGCTGCAATCGGAGTACGGCGCGGAGTCACGCTTGGAGGCCGCACCGTGGACGATCCTCCGCTGGGTCGAGCCGCATCCCAGCTTGAAGAATCCCGGATCGCTGATCGTGGCCAGCGGCGTGAGCTTCGGCTCCGATCGTTTCGACCAGCCAGTGGTGCTCTTCCCCAACGACTGGACGATGGGCTACTTTCAGGAGAAGAATCCTGAGCTCCGCCTGCGCGAACTACCGCTGGAACAGATTTCCGGCTCTTCCTGATCCGGCTTTTTCCGACCATGCATCGCTCCCTCGCAACCCTTCGAGTGTGGCTCGCGCTTGTCGTCCTCGCGGCGCTTCCGGTCGCCCACGCGGCGCAGCCAGAGTATCGCGGCGCCGTCGTCATGGATGCCGGGAACGGTCAGATCATCTTCGAGGATCACGCCGACCGAGCGAATCCGCCCGCGAGCGTCACGAAGCTCATGACCTTCCTCGTGGTGCATGATTGCCTCCGGGCCGGAACCCTCACGCTGAACACGCCAATCACCATCGCCCGCGAGGACGCCGGGATGGGCGGCACGCAGGTATGGCTTGAAGCCGGCGAGGCCTTCACCGTGGAGGACCTCCTCTACGCGCTGCTCATCCAGTCCGCCAACGACGCCGCCCATGCCCTCGCGCGCGCCGCCCACGGATCGGTGCCAGCATTCGTCAGCGAGATGAATCGCCGCGCCCAGAGCCTCGGCATGACGCAGACGACCTTTCGCACCCCTCACGGACTTCCGCCCCGCAGCCGAAAGGCTTCGGACACCGACATGACGACCGCGAGGGACTTGGCGCTGCTCAGCCGCGAACTCCTCCTGCACACGGACATTCTCACGTACTCTTCGGTCCGGGAGAGGACCTTCCGTCCGGGCCAACCTCCGCCGCGCGAGGTGATCATGCGCAATCACAACCACCTCCTCGCCAAGGTCCGCGGGGCGGACGGACTCAAGACGGGCTACACCGCAGCGGCCGGTTTCTGCCTCGCCGCCACCGCAGAGCGAGAAGGCCGACGCCTCATCGTGGTGGTCGTCGGCAGCCCGGACGCGAAGAGCCGGGACATCAAGGTGGCGGAGCTCTTGGAGCGCTTCTTCGCCCAAGGCACCAACCTCGCGGTTTTTCAGCGTGCGGACGAAAGTCCCTTCATCCAGCCTCCGACGGGTGCGGCCGGTGGCGCAGCCCCCGCAGCCAAACCACCCACGCCTCCCGCTGCGGAATCACTGCCAACCGTGCGCTTCCCTCGTCCGCGATCCTGATTCTCCGTCATGTCCGCCGCTCTGGCCACCGTTGAACGCTACCTGACCGAGTTGCAGGACCGCATCTGCGCAGCGCTGGCGGCGGACGACGGAGCGGCCAGCTTCGTCGAGGATGCGTGGACCCGCGCGGAGGGCGGCGGAGGACGCACCCGCGTGCTCTCGGACGGAGCTCTCTTCGAAAAAGCAGGCGTGGCCTTCTCGCGCGTCCACGGATCGCGCCTCCCGCCCTCCGCCACCCAACACCGTCCCGAGTTGGCCGGACGCCCCTGGACGGCGGTCGGGGTCTCGCTCGTTCTCCACCCCCGCAATCCCTACGTCCCGACCAGCCACGCAAACGTGCGCTTTTTCACCACCGGCGAGGCGGAGAACGGAGCGCCTCCCGTGTGGTGGTTCGGAGGCGGGTTTGACCTGACTCCGTACTACGGTTTCGAGGAGGACGCGATCCACTGGCACCAGACCGCCCGCGCGGCGGTCGAGCCGTTCGGAAACGATCTCTATCCCCGCTTCAAGCGGCAGTGTGACGAGTATTTCCTGCTGAAGCACCGGCAGGAGGCCCGAGGCGTCGGAGGACTGTTCTTCGACGACTTCAACGCTTTGGGCTTCGAGACGAGCTTCTCGCTCTTGCGGGCGGTCGGGGACGCCTTCCTGCCCGCGTACCGTCCACTCGTCGCGCGCCGGCGCAACACGCCGTTCGGCGAAAGGGAACGCACTTTCCAACTGTATCGGCGCGGTCGCTACGTAGAGTTCAATCTTGTCTGGGATCGCGGCACCCACTTCGGGCTACAGAGCGGCGGGCGGACTGAATCGATCCTGATGAGCCTGCCCCCGCTCGTCCGCTGGGACTACGGCTGGACACCCCCGGCCCATTCTCCTGAGGCGCGACTGACGGAGTACTTCCTCCAACCGCGCGACTGGGCCGCCATGACCCCTCCCCCTTCCGCATGAATTCCCGCGAACGCTTCCTGAGTGCCTGCGCCTGCGAACCGCTGGACCGCCCGCCCCTTTGGGTGATGCGTCAAGCCGGGCGCTACCTCCCCGAGTACCGCGAACTCAAAGCCAAGTCCTCGTTCCTGGAGATGGTCCGGACGCCGGCGCTGGCGACCGAAGTGACGCTGCAGCCGCTTCGCCGTTTCCCCGGCATCGATGCGGCGATCCTGTTCTCCGACATCCTCGTGATCCCGGAAGCGCTCGGCCAACCCTACGCGTTTCGAGACACGGGCGGCATTGCCATGCAATTCGCGCTCTCCAGCCGTGCCCAAGTCGAGCAACTCGCTCCGGCCCACGCCGTCCCGGAACGCCTCCAGTATGTGGCGGACACCCTCCGACTCCTGAAGCGGGAACTCGGCGGGCAGCGCGCCCTCCTCGGATTCGGCGGTTCGCCCTGGACCCTCGCCACCTACATGGTCGAGGGCGGCAGCTCGGACGAGTTCGAGCGCATCAAGCTCCTCTTTTACACCGATCGACCGCTCTTCGACGCCCTGCTCGAGCGACTGACTGAAGCTCTGATCACCTACTTCAAGATGCAGATCGCCGCCGGCGCCGACGCGATTCAGATCTTTGACTCGTGGGGCGGAATCATCGCTGGCGCTGACTATGAAGCGGCCTCGCTGCGCTGGATTCGCCAGATCATCGCGGCCCTCCCCCGCGAGTTTCCCGTCATTCTCTACGCCAAGGGCACCGGCTCGCATCTCATCGACCAGACCTTCACGGGCGCTCGCGTGCTGAGCGTCGACTGGACGGTCGATCTGCGCGCCGCCCGCGCCGCCGTGCCAAAGACCATCGCCCTCCAGGGCAACCTCGACCCAGTCCTGATGCAGACGACACCCGAAATTGTCCGCCGCGAGTCGGCGCGACTCCTGGAGACAATGCGCGGCGAGGCTGGTCATATCTTCAATCTGGGTCACGGCATCACCCCACAGGCGCGCATCGCCTGCATGGAGGCGCTGGTCGACACGGTGACCGGTTGGCGGTGAGTGAAATCCGCCCACCACAGGGCAAGAAATGACCAGACGACGCTCGACCGCTGGACTATCTTGAACCCGTGACCTCTGACTCCGCCTTGCCCATCCGGATCGCCGTCATCGGCGGCGGAGTCACAGGACTGACTGCAGCCTACCGGCTAGCGCGCGCCGGCATCGCGGTTCGGGTTTTCGAGGCCGCCCCCACCGTGGGCGGACCCGTACAGACGGAGCGGACATCGGACGGCTGGCTGATCGAGTCGGGACCGAATTCCCTGCTCTTGAATGACGCAGGGGTGACCGGACTCTTCGACGAGCTCGGGCTTTCCCCGCGTCTGCAAGTCGCGGGAGGGTCGGCGAAGAAACGGTTCCTCGTTCGCGGCGGCCAAGTGCTGGCGCTGCCCACGTCACCCGCCGCCTTCATCTCGACCCCCCTGTTTTCATTCGGAGCCAAAGGGCGGATCGTGCGCGAACTCGTGCGCGGACGACGCAGTGCCCGCACCGGCGACGTGAGCGTCGCGACACTGGTCGCGGAGCACCTGGGACAGGAGTGGGTGGATACGGCGGTTCAGCCGTTTGTGAGCGGGATCTACGCGGGGGACCCCACCCGATTGTCAGCGCGGCACGCTTTCCCCCAGCTCTGGGAAGCTGAGCAACGGTCCGGATCGCTGATCCGCGGCATGCTGGGTTTGGCCAAAGCGCGGCGGCGGCGCGGCGAGCCGCGCGCCCGGATGGTGTCGCTTCCGGAGGGACTTCACGGCATCCCCACCGCTTTGGCGGCACGTCTTCCGGCGACGGCGATCGCCGTCGGAACACGCGTGGATGCGGTGCTGCGGGCGCCGGAAGGGCGATGGAACGTGCGCTGGAGCTCCGCAACAGAGACCGGCAGTGAGACCTTCAGCGCAGTGCTCCTCGCGCTCCCGGCGGCCGCTTTGGCCCGTCTGGCGATCGGGGAACCGGATGAGCGCCCCTTGGCGGCCCTCCAGCAAATCGAGTATCCCCCCGTCACGTCGGTCTTCCTCGGTTACCGGCGCGATCAGGTGCAACACCCTCTCGATGGCTTTGGCCTCCTGATCCCGGAAAGAGAGAAGCGCCCCATCCTCGGGGTGCTCTTCTCCTCCACCCTCTTCCCCGGTCGTGCCCCCGCGGGGCATGTTGGCCTCACCGTCATGCTCGGCGGCGCGCTCCACCCGGAGCGGGGGCTCCTGCCCCCAGCGGAGGCGATCGCGCTGGCCCGCACGGAGGTGGGCGCCCTCCTCGGCGTCACCGGTGAGCCCAGTCTCGTCCGGCACCGCAGCTGGCCCCGGGCGATCCCGCAGTACAATCTGGGCTACGGAGCCTTCCTGAAGACCCTGGAGACCGTGGAAAAGGCCCAGCCGGGACTGTTGATCGGCGGCCACGTCCGGGACGGAATCGCCCTTTCGGCCTGCCTGAGCGCCGGTCTCAAGCTCGCCCAGCGAGCACTGGAGCGCCCCAATCGGGCCTAAGGACGAGGGCGCCCCGACTTTCGGTCCGCCCTGCCTTGACTACCCCCGAGGGCGACATACCCTCGGCGACCCTTTCTTTGGCATGGCGAAAGACCTCAAGGACACCCTGCAACTCCCGCGAACGGAATTTCCCATGCGGGCGAATCTGGTCCAGCGGGAACCCGCTCGCCTCGCGTGGTGGGAGAAATCCGACCTCTACGGCGCCATTCAGCGCAACCGCGCCGGACAGCCCGCTTTCGTGCTCCACGACGGGCCTCCGTTCACCAACGGCGACGTGCACATCGGCACGGCCCTGAACAAGACGCTCAAGGACATCACGCTCCGGTACAAGAACCTGCGTGGCTTCCGAACCCCGTTTGTTCCGGGCTGGGACTGCCATGGACTACCGATCGAGCAGAAGGTCGCCCGCGAACTCCAGGCGAAGGGGGAAACGGTTTCCACGTCCGGACTGCGGGCTCGTTGCGATGCCTTTTCCGAGGGCTGGATTGAGCGCCAGAAGGCTCAGTTCAAGCGCCTCGGCGTCCTTGCCGACTGGGCCCACGAGTACAAGACGAAGGCCCCCGAGTTCGAGGCGGACATCGTCCGGACCTTTGCGGCATTCGTCGAACGCGGCCTCGTGTACCGCAGCAAGAAGCCCGTCTACTGGTCGATTCCCTTCGAGACGGCTCTAGCCGAGGCGGAGATCGAGTACCGGGATCATGTTTCCCCGGCGATCTGGGTGAGGTTTCCGGTCCCCGCCGACGTCGCTCAGGCGCGCGGCCTTCCGTCCGACAAGCCGCTCTCCGTGGTGATCTGGACCACGACCCCGTGGACACTTCCGGCCAATCTCGCGATCGCGGTTCACCCTGAAGTGGCGTACGTGGTCGCAGACCTGGGCGCCGAGCGCATCGTGGTCGCCGAGGCGCTTCTCCCTTCCGTGCTCGCGGCGGCGAAAATCGAGGCCCCGGCCAACATCATCGCGACGCGGCCCGGTCGAGACCTTGAGCATCTCGCGGCCCGCCATCCGTTCATCGATCGGCCTTCACCGGTCGTGCTGGCGGACTACGTCACCACCGAGAGCGGTACCGGCGCCGTTCACACCGCTCCAGGGCATGGCGCTGAGGACCATGTGACGGGCCTGCGCTACGGACTGCCGGCTTATTGCCCGGTGGGCGACGACGGTCGCTACGTCAACGATGGTCAGGTCCCGGCGGACTTCGTGGGACTTTCGACACTGGAGACCGTGGAGGATCTCGCAGCGAAGCGGACCTCGCCCGCCAACATCGCCGTGCTCAAGCGCCTGGCGGAAACGCAGACCCTCTTCGCGCGGCAACGCTACGTCCACAGTTACCCGCACTGCTGGCGCTCCAAGACGCCCATCATCTTCCGCGCGGTCGACCAGTGGTTCGTGAGCTTGGACGGACGGGATGGAGCCTCCGCCTCGCCCTCGCCGCGAACCGTGGCCCTCAAGGCGCTCCCGGAAGTGCGGTGGATTCCCACTTGGGGCGAGAATCGCATTCGCGGCGCCGTCGAGGCGCGCCCGGACTGGTGCATCAGCCGCCAGCGTTCGTGGGGAGTGCCGATCGTTGCCTTCTACGACGTCCAACGCACGCCCTAACTCGACGCCGGCGTGGTCCGCGCCGTCGCGGCGAAGATCGCCGAGCGGGGCAGCAATTTCTGGTACGATGCGTCGGCCGCGGAAATCCTCAGCGGCGTGTCGCTCCCCGCTGGCTGGCCACCGGCCAGCGAGCTCACCGCCGGACGTGACACGCTCGATGTCTGGATCGACTCCGGCTCTTCGCACGCCGCCGTCCTGCGCCGAAACCAGGGCGACACCCAGTGGCCCGCGGACCTTTACCTCGAGGGCAGCGACCAGCACCGCGGCTGGTTCCAATCCTCACTCTGGACCTCGGTGATCGCGTACGACGCTGCACCCTACAAGGCGGTCCTCACCCACGGCTTCATTGTCGGCGAGGACGGGAAGAAGATCTCCAAGTCCGGACAATACGAGAAGCCGCCCACTTCGGACAACTTCATCGCCCAATATGGCGCCGACGTCATCCGCCTCTGGATCGCTTCCCAGAACTTCACCGAGGACATCACGCTCTCCGAGAAGATTCTGAACAACGCCGCCGAGGCCTACCGGCTCTTCCGCAACACGTTTCGCTACCAGCTTTCGAACCTGTGCGACTTTGACGCATCTCGCGACGCGGTGCCATTCGCGCGCCTCGATGCCCTGGATCGCTGGGCGCTCCACCAACTCTTCGCGCTGGAGCGAGAGTGCGTGCAAGCCTACGAGGCGTACGAGTTCCACCGCGTCTACCAGCTGTGCAACCAGTTCTGCGCAGTCACGCTCTCGGCCGTTTACCACGACATCCTCAAGGATCGTCTCTACACCCTCGGTACGGCGCATCCGCTGCGCCGCTCGTCCCAGACCGCAATCCACCACCTGTTCCACACGCTGGTGCGGATCCTCGCGCCCATCCTGAGCCTCACCGCCGACGAAGCGTGGTGTCATGCCCACTTCAATCAGGATCTGCCGCCAGCGGACGGCCTCCCCTCCGACGACCCGCGCCGCGCTTCGATCCATCTCCAAGACTGGCCCTCGCTTCCCGCCGAGTGGAATCAGCCCGGTCTCGATGCTGAGATGGTGCGACTCTTCGACGTCCGTCGCCGCATCAACGAGTCCATCGAGCCCTTGCGCGCCGCGGGCAAGCTGGGCAAGTCGCTCGACGCCGCCATCCAACTCACCACGGGTGACGCCGATTCGCTTCAATTGCTGACGGCCCACCGCGATCTGCTACCCGAGCTGTTCATCGTGTCTCAGGTCGAGGTCACCGCCTCGGCCGGGGCGGACGGCGGCGTCGCCGTCGGCGTCCGTCACGCTCAGGAGCTCGGTCATCACCGCTGCCCCCGCTGCTGGCGCTGGGTGCCTCAGCTGTGCTCCACGCCGCACGGCGAGGTCTGCCCGCGCTGTTCGGAAGCCCTCTAAAATACCCCCCAAAAAATACCCCGCCATGGCCAAGAAGAAACCCTCCCGGCCCGTCAAGGCCCCCGCCTCCAAGAAACGCTCTCCGTCTCACGTGCAAAAGAAACCCTCTCTAGAGAAGGCGCGTCCCGCGCCGGCAAAACCCACCGCCAAGAAGGCAGCCCCCAAGCCGGCTCCCGCCAAGGCACCGCCGCCCGCTAAAGCCGCTGCCCCTGCTAAAGCGGCTGCCCCAGTTAAGGCCGCTGCCCCAGTTAAAGCTGCGCCGGTTCAAACGGCTCCCGCCGTCACGCCTGCGAAGTCGGCAGCGAAGGCGCCCGTCGGTCCGACCAAGCTCGCCGCGCCGAGCAAGGCGGCTGCTCCCAGCAAGGGAGCCGAGCCGGCTCAGGGAGCAGACAAGGGCAAAGCCCGCGATGCGCTACGGAGCAAGATCTTGGGCAGCCGCAAGCCCGCCAAACCGATCGCCTTTTCCTTGGAGGAGGTGCGAGAGCTCGCCAAGGTGGCGGCAAAAGGCAACGAGGGCGCGACCAACAAGAAGGTCATCGCCGCCAAGGCCAAACCCGGCAAGGTGACGGAGCCCCGTCCCACCGCTAAGCCGACGACCCCGAATCACGTCAAGGCTGCGTCGCTCGCCGACATTCTCGGCTTCAATCCCCGCAAGACCAGCGCCCCCAATGCGGAGTCCGACGCCGACATTCCCGAAAAGCACCGCCGTTACTACCGCCTGCTGATCGAGCTGCGCAATCACGTCACCGGCCAGTTGGACCAGCACACCGAGGATACGCTGAAGCGGTCCTCCAAGGAGGACGCGGGCGACTTGTCGAGCTACGGCCAACATATGGCTGATGCCGGCACCGACACCTTCGACCGCGACTTCGCCCTCAGCCTCGTTTCCAGCGAGCAGGAGGCACTTTCCGAGATCGAGGCGGCGATCCAGCGCATCAAGGCGGGCACCTATGGCATTTGCGAAATCACGCAGAAGCCGATCGCCAAGGAGCGCCTGCTCGCCGTCCCCTTCACGCGCAACTCGGCCGAAGCGCAAAAGGAGATCGAACGTAATCGCTACCGGACCCGCACCGGTGCGGGCCTCTTCGGCGAACTCGGCGAAGAGGGCGCGTCGATGAGTGGAGACGACGGCGGCGACGATTGAGCGCGCCCGCGTCCAGTTCCACCCCACCGCCCTCCCCGACTCGCGGTCGGGCGGAGCGCATCCTTGCCTACCGACGCTTCTGGGTCTTGGCCCTCGTCGTGTTCGCGTTGGACCAGGGTTCCAAGGCGTGGGTCTTCGCCACGCTTCCGTTCGGAACCTACGGCCCACCCGGCGCGATCACCATCGTTGACGGATTTTTCTATCTGGTCCACGTCGGCAACACGGGTGCCGCCTGGAGCCTGTTCAGCGGCCGCAGCACCCTGCTGGCCGGGCTCGCCCTGGTGACCCTCATCGGCATCTACGCGTGGCGAGCCTCGCTCGGCTTGCAGGTCCGAACCGTGCAGACCGGGTTCGGCCTGCTCTGCGGCGGCATCGTGGGCAACTTCGTGGACCGACTGCTTCACGGCCACGTGGTCGATTTCATCGATCTGCACTTCGGTAGCTACGTCTACCCGACCTTCAACATCGCCGACGCCGGAATCTGCACGGGTGTCGGACTCTACATGCTCTGGACCCTCCGCCAGCCGCCCCCGCAGGCCTAGTTTCCGCGCGGGCCGAAAATGCATTTGCCCTTCCGGCCCGCACCTTTACCTCCTTCTTGGCAACCATGAGCCCGGTTGCCCACGACTCCCCCCTCAGTTCACCCTCGGATCGCGAGTTCTACCTGGGGGCCGACGATTTCTTCCGCGCCAATCGGCCGACTTCGCTGACGTTCGACGACGTCTCGCTCGCCACCCTCTTCTCCGACATTCTACCCAAGGATGCGGACCCGTCGAC
>JACCDT010529755.1_pt1 | contig 11069 bp, 8 predicted proteins | sample 7446291 | NCBI WGS metagenome assembly JACCDT01 (sample SAMN15323446, study PRJNA562643) | freshwater metagenome | isolation source: river surface water | place: USA:Blue River Watershed | collected 2017-08-17 | reverse complement strand
CGGCATCCAGCGCCGCTATGTCATGGAGAAAACCGGTGTGCTGGATCCCACGCGCATGCGCCCGCACTTCACGCCGCGCCCTGACACCGAGATTTCGCTGATGGCCGAGATTGCGGTCAAAGCCTGCCAGGATGCGCTGCAAGCCGGCGGCAAGACCGCGGCCGATGTGGACGGTGTGATTTGTGCCGCGGCCAATATGCAGCGCCCCTACCCCGCCATGGCGGTGGAGATTCAAACCGCGCTGGGTGTACAGGGCTACGGTTTTGACATGAATGTGGCTTGCTCCTCGGCCACATTCGCGCTGGAGCAAGCCGTGAACGCGGTGCGCTGCGGCAGCGCGCGCGCCGTGCTGGTGGTCAACCCCGAAATCACCTCAGCCCACCAGGCCTGGATAGACCGTGATTGCCACTTCATCTTTGGTGACGTGTGCACCGCCATCCTGGTGGAGCGTCTGGACCTGGCGCCCGCAGGTGCCTTTGAAGTGCTGGGCACCAAGCTCTTGAGCAGCTTCAGCAACAACATCCGCAACAACCACGGCTTCATGTGGCGCGCGGAAGACCGCAACCCCGAAGACCGGGACCAACTGTTCCGCCAGGAAGGCCGCAAGGTCTTCAAGGAAGTCTGCCCCATGGCGGCCGAGCACATGGAGAAACACCTGGAGAGTTTGGGAATGGCGCCACAGAACGTGCGCCGCTTCTGGCTGCACCAGGCCAACCTGGGCATGAACCAACTGATTGCCAAGAAACTGCTGGGCCGGGAGGCCACGCTGGACGATGCGCCAGTGATCCTGGACGAGTTTGCCAACACCGCCTCGGCCGGCTCCATCATCGCCTTCCACCGCCACCACGCCGACATTGCGGCGGGTGAGGTAGGGGTGATCTGCTCGTTTGGTGCGGGCTATTCGATCGGCAGCGTGGTGGTCAAACGCCTCAGTTCAGCGGACGCTTGAGGCGGATTTCCTCGATTTTGACGGTGCCAATGGGCACGGTCTTGGCACTGGACATTTCGCGCTTGAAGCCCGCCAGCTCATGGAAACGCATGGCGCGCTCGTTGGCAATCGGCAGCCACACGCTCACATGGGTGCAGCCCTCGTCTTGCAGGCCTTCACGGGCCGCATCCCACAGGGCCAGGCCCACACCCTTGTCCCAGTGGCTGGGGCTCACATAGATGGCCCAGATTTCACCCATGGTGGGGGGCGTACCCTTGTCGCGCGAACGGTCAAAGCCAACAAAACCCACGATCTTGTCGTCGTCCAGCGCCACTTGTACCTGGGGCTCTGCGTATTCAATCGCTTCGCGCCAGTAGGCCTGGCGCTTGTCCAGGGGGGTGGTGGGGATAGGGGTGTCGGCCAGCATGCTTTTGAAGGCTTCGCGCACGGTGGAGTTGTGGAGCTCAGCGATGGCTTTGGCATCGCGCAGTGTGGCGGGGCGAACCTTGTAGGTGGTCGTATCGGACATGTCTAAACGCAAACTCACGCAAAATTGAAAAAAAGAGCGTGATTGTCGCAGCATTCGTAGAAACCCTCCCCTGCCCCCACTTTGATGCCCGATTCCACCCCACCACTAACGACAGAACACGCGGCCCCGGATGCTGCTTTTGAGGTGCGTATTGCACCCGATGGCTGGGTGTTTTCGGCCACGCCAGGGCAGAGCGTGCTGCAGGCGGCACTGGTGGCTGGGGTGGAGCTGGAGAGTTCTTGCCGCAACGGCACTTGCCGCACTTGCCTGTGCCGGCTGGTGCAAGGGCAGGTCGCCTACCCCATGGCCTGGCCGGGCGTGAGTGCCGACGAACAGGCCGAGGGCTGGTTTCTGCCCTGTGTGGCGATGGCCCGTAGCGATCTGGTGGTTGAGCAGCCCATGGCTTGGCCAGCCCCCGCACCGTAGAAACACCAAGCTCGCGCAAGCACGTCACCTAGGGTCAACACCATTGCCGCCAAAGGTGCACGCACCAAGAATGGCCGCTCCAACCACAGGGAAGCGTCCATGACCACCATCACCGTCTCGCCCGGCGATTTGCCTTTGCAATGCCTCTACCGTTGGGAAAAAGAGCGCGGCTCGCAGATTTACCTGACCCAACCCAGCGCAGGCGGTGTCGTGCAAGACATCACCTGGGCCCAGGCCGCCCAGCAGGTGCGCAGTGTGGCGGGGTGGCTGCAATCCCAGGGCTGGCCTGCTGGCAGCCGTGTGGCCATCATTGGCAAGAACAGCGCACATTGGATCCTGGCGGACCTCGCCATCGTGATGGCGGGTTATGTGTCAGTCCCGATCTACCCTACTTTTAATGCCGAAGCCCTCGCCTACATCCTGGCGCACAGCGAGGCCAAGGCCCTGTTTGTGGGCAAGATGGATGACACTGCCAACATCAGCAACGGGGTCCCCGCAGACCTGCCCATGGTGGCACTGCCACTGGCCCCGGCCCTGGCAGCCCGGCAGTGGGCCGATTTGGTGAAGAACACAGCCCCGCTGAGCGGTCAGCCGGTGGCCGATGGGGACCAGATCAGCACCATCATCTACACCTCCGGCACGACGGGCCAACCCAAGGGCGTGGTGCACACTTTCAACACCATGGCCTGGGGTGTCTCCAGCGCCACGCGCCGTGTGCGCATGGATGTGAATGACCGCTACATCTCCTACCTGCCGCTGGCCCATGTGGCCGAGCGCATGCTGGTGGAGCAAGCCTCGCTGCGCTACGGCGGGCGCATCTTCTTTGCCGAGTCGCTGGATACGTTCTTGGCCGACTTGCAACGTGCACGACCCACCATTTTTTTCTCGGTACCGCGCCTGTGGGTCAAGTTCCAACAGGGCATTCACAGCAAGATCCCGGCACCCAAGCTGCAGCGCCTGCTGGGCCTCCCGCTGATTGGCAGCCTGGTGCGCAAAAAAATCCTCAAAGGCTTGGGCTTGGACCAGTGCCGCATCGCCGCCGGCGGCGCGGCCCCCATGCCGGCCGACGTACTGCAGTGGTACCGCAATTTGGGACTGGATTTGATCGAGGTTTACGGCATGACCGAAAACAGCGGCGTCTCCCACTCCACGCTACCGGGCTCACGCCAGACGGGGTCGGTCGGCCTGACGTACGACGGGGTGGAGGGCCGTGTGGACCCTGAGACAGGGGAGATCCAGATGCGCTGTCCGGCCCTGATGAAGGGTTACTACCGCGAGCCCGAACAGACCGCCGCAGCCTTCACGACCGATGGCTGGCTGCGCACGGGTGACAAGGGCCAAATAGATGCACAAGGTTTCCTGAGCATCACCGGGCGCGTGAAAGACATCTTCAAGACCAGCAAAGGCAAGTACGTGGCGCCCGCGCCCATCGAAGACCGGCTGGTCCTGCACCCGGACATCGAGGCCTGCGCCGTCACCGGCGCCAACCTGGCACAGCCACTGGCATTGGTGATGTTGTCACCCGATGCCATCGCACGCAGCCAAAGCAGTGAGGGTCGCCAGACATTGAGCACCTCGCTGCAACTGCACCTGCAGGCCGTCAATGCCAAGCTGGAGCCGCACGAAAAACTCGACTGTCTTGCCGCAGTGACGACCGCATGGACCCCGGAGAATGGATTTGTAACCCCCACACTCAAGGTCAAGCGCAACAAGGTCGAAGAGGTCTACGCCCCGCGCTTTGGCAGCTGGCTGGCGCAAGGCCAGCCCGTGGTGTGGGCAGACGCCGGTTGAAAGAACGGCCACACGTGCACGCTGCGGTAAGCTCGCAGCATGCACGGTTGGAGACATTATTTTTTGCGGCGCATGTGGTGGGCCGCCCGATTGGCAGTGGCAGTGGGGTTGGCTCCGGCACTGGCAGGGGCTGCAGATGTACCCCACCCCATGGCCGAGCGCACCGCCGCCTGCACCGCCTGCCACGGAACGCAGGGCAAGGCAGGGCCTGATGGCTACTACCCGCGCCTGGCAGGCAAGCCTGCGGGCTATCTCTACAACCAACTGCGCAACTTCCAGGAAGGTCGCCGCCACTACACCTTGATGGCCGGCTTGCTGGCGCCTTTGGGCTCCGACTACCTGCGCGACATGGCCAGCTATTTTTCGGAGTTGGACGTGCCCTACCCGGCCCCTGCGCGCAGCAGCGCATCTCCAGCGGTGCTGGAGCGTGGAAAAACCCTGGTGCTGCACGGTGACAAAGCACTGGGTATTCCGGCCTGTGTGGCCTGCCACGGCAGCGCCTTGACCGGCGTGCAGCCCAGCACCCCAGGCCTGCTGGGCTTGCCACGCGACTACCTCAACGCCCAGCTGGGCGGCTGGCAAACCGGGCAACGCAAAGGCCATGCCCCCGATTGCATGGCCGCCATTGCACGCAAACTCAGCGCCGACGATGTGAACGCCGCCAGCCAGTGGCTCGCGTCCCAGGCCCTGCCGAGCCACACCAAACCAGTCTCCCAACGCCCGAGCGCTGTGGCTGGCTCCCTGGCGCTGCCGCCTTGCGGCAGCGCACCCTGATATGCGCCCCCCGAAGCTGCTTGGGCGACGCCTGTGGTGGGTGCTACTGGGCCTGCCGCTGGCAGCAGCCCTGTTGCTGGCCGCACTGGTGCTGCGCGAACTGAATCCCCCCAAAACCAACACGGCCCAACCATCACCCGCAACAGCCCCGGCCATGGAGCAAGTGCAGCGCGGGGCCTACCTGGCCCGGGTGGGCAATTGCGCGCTGTGCCACACGGCAGCGGGCGGTGCGAGTTATGCGGGTGGCAAAGGCATCCCCACGCCATTTGGCACGGTCTACACCAGCAACCTCACACCGCACCCCGAGCATGGGCTGGGCCGGTGGTCGGCGGATGACTTTTGGCAAGCCATGCACCAGGGCCGCTCGCGCGACGGGCATCTGTTGTACCCCGCATTCCCCTACACCAGCTACACCCAATTGGCCCGTGAAGACAGCGATGCCTTGCTGGCGTTTTTGCAAACCCTGCCAGCGGCAGACCAGCCCAACCCAGGCCATGCCTTGCGCTGGCCCTACAGCAGCCAGTGGGCCCTGGCGGTATGGCGCGTGCTGAACTTCACTCCCGCCAAACCTGTGGTCCAGGCCCCTGCACCAACAGATGCAGTGCTGCGCGGAGCCTACCTGGTCAACGGTCTGGGGCATTGCAACGAATGCCATGGCGGGCGCAATGCCTGGGGCGCACCGGACCTGCGCCAGACTCTGTCCGGCGCCACGTTGCCACAGAGCCTGTGGTATGCCCCCTCCTTGCGCGCGGCAGACCAAGGCAGCGTTGCCGCCTGGACGCTGGAGGACACCGTGGCACTGCTCACCACGGGAGTGAACCGCCATGCCAACACCAGCGGCCCCATGGCAGAGGTGGTGCACCACAGCACCCAGTACCTGCAAGCGGCCGATGCCCTGGCCATGGCACGCTACTTGGCTCAATTGCCCGCCGCCCCTGCCCAACGGTCGCCCACCGGCCAAACGCCGCTCACCAACCAGTCCTTGGGCGCGCGCCTGTACGAAACGCATTGCGCCCAATGTCATGGCAAACAAGGCGAAGGCCAGGCAGATGCCTATCCTGCCCTTGCGGGCAACCGCGCGGTGCAAATGACGCCCAGCCACAACCTGGTGCTCACAGTGCTGCAGGGTGGCTACGGCCCGTCCACCCAGGGCCGCCCCCAGCCCCATGGGATGCCGCCGTTCCAGTTGGTGCTGAGTGATGCCGAACTGGCCGCCGTGCTGAGCTACATCCGCAATGCATGGGGGAATCAGGCCCCTGCGCTGAGCGAGTTTGATATAAACAAGTTTCGTAATCTCCAAGCCCCCTAAAGCCCCCCAGGAACCACCACCATGCGCACCTCCGCCCTTCTTCTCAGCGTCACCGTGCTGGCCCTTGCTGGCTGTGCCCAGTGGGGCGGCCAAGGCCCGGACAAGGACAAAACCTACGCCATCACCATCCTCCACACCAACGACCACCATGGCCGTTTCTGGAAAAACCGCGATGGCGAATACGGCATGGCCGCACGCAAGACCGTGGTCGACCAGATCCGCCAGGAAGTGAAAGCCGCTGGTGGCTACAGCCTGTTGCTGGATGGTGGCGACGTAAACACCGGCGTGCCCGAGTCGGACCTGCAGGATGCCGTACCCGACTTCCGTGGCATGAACCTGCTGGGCTATGACGCGATGGCAGTGGGCAACCATGAGTTCGACAAACCACCGGTTGTGCTGCAAATGCAGCGTGACCTGGCAAGCTTTCCCATGCTGTCAGCCAATATTTACAAAGATGGCAGCCGCATGTTTGCGCCCTACAAAATCTTCAATCTGGGCGGCGTGCGCGTGGGGGTGATGGGCCTGACCACCGAAGACACGCAAAAGATGGTGCACCCCGACAACGTGCGCGGCGTGACTTTTGCCAATGTGCAAACTGAAACGGCCAAGGTCCTGCCGGAGCTGCGCCAAAAGGCCGACGTGGTGATTGCGGCGACCCACATGGGCCACTACGAGGACGGCAAACACGGTGTGCAAGCCGCTGGCGACGTGGAGCTGGCACGGGCGGTCAAAGGCCTGGACATGATTGTGGGCGGCCACTCGCAGAATCCCGTCTGCATGAAGGCCGAGAACATCGTGGACCGGGCCTATGTGCCCGGTGCAGCCTGCCAACCCGACCGCCAGAACGGCACCTGGATCGTGCAAGCGCATGAATGGGGCAAGTACGTGGGCCGTGCAGACTTCACCTACCGCAACGGTGAATTCAAGCTGGTGAAGTACACGCTGGTTCCCATCAACCTGAAAAAGGCCGTGAAGACCACCGACGGCAAGACGGTGATGCAAACTTACACCCCCGAGATTGCAGAGTCGCCCGAGATGCTGCAACTGCTTAAGCCTTTTCAGGATTTTGGCCAGCAAAAACTGCTGGTGGAAGTGGGCAGTAGCGATGCCAAGCTGGAAGGCGACCGCAGCGTGGTGCGCAGCCAACCCACCGCGCTGGGCGTGATGATTGGGCAGGCCATGATGGACAAGACCAAGGCTGACTTTGCCATCGTGAACGCTGGCGGTGTACGCGACTCACTGCCCGCTGGCAAGCTCACCTACAAGGATGTATTGACGGTGCACCCCTTTGGCAACACGGTGGTGGTGGTCACCTTGAACGGCAAGGAAGTACTGGACTACCTGAATGCTGCTGCCAAGATGACCCCGGGGTCGGGTGCCTTTGCACAGTTTGCTGGCGTGCAGCTGGTGATTGAAGGCGGCAAGGTACAAAACGCCAAGGTGGCTGGCCAGGACATCGACCCTGCCAAAACCTACCGCATGACCATCAACAATTTTGTGGCCGCGGGCGGTGACGGCTACCCCAAACTGAGCACCCATCCAGGCTATGTAGACACCGGCTTTGTGGACGCCGATGTGCTGCGCGCCTATATCGCGGCCAACAGCCCCCTGAAGTCCCAGGCCTATGCGCCTGGCAACAACGTCGTTCGGCGGTAAATGGCCCAGCTCTCACGCCGCAAAGCCAAAGCACTCTCCCCGCGCCAAGCCTCCGTGCCCACACGCCAGGGGCGTGGCGGGCAGCACATGATCATCGACGGCTACGCCCCGTCGCAGATGATCGAAGACCTGCGCAAGTACCAGGCCGAACTGGAAATCCAGAACAAGGCCCTGCGCTACTCACAACAGGAAGCCGAAGGCGCCTCAGAGCGCTTTGCGACACTGTTCTCCAACGTGCCGCTGGCCCTGATGGTGGTGGACGAGGAAGGCCTGGTGCTGGCCAGCAACGCCATGGCACTGCGCCTGTTCCAGCCGCTGGAAAGTGATGCGCCGCTGAATTTCTTGCTACCCTTTGTGGGTTCTGACCACACCGACGAAGTGGCAGTGGCCTTTTCCAGCGCCAAGCAGGATGGCACCAGCGAAGTCCACGAAGTAGAGTTTTTGGCGGGGTCACGCGGCAAGTTCACGGGTGACCTGCACATTGCGCGTATTGAAAATCCGCTGGACGACTTGGCCCATTTCATTTGCGCCATCATCGACCAGGGGCCGCTGCTGGCTGAACGGCAGGCTCTGCAAGAAAGTGCTGCGGTACTGCGCCAACGCAATGAAGACCTGCTGCTGAGCGAGAACCGCATGGCGGCCATCATCAACTCGTCACTCGATGCAATCTTGTGCATTGACGAGAAGCAGTGCATCACCGTCTTCAACCCTGCTGCCACCGCGCTGTTTGAATGCCCAGCCGACCAGGCCTTTGGGTCCCGCCTGGGCCGTTTTTTGCCCGACGTGGAGCGTGCCCTGGAGAGCGGCAGCGTGCCTGCACAAGCCATGCTGGGTGAGTTCACCGCCACCACACTGAGTGGCAAGCAGATTTACGTCGAAATCAGCGTTTCGCTGGAGCGGCGCCTGCGCACCCGCGCACCGCTGCGTCCGCTGGACAGCGACCCGACCGCGCGCCGCGGCCAGCACAGCCCGCACGGCGCGGTGACCACCATCTTTGCGCGTGACCTGACCGCCAAGAAGCTGGCTGAGGCCCAGCGTACTGCGTTGGAGACCCAGCTGCGTGAGTCACAAAAAATGCAGGCCATGGGCACCATGGCCGGCGGCATTGCACACGACTTCAACAACATCCTGAGCGCCATCCTTGGCAATGTGGAACTGGCCAAACAAGACACCGCACCCGACGCCGCGGCCCTGGTCAGCCTGCAGGAAATTGACAAGGCTGGCCGCCGCGCGCGCGACCTGGTGCGCCAGATCTTGACCTTCAGCCGCAACGAACCGCCCAAGCGCACACCACTCCAATTGGCCGAAGTGGTGCAGGAAACGGCCCGTCTGGTCAAAGTGGCACTGCCGCCAGCGGTGGAGCTGCAGCTCATGTTCCCGGAAGACCTGCCTTCGGTCTTGGCTGACGTCACCCAAGTGGAGCAGGCGCTTCTCAACCTTTGCACCAACGGCATTCTGGCCATAGGCAACGCCAAGGGCTCCGTCACCATCGAGTTGGGGCAGGTGGAAATCGAGTTGCCCTTCAGCAACCGCATAGGCCTGCCCGAAGGGCACTATGTGACCGTGCGGGTGCGTGATACCGGCGGCGGCATGAGCGAGGCCACCATGCAACGCATCTTCGAACCCTTCTTCACCACGCGCCAGGTCGGCCAGGGCACGGGCCTTGGCCTGTCGGTGGTGCACGGCATCATGCAAACCCATATGGGGGCCATCGACGTCCACAGCGAGCTGGGGCACGGCAGTGTGTTCACCCTGTACTTTCCGGCCACCGAGCAAATGCCGCTGGGTGTGGCCGAACCGGAGCCAGTGCCGGAGGTCAAGGGCAGCGGCCGCCATGTGATGTACGTGGACGATGACCAGGCCTTGGTGTTCCTCGTTTCGCGTGTGCTCACCCGCAAGGGCTTTGCGGTGACCGCGTTTACCGACCCCCATGAAGCCCTTGCTGCACTGAAGACTGGCGCTGCCGACTACGACCTGCTGGTCACCGACTACAACATGCCGGGTTTCAGTGGTGTGGACTTGCTGCGCGAAGCCAAACTCCTGCGTGGCGATTTGCCTGTGGCCCTGGCGTCGGGATATGTCACGCCTGAGATTGAACAACGCGCCTTGCAAGAAGGCGCCAGTGCGCTGATCTACAAACCCAATGACGTGAACGAACTGTGCGAAACCGTGCAACGCCTGATAGCCACCCCCGATGCTCCCCACTGAAGACTTTGCCACCCTGCCCCTGGAGGTGGTGTTTGCCGACGACGCAATCGTCGTGCTCAACAAACCCTCGGGTCTGCTAACCGTTCCCGGACGTGGCCCAGACAAGGCAGACTGCCTGAGCAAGCGTGTGCAAGCACGCTACCCGGACGCGCTGATCGTGCACCGCCTGGACCGGGACACCTCGGGCCTGGTCGTGATGGCGCGCGGCCTGCCAGCGCAGCGCGTGCTGAACCTGGCGTTTGAGCAGCGCCGCGTGGACAAGCGCTACACCGCCGTGGTCACCGGGCAACTGGCAGTGGATGGCCAATGGCACGAGATCGACTTGCCCATGCTGGTGGACTGGCCCAATCGCCCCAAACGCACCATCAACTTTGCCGAGGGCCAGAGTGCGTTGACACGCTGGCGCTGCATGGCCGTGGATAGCGCCTCCAACACCTCGCGTGTGGAACTGGAGCCGGTGACCGGCCGCACCCACCAGCTGCGCGTGCACATGCAGGCGATTGACCACCCCATGGTGGGCGACACCCTGTATGCGCCACCCGAGGTGCAAGCGCAAGCGGACCGGTTGCTGCTGCACTCGGGCCTGCTGAGTTTTCCGCACCCAGTGACAGGCGCAGTGCAGGAATACACCGTCGCGCCAGCGTTTTAAGGCCTGCGCCTAAAATGGTTCGGTGACTACTCCACTCAACGCCGACCTCCACTGCCACTCCGTCGTCTCCGACGGCACATTGACGCCCGAAGCGCTGGCCGAACGCGCCCGTGGCAATGGTGTGGAGCTCTGGGCGCTGACTGACCACGACGAGATCGGTGGCTTGCAGCGCGCACGCGATGCTGCCCATGCCCAAGGGATGAAATACCTTACCGGCGTGGAGATTTCCATTACGTTCCTGAACCAGACCGTGCACATCGTCGGCCTGGGCTTTGATGCCGACAACACCACCCTGCGTGAAGGCCTGCGCCAGACGCGCGGTGGCCGTGGTGCCCGCGCCATGGAAATGTCTGATGGACTGGCCAAGGTCGGCATCCACGGCGCCTATGAAGGTGCACTGAAGTTTGTCGGCAACCCCGAGCTGATATCGCGCACCCACTTTGCGCGCTTTCTGGTGGAGAGTGGTGTGTGCCGCGAGACGAGCGAGGTGTTCCGCAAATACCTGACCGAAGGCAAACCCGGCTTTGTGCCGCACCGCTGGGCCACGTTGAAAGACGCCGTCACCTGGATCACCGGGGCCGGCGGCATGGCCATCATTGCCCACCCCGCGCGCTACAAGTTCACGCCGAACGAAGAGTACGCCCTGTTCACCGAGTTCAAGGGCTATGGCGGTCAGGGCGTGGAGGTGGTTACCGGTAGCCATTCGGTGCCCGAGTACCAGATCTACGCGGAAACGGCCAAAGAGTTTGGCCTGGCCGCCTCGCGCGGTAGCGACTTCCACAGCCCCGACGAGAGCCAT
>JACCDT011887365.1_pt1 | contig 11077 bp, 1 predicted proteins | sample 7446291 | NCBI WGS metagenome assembly JACCDT01 (sample SAMN15323446, study PRJNA562643) | freshwater metagenome | isolation source: river surface water | place: USA:Blue River Watershed | collected 2017-08-17 | reverse complement strand
AATTAATAGTTCCTGCTGTTCCTATTAATGAATTATCATCCCTTATAATAACTCCAGAACCAGATGCAGTGACATTTAGGAGGGCAGATCCATCAATTGCAGGGAGAGATCCCGTAAGTTGTGCTGATGGAATATTTGTGAGTCCTGAGGCAGAACCAGAGAATGATGCCGCAGTAATAATTCCAGTTGTATTGATATTAATTGTTCCTGATACTTCACTGGAAATTCCTGCTGTTATTGCGTAACCAGCAGAACCATTTACATTACCTGTAATATTTCCAGTTACATTTCCAATTAAATTTCCATTAAGTAAAGTTGCAGTAACAACACCAACATTAAGATTTGGACTTCCTGAAAGTCCAAATGCAGTTGTTGCTTCTGATACTGAACTTAGTCCAGAAACTGTAGCAGTTCCACTCGCAAATGATACACTAAGATTTGAACCAAAGTTAATTGTTCCTGCAGTGCCTACTGGAGTTGCATCGTCTTGAATAATAACTCCACTACCACTACCAACAACTCCAATCAGTGCAGATCCATCAATCGCAGGTAATGCTCCTGTTAAATTGGATGCAGGAATAATAGCAGTCAATATTCCAGAAACTAGTACATCACCATTTACAGTTAATCTACTTGTAGGATTTACTGTATTAAGTCCTACATTACCAATGGAATTAATGTATTGTCTGACAAACCCAGAACCATCAGAAAGAACAATATTATTATTTGATGTTCTTATATCTAATCCTCCAGAGTTGCCATTATATGAACCAATAATGACATTAGAAGATCCTGTTGATACATTTTCTCCAGATCTATCCCCTATAGCAATATTATATTTTCCAGTTGTTATATTGTATAAAGAAAATTGACCTAATCCAATATTTCTAGAAGCACTTGAAGTTGCAGCAAATAGTGCTCTATCACCAATAGAAATATTTGATACCCCTCCAGATCCACCTGCAAGATATCCAATTCTTACATTTTCTCCACTAGTTCCAAATTGAATTCTTCCATTTGTGATAGAAGTTATTCCAATTACTTCCAATCCACCATTAATATTTGCAACACCAAGAACAGATAACTTTGAAGTTGGATTTGTTGTACCTATTCCAACGTTCGAAAGAGTATTTATTCCTGCAGAAGTTGATCTCCAAGAAGAATCCTGATTAACATCTATGGTAATTTGTCCTTCAGAGGCAGACAAATTAACATTTTGCCCAGCAATTAAAGAAGTAACTATTCCTGTTATATTTTTTCCATATCCATATATGGATCCAGATGCATATAGATTAGTTCCAGTTACTATTCCAGAAGATACTAAATTTCCAGATAATGCTATATTTCCTAATACATCTACTCCAGTATTTGTTGTTTCTATCTTTTTATCACCAGTTCCGTAATAAAGACTTACCCCAGAATTTGCAGCTGCTGATATGTAATTATATGTTCCAGTTCCAAATCTTATTTGTGTTGGAGATTCAACTCTCAAATCGGATCCATCAAAATACAATGTAGAATCATTCTGTCCACCATCACCAAGATTTATTCTACTTAAAGTAGGTAAGGTTAAATTACCAGTCCCCGCAATAGAAATATTTCCGTTTGCAACTGTTAATTTGCTTTGAGGAAGAGTGCTTCCTATTCCAACATTTCCACTTAATTTATAGATATTTGTTCCTACACCTGCTTCCCATCTTGACGATAAAAATACAGATCCATTTTTGTATAATGTTCCTGTATAATTAATATCACCAACAACATCTAAATCGTAAGATGGATTTGTTTTACCTAATCCAACATTTGATAAAGTATGTATTCCAGAAGCATTACTTGCCCAATATGACTCTCCACTTCCACCACCTCCACTTGAATTAATAGTTACTACACCACCAGTTTGAGAAATACTTACGTTATTTCCTGCAAGTATTGAAGTGATAATCCCAGTTAGGTTTTCTCCAGAACCATAGTAAGATGTTGCTGTAATGGCAGTACTTACATATGCATTATATGTAAAAAGGTTTGGAACCTCTGCACTTTGAATGTAAATAAAAGAATCACTGGCAGTAATTGTACTATTTGGTATAGAAATATTTTTTTCAAATACTTCTATGTCATATGAGGTATTATCTGTTCCAATTGCAATTATACCATCACTCGTTACAATTAGTGATGATCCCCCAACTCCAACGTCTAAATTAGAAATTGTTGCAAACCCAACATTAATGTTTGGTGATCCAGAAAGACTAAATGCAGTAGTTGCAAAAGCAATAGTATTTGTTATGCTAGTACCATTTCCTATTGCATTATAAATTTCATTAAAATTGCTATTAATCTTAATAGCACCAGAAAGTAATGAATCACCTGAACCATCATTGGGAGAGGAACCAGTATTTATCCCTAATTTCGCCATTATACACTAATAGTTTATTTTTATTTATGGTTTAATTTGAATCAAAAGTTAAAGAGTTAGAGTCAAATGATATTACTGGACTATCAAAATTATCAGAAATTGCTGGATATGCAAATGATACATCAACTACTGAAGTTGCGGTTGCTATTGCAACATTATTAAAACTACCCAATCTATAAATTAATTTTTGACCAGACTGGAAATTGTGGTTAGGAAATTCAAATTTATTACTTAAAAGATTGACAGTTGTTGGACTTGAGGCATTAAATTCCCTATAAAATAAAGGTGTAGATTTATTTCTAAGATTAAATGTGGATAATCCAACAATTTGACCTCCAGTTGTAGTAGTAAATCCAGTAAATTGATCACTAATATCATCTATTTGCAAAACTTTATTAGTTCTACTTAAAACATATGAAGTTAAGTTAACTCCTTCTGGGAAAAGAACTCTTTCAATAGATCCATCATCATTTTGCTCATCTTCTATTACTGAAGTAAAATTATATCTACTATAAACAGAAGCATAATTATCAATATTTACTTGCAATCCAAAAGCAGCCGTGTTAACTCCAACTTTCATGCTATTTTGTGATTTTCCAAATATATCTAAATCACAAAATTCTTTAAATCCTGCTGGATGCACTAATGACCTTACAGATTCTTTCCATTCAGAATAAGGTAATTCGGATTTAATAGAGTATGAAAACTTTTGATAGTAATTATTATCAGAAATTCTTTGTTGATAATCATTTAAATTGCCAACTCTATCACCAAAATCATTTACTTTTTCTCTAGATACATTTAATGAAGAATTTAGATTAAATTGATTTACTGACTCTACGATTCCATTCAATCGAGAATTTGAACCAATGAGTTTATTTCCAAGTTCCAATTCACCCTTTGAATCAATTAGTCGCAATTGATTGATTCCATCATCCCAACCATTTTCCATTACTTTTGCGGAAAATACATTATTTCCCAGACTATCATAACCTAAAACTAATTCATTTGAAAAATAACCCAAATCATCTATTGTCACCATTTCAAATTCTGCCATAATATTTTTATTAATGACATAACCATAACCAAATTCCCCAATATATTCTCCCAAATTTTCACCTATATTATCCATACTATAAGTTACTGTAAAATTACTAGTATTAATTCCAGTAACTGTAAAGAATCTATATCCCCAATCTTTTGAATTGTAATTATTCTTTGTTTCTTTATCGGAAATTTTACAATTTTCTATGAATATTTGATCTCCAATTTTAAATGGAAAATCAATTTGTGTGCCACCGTATTCTGTAGTTATTAACGGATATAGTTGAGAATCAACATTAACTAATTCTAAAGTCACATCATTTGTAATTGGATTATATACGATATCATCTATATCATATCCATTTGAATTTTTTGTTGGAAGAATAGTTAATGGATTCGTAAGATCATTAGTATTCTTTATTATTTTAACTTTTGTAACTGATCCACCTTGTATTTCAGCAGATAGTTGAATTTTGTCATTACCAATTACTTTCAATCTTGGTGCAGTATTATAATTTTTTCCTCCAGTAACAACTCCAACATAATCTACTCTAGAAATTCCATTTATTTGGCAAATTGTTGGTGAACTTAGTACAGGTTTAAGTGTTTCATCAGTTGGATAATCAAATCCATCTTTTATTCTTTCTAAAGTATCAATTTTACCTATTTTATTTGATTGTGGTTTTAAAACTCCATTTTTTCCATTTATACTATCAATCTTAGAAACCTTAGGTGTTTTTTTGTATCCTTTTCCACCAAAGTTTAATTTAACTTTAGAAATAGGACCATCAGTATTTTTTGAATCAGTATCATAATATATTGAACTAATTCCAGAATTTACATTATATTGGAAATATTCTGGTTTTTGATTTAAACTAATTTTAAATCCTGTTAAAGATTGTGGTAATATTGAATATTCGTCATTGAACTTGCTTGGTTGTACAGTAAGTTTATTGTTTCCATTAACTTCATAATCTGAAGATATTTGATATTTTTCTGGATTTACAGGAGAAAATGGAATTAAATTGTAAAATAATGTTTTTGGTAAAGATTTAGATGAAGTATCTAAAGTTAATTGAGCACCAGAAGATCCAGACTCAATAGTATTTCTATTATATCGATAAGATTCTAATTCTATAAGAAGATTTTCATCTTGATATAATTTCAAATCCATACCTGTTAAAGAATTATCAGATAGATCAAAAACTATTTTATTATTTTGAGTAACAATTAACGGTGGATTTATTTTTGCAAATCCTTGCTGGGATGAAACGGAAGGTGTTAATGTTATTCCTATTCCCAATAAAGAATCATACTTATACTCTGATAGTCTAATATAATCTGGATTATTTTTAATAACAAAATATGACTTATTATTTTCTATTCCACCTACATCAGCAAATCCATTTGAATAATATACAACTTTATCTCCTGTTGAAAAACTATTATTTGGTATATAAATTTCAGAAGTAGATGAATTTATTCCAGAAAGAGCATTAAAATAAATTATATCAGTCGTTATTTTTCTTAAGTTTAAATCATATTTCAAATTAATTGTTTCTGTTAATTTTGGAGTAATACTAAAAATTACTTTATCATTTTCTTGTAATTTGTGAGGTACTTCTGTTTCTACATTCAATGAATAATTTTCAACTCTTCCAAGAACAGATGGATATATTGTAGTTAATGAATGAGCAAATCCAGTAACAGAAATATCATCATAAAAATATAAAGAATTAAAATTAGAACCTATTCCAGAAGATGTTGTAAATCCTACCGTTGATAAACCTACCAGATCTCTTCCTTTATTGACAACATATATTTTTTGCTTATCTAATAATTTAAAAGATTGTGCTGGATTTGCTACTTTTGATACAAGAATACCAGTTCCACCAACTCCTACACTGTAAATTACTTCTTGTCCATTAAAAAATCCGTGATTAGGTATATAAATGCACCCATCTGGTATAACAACATTTTCATTGTTTATATTATAGACAGATCCAGTAGAACCAAATCCAACTAAAGTTTTTGGATTAAAATATGTTATTTGATTTTTCTTAACAAATTCTTTTATTTTATTTTCAATAAAATAAAATTTAGTTGGGAGTAGTGAAACACTATCAATTCCTACAGTGTGTATTCCAGAATTTTCTAGTCTATTGACTAAGAATTGAGATTTTTCTGGATATACATTTGTTATCAATAAAGTTTCAGATCCAATCGAAATATAATCATTTGGTTCAAACCCAGATGTGTCTGAAACATTTATTAAAGTTGTTGGACCAGTAGTTGGATATGATAAAATGTTTGAAGTTATTCCTGTTGTTTTTTGTTTTACAAATACTGACTTATTCCCTTCAAAATTATGAAATTTTGAATCTGAAATTGCACTAATTGTAACATTTTCACCAGTTTTTAAATTGTGTGGAACTTTTGTTATTCCAACAACTCTATCAATTTCTGTATAAAATTCAGTATCATTGAATGTTGAAATCCCTATTACAATATTTGTTAGTTCTTTTCCTTTAATTCTAGATATTGCTGCAGATGCTCCAGTTCCACCACTATTTTTGTTATCAAATATTACGTTATCCCCAACTTTATAACCATCACCTGGAGAATAAACTTTTACTTCTTCTATTCCAGAGAATAAAGTTTTTGTTACTGTAAATTCTTGCTTATACTTGTCCTCATTTTTATTAATCAATCCATAAAAAGAATTTTCAGAGTTAGTATAATATGGTCCTATATTTCTTATTAAATTTAAATTAGAAATAGAGGTATCCTGAGTAAAAGAAGGAGTAGTATTTTCATCTATCAAGTAATTTTTAAAAGTTTCACCAATAATGTAGGGATATTCTGGTACTGATATTTGTGTATTATCTATTGTTGAAAAATAGGCATAAACACCATTGGGATAATCTGGTGTTTTACAAAATCTTCCATTATGCTCATCCAGATCACCAATTGCCCTATCAAAATAATAATCTTGAGTAAAGAATCCTCCAGGGAAGTCTGGTCTTAACTTTGTATTAAGTTCTACCTTTTTTCCATAACTTGATCTTACTTTTTTTATATCATTTCCAACTTGTCCATAAGGACCATATATTGGGTTTCCATCATATGCCCATCCAACAATTGGAGAATGGGTAGAACTATAGACTTCTCTATTTGCTTCATCTATATGATCTTTAATAACTTTTCTAAGTGATTTCGGTAAATTAAAGTGAATAAATTGCAGTCCAAGATACTTATTTTTACTAGGTACAATTAAACCTTCATCATCTGTACTTAAAAGTAAATTATTTTTTTCTACCTGATTTATTTTCCACTCAAAAACATTTCCTAAAAACTTAGCATCAATTCCTCTTCTTTTTATTGTTAATGAAGTATCACTAGTCCCATATCCAATTCCACCATTTATAATATTAACTGCAACAATTTTTCCATTTTCTACTACTGGTCTAATATCAGCAAAAGAACCTTTACCATTAACAATTATGTCAATTCCTTTATCATATCCATTTCCAAAATTTAAGAATTGAATATCAACAATTGATCCATTCAAAACAATTGGTTTCAAAAGAGCTTCTGATACAATTGGCTTTATTCTAATATCTGGTCTTCTATGGAAATTTATTATATCAGAAACACCATACCCAATACCACCACTCTCTAAAAATACATCCTCTATGGAACCAAGAACAATTGGTTCCAATTCTGGTTCGATAATTGTTGTTGCTGCTATTCCTGATATTGTTTCTATTGACAATCTTATTGGTGGATATGAAAACGTATGAGTTCCAACTCCAATAGAATCAAATTTTACAAATCTTTTTAAATTATAATTAATTTCTGGTGATTCTGTTCCAACTCCTATAGAAGCTAATTGGAACTTATTATCATCTAGAACTGAAACCAAATATTCTGTCGTTGTGGATAATCCAGATATCTCAGTATCAGTAGTTGAATATCTTATTATATCTTTTTCTTTTAAATTGTGATTTTTCGCAAAAATATAATAATCGAATGTATTTACTCCATTTGTTTTATTATCAAAAGATAACACAGATGGAACTTTTATTTTCTTATTGGAATAACCACTTCCTTTATCTTTTACATAAACTCTTGTAATTGTATTTTTTGAATTTACAGATTTGAAATAATGAAATCCAGAACTTATTCCAACTAAATTGATATTATTAACTCTGTTAAATGCATCAGAAGAATTAGTATATAGTTTTATCTGAGTTTGATTAATAACTCCAGCAACATATATTGAATTTCCCTGCAATGGTGAAATAGGAGCATTTCCATTTGGATTGTAAATTACTTGCTCTCCATCATCAAAATTATGCTTATTTAAAAAAGTAATAGTATCTGTAGTTGGATTTACTCCTGCACCATCACCCTTAAATCCAGAATTTATTTGAGATTTTACTAAATTTGATTCAATAATAGCTCCAGACCCATTGCCACCAATCAAATTAATCTTTGGTTTTTTTAGATATCCTAGTCCTGGATTTATGATTTTTACTTCGGACAATGAACCAACAATATTCACAAATCCAGATGCCCCAGATCCAGAAGTATCCGTTATTTCTAATTCTGGTTCATTTATTACATCATAACCAGTTCCATTATTTGTAATAGAAACAGATTCCAATTTTCCATAATAAATGTTTTCGTCAAATAGTGTTGGTGAATATATTTCAACACCATTTATAAAAATTCCAACCTTTTTGTTATTTGTAGTTCTTGATTTTACTTCTGTTAAAGTATTATCACCCTTAATATAATTAAATTTTTTAAATATTTTTTGATCTTGTAAGATTTTATTCTCAAAATCTTGCTTTACAAAATAATCAGAACTTATTCCTAAATTTACATTAATATATTTTTTGGAATACAAATCACTCTTACTTAAAGATAATTTAATTTTTTTACTATCTTTTGTGTCACCTAAAGATGTAACGTGATAGACACCAGAACTTATCCCAGAATTCTGAGATGAAAAATAATAAATTTTTTCACCGGTATAAAAATTATGATTATTATTTGTTTCTAAAGTATCTGTTTTACCAATTCCACTTGGTGTATATACATATACTTTTTGTTCCTTTGATTTTAGTTCATAGTTAGGAACTCCAGAAGAAGAAACATAAAAATACTCCTCAGAAGTGTCAATGTAAGTATTAGTTACATTTACTGGAATTATATTTACTTGAGGTGTTTCATCATTGACACTAGTTCCCTTTATAATTTGCTTGTTGAGAATTTTTTTTGCTAAAATATTAGCAGTTGTAGATACTTCAATTTTGTAATCATTAAAAATATTTACAACAGAAGCAAAAATTTCAACATCATTTTCATCTTCTGGATTAATTAATGATACGGTTTCGCCAATATAAAATCTAACTTTGTCGAGAAGTTCTACCGTCCATATTGAACCTGTAACATCTCCAGAATTTATAACTGATAATATGTTATGTGAAGATGGAATATTATATAACCAACTGTAAAATTCTGGTTTGTCGTTTACTTCTGCTCCAAAAGATGATAATTTAATTTTATCACCTTCAAGTAAATTGGAAGATGATGAAAAATTAACTTCACCAATGACATTTATAAGTCTGAATTCAATCTTAGTTCCGTCAGAAAGAAATGAATATAAAAAATTAGACTCGTATATTTCATCTCCAAAATCTAAATCAGCAATTACACCAGTAACGTTAAGAAATTGGGTATTTGTCTTATCAGTGTAAGAAACAGTAAATGTCTGATTAAATTTTTTAGACTTTATGGTAATTTTTCCACTTTGTGGAAATCCTATAGTTGAATCAACAAAAATGTTATTTGAATCAACAGAACATTTTTGTGATACATTGGTTTTTTTAGTTGATTTAAAATTTCCAATAAATGAGGAAGAATCTAAATAAACTTCATATAAATCTTTTTCATCTACTGGTCTATATTCTACGGAATATACTGAAGCACTTACTTCAGATCCATTTACATCTTGGAATATAGTTGTTCCTTTAATATCAAAAGGACTTCCACCACGTATTTTTTCTACTAAAATATTATTAGTAACAAAATAATTATTATCTGATGGTCTTAAAAGATATTCTTGTGGTTTTATTAAACTTATTTCTTTTCCAAAAAGAATTTTAAATAATATTTTATATGAAGTATCCGTTCCTTTTGTTGTATAAAAGTCTACTGCTCTTGATAAAATATTTTTAAGACTTATGCCAGCAATAAATTGCCTATTTTCAAAACCGGGTAAAAATTGAGATTTAAATTTAGAAAATAATTCATTATAATATACTAAACTTAAATTAGATACAACAGAATTTTCATTATGTTCTTGTGCAAGGGTTGGAGTGAAATCAATTTCTTCGTTATTTAATGATTTTCTTAAATTTTGTACTCCACTAAAACCTCTAATGCAACCAGTAAAACTTGTATCTGTTTTACCAGTATAAGTGATGATTTCTGTGCCAATTTTTATCAAACCATATTTTGATGGAAACCCAATGGTGTGAGAAACATTTATTACATCATCAAAACTCAGTATTTTACTAGTTGCTACTGATGGATAATATATCGAGTAAAAAAGTTCATTATTATACGTCTCAATATTTTTAAATCTTTCAACATTAGATGCTAAATCTGTAATTCCCGTTGGATATTCTTGAGAAATATAGTATTGTGATAGAAATTCATTAAAAAGTGGTGAGTCCTCGTTTAAAAACTCTGGAATTTGGGATTCAACAAAATTTTGAATTTTTACTCTTTTTACTTCTGACATTTTATCTTGTATATTCTCCGTTTGTATAACTAGATGTAACGATATATTCTGTTGCAGAGGTATTTTCACCTGAGGTTATCTTATCCTCTACCATATTTACAACTAGATTTTCCATACTTAACTCTAAGTATATATCTTTCAAAGCAATGACATCATTTGATTCTGGGACTGCTTGTATTTCAATTCCGTTTGGACTTAAAGTTGATGTAATAATTGTTGTATCTAAAAGAACTTCACCTTTCTTATAATATACAACACCTGCATTATTTTTAATAATAAAGGGTTCATTATTTTTTAAGGTAAACAAAAATACCTCTCCCCTTTCTTCATCAATTGGAACATCACTCAAATAAACTGTTCCGGTAATCCCTTGAATTGTAAAACCTGATGATTTTATATTGTATCCACGATTATCTTTTATATTATTCTTTTTAATGTGGAATGCATTTCCAAAACATATTTCATATGTTGCTGCTTTATTAAAAAGAGGTTGCAAATCTCTTCTCATCTTTACTTTCGTAATATTAGAAGTTATTGCTGAACTTACATTATCAATAAGTGCAGTTACTTTACTGTACTTAAATCTTCCACCAAAATTATTAAGTTCAAAAGAAGTTCCATATTCTTTTAATGTGTCAATAACAATAGACTGCAAGGATGAAATATTTGAAGCAGCACCCCTATCATAATAGACACTCGTATTTAATTCAATATAAAGGTATTTTAAATCTACCACTTCTGGTTTTATTCCAGCAATAGTATATTGCTTTAATTGTTTTTTTATTTCTTCCTTACTTATTTTT
>JACCDT010612303.1_pt1 | contig 11082 bp, 7 predicted proteins | sample 7446291 | NCBI WGS metagenome assembly JACCDT01 (sample SAMN15323446, study PRJNA562643) | freshwater metagenome | isolation source: river surface water | place: USA:Blue River Watershed | collected 2017-08-17 | reverse complement strand
ATTTAGCGAGGTCAGAAAGATTTTTAGACATAAGCCCGAATTATAATTTTTTGTTGAACGTAAAGGCGCATGTGACGAATATTCTTAATAATTTAAATCCAGAACAGCTAGAAGCTGTGACTTTGCCGCCTGTTAATGAGGCAGGTAACAGTCAATCAGCCATGATTTTAGCTGGTGCTGGCAGCGGTAAAACCAAGGTATTGACCACCAGAATTGCTTGGTTGATTCAGACAGGTCAGGCTTCCCCGGTAGGTGTTTTAGCTGTGACCTTCACGAATAAGGCTGCTAAAGAGATGTTGACGCGTCTTTCTGCCATGATGCCTATCAACACCAGGGGTATGTGGGTTGGTACCTTCCACGGCTTGTGTAATCGTTTATTAAGAGCCCATCACAAAGATGCCGGCTTGCCATCCACATTCCAGATTTTGGATACCCAAGATCAGTTATCTGCCATCAAAAGACTTCTGAAGTCACTCAAAATTGATGATGAGAAGTATCCGCCCAAGCAACTTCAGTACTTTATTGCTCATGCCAAAGAGAAAGGCATGCGCGCCAAAGACATGGACCGTGGCGATTCTTTCCAAAACACCATGGTTGAGCTCTATCAAGCTTATGAAGAGCAATGTCAGCGTGAAGGTGTGGTTGATTTTGCAGAATTATTACTTCGCAGTTATGAGCTTTTAAAACATCACCAACCGATTCGTGAGCATTACCAAGAGAGATTCCGCCATATTTTGGTTGATGAGTTTCAAGATACCAATGCTTTGCAATACGCCTGGCTAAAACTTTTATCTGGTCACGGCACATCTTCACCAAGCTCTGTGTTTGCTGTTGGAGATGATGATCAGAGTATTTATGCTTTCAGGGGTGCTGATGTTGAGAATATGAAATTGTTTGAGCGCCACTACAAACCTTACTTGGTGAAGCTTGAGCAGAACTATCGCTCATACGGACACATTCTGGATGCGGCCAATCATCTGATTGCTAATAACACCGAGCGCCTTGGTAAAAATCTTAGAACAGATGCAGGTCATGGCGAACCTGTGAGAGTCTACGAGGCTGCCACTGATGGCACTGAAGCTGCGTGGATGGTTGATGAAATCAAGAGCTTGATCAATACGGGCAGCATGCGCACCGAGATCGCTATTTTGTATCGCAGCAATGCTCAGTCACGCATCATCGAGCATGGATTATTTTCTGCAGGCATTCCTTATCGTGTGTATGGCGGTTTGCGATTCTTTGAACGTGCTGAGATCAAACATGCTTTGGCTTATCTACGTTTATTAGAAAACCCCAATGACGATACTTCCTTTGCGCGAGTGGTGAACTTTCCAACCCGAGGCATTGGAGCGAAGAGTATTGAAACTTTGCAAGACAGTGCCAAATTAAATAAATGCTCTTTCTATGCTGCGGCCCCTTACTTGGAAGGTAAAGCTGGAACATCCATTTCAGCGTTTGTGCGCTTGATTGATCACATGCGTGATGCCACGCGCCACAACACCTTGCCTGAGACAGTTGATTACGTGATTCAGCACAGCGGTTTGATTCAGCATTATTTGACAGAGCGTGAAGGTCAAGATCGTGTAGAGAACTTACAAGAATTGGTCAACGCTGCCACAGCGTTCATCGCTGAAGAAGGCTTTGCTCAAGACACGGTGGCTGGAACAGATCAGAATGAAGTGATCACTGAGATGTCGCCTTTGGCTGGTTTCTTGGCACATGCTTCACTGGAAGCGGGAGACAACCAAGCGCAGGCAGGTCAGGACGCTGTTCAGTTGATGACCGTGCATGCTGCCAAAGGTCTTGAGTTCACCAACGTCTTTATCACTGGTTTGGAAGAAGGTTTGTTCCCTCATGAAAACAGCATCAATGAAGATGATGGTCTTGAGGAAGAGCGACGCTTGATGTACGTGGCTATTACTAGAGCCAAAGAAAGATTATTTTTATCTCACACTCAATCAAGATTACTGCATGGTCAGGTGAGATATAACTTGCCATCAAGATTTTTAGATGAATTGCCCGCTGAATCTTTGAAGCATTTGACGCCTAAAAATAAAGATGCGCGTTGGGGCAGCAGTACGACCACCACCAGAATGCCTTCATGGTCTGAAGGCAGTGATTGGGGCGGTCCAGCAGCGACGAGCCCAAGGTCTTCTAGAAACAGCGCCATCACGGTACCGATCAGCAGCTTGCCGCAAAAAGACAATGGGCATGGCTTCAGAGTTGGTCAGAGTGTGTTTCACACAAAGTTTGGTGAGGGAAGAATTTTGGCCATCGAAGGCCAAGCGGATCAAGCTAAGGCCAATGTCAACTTTAATCGCCACGGGCCTAAATGGTTGCAATTGGCGATTGCTAAATTAACCGCCATTGATTGATCAATCTTTGTTGAAGCAGGCTTTCCACGTAGCAAAGAATGAGCAGTACATGACTGTCAGAGCTGCCATTGAATACGGCGGGATGATGAACGGAATGGCGGTGCGAAGACCAATGCTATCAAGCAGTGCTTCTAGGAAAAATGGCACAGCAACAATCAGCACTGCCCAAATCATCAAGTAAAAAATAAACGCCGCTTTATTCGTCCAGCAAGCAACCCAGCTTGAGAAGAGTGCTTGAGCCACTGACATTTTTTCCCAAGCGACCAAGATGGGTGCGAACCACATCACCATGGCCACTGGCAAATAAAGTAGTAGACCGATGGTGAGGCCAGTGTACAAACCTTGAACATCTCTGATGGTCGGCTCTTTTTGTTGCGTTAGTAGGGTGACCAATTGTTTGAAATCAATGAAAGCGCTGGCGATCAAACTCAAAATCAAAATGGCGAAGGCATAGACTGTGCCCAATACCAATAAATTCTTTTTGGTGAGACTATCTGTTCCTCTGAAGCCTGCAAGGTAGACCGTGGGCATCACTCTTTCTCCACGAATCACCATTTGACAGGCTGTCATGAATCCAACTGTGAGTGCTGGAGTCAAAAGCAATACGGCAAAAACACCGAACACAGGAATGAGAATCGCGAACTGAGCAATGAAGACATAAAGAAAAACCAGCATCAAAAATGCCAATGGATTTTTCTTAAAAAGCCAGAAGCCTTGTCTTACCCAAACGTAACCGTCGCCGGAAGGTGCTTTATTTAGTTGCATATTTAACAGAGTTTTTTGGAAGGTTAGAGCTTACCTCACGGCGTGAGATCAGAATTCTCTCAAAATGAGTAGGGTCATGAGGCGTCAACATTTTTGCCTCACGGGGAAGGTGGTAATCCCAGAGGCGAGACACCCAAAAGCGCAGAGCAGCTGCTCGCAACATCATGTTCCAAGAATTTATTTCAGCTGGTTCAAAAGATCGAACGGCCTGATACTTTTCAATCATGCCTGTGTACCTTGCTTGATCAATTTCGCCAGTGGCTAAATCGATGCACCAGTCATTGATGGTGACGGCCAAATCAAACAACCATTTATCGTTACCGGCGAAATAAAAGTCAAAAAATCCACCGAGTTCATCTTGTCCGGAGATGTTGTCAAACAAGACGTTGTCTCTGAACAGATCGCAATGACTTGGTCCAGAAGGCAGTGATTGGTATTCAGCACTATTAAAGAAATTGATTTGTGCGGCAAGCTCTGACTGAATCAGTTGATCTTGAGCTTGATTCAGATGAGGGATGACCAAGGGGACTGTGCTTTTCCACCAATCAATGCTGCGCAGGTTGGCTTGTGACAAGTGGAAGTCAACACCTGCTAAATGCATTTTGGCTAACGCGTCACCCACTAATTCGCAATGACGCATAGAAGGATTTAAAAATGATTTGCCAGAAAGTTTTGTAACGATGGTGGCGGGTTTGCCATTTAAGTCGCCAATGATCTGATGGGCATTGTTTCGAATAGGCGCTGGAACCTTGATGCCTTTTTTCGACAAATGCTCCATTAACTCTAAATAGAAGGGCAATTGCTCTTTTGACAAACGTTCGAACAAAGTCAAAACGAATTCTTGTTGAGCTCCACCGATTTGCGTGGTCAAGAAGAAATTAGAATTCTCAATGCCACTACTGATGCCTTTAAGTTCTGAAGCGACACCTACCTGGTAGTTCTTTTGCAACCAAGCATTGACTTCATCGAGAGTGACTGATGTGAAGACCGCCATGACTATTAAAAGGGCATTCGAATCGTTGGCACGCGATTAACGTTCTGATCTCTGATTTTGGGTGATGCTGCATCATCAGGAGTACTGAGTTCATAGCGCGTTCCAAAGGAACTTTCAACAACGATTTCAGTTGCTTTGCCACCTTCTTTGTATTCCTTGATGCTGGTGCCATCCGCCTCTTGATGCTGAAAAGTAGGCTTTTTTTCAGCCGATTTGCCAGTTTCAGCATTATTTTTGATTTTTGGAGCGATGGGCTGTTGATTGATTCTTTGCAACTCTTCCGCACTCAAACCTTGCGAGCTCTGCGCCATAAGTCCTTGAGATACAAGGATTAATGCTGTAGTAAGACCACTTAAAACAAGCTTAAAAGACGTGTTTTTTGAGGGGTTCATTTGAGAAAAAGTCGGTGTCATCATGCATCAATTGTACGATTGTGGGATGTCTACACATCGCCTTTTGCTAGTTGACGGTTCTAGCTACCTTTACCGTGCCTTTCATGCCATGCCAGATTTGCGTAATGCGCAAGGTTTTCCAACGGGCGCCATTCAAGGCATGGTCAATATGATGAGGCGTGCCAGAACAGAATTAGATGCTGATCACATTGCTTGTGTGTTCGATGCCAAAGGAAAAACATTCCGTGATGAGATGTATCCGGAGTACAAAGCCAACCGTTCATCTATGCCAGAAGATTTGGCGATGCAAATTGATGCAATCCATCAAGTGGTGCGCGCCATGGGTTGGCCCGTGTTAGTGGTGCCAGGGATTGAAGCTGATGATGTGATTGGAACTTTGGCTAAGCAAGCCAAGGCAGCTGATTGGAATGTGCTCATTTCAACAGGCGATAAAGATTTGGCGCAATTGGTGGAGCCGGGTATCAGCTTGATCAACACCATGACAGAAGAGCGTTTAGATAGTGCTGGCGTATTAAATAAATTTGGCGTTCCGCCAGAGCGAATTGTTGATTACCTCTCCATCATGGGCGATAGCGTGGACAACGTTCCTGGCGTTCCTAAGGCTGGCCCAAAAACTGCTGTTAAGTGGTTGAATGAGTTTGGCACTTTGGATGAGTTGATGAAACGATCTGCCGAGGTCAAGGGCGTGGTTGGAGAAAATTTACGTGCCAGCCTCGATTGGTTACCAAAAGCCAGAGAATTAGTCACTGTCAAAATTGATTGTGATCTCAAAGCACACTTGATTGGTTTGCATGAGCTTCATGCCAAGCCAGAAGATAAAGAAACTCTCAGAGAATTGTTCACGCAGTTTGGATTTAAATCTTTATTAAGAGAGTTGGATCGCGGGTCTAACTCAGCTTCACCAGCAACTCAAGGGACAAATCAAGGATCAACACAAGAAGCAAAAGATGAAAAACCTGCTGTTACAAAAGAGTTATCAGGTGGAGATTTGTTGGGCTTTGTCGCTGAATTGCCTACTGAGAAAATCGAGCGTCATTATTCATGTGTGACCACTGATGCTGAGCTCGAGGTTTGGTTAAAGAAAATCAACTCAGCCGCATTAACCTGCGTTGATACAGAAACAACTGGTTTGGATGCTCTCAGGGTTGATCTTGTGGGTATTTCATTGGCGGTTTCACCTGGTGAGGCTTGTTACATTCCTTTGGCTCACAGCACCAATGAAGATCAGTTGAATAAGCAATCAGTGCTTGAAAAACTCAAGCCGTGGTTGGAGAGTGATGCACATGCCAAGCTTGGTCAAAACTTGAAATATGACATTCATATTTTTGATGGTTGTGGCATCAAGCTTCGCGGCATCCAGCACGACACACTTTTACAGTCCTATGTTTTAGAGTCGCACAGAAGCCATGACATGGATAGCTTGGCCATGCGTCACTTGGGTGAGAAAACCATTGCTTATGAAGATGTTTGTGGCAAAGGTGTTCATCAAATCACTTTTGATCAAGTCAATCTTGAAACTGCCACGCAATATGCGGCTGAAGATGCTGACATCACTTTGAGACTTCATCACGCCATGTATCCAGCCATTGCAGCGGATGAAAAGTTATTGCGCATTTATCGTGAAATTGAAATGCCTGCGATGTTGGCTTTGGCAGTGATGGAACGCAACGGCATTTTGATTGATAGCGCCAAGCTGGCCTCTCAGGGTCAAATCGTTGGGCAGCGTTTGCTTGAATTAGAAAAACAGATTCATGAACTCGCTGGTCAGCCTTTCAATATTCAGTCGCCCAAGCAAATCGCTGAAATCTTGTTTGGCAAGCTTGAACTACCGGTTGTTAAGAAAACACCTTCTGGTGCACCGTCCACGGATGAAGAAGTGTTGCAGAAGTTGGCAGAAAACTATCCCTTGCCAGCCAGAATCTTGGACTACAGAAGCTTGGCCAAGTTGCAATCAACTTATATTGAAAAATTGCCAAGAATGGTCAACCCTAAAACTGGCAGGGTTCATACGAACTACTCTCAGGCAGTGGCTGTGACTGGACGCTTGGCTTCAAGCGAGCCAAATTTACAAAACATTCCAGTGAGAACGGAAGAAGGCAGAAAGATTCGGGAAGCCTTTATTGCAAAACCTGGATCAGTCATGGTTTCGGCAGACTACTCACAAATTGAATTGCGCATCATGGCTCACATTGCCGAAGATGAGAGCCTATTAAAAGCTTTTGCAGCAGGTGAAGATATTCATAAGGCAACTGCCGCTGAAATGTTCCATGTGGCGCTTGATCAAGTCAGTTCTGAGCAAAGACGTTATGCCAAGGTGATTAATTTTGGTTTGATCTATGGCATGAGTGCTTTTGGTTTGGCTGGTAATTTAGGTATTGAACGATCAGCTGCACAGCAGTACATCGATACCTATTTTGCTAGGTACCCTGGTGTGGCTGATTACATGGCAAGCACCCGAGTGCTTGCCAAAGAAAACGGATACGTTGAGACGGTTTTTGGTCGTCGTTTATGGTTACCTGAAATCAGAAGCGCCAATGGTATGCGTCGTCAGGGCGCTGAAAGAGCTGCGATCAATGCCCCGATGCAAGGAACCGCTGCTGATTTGATTAAATTGGCAATGATTGCGGTTCAGGATTGGATAGAGCAAAATCACATGCAAACATGTATGCTTTTGCAAGTTCATGATGAATTGGTGCTTGAGGTGCCTGAGTCTGAATTGGCGTTGGTGAAAGAAAATTTACCAAAACTGATGACGGGTGTTGCTTCATTGAAAGTGCCGCTATTGGTTGAAGTTGGAGTTGGTTCTAATTGGGAAGAAGCCCATTAATCACTAAAATGACTAAGAGGAGAATGCAATGGATAAGAATCTGATCAAAGAAGCAGAATCACTATTGAATAACAGTGGTACCGATCGTCGCAGTTTTTTAAAGGCTGGTGCTGTTGCATCTGTTGGTCTGGGATATGTAGCTGCTGCTGAACCAGTTTTAGCGCAAGCGATTAAAACAAACTTTGATGGCATTGAAGGACAGGAAGTGACTTTTACTTCTAAGGGATTCGATGTTCCTGCTTATGTGGCCAGACCAAAGAAGACTCCAAAAAATGGCTTACCTGTGGTTTTTGTTGTCAGTGAGATTTTTGGTGTTCACGAATACATTGCTGATGTGGCAAGAAGATTTGCCAAGATGGGTTATTTGGCGATTGCCCCAGAATTCTTTGTGAGAGCGGGTGATCCTAATACTTTAGGCACCATGGCTGAAATCTTGAAAGAGATCGTTGGTAAAACACCAGATGATCAAGTGATTGCCGATGTGCAAGCTGGTATTGACTGGGCTGCTAAAAACGGCGGTGACGTGAAACGTGTGGGCATCACTGGTTTTTGTTGGGGTGGTCGCATCACATGGTTGGCCTGTGCACAAATTCCGCAAATGCGTGCTGGTGTAGCTTGGTATGGCCGTGTGATTGGAGATAAGACTCCTAACAACCCATTGCACCCAGTTGATCTTGCTGGACAAATGAAGGCACCTGTTCTTGGTTTGTATGGTGGCGCAGACACAGGTATTTCTTTAGAAAGCGTTGATCAAATGAAGCAGGCTTTGGCTGCAGCTAAAAATAACAAAGCTGCGCAAACTTCTCGTTTTGAAATTTATCCAGATGCACCTCATGCTTTCCATGCTGATTACCGAGCCACTTATCGTGAAGGCCCAGCTAAAGATGGCTGGGACAAGTGTTTAGCGTGGTTCAAGCAACAAGGGGTTGTATGACATTAGTTTGGATCATCCTGGCCACCACCGTGGCTGGGATACTGAGTATTACTGCAGCAGCAAGCTTGTCTTTGACTGTTCTATCAAGAATGGTCAATAAGATGGTGAGTCTATCGGTCGGCGTTTTATTGGCGACCGCCTTATTACATTCTTTACCAGAAGCCTTTACGACTCCTGGTGTTGATATTTCTTCTTTGTTCATTGCCTTGCTTGCAGGATTATTGGGTTTCTTTATCCTGGAGAAGGCGGCTCTTTTAAGACACAGTCATCATCACGAGCATGATGGACATGGTCATCATCACGGTCATGACGCTGAGTCTGCTGGCAAGAGTGGTTGGGTTATTTTATTAGGTGACGGCTTACACAATTTTGCCGACGGCATTTTGATTGCAGCAGCATTTTTGGTGGATCCACAAATTGGTATTTTGACGGCTATTGCTATTGCCTTGCATGAAATACCGCAAGAGGTTGGTGACTTCATTGTTTTATTGAATGCTGGGTTTAGCAAAGCAAAAGCTCTGTTCTACAACTTCATTTCCAGCATGATGGCGGTGATTGGTGGCGTGCTTGGTTACTTCTTTTTGGACAGTACGCAAGCATTGATTCCTTATGTCATCGTCTTGGCTTCTAGTAGCTTTATTTATATCGCTGTGAGCGATTTGATGCCACAGATGCACAGACGTCCAAAGCTCAAAGAATCATTAGAGCAAATCTTTTTGATTGTTTTGGGTGTGGCTTTGGTTTTGGTTGTTTCAGAGCTCAGCCATTTAGGTCATAGTCACTAAGACTGTTGGGTCAATGCTGAGCTAAAGACTTAAGCGGTTTACTTCTCAATAGGGCGAGCAGGGTCTGCACACCACTCGCTCCAACTGCCTGGATAAATCATGGATGATTTCAGGCCAGCCAATTCCATCGCAAACATATTGTGACAAGCAGTGATGCCTGAGCCACATTGGTGAATGATGGATTCACTTGGGATGTCACCAATTAAGTCTCTGAACTCTTTTACCAAGACATCAGCCGATTTAAATTGGCCATTGGCGTCCAAGTTATTTTTAAAGAAACGATTGATTGCGCCAGGTATGTGGCCACCGACAGGATCAAGCGTTTCATTCTCGCCACGAAAGCGATCGGCTGAACGCGCATCCAGAACCACGAATTTTTTACTGGATAAATTATTAAGAATGTCTGAGGCTAACAGCGCATCCTTGTAAGCAGCTGCTTGACTGGTGTTCGATGAAGCAGAGGTATTCGATCTTTGGTTTTCAGTTTTCTCAGCCGCAAAACCAGCGGCTAACCAAGTACCGTAGCCACCATTGAGCAATCGAACATTGTTGTGACCTGTGGCTCTTAACATCCACCACATTCTGACGGCGTACATGCAAGACTGATTGTCATAAATGACGATGTTGCTATCTTTTGTGATTCCAAGGCTGGCGCATGTTTTGAGCCACTGCTCAATTGTTGGTAATGGGTGTCTACCATTTTGACCGTTCTTTTGAGCGGCCAAATCATGATCAACATCAACGTAGATAGCAGATGGAATGTGACCATCTAAGTAAGATTCATATCCTGCTTTAGGATTGACTAAATCAAAGCGGCAATCAAATAACAAAAAATCTTTACTTGATGCCAAATCATTGTTTAACTGCGCAGCTTCAATCAATAACATCATCAATCCTTTATTTTGTTACTGCTTTACTTGTAGGGCATCGCTTTTCTGTACCACTCGTGGAAGTGTTGCATACCATCTTCCATCGGGCTTTGATAGGGACCTACTTCGTTCACGCCGCGATCAAGAAGTGCTTTTCTACCTTGGTCCATGCGTTCTGCAATTTCGTCATCTTCAATGCATGTTTCCATGTAAGCAGCTCTCTCTGCTTCAATGAACTCACGTTCAAACAGAGCTAATTCTTCTGGGTAATAAAACTCAACAATGTTTCTGGTTTTATTCGGGCCCATGGGTTGCAGCGTTGACACACACAAAACACCTGGGTACCACTCCACCATGATGTTCGGGTAGTAGGTTAGCCAAATGGCGCCATGTTTTGGCATTTTTTCTGGATGTGTTTTTAAAACGGCATCGTGCCAACGTTGATAGGTTGGCGAGCCTGCATGCTTCAATTGATTTTTAATGCCAACTGTCTGAACGCTGAACCAGTCTCCAAATTGCCAAGATAAATCTTCGCAAGAAACAAACTTGCCCAAGCCGGGATGGAATGGTTCAACGTGATAGTCCTCGAGATAGACCTCAATGAATGTTTTCCAGTTGTAATTACATTCATGAACTTCTACGTGATCTAACATGTATCCAGAAAAATCTAAATCTTTTGAGATTCCCATGTTCATCAAATCAGCATGAACATCTCTTGGGCCCTCGAATAAAAGACCTTGCCAGTTTTGCAAAGGACTCTTACCTAAATTCAAGCAAGGTTGATCATCAAAATGCGGTGCACCCAATAAGGTGCCATCAGTGTTATAGGTCCAGCGGTGCAATGGGCAAACAATGTTGTCCACGTGTCCTCGTCCGTTGAGCATGATGGCTTGACGATGGCGGCACACATTTGAGAGTAGTTCAATCCCTTGATCGTTGCGGATCAATACGCGACCTTCATTCTCGGCACTTAAAGTTTGATAGTCGCCAATCTCTGGGACCATGAGCTCGTGACCGACGTAACCAGGCCCCTGCTTAAAAAGCAGGTCAATTTCTCTTTGATACAGTTCTGCATCAAAGTAAGCCGATACTGGCAGTTGTAGCTTGGACTGCGCAAGAT
>JACCDT011225102.1_pt1 | contig 11084 bp, 9 predicted proteins | sample 7446291 | NCBI WGS metagenome assembly JACCDT01 (sample SAMN15323446, study PRJNA562643) | freshwater metagenome | isolation source: river surface water | place: USA:Blue River Watershed | collected 2017-08-17 | reverse complement strand
TCCACCATCTACAGAAATATAACGACGCGTCTTTCCATCTTCGAGAACCACATCTTTAGTTGTACCAACTTCATACAAAGTAAATGTAGTAGGGCCAACAATGGCGCGCCCTGGTTCAATTGAGATGATTGGAATATTTAACTTATGTTTTTCACACGATGCTGTAACAGCGCTGCGCAACGCTGGCATTACTTCACCTGGTTCTAGAGTTTCATCACCAGGCAGATAAGCAATTCCATAACCGCCACCGAGATCTAGTTCGGGAAGTTCTTTGCCGTAAACATCGCGGTACTTAGCAAGCAGCGAGATCAAACGATCAGCTGCAAGTTGGAAGGAGTCGGTACCGAAGATTTGGGAACCGATATGAGAATGAAAACCGCGGAGTTCGAGTTCTGGGTGGCTTAAAACTTTTTCAACAGCGGCCCAAGCAGCGCCGCTAGCGATAGAGAAACCAAACTTCACATCTTCATGGGCGGTAGAAATTGATTCGTGGGTATGTGCCTGGATACCAGGAGTTAGGCGCAACATGACGCCTTGTATTTTCTTATGGCTACGCGCGATCGTGGCAACTCGTTCAATCTCGTGAATTGAATCCATAACGATGGTCTTTACGCCAACGCTAACTGCGCGATCTATCTCTGAAACTGATTTGTTGTTGCCATGAACTTCAATCTTCTGAGGATCGATTCCACCAGCGAGTGCAACTGCTAATTCGCCACCAGTGCATACATCGATTCCGATACCGCAATCTTTAACCCAGCGAGCTACTGCAGTTGAGATAAAGGCCTTTGCTGCGTAATAAACAGTGCCGGCATGTGAACCAAACTCATCGCGCAGCGCGTTGTTCCATGCAATTGCACGAGTACGGAAATCATCTTCATCGATAAAGAATGCTGGTGTTCCGAAATCTTGCGCCAACTTTTTTGCAGGGATGCCCGATAGGTGTAGTTCACCATTTGTGAAAGAAACGTTCTTCGACCACATAGCTACATCCGCTCCGGCGCGTTCACGCCAAGTAGTAGAAGACCATTCTTCAGTACTTGCAGAGTTGCTGCACATAAATTAAGTCGAGCGCTATGCAGCGCAGTTGCTGGCTCATCCCCCATCGGCAATACGCGGCAGTCGGCATAGAAGCCGTGATAAACCCCGGCTAATTCTTCGAGATAACGGGCGATGCGATGCGGTTCGCGGAGTTCGGCGGCGCTGGCAACGATTCGTGGAAATTCAGCGAGCGATCCAAGAAGTTCGTTCTCGCGATCATGCGAAAGTTGTGCTGGATCAAAGTTATCTAAACCGCTGGCGATATTTAACTCGGCTGCATTACGCAGAACTGCTGCGATGCGGGCATGTGCGTACTGCACGTAATAAACCGGATTTTCGTTGGTATTGCGCTTCAAGATATCGAGATCCATCACCATCGGTGTATCGACTGGATAACGAATCAAGGTGTAACGAGCCGCATCAACGCCAACTTTTTCTACAAGTTCTTCCAGAGTAATGATCGTGCCCGCGCGTTTAGAAAGTTTTACTTCCTCGCCGCCTTCCATGATCTTTACCAACTGACCGATCAATACATGAACGTTGTACTCGGGATCATCGCCTGCGCATGCTGCAGTTGCCTTAAGGCGGTGGATATAACCATGGTGATCTGCGCCCAGCATGTAGATACAGATATCGAAACCACGTTCGCGCTTATTTATGTAATAAGCGGTATCTGATGAGAAGTAAGTTAGATCGCCATTTGCCTTAACTAGAACGCGATCTTTATCGTCCCCAAAGTCAGTAGTTCGCAGCCAAGTTGCTCCATCTAATTCAAAGACATGTCCTTGGGCGCGTAATTTATTTAAACCGTGTTCGACGCTTCCGCCATCATGAAGACTGCGCTCTGAAAACCAGACATCGAAATGAGTGTTGAAGGTATCTAGGACTCGTTGCTGATCCTTGAGTTGTAATTTATAAGCTGCTTCGCGGAAGGCAATTAAACGTGGCTCTACATCAATCTTGGTTATCTCTGGGTTCTCGGCCAGAACTTCCTTAGCTAAATCTGCAATGTATTCACCCTGGTAACCATCTTCAGGAATAGGTTGACCAAGAGCTGCAGCTTGAACAGATTGTCCAAAGAGATCCATTTGATTGCCGCGATCGTTTATATAAAACTCACGAACTACATCAGCGCCAGCAGCGCTCAGAACGCGACCGAGTGCATCTCCAACTGCTGCCCAACGCGTGTGCCCGAGGTGAAGTGGGCCAGTTGGATTGGCAGAGATAAATTCAAGGTTGATCTTCACGCCCGCAAGTGCGCTGCCTTTTCCATAGCTTTCTTTAGCGCTCAAAACTGTGCGCACTAAATCTGCTTGGCTAGTGCGATTTAATTTAATATTGATAAAGCCAGGACCTGCAATATCAACCGAGGCAACTTCGGCAAGTTTCTCTAAATCTTTCTTTAGCAACTCTGCGACTTCGCGCGGGTTCTTTCCCGCGGGCTTGGCTAGTTGCAGCGCAATAGAAGATGCGTAATCACCATGGTCGCGATTCTTAGGTCGCTCCAAAGGGATTGAAGATGGAACGGTTCCGATCAGATCACCACGCTCGATGGCGTGCGAGATTGCCGCCTGAATTTGGGCAGCTAGTAGATCCGAATGTGAACTCACAGGGCAAGGTTACCCTGCGCAGCGATTTACTTTCCGAACCCCATAAGGTGCTCAAGAGCGAGCTGATTAAGGGCTTCGTACTGATAACCACGCGCACCGGCTGCTTCAACATCGAATGAATCTTTTGCAAGATCCTTCCAACTTTCACCAGCGCCCATTGTGTTTTCAGTCAGTCCTGGAATATTCGAATCTTTCTGCGCAGCAATAACGCGAGGATCGTTGCGATAGGCGGTAGCGCGATCTTTTAGCGCTAAATAGGTGCGCATATTTGCTGTCGCAGAATCCCAAACGCCCTTGTCATCTTCGGTGCGTCCTGGCTTGTAATCAAAGTGCTTTGGACCTTCGTACTTATAGCGTTCAAGTAGTTCAACTAAGAAGAAGGCTGACTTTAGATCGCCATGGCCAAAGACAAGATCCTGGTCGAACTTTGGACCATGCTGACCATTTAGATCGATATGGAATAACTTCTTCTGCCAGAGCGCTTGTGCGATTCCGTGAACAAAGTTAAGTCCAGCCATTTGTTCGTGGCCAACTTCTGGGTTTAGACCAACTAGCTCTGGATGATCAAGGGTGTAGAGAAATGCAAGTGCGTGGCCAATTGTTGGCAAGAAGCTATCGCCACGTGGTTCGTTTGGCTTTGGTTCAATAGCAAACTTAATCTTGTACCCGTTATCTAGAACATATTGGCTAAGCACGTTAAATGCTTCGCGCATACGTTCGTGTGCAACGTAAGCATCCTTTGCGGCATCTGATTCAGCGCCTTCGCGTCCGCCCCAACAAACATAAGTATGTGCACCGAGTTCTACGGCGAGTTCAATGTTGCGCATCGCTTTACGAAGTGCATAACGACGGATATCGCGATCGTTGCTGGTAAATGCACCATCTTTAAAGACAGGATGTGAGAAGAGGTTGGTTGTTGCCATTGGAACTTGCATTCCGGTTTCGGCGAGAGCTTTCTTAAAGCGATCAATGTGGCCACGACGTGATGCATCATCGCTGCCGAATGGGATCAAATCATCATCATGGAATGTAACTCCGTATGCACCGCGCGCTGCGAGTTCATTAACTGTGCGAACTGGGTCGAGAGCGCCACGAGTGGCATCACCAAATGGATCACGCGCTTGCCAGCCAACGGTCCAAAGTCCGAAGGTGAACTTATCTGCTGGGGTTGGAGTCAATGACATGTAACTTCCTCACTTCTTCGCTGTATGAGCGCGCTGTGCGGGCGAAAACCCGAAATTTTGTATAAGGCGAACTTACCTCTAACCTATGTTCCAGTACATGAGTTTTTTGTAACATTCTCATGACGCTCCAGCGGGAGTGGTGAAATGGCAGACACGCAAGTCTTAGGAACTTGTGCTTCGGCGTGCGGGTTCAAGTCCCGCCTCCCGCACCAGAGTTTTTCAAAGGTTCAACGTACTTATGGCTAAAAAATCTCCAGCAAAGATAAAGAAGCTGCGCGGCGAAGCTATGCGCGCTGCCGCCCAACGCAAAGCTGAAAAAGCGCAGAACCGATGCGCTGTAACAAATGGAGAAGTTGATTTAGATGCCTACGCCGCAGTTGATGGCGCTTGGGTGGAACTTGGATTGGCAGCTCCTGCTCGCAGAGCGCTAATTGATGAGGGGCTATACAAGGTAAGCGATTTAAGAAAATACTCGCTAGATGCAATAAAGGATTTGCATGGCATGGGGCCTAACGCAATTCGAATATTGATTACCGCGATGAAGAAGAGCGATATCTCTTTCCGCAAATAATAGTTACTGATTAATTGCCAGTTAGTGATTGCTAGTTGGTGATTGCCCAAGCAACGAGGATTCCACCAATTACTCCGAGCGCAACCATTACTTCACGCTTAGCCAGAAATCCGTGTGCACCTTTAATGAAGGTGAGCCCTAGAGCAATGAATCCCGGAACGAATACCGCTGCGCTATTTACAAGGACATCTGTTTTTCCTGTTTGGTAACGCAAATTGATTAAGCCAATAGCAAAGAGCAGGTAGCTCGCCATGCGGTAGTTATTAAGGGCATATCTAGAAAGTTCGGGCTTTGTCATATCCATATCCTACAAATATTAAAGGGGCGCCGGTTTCCCGACGCCCCTTTAACTTTAACTATTTACAGACGATTAGTGATCGTCCTTCATGCCTTCAGCAATTGACTTCATGCGAGCGATCTTCAAGATTGTGAGACCGAATACGCACTTAGCAAGAACGTCAGCAACTGTGTAACCAACCTGTACGTTTACGAACTGGCTAGCTGATGCCATTCCTTCACCCATACCTAGGATGTAAGCAACTGGGTATACGCCCCATGTCGCGATGAGAAGGAGACGCAAGCGACCAACGGTTGCTGCTACGCCTTCTGGCTGGCGATCAAGTGACTTACCAAGCTCTACGAACAATACGTAGAGGATGTATAGGAATGGAAGTGTTGAAAGAACACCGTAAAGGATCTGTGTGTTCTGATCGTTTGAGATTTCACCTGGGTAGCCAAGTGCGATCATTGCAGCTGATGCTGGTACCAAACGAGCGATGAGTGACTTTGAAACTTCCTTTGCAAGTGCAAGCACTGCAATTACTTCAACAAGAAGTAGTGGAACAGTTAGTAGCCAGTCAACATAACGGTATGCCTCATTGAATGCACCCTGGTCTCCAGAAACCTTAACAACCATTCCTTCAGATGACTCTGAGAATGAGTTAAAGATTCTCCAGTAGTGGTAGCCAGCAATGAATGTAACCATTGATGACATAACGAGAGCGTTGCGGTACTTAGGCAGTACGCGAGCCTGTGAAACGAGGGTATAAATTGTGCAAGCAAGCATTGAAACAAGTCCGAACGAGAATACGTTGTAGACCGTGTTCCACTGGTTTGCGGTTAGGGTTAACATGTAAATAAGCCTCCGTGGGGTGCTTAATACTTCAAGGACCATTCGGCCCCAGAAGCCAGAACTAAATCGATGAAGTCCTCGAGGAACCACATCCACTCACACTGGTAGGTAATAGTGTGAACCTGCTGCGAGCGATTTGCATCAATACTCAGCGGTATTTTTCGGGTTTTTTCAAAAAATTCGGAAAATCACGCTCAATTTGGACTGCGCCTGGGGCAATCACCCGAACAACTACTCCCCAACCAGCTCCCAGTTAGGCTTGCCCAATGCGCCGCGAATTAAGGGAGCTCCACTCCCACCCAGGATTTACCGCACTGGCTACCTCGCGCTTTATCTCCAATGTGGGAAATGGAATCTCACCGGTTGCCCTCGCCTTTGGGGTTCTAGCGCTGCCAGGGGCCACCGGAAAAGATTTGAGCATTGTCATGGCCGCGCGCATGTTTCCGATGGTCGCCTTAATGTTGTTTGGCGGAGTCATCGGAGATCGGTTTAAGCGAAATCGCATCGTTGGTGGCGCAGATATTTTGGGAAGCGGATTTGCTGCGCTAAGTGCGATCTCTTTAATCATCAATAATTCCAGCGTCTTCTTCTTGGCGTTAATGGGCGCTCTTTTCGGAATTTTAAATGCCCTCTGGTGGCCAGCTATGTCCGGCGTACTGCCAGAAATTCTCCCTAAAGAGAAGTTGCAGCATGGCAATGCAGTAATCGCGATGACTACCAATATTGGTTATGTATTCGGCGCACTGCTGGGTGGAACCCTGGTCACCCTTTTTGGTTCAGGTTGGGCGTTATTAGTTGATGCGATCTCATTCTTTATTGCCGGAGTACTTGTCTGGAATCTAGATCTGCCAAAGATAATTCGTGAAAACAAGAATTCGATGTTTCATGATTTGAAAGCTGGCTGGCGCGAATTCTCTTCTCGCTCTTGGGTTGTAACCATTGTTATTTCCTTTGCCCTAATTAATTTAGCCTTCGAATCAATGCTGCAAATACTTGGGCCGCTGAAGTATTCAGAAATTGCGAACGGGCCAAGATTCTGGTCATTTAACTTAGCCGCTCTAACTTTGGGCATGCTTTCAGGTAGCTTAATTTCTCTGAAAATTCGCTTTGCTCGGCCGCTTCTATTTGCGATGTTGATTATTGCAGCTGCATCGATTTGGGATTTTTCATTGGCGATGAGCGCTCCGCTCTGGGTATCACTGATTTGTGCATTCTTTGCAGGTATTGCTATAGATATCTTCACCGTTGTTTGGAATACCTCGCTGCAATCACATATTCCAGAAGAGTCATATTCTCGAGTTGTTGCATATGACGCCCTAGGTTCTTTTGGTTTATCACCCATCGGAATCGCCGCCGCCGGGCCACTTGCGCACGCCTTCGGTGTAAGCACAATGATCTATGTGACAGGCTCAATCGCCTTATTCGCAGCCCTCGCCTCACTAACTGTTAAATCAGTCCGAGGGTTAAAACCTGTTACCAACCCCTAGAGTTGATGCATGAGTAAAGAGGCGAGTGAACGCGAAAAGTTAGCAGCGGTAGCTCCGCCAAAGTTGCGAGGCTGGTTTCACTTAGCGGCAACTCCAGTCGTAATCATCGCTTCGCTAGTTTTATTTATATTAAGTAAGAACTCGCTTAAATTTGCCGTTGCTCTTTATTCAATAACCGCGATCATGCTCTTTAGCGTTTCTGCGATCTATCACCGCGTTCCTTGGTCACCTGCCAAGAAGAAAATTTGGCGCCGTTGGGATCACGCAAATATCAATCTTTTGATCGCCGGCTCTTACACGCCCTTTGCAGTAACTCTTCTGGAAGGCAATGATCGAACCATCTTGCTTAGCGTTGTCTGGATCGGTGCGCTATTGGGAGTTGCGATGCGCATCTTTTGGGTGGGCGCTCCACGTTGGCTATATGTAGCAAACTATTTACTTCTGGGTTGGGTTGCGGTTGTTTACACGCCACAACTTTATAAAGAAGGTGGTCTCTGGGTCCTTCTTCCAGTCATTATTGGTGGGCTGCTCTATTCCATCGGTGCAATCTTCTATGCGCTAAAGCGCCCTGGACGCACTGCAAAGTACTTCGGCTTTCATGAGCTTTTTCATATATTCGTGCTCGCCGCCTGGGTTTCGCAGTACCTAGCGGTTTCCTTCGCTATCTACCGCGACTAAATCACCCCACTTTTGGACTCTGCAGGCTTTGCTCTAATCTAGCCCTATGGCTGAGAAGAATAGTTTCCTTAATTGGGTTGGATTTAAAGAGAGCGAAAGCGCTGCTCCAAGTTCGGTAGACCGCATCCGCGAACTCGAATCACAACTAAATGACCTTCGTTCTCGTCGCGATATCACTTCCTTAAGCAAGGAAGAATTCGAAATCCTCGCAACCGAAACTGCGATGTCGATGATTAAATCTGCGCAAGCTCGCGAATCAAAAGCCTTTGCATCTTCAGAGAGAGTAGTTCTTGAAGCAACTCGCCAAGCAAAAGATGCCATCGAAAGTGCCGAAACAAAGGCGCGCACAATTTTATCTGGCGCTGAAGCGCGCGGTCGTAAATACATAACTGCAGCTGAAGCAGAGGCTGCAGAGCGCCTTTCTTCTGTAGAGCGTGAAGCGCAAGCAATCTTTGATGAAAAACGTCGCGAAGCAGCAGCGCTAGCCCAAGCAGCGCGTCGCGAAGGTGAGCGCATCATCGTTGCGGCAACTAGCGAAGTCGCTGAGTATCGCCAATGGTTAAGCGGAGTTATCGCAGAAGCTGAAAGACTCTACAAAGTTCAGAGCCAATCTCTAGATGCTGCAGAGCAAGCTATCTCGCAGAGCCGCTCTCGCTTAGATAGCGCATTTGAAAGACTTGCTAATCTCCATAAGAGCGTAAACGAAAACTTAAATGCAGATAACTCAGTAATTGATACTGGGCCAAAGAAGGTTATAAGTCAGCGCACCAAGCCAGCCCTTGCTGCACCTGCAAAGAAATCTGCACCAAAAAAGAGCGCGGCTAAGAAAAAACCTGCCAAGCGCCGGTAATTAATATGGCTACCAAACGCGGTATCCAATACATCCCTGCAATTGATGGACTGCGCGCTGTCGCAGTAATTGCGGTAATGCTCTATCACCTTGGTCTGGAATGGATTCCGGGTGGATTTCTTGGAGTCGATCTCTTCTTTGTTATCTCTGGTTATGTAATCACTCGATTACTTCTTGATTCAATTCAACAGCGTGGTGGTTTAGATCTACGCGATTTTTATATGGCGCGAATTCGCAGATTGCTTCCGCCACTGTTGTTTATGTTGATCGTGACCTCAATTGTGGTTGGACTCTGGGCTCCTGATACAACTAAGAAATTCTTAACCGATGCCCCTTTCTCAATCTTTGGCGGCATGAACTGGTGGCTTGTCTTTAATGGGCAGGATTACTTCGAAAGTAGTGGCCGGCCGCCACTTCTTCAGCACACCTGGTCGCTAGCTGTTGAGGCCCAGTTCTACTTGATCTGGCCGCTTATTCTCCTTTTGGTGCTTCGCTTCTTTGGCAAGAAACTGATTTCTGTTGCAGCGCTAGTAATTGCAATGACTTCGGGAATCGTCTTGATGTTGGTCTCCTTCCAAGTAGATGCATCAAATACTTCAAAAGTTAGCCATATTTACTTTGGTACAGATACCCACAGCATCGGTCTCTTCTTAGGTGCAGCGCTTGCAGTTAGTTGGATCCCCCAGAATTTCCGCCCCGAAGTTAGCCGTAGAGCGCAAGACTTTATCGACGGTATTGGCGTCTTTGGTTTTGTCGGAATCCTTGCCACCTTCTTACTCATCGATCAGTCAAATCCCGCGCTTTATCGAATCGCGTTTCCGTTAGCCGGAATCTTTGGTACCGCAATTCTGATTTCAATTGTGCATCCGGCATCTCGCTTTGCACCGCTTTTGCGCAATCGCGTTCTCCTTTGGATTGGAGAGCGCTCTTATGCAATTTACTTATGGCACTGGGTGATCTTTCAAATCTCGCGCCCACAAGTTGATCTAGATGGTGAAGATTGGGCGCTCTTTACTTTGCGAATCTTGGTGGTGCTCGCATTAGCCGATATTTCTCTACGGCTCGTCGAACTACCAATTAGAAGTGGCGCTGTTGCTTATTGGTTTAAGGGAATGAAGTACCGCACTCCGTACGTGCGCAAACGGCAGAAAATTGTCGTTTGGTTTGCTTCTACATACATTCTTCTGTTGGCGGCAACTATCTCCTTGAATGCCCTCATTGAAATTGAAGATAAGAACAAGGCGTTAGCGCAGTCGTTAAAGGATGCAAATAGGCCAATCACAGCCGTTGTAGATAGCGCTGATCCGGGCTTGTGGGTAACAGGTGATTCAGTAATTCTTGGTATTAGATCTGAAATTGAGGCCAACCACCCAATTGCCTTGATTAACGCTCGCGTAGGCCGACAAGCGCCTGAATTGCTAGAAGTTATGAAGGTAGATGGCGAAAAGGTGAAGAATTCAACAGTTGTATTCAACTTAGGAAACAACAACGCGCTTACTCGCGATCAAGTTGTCGATATTTTTGAAGCGGTTAAATCTGCTCCTAAGGCGATTGTGGTTAACACCGCGGTTCCACGACCTTGGAAAGAGGCTAATAACGCCTTGATTAACGAGGTCGCAGCGAACTATTCCAATATCTCAATAATTCCGTGGGATCAGATTTCGCAAGGCCGCACCGAATACTTCGCTCCCGATGGTGTGCATCTAGTGCCAGCAGGAGTTCGTGCCTACGTCGCCGCTATCGAAACAAAACTTACTTAATTAGGATAAAAAAATAACCCCCACCAAATTGGTGAGGGTTACCTTTTATAAATTACTCGAACTGACCGGCGAATCCAAATGCCTTGGCAGTTGCGATCTGACCATCTGAGTACATTGATGAAACTCGGAATGATGTTGAACTATCAGTTGAAGCCTTTGTGAATTCAATTGAGAGTTGATCTGCTGGAAGAACACCGGCTTCTCTCCACTCGCCCATACCTGAGCGAACTTCAAACTTATAACCAGTTAGACCAGCAGTTGCAGCTGGCGCCTTCCATGTAATTACCATTACTGACTTCGATGAATCTTTCCAGTTTCCGATAAAGCGTCCTGGCGCTTCAACTGCTGCGACTGCTTCACCTGTTGCAGCTGGCTCAGTTGCCTCTGGAGTTGCTTCTTCTGACATCTCTGGCGCTGCTGATTCAGTCGCTGTCGCTGATGCTGATGCAACTGGCGCAACGTCATCGCCATCGGATGCAGGACGTGAGATAACTACGATTGCAAGAATTGCGATACCGATAATTGCTGCGATCAAAACACGAGGTGATGTTGATTGCTTTGGCGCTGCACTTGGCTTAGCCGCTGGCGCAGCCTTTGGTGCAGGAGTTGTTGAAACGCTTACTGAAGCGGGGCGCTTAACTCCACCAACTGGTACTGGTGGGACTACAAAGTTATTTGCAGAAGATGTCTTCTTCGCCGCTGACTTCTTTACCGCACTCTTCTTACGTGCTGGTGCTTTCTTAGCTGCGGCCTTCTTCTTCGCAGGCGCTT
>JACCDT010437530.1_pt1 | contig 11085 bp, 10 predicted proteins | sample 7446291 | NCBI WGS metagenome assembly JACCDT01 (sample SAMN15323446, study PRJNA562643) | freshwater metagenome | isolation source: river surface water | place: USA:Blue River Watershed | collected 2017-08-17 | reverse complement strand
CTGCTGGTCGGCGCCTCGGTGGCCAACGGGCTGGCACTCGCGCTGGACAAGCCGGTGCTCGGCGTGCATCACCTTGAAGGTCATCTTCTTTCGCCGCTGCTGTCGGCGAAGCCCCCTGAATTTCCGTTCATCGCGCTGCTGGTGTCCGGGGGTCACACGCAACTGATGCGCGTCGATGGGGTTGGCGCGTACACGCTCCTGGGCGAAACACTTGATGATGCTGCCGGTGAGGCGTTCGACAAATCGGCCAAACTGCTCGGCCTCGGTTATCCGGGCGGCCCGGCGATTTCGCGACTGGCCGAGTTTGGCGACCCGACGGTGTATCAACTACCACGCCCGATGCTGCACTCAAAGAATCTGGATTTCAGTTTCTCCGGCCTGAAGACCGCCGTGCTGACGACGGTGAAAAATCATCAGACCAATCTCTGCGAGCAGGACAAGGCACATATTGCGCGCGCTTTTGTCGATGCGATCGTCGAGGTACTGGTCGCGAAATGTCTCGCTGCATTGAAGCAGACCGGCATGAAGCGGCTGGTCATCGCCGGTGGCGTCGGTGCCAATGCGCAGCTGCGCGCCGCACTGAATGCAGCCGCCGTAAAAAAACGCTTCGAGGTGTTTTATCCGGAGCTGGCGCTATGCACGGACAATGGCGCGATGATCGCGTTCGCCGGCGCGATGCGCTTGCAGCGCGATCCGGGCGCTGCGCGTTGCGACTATGGGTTCAATGTGCGGCCACGCTGGCCGCTGGATGAGCTGAGTCCCGCGTAACCAGCGTCGTCTGGACGCTTTTACAGCAACGCGCTCAGCGGCTCTCCGGATGCTCTTTGACTGAAGGCGAATCGTCAGCGGGCGGAGGCGCCTCGCTGTCCTTCTTTTGTCCGATGCGGCTTTCTTTACCCGCCAGCAGGTTGGCGATATTGCCGCGATGCCGGTAAATCAATAGCGCGCTCATCACGATAATGGCGAACAGCTCGGGATTAATGCCGAAAAACATCCAGTAATAGGTGGGGGCAAACACCGCTGAGATGATCGCGGACAGCGACGAATACCGCGTCGCCCGCGCCATGATCAGCCAGGTGCACAGGGTCGCTACGCCCATCACCGGGTGAATGCCGAACAGCACGCCCAGTGCCGTCGCCACGCCCTTCCCCCCCTGAAAGCCGTGATACACCGGCCACAGATGGCCGGCGAACACGGCCAGCGCCACCAGCGCAACCCCGACAGTGCCCAGACCGAGCTGCTCGTTGAACAGCACCGCTAGTCCGACCGCCACCCAGCCCTTCGCGCAATCTCCCAGGAGTGTCAGCAGTGCGGCAATCACATGCCCGGAGCGCAGCACATTGGTCGCACCGGGATTGCCCGAACCGTAGCTGCGCGGATCGTCGAGGCGGAAAAGGCGGCTGAACACGATGGCAAAAGAGATCGAGCCCAGCAGATAGGCAGCAATGGCGGACAGAGCGATGTTCATTATTTTGCGAGAACCTTTTCGGGGCTACCCAGTGAAAAACCGGAACATGTTACATGAGTCGTTTTGCTCGGCGAAAAATTCCGGAATATGCATCATCCCCGTGGGTGATGCTGCGCGTGAATATTCTTTAACCTCTCGCGCGCCACGTGGGTATAGATTTGCGTGGTCGAGATATCTGCATGTCCCAGCAACAGCTGCACGACGCGAAGATCCGCGCCATGATTCAGCAGATGCGTGGCGAACGCATGCCTGAGCGTATGCGGTGACAATGGCGCGGTGATGCCGGCCTTGAGCGCGTACTTCTTGATCAGTGTCCAGAACATCTGCCGGGTCATTGGGCCGCCGAGTCCGGTAACGAAGAGCGCATCATCGATCTTGCCGTTCAGGATGGCAGGCCGGCCCTCCTTCAGATAGCGCTCTATCCAGCCGCGCGCCTCTTCGCCAAATGGCACCAGCCGGGTCTTGCTGCCTTTGCCGGTCACGCGCAGCACACCTTCATTCATGCCGACCTCGATAGTTTTAAGCAGCACCAGTTCGGAGACGCGCAAGCCACTCGCATACATGAGTTCCAGCATGGTGCGGTCGCGCAGCCCGAGGGCGGTGTTGACGTCCGGCGCGGACAGCAGCGATTCGACATTCGCTTCAGACAAGGTCTTGGGAAAGCGCGGCGGCTGCTTGGCCGAGCGCAGTTTCAGGCAGGGATCAATACTGATACGGTGGTTGCGCAGCGCGTGCTGATAAAAGCGCTTCAGCACGGCCAGACGACGGTTGGAGGAACTGGCCTTGCTGGTCGCATGCCGCAATGCGAAATAGGCATTCAGGTCGGCATCCGTCACGTCATACAGCGTCTTGCCCTGCTGCGCGTGCAACCAGTCGGCAAACAGCAAGAGATCGCGCTTGTAGGCTTCCAGCGTATTCTTCGACAAGCCGTCTTCCAGCCACAGCGCGTCGCAGAATTCATCGGCTATTGCCTGACCGGGACGCTCGCGCGCTTCAGGGGCGATGGCCATCAGAAGCCCGGCACTCGCTCATGCTGCAGCAGCCAGCGCTTGACGCCCTGATGAAAGCCGCCGTCATGCTTCGCAAAACCGCCGATACCACCGGTGGCCGTCACGCGATGACAGGGAATCACCAGCGGATACCAGTTCGCGCCGCAGGCTTGTCCGACTGCGCGTGGTGCAGATCCGATACGGCGCGCCACTTCAGCATAGGTCAGCACCTTGCCACGCGGGATAGCGTTGATGATTTTCCAGACCTTGCGCTGATGCTCGGTACCCACGACGGGCAATTCAAGATCGAAGGCGAAGTCCGGGTCTTTCAGGTAAGCGGCCACTTGCTTGCAGATTGTTTTGGTCAGCGCATCTGCAGCGGGCTTGGCTTTGTATTCCGGCGGGAGGTAGACGAGTTCACGCAATTCGCCGCCTTCAGTGCGTACGCCGATACCACCGAAAGGGGCGGGCACAATGGCCGTAAAAAACGCTGCGCCAGCTTTGCTCATGACGACTCCGCATCAGGTCATGCGGCTGCGGGATCACCAGACTGATCAGGAACCAAACAGCAGCCGCGGCAGCCACAGCGACACCTGCGGCACGTAGGTAATGATAATCAGGAAACCGACCATCGTCAGCAGCCAGGGCATCACGGCGATGGTCAGTTCGGTAATGCCCATCTTGGTGATTCCTGAAGCCACGTACAGATTCAGCCCGACCGGCGGATGGCACATGCCGATCTCCATGTTCACCACCATGATGATGCCGAAATGGACGGGATCGATACCCAGCGCGGTCGCCACCGGGAACAAGATAGGCGCCATGATCAATACGATGGAGGATGGCTCCATCACATTGCCCGCCAACAGCAGCAACAGGTTCACCACCAGCAGAAAACTCACCGGCCCCAGTCCCTTGTCCATGATCCAGCCGGCCATGGCCTGCGGAATGCCCTCGCTGGTCATCAGGAAGGAGAACAGCACGGCATTGGTAATGATGTAGAGCAGCATCGCCGACACCGCCGCCGAATCCAGCAGCACCTTGCCCACTTGTGGCAGGCGCAGATCACGGTAGACGAAGACCGCGATCACGAATGCATACACCGCCGACATCGCCGCCGCTTCGGTCGGCGTGAAGATGCCGGTGTAGATCCCGCCCATGACCACGACGATCAGCAGCAAGCCCCAGATGCTTTCGCGCAGGGCATGCCAGCGCTCTGCCCAACTGGCGCGCGCCATGCGCGGATAGGATTTTTTCTTGGCCAGCACCCAGGTGGTCAGGCCCAGCAGGAAAGCCAGCATCAGACCGGGCACTACACCGGCCATGAACAGTTTGCCGACCGAGGTATTGGTGGATACCGAGTACATCACCATCACGATCGACGGCGGCACCAGAATGCCGAGCGCCCCCGAGGTCGTGATCACACCAGCGCCAAAAGACTTCGGATAGCCCTGCTTCATCATCGCGGGCAGCAGAATAGAACCGATCGCTACCACCGTCGCCGGCGATGATCCTGACACCGCAGCGAACAGCGCGCAGGCCAGCACGCCGGCCAGTGCAAGCCCGCCGTGCCAGTGACCGACCATCGAGGTTGCAAAGTGAATCATTCTGCGCGCCACCCCGCCATGGGTGAGGAAATTCCCGGCAAGGATGAAGAACGGGATCGCCATGATCTCGAATTTCTCGATGCCGGTGAACAGCTTCAGCGCAACGGCCTGCACCGGCACGTCGGTCATCGTGAACAGGAAGGTCAGCACCGTCAGGCCGAGGGCAATCGAGATCGGCATCCCGGTCAGCATCAGCGCGATCAGCAGCGCGAAGATCAACAGCGAATTCATTGCCGGCCCTCCGCTGCATCTTGCGTCAGCCCTTCGACGTGCGCATGATCATGCACAGGCAGTTCACCGCCCTGCGCAAAATTCCATGCCACTTGCAGGAAGCGGAAGCACATCAGCGCCGAGCCCAGCGGTATCGCCAGATAGACGATCCAGATCGGCAGCTCCAGCACCTCGGAGGTGCTGGACGTATCCGAGAGCTCATAGACAAAATCAGCGCCCAACGCCGCGATGATGCCCGTGAATGCAGCGCCGGCCAGCAGGCCGAACAAGATGAACCTGCGCTTCATTGACGTTTGAAGCCGGTTGACCAGCACATCCACGCCCACATGAATGCCAGTGCGAACACCATACGCAGCACCGAACTTGGCCATCCAGACAAACAGGTAGATCGTCAGCTCCTGCGCCCAGCTGGTGTTCATGCGCAGCAGCCAGTCCTGCAGGCCGGGGATGGCGATCCCCGATGCATAGCGATGAACGACGGCGATGAAGATCACCAGCGTCGCCACGCCCATCAGCAGCGCGATCAGCCATTCTTCCAGATGGTCGAGGAGTTTCATTGATGACCCAGCGTCGCTAGCCGTCCGGCGAGGGGCTTATTTGCCGGCGGCGGTTTTCACCGCTGCGGCGACCAGATCCTTGCCGATGCGGTCTTCAACCGCTTTGTGCACGGGCAGCAGGGTCTTGCGCCATTCCGCTTTTTCCGCCTCGGTGGGCACGTGAACAGTGGTCTTGCCTGATTTTTTGATGGCTTCCAGCGCGGCTTCATTCTCTTGCTGCGCAATCTTGTTCGCATACTCGGTCGCCTGCTTCATCGCGCTTTCGAGCTGAGCGCGAATATCTGCCGGCAGCTTATCCCAGAATTTCTTGTTGACGATCACTGCATAGCCGATATACCCGTGATTGGTGACCGTCAGGTGCTTCTGCACCTCATGCATCTTTTGCGTGTAGAGATTGGACGGCACATTCTCGACGCCATCGACCACCCCTGTCTGCAGCGCCTGATACACCTCGGAAAAGGCCATCACCTGCGGGTTCGCCCCGACCGCGCGCATTTGCTCATCCAGCACCTTGGAGGCCTGAATGCGCAGCTTGAGGCCTTTCATGTCGGTGGGGACGTGCATCGGCCGGTTCGATGCCATCACTTTGAAGCCATTGTCCCAGTACGCGAGACCGGAGATGCCTTTGCTCTCCAGTTTTTTGAACAGATCACGACCAATCTGGCCGTTGGTAATGCGCTCCAGCGAGGCGCGATCCGAGAACAGATAGGGCAGATCGAAGAGCTCGAACTCTTTGACGCCCAGCGGACCGAACTTCGCCATCGAGGGCGCGAGCATCTGCACCGCGCCCAGCTGCAGCGCTTCGAGCTCCTCCTTGTCCTTGTACAGCGTGCTGTTGGGGTAGACCTCGATCTTCACCTTGCCTTTGGTGGCGGCCTCGGCCAGCTCCTTGAATTTGTCGGCCGCCTTGCCTTTGGGGGTGTCCTTCGCCACCACATGGCTGAATTTGATAACGATGGGTGACTGGGCTGCGGCGTCAGTGATCAGCAGTGGCATCAGTGGCACCATGGGCAGCAGCGCCAGCGCGGCCAGAACGGAACGTCGGATCATGCGGGTCTCCGGGGGATCAGGGAATATCGTTATTGTCGTCTCGGCGCGTATTGTCACCGCTCGGCGATGGGTTGACAACCGGCCTGATGAAGCACGACCCGCGTGCGAATGGCGTACTATCCGGGACGCGCCATGAACACCCTCACCCTGCTCGTACCCGATTTCCTGCTGATCCTGATCGGCTATGTCCTCATCCGCATCACGAACTGGGGACAAAGCTTCTGGACCGGGCTGGAAAAACTGGTCTACTTCGTCCTCTTCCCCGCCCTGCTGTTTGTATCGACCTCGCGCACCACACTGGATTTCCAGACCACCGGCCATCTGCTGCAGCTGGCGCTGATCGTGGTCGGCAGCGGCATTCTGCTCGGCTGGCTGGCCAAGCCGATCTTCAGACCAGGGCACATGATTTTCGAATCGGGCGTGCAGACCGCCTTTCGCTTTAATTCCTACATCGGGCTGGCGATTGCGTACCGGCTGGGCGGCGAGGCGGGCACCTCACTGATGGCACTGATCATTGGCTTCGCGGTGCCGGTAGCGAACATGGCGGCCGTTCATGCGCTCGCCCACCGGAATAAAGGATCCTTGCTGACCGAGATGGCGAAAAATCCGCTGCTGCTGGCGACTGTCGGCGGCACGCTGTTCAATCTGCTCGGCGGTGTGCTGCCGGAAATCGCAGCGAGCACACTCTCGCGCATGGGCAGCGCATCGATCGCGCTGGGCCTGCTGATGGTGGGCGCGGGACTAAAGCTGGAAGGCTTGCATGAGGCACGCGGCATCAGCGCCTATTTCACGGGCGTCAAGCTGCTGGTGCTGCCCGCCGTCGCGCTTGTGCTGACCCATCATTTTGCGCTGCCGCCACTGCAAAAGCAGATCGCGATCATGTTTGCCGCACTGCCCACCGCATCCAGCGCCTACGTGCTGGCGACCCGCATGGGCGGGCATGGCCCGCTGGTCGCCTTTCTGATCACGGCCAGCACGCTGCTGTCCATCGTCACACTGCCGCTATGGCTGCTGCTGGCTGCCTGAGGCAGCTGCATGTCGTTCCAAGGCCCAGCGCACATGCTCGCGCACCAAGGGTGAAGGATGATCGGCGCGGGCGCGCAACGCCTCGACGATGACCGCGTCTCCCGCATGCGATGTCGCTGCATTGCCGAGCGCCACGGCGATATTGCGTAGCCAGCGTTCATGACCAATGCGGCGTATCGCGCTGCCTTCCAGGCGCTGATTGAAGTCTTCCTCGGTCCATGCGAACAGCTGCACCAGTGAAGAACGATCCAGCGCATTTCGCGGATCGAAGTCGGGCAGCACGCTGCGCTGTGCGAATTTGTTCCACGGGCAGACCAGCTGACAATCATCGCAGCCCAGAATGCGATTGCCCATCAGCGGCCGCAGTTCGACTGGAATGCTGTCTTTCAGCTCGATCGTCAGATACGAAATGCAGCGCCTCGCATCCAGCCGGTACGGACCAACAATAGCGCCCGTCGGGCACAGATCGATGCAGGCGCTGCACTCGCCGCAGTGTGCAGTGACGGGCTCGTCGGCGGGCAATGGCAAGTCGGTGAAGATCTCGCCCAGAAAAAACAGCGATCCCGCATCACGGTTGAGCAGCAGCGTATGTTTGCCGCGCCATCCCAGACCCGCTTGTTGTGCGATCTCGACTTCCATCACTGGCGCCGAATCGGTGAATACGCGATAGCCGAAAGGGCCGATCCCGGCAGCGATTTTCTCGGCGAGCTGCTGCAAGCGTGACCGCAGCACCTTGTGATAATCGCGGCCACGCGCATACACTGACACGACCGCTTCACGCGGATCGGCATGCCGCCGGAATTCGCGCGCGCGCCAGTCGTCATCCTCCGAGCCGATATCACGAGGCAGGTAATCCATGCGAGCGCTGATCACCCGCAGTGTTCCCGGCACCAGTTCTGCGGGACGCGCGCGTTTTGCGCCATGCGCTGCCATATAATCCATTTGCCCGTGAAAACCGGCCTCCAGCCATGCATTCAGGCGATGCTCGGCATCACCCAGTTCCGCATCAGCGATGCGGATTTCAGCAAAGCCCAGTTCCTTCGCCCATCCGGCGATGGATGACCTGAGCGAAGCCAGCGACTGGGCGTCAGTGTTGAGGGAAATATCGGGCACGGTGGAAAAACTGGCAGGCAAACGAATTCAAATGCGGCACTGGAGAGAATACCTGAAGGACGAAGAAGGCACGCAAGCACTGGGCGCGTCGCTCGCGCGCGTGCTGGCGCCCGGGCTGTCGCTTCATTTGCACGGCGACCTCGGTGCAGGCAAGACCAGCCTGACCCGCGCGCTGCTGCATGCCGCCGGCCACGAAGGCCGGGTCAAGAGCCCGACCTACACGCTGGTCGAGCCGTATTCGATCATGCTCAATAGCGAGCCCGTCGAGTTCATGCATTTCGACCTCTACCGGATGGGCAGCCCGGAGGAGTTTATTGATGCCGGCTTCCGGGAGCATTTTGGCGCGGACAAAGTCTGCGTGGTCGAGTGGCCGGAGCAGGCTGACGGCCTGCTTCCCCCTGCGGATATTGATGTTTTTCTCAATATCGAAGGCAACGGACGTGGGGCAGAATTGAGCGCGAACACTGCTCTGGGCGCTTCATCTCCCGACCCGCTGCACTTCCGCCCGAATCTGTAAACGCCATCTCGCGCCGTACCGTGCTCAAGGCCGGCGCCACTCTCCTGCTGTCACTGCTTGCCCATGGCACGGCGCGTGCGGCGCAGATTGTCGCGGTGCGCGTCTGGCCCGCTGCCGATTACACGCGCGTCACGCTGGAAAATGACAGCAAGCTCAAGGCCACGCATTTCACGGTCAAGGATCCGCACCGGCTGGTGGTGGAAATCGAGGGCGTCGACCTTGATGCCAAGCTCAAAAGTCTGGTCGCCAAGATCCAGCCGAACGATCCGTACATCGCTCAGGTGCGCGTCGGCCAAAACCGTCCCGGTGTTGTGCGCCTGGTGTTCGACCTGAAAGAAGAGGTGCAACCTCAGGTGTTCACGCTGGAACCCGTGGGCGAATACAAGCACCGGCTGATCTTCGATCTGTATCCGCTGACAGCCCCTGATCCGATTGCCGAGCTGCTGAAAAACGGAAGACTGACGCCGCTGCCTCTGGACAAGTCACCGGACACGGTCAACGCGCAGGCGAACAATGACGATGACAAGGCGCAGAAATTCAATCGCCTGGTAACCATTGCGCTCGACCCCGGTCATGGCGGCGAAGACCCAGGTGCCATCGGACGTGGCGGCAGTCAGGAAAAAAATGTCGTACTGTCGATTGCCAAGCGCCTCAAGGCCAAGCTGGAGCAGCAGCCGAATGTGCGCGTGATGCTGACCCGCGATGGCGACTATTTCGTGCCGCTGCAAGTGCGCGTGCAGAAAGCGCGCCGTGTGCAGGCGGATCTTTTCGTGTCGATACACGCAGACGCCTTCGTCGAGCCGACCGCGCGTGGCTCTTCCGTGTTCGCGCTGTCAGAAAAAGGCGCCAGCTCAACCGCTGCGCGCTGGCTGGCCAACAAGGAAAATGCCGCTGACCTGATCGGCGGCATCAATATCCGCAGTAAAAATCAGCAACTGGCCAGTGTGCTGCTGGATCTGTCGACCACCGCGCAGATCAATGACAGCCTGAAGCTGGCCAAATCGGTGCTCGGCGAGATCGGCACCATCAATCGCCTGCACAAGGCACAAGTAGAACAGGCGGGCTTCGCGGTGCTGAAAGCCCCGGACATTCCGAGCATTCTGGTCGAGACGGCCTTCATCTCCAATCCGGAAGAAGAAGCCAGGCTGACGGACGAGAGCTATCAGGATCAGATGGCCGAGGCGCTGATGCGCGGGATACGGAAGTACATGGCCAAGCATCCGAGCCTGAAGCAGAACAAGGTGACTTGAGGCAAAAAAAGAATCATCGTCGCTGGATCCCGATCTGCGCCGGCATGACGACGGAGAAGGTGGACCCATTCAAATCGTTCATCCCGGCGCATCCCCACGACTGTCCGGATACAGCAGGCAGCTCCATCTGAGCAAGAAAATTTTCTTAAAGACAATTTTTGGGCAAAAATACCTTTGCCAGCCGCCATCAAAGGCAGCAAAACCTGAGGACATGTCGCAAAAATCGAAAAATTGCGACATATTTGGTTGACCTGTCGCCGCCGACGACATAAGCTCGAAACGTGTCGCAAAAACCTGAAATTTGAATCATGTCATCTTGGCATCCCGAGCAGCCTTACAACGATTTACCTCTTCTTCCTCCGGGTGAAGAGGTTGAGACACGTGCCGTGCTCAAACAGTGCATCACGGCTCGGGCGGCATTGGCCGAGCTGAAACAGGCCGCCGAGTTGATTCCCAACCAAGGGGTCTTGATCAATGCGCTTCCTTTGCTGGAAGCACAGGCAAGCTCGGAAATCGAAAACATCGTGACCACAACGGACCGCTTGTTTCAGTACCAGCATGCCGATGAACATGCGGATCCAGCGACACGCGAGGCGCTGCGATGTGGAAGCGCGCTGATGGAGGGCTTTCGGTCTCTCAAGAAAACGCCGCTCAATACTCGGACTGCGGAGCAGATTTGTACCCGGATCAAAGGTGTCGAGATGTGCGTACGGCGGGCTCCGGGGACTGCTCTGGCAAATGACAAAACAAAGGAGATTATTTACACACCGCCGGCTGGCGAAGACCTGCTACGAGTAAAGCTGGCAAACTGGGAGCACTATATTCATGAAGTTCGTGATATCGATCCATTGATACGAATGGCCATCGGACATTACCAGTTTGAGGCGATTCATCCCTTTACGGATGGGAACGGCCGCACAGGTCGAGTGCTGAACAGTTTATTTCTTATCCAGGAGGATCTGCTGACCTTGCCGATACTCAATCTCAGTCGCTACATCATCAGACACAAGACCGACTATTACCGCCTTCTGCTGGACGTCACCCGCCACCACGCATGGGAATCCTGGATCATCTATGTCTTGCAAGGTGTAGAGGACACAGCACGATGGACTACCGCAAAAATTTCAGCGATACGCGAGTTGTCCGATTTGACTATCCAGCACGTCCGTAGCAATGCAGCAAAAATCTACAGCAGAGAGCTGGTGGATCTGATTTTTGATCTGCCCTACTGTCGTATTCAAAATATTGTCGACAAAGGCATCGCTGGCCGACAGGCT
>JACCDT010529234.1_pt1 | contig 11087 bp, 7 predicted proteins | sample 7446291 | NCBI WGS metagenome assembly JACCDT01 (sample SAMN15323446, study PRJNA562643) | freshwater metagenome | isolation source: river surface water | place: USA:Blue River Watershed | collected 2017-08-17 | reverse complement strand
CGAAAACAGACTGCCAGCCCAAGTGCGATCAATAACAAGGGGGTAGCTTTGACCAACAACTCAGACAGCGCATAAACGCTTTTGATGGGCTCCCAAAAGAAAACGCCCAAACCTTTGACGGGGTCTTTGCCTAACACCACAAACAAAATCACGCCGATCAGCACAGTGATACCCAAAGCCAAAACTGGTGAGGCGTATCGCCATACAACAGAGGGTTGGGCGCGTGGTTCAAGACGCAACATGGCTCACCTCCTGTGCATCTTGATGCCACAAACCGCTCATCCATGCACCAATGCGAGACACCTCTGCTGCCTCACGTTTGAGCGGAGGCGACAGCTTGCCGTTAGCGATCACGTACAAAACATCCGACAGTTCTAACAACTCTTCTAACTCCTCGCTGACGACCAACACCGCACAACCTGCATCACGCAAGGCCAGCAAGGCGGCGCGAATTTGTGCCGAAGCACCCACATCCACGCCCCAGGTTGGCTGCGACACAATCAACAACTTGGGAGCGGCTTCAATTTCACGCCCGACAATGAATTTCTGCAAATTGCCTCCCGAGAGCGATCGAGCAACCGCATCTGCCCCACCTGCTTTGACTTGGTAGCGTTCGATGATGTGTTTGGCCTGTTGCTGCAATTGATGAAGATTTAACCAACCTAAGTGACGTAACCAACCTTCTTTGGCCACCGCTTCATCGCGCGTCAACAACAAGTTTTGCGCCAGCGACAAACTGGGCACAGCCCCTCGACCCAAGCGTTCTTCTGGCACAAAGTGCAAGCCGTGGCGGCGCCTTTTTTCAGCGCCCCAATGACCTGCTGCTTCATCATTCAAAAGGATGCTACTGCTGGATGCACGTGTGTCTTCGCCCGACAAAGCAAACAACAACTCGCGCTGTCCATTGCCGGACACGCCAGCAATGCCAACCACCTCACCGGCACGCACCTGAAAGTTGACACCATTGAGGTCAACGCCAAAAGGTTCGTCACTCGCCAGGTGCAAGTCTTTGACCGCCAAGACAGCCCGCCCAGGCTGGTGTTCGCGAACCTTCAATTCAGGGGGCAAGCTACCAATCATCATTTGGCTGAGCGATGCATTGGTTTGTTCACGCGGGTCGCATTCTCCGGTGACGCGTCCTGCACGCATGACCGTACAAGCCGTGCATAAGGCGCGTATCTCGTGCAACTTGTGACTGATGTACAAAATGCTGCGCCCTTCAGACGCCAACTGGCGAAGCACCACAAATAACCGCTCAACCGCTTGCGGTGTGAGCACAGAAGTTGGCTCATCCAGAATCAACAATTGAGGGTTGGTCAGCAACGCGCGGATAATTTCGACGCGCTGCATTTCACCCACCGCCAAGGTGTGCACGGGGCGCAAGGGGTCGATGTCCAAGCCGTAAAGCGAAGCCGTTTCATGAATGTGCTGGGTGACCTGAGCCAATGACAAGGATTTATCGAGCCCCAACCAAACATTTTCAGCCACACTCAAGGTATCAAACAAACTGAAGTGCTGAAACACCATGCTGATGCCTAAGCGGCGGGCTTCTTGGGGGTTCGCAATTTGTTCAGTTTGGCCGTTGAACCGTAAAGTGCCACCATCAGGCTTGACGGCGCCATAAATGATTTTCATAAGGGTCGATTTGCCCGCGCCGTTCTCACCCAGCACAGCATGAATTTCGCCCGGCTTAACGCGCAATGACACATGGTCGTTTGCGACCACCGCGGGGTAGCGTTTGCAAATACCATCCAATTGAAGTCTAAAAACGGTCATGTTGTGTGTCTGTTTCAGTGTGGCAATGTGACAGGCTTGTCTGTGTATCGCAGTCCGTCAGCAACCGATTTCACCAGCTTCCTCAGCCATACCAACGATGCCGACATATGGCTTCGGTCATGCCAAAGTTGGTAATACGACATTTTCGGAAAATCGATAGGACAGTCCACGATCGTCAGAGGCAGTTGCCCGCCAAAGCCTTTAATATAGCGCTCACAATAGTGGCGCCCCGTGGTCAGCACCAGCAAAGTAGAAGCCACCATGCCCGGCATCAAACCAAAGTTTTGCGAACGGGCCACGATGTTGCGCTTCAAGCCCAAGCTGTGCAAGTGCTCATCGATGACACCTCGTCCGCCCAAATGCGTGGAGGTCGGGGCCAAGTGCTCAGCCTCCAACCAAGCCGACTGATCCCAACCACGCCTCACAACGGGATTGGACTGGCTGACCATTGAAACCACGTCGTCTTCAAACAAAGGTACACGGTGTAACTCTTCGCTGGGATGCGCCCAGTTACCTATGACTAAATCTAGGTCACCGCCTGACAATTGCTGGGAATACTCCATGTATTCAGACAAGGAACGGATTTCAATTCGGCAAAGCGGTGCCTGCAATTTCATTTGGGTCACCAAGTGCGGTAAGAAAAAGGGATCTAAAAAATCACTGGCGCCAATTTTGAAGGTGATTTTTTCGGTCCGAGGATCGAACTCGCGAGACCCCATAAACAGCGCCTCAGCCGCCTCGAGCACTCGCGCACTAGGTTCAATCATATGAAGTCCCAGTTCGGTCGGGACCATGTGAGCGCCCGATCGGACCAGCAAAGCATCGCCCATGATGCTGCGCAACTGACGCAGTGCGGCAGAAACAGCGGGCTGATACATACCCATTTTCAAGGCAGTTCTGGAAACGCTTCGCTCGGTTAGCACGGTATGTAAGACCCTAATAAGATGAATGTCTATCTTGTCGAAAAGATGAGTTGGCTTCATATTAATTCCCATATGTTGTTTATGAAATGGAGGCGATTTGAAATCTAAGACTACGCACTAATCTCCATGCATCTTCTCACTCTTCATACCCGAAAGGGTGTGCCAGAACTCTCAAGGTATTGAAATTTATGCCGTCATCTGACATTCAATTTATCTATAAAAAGCAGCTCGTCCGACTTCAAAATTTACCTATAGAAAAAACCCTGCTTGAGGTTCTCAGGGACGATCTACAAACCTGTGACACCAAAGAAGGTTGCGCTGAAGGGGACTGCGGTGCTTGTACGGTCGTGATTGGAAAACCCCTTTCAAACACCATCAGTTACGAGTCAATTAACAGTTGTATTCGCTTGGCCCATTCAATTCATGGCATGGCACTTTGGACTGCAAAAGATTTAAGCCAGGCATCTGGGGCATCTCATCCAGTGCAACTGGCACTCAAAGAGCATCACGCCACCCAATGCGGTTTTTGTACACCAGGCTTTGCCATGAGTTTATTTGGCCTGTATCAAAACACGCTACACAAAGGAAAGCCGATTCATAAGCACGAAGTAAGAGAACATCTTTCCGGGAATTTATGTCGGTGCACGGGGTACCGACCGATCATGGATGCAGCCATGAGCTTGAACCAAAGGCCATTGGCTCTGACGGCGGACGAAGCAGAGTTGTTGAAACAACTCAAATCCATTCCTGCGCGGTCTATCGCCGAACAAGAAACATACCTACAACCACGCACACTCGCCGAATTGCTCCAACTTCGAAATTCGCACCCCAAAGCCCAAATTGTGGCCGGTTGCACAGATGTTGGCTTGTGGGTCACCAAACATCACCAGCAGTTTGAAACCATCATCGATGTGACCACGGTAGAGGCTCTGCAGCAAATTGATGTTCACCCTTCACACATCATGATTGGAGCGGCTGTAACTTTGGAAAAAGCTTGGTCTGCCCTTGCATCGGAGCGTCCGCAGTTGAAACAGTTTTGGCATCGATTTGCAGGTATGCCGGTGCGTAACTCGGGCACATTGGGTGGCAATATTGCCAACGGCTCACCGATTGGCGACAGCATGCCCCTCTTGATCGCCTTGCATGCACATGTGGTCTTGGCGCACGAAAACAACGGACGCATTGTTGAGCGTGAAATACCTCTTGAAGACCTATATACCGGATATCGAAAGAACTGCATGGCAGCCAACGAGGTATTGACTTGGATACGTGTTCCAAGACCCCAGCCTAACCAGTGGATGCGGGTGTACAAAATTTCCAAACGCCAAGAAGACGATATATCTGCCGTTTGCCTGGCCATTCAAATCGAGCGAGATGCCAACGGCTTGGTCACCGATGCATCCATTGGTGTAGGAGGCGTTGCAGCCACACCCGTTCGAGCTATCAAAACGCAAGCGTGCTTTCTGCAAAAACCATTTGATGAAGCCACCACACAACAAGCGCAAGCGCAATTGCAACAAGAGTTCACGCCAATTTCTGACATGCGTGCCAGCGCAAGCTATCGATCAGAAGTCTTGGTCAATCTCCTTCAACGCGCTTGGTTTGAGAGCACTGGGCTTAACACCATCACCTTGGAAAACCTGTCATGAGCAAAGCAACTCACCATGAAAGCGCAACGACACAGATCGAAGGTACTGCGCGTTATGTAGACGACATCCCCGAAGTGGCTGGCACTTTGCATGCTGCGCCTATTTTGTCGCCGGTTGCACACGGTAAAGTGATTCACATCAACGAAGTTGAGACGCTTGCTTCACCAGGCGTAGTAGGCACGGTTTATTCGCCAGATATTTTGGGACACAAGTTGCTGGCAAGCTTCGCGCACGATGAAGCTATTTTTGCTGATGACACGGTCCATCATGTGGGACAGGTGATGGGTCTGGTGGTGGCTCAATCTCACAAGCAGGCTTTGGTGGGCGCGAAAAAAATAGCCGCTGAGATCAACCCTTTGACCGCCATTTTGGATGTGCGAGAGGCTTACGAGAAGCAGCACTGGGTTTTACCGCCAGTAGAAGTATCTCGCGGGCATGCGCTCGAATCAATTGCCAAGGCACCCAGGCATTTGAGTGGCTCGCTGGATGTTGGCGGACAAGAACACTTCTACTTAGAAGGTCAAATTGCTTATGCGTTGCCCCAAGAAAACGGGCAATGGTTGATTCACAGCAGCACGCAACACCCGGGTGAGGTTCAACACTGGGTGGCACACGCATTGAATGTGCCTTTGCATGCGGTGCGTGTGGTCTGCCGCCGCATGGGTGGTGGTTTTGGCGGCAAGGAAACGCAGGCGGGTCATTTGGCTGTTTGGGCGGCATTGGCAGCTCACAAATTCCAGCGTCCCGTCAAAATGCGCTTGGACCGTGATGATGACTTCATGATCACCGGCAAACGCCACCCGTTCAGCTATGACTACAGCGTGGGCTTTGATGACACCGGCCGCATGATGGGCTTGCATGTGGTGCAACTGGCTGACTGCGGACACAGTGCCGACTTGAGTGGTCCGGTCGCCGATCGCGCGATTTTTCATACCGACAACGCTTACTTCTTAGAGCATGTCAAGATTGAGTCGTACCGATGTAAAACGCATAAGCAAAGCCATACTGCGTTTCGTGGGTTTGGCGGTCCTCAAGGCATGATCGTGATCGAAGTCATCATGGGCGAAATTGCAAGACAACTTAAGCTAGACCCATTGGAAGTGCGACAACGCAACTTGTATGACGACAATGGCCGCAATGTCACGCACTACGGCACCACAGTAGAGGACAACATCTTGGCGCCACTGATGGCGACATTGGTGGATCAATGCGATTACACCCAACGACAAAAAGACATTCACAGCTGGAATGCACAACAACCCACATTGCGTCGAGGCATGTCTTTGACGCCTGTTAAATTTGGCATCAGTTTCACCGCCACACAATTTAACCAAGCGGGCGCCTTGGTACATGTTTATACCGATGGCAGCGTGATCGTGAACCATGGCGGCACTGAAATGGGTCAAGGCCTTTTCACCAAAGTTGCTTTGATCGTTGCCAGCACCTTGGGGCTGACACCTGATAAGGTGACCGTGAGCGCCAGTGATACCAGCAAAATTCCCAATGCCAGCGCCACGGCCGCTTCGAGCGGCACCGATTTGAATGGGCGCGCTGCACAATTTGCCGCACAGCAAATCAAAGACAACTTGTCGCAGTTCGCCGCACAAATGGTGGGGTGCAACTTGACGGATGTGAAGTTTGAAAACAACACCATCGTCACGCCTAAGCAAACTTATTTGTTTGAAGATGTGGTGTCGCAAGCTTATGCGGCACGGGTGCAACTCTGGAGCGATGGGTTTTATCGCACACCTAAAATTCACTATGACAAAACCACATTGAGCGGCAGACCGTTTTATTATTTTGCTTACGGCGCAGCTTGTACCGAAGTGGCGATCGACACTTTGACGGGCGAATACAAAATCTTGCGCGTGGATATCTTGCATGATGTAGGTACATCGATTCATCCGAGCATTGACATCGGCCAAATTGAAGGTGGGTTTATCCAAGGCATGGGCTGGTTGACCACTGAAGAATTGGTGTGGGACGACAAAGGGAACTTGCGCACACACGCACCGAGCACCTACAAAATTCCCACCATCGGAGACACACCTGAACAATTCAATGTTCAACTTTGGCAAGAACCCAACCGTGAAGAGAATGTGATGGGTAGCAAAGCCGTTGGTGAGCCACCCTTTATGTTGGCCATCAGTGTTTTTGAAGCCCTGAGAGACGCCGTGGCACGCGCACGCAACGATGGTGAGCCCGTGCACTTGAATGCGCCAGCCACGCCTGAGCGGGTATTGAAAGCTTTACGATGAACGAACATCTACAGGCCTGGCGTGCCGCGTTGTTGTGGTTTGATGCGGATGGCAGGGCTTTGTATGAAGAAGATGGCTTGCTGGTAACGCAGCGCGAACCCGACGGCATTCATCGGGTTCATGCGATTGGTGACTACCAGGCTTTGAAAAGTCAATTTCAGCAACTCAAGCCCACGCATTGGCCGGATCGTTTGATCGCACCCGGTTTTGTGGATATGCACATTCACTACCCACAATTGGATGTGATTGGCTCGCCAGCCGAGGGCTTGTTGCCTTGGCTGACGCAATACACCTTTGTGCAAGAGGCCAAATTTTCTGACCCTGTGCACGCAAATGATGTCGCAGAGTTTTTCTTAGATGAGTTGCTGCGGCATGGTGTGACCACCGCGCTGGCTTTTTCAACTTCGCACACACCCTCTGTGCACGCTTTGTTCACCGCCGCACAAAATCGAAACTTGCGCTTGATCACCGGCAAGGTGCTGCAAGATCAACACAGCCCCGATGGCGTGCGCGACCAAACCGAACAAAGTTTGCGCGACACCGAGTCCCTCATCAATCGCTGGCACGGCGTTGACCGTTTGGGATACGCCATCACACCGCGTTTTGTGCCCACTTGCAGCGAAGCGCAGTTGCGTGGCGCAGGTGAGATTGCCTCTACACACCCTAGCACTTGGATTCAGTCGCATGTGGCAGAGAACTTGGATGAAATCAAGTGGGTGCATCAGCTCTACCCCAAAGCGCGCAGTTATTTGTCGGTGTATGACGATTTTGGTTTATTGCGCGAGCGCGCGGTGTATGCGCATTGCATTTACTTTGACGAAGCGGATCGTCGCTTGATGCACGAGCGAAAAGCCAGTGCAGCGGTCAGCCCAACTAGCAATATGTTTTTAGGCAGTGGATTTTTTGACTATGCGCAAGCACAAGAAACCAAGATGTTGCACGGGCTCGCGAGTGATGTAGGTGGCGGCACGAGCTTCAGCCCTTTTCACACCATGCTCGAAGCTTATAAAGTGGGACGCGAAGGTCAGAGCAAAACTGGTCTGAGTTTGTCACCTGAAAACTTGTGGTGGCAACACACTGCAGGTGCAGCTGAGGCTTTGGGCTTGCAAGGCAAGATTGGCAACTTAGAAGTGGGTTGTGAAGCTGACTTTGTGGTACTCAACCCCAAAGCCACACCCTTGTTGGCCAGACGCACATCTCAAGCGAGCAACTTGTCTGAGTTGTTGTTTGCGTTGATTGTGTTGGGCGATGACCGTGTGGTTGAGCACACGGTCATTCAAGGTGATATCACAGCACCAAGATCGCTCGAAAGTCATTGACATTGGTGTGGGTGGGGCCGGTGATGACCAGGTCACCCAGGGCCTCAAAGAAACCATAGGCGTCATTGCGATCGAGGTATTCGGTCGGCTTGATGCCTATGTCGATGGCGCGTTGCAATGTGTTGGGTGTGACCAGCGCACCTGCGTTGTCTTCAATGCCATCGATGCCATCGGTATCAGCTGCTAGGGCCCACACATTGGGTTGCGCTTGCAAAGCCACGGCCAGACCCAAACAAAATTCACCCGCGCGGCCACCGCGGCCTTTGGGTGTGCCTTCGGGTTGTTGGCGAATGGTGACGGTGGTTTCACCACCACTCAAAATCACGCACGGTGTTTGAAACGGACTTTTGCCGTGCGCTGCAGCGCGCGCCAAGGCCGCATGAACTTTGCCGACTTCACGCGACTCACCTTCTATTTCGTCTGACAAGACATAGGCTTGCAGGCCTGCGGCTTGCGCCACATCAGCAGCAGCCTGAAGAGACTGTTGGGGTGTGGCAATCATGTGCACTTGGTGTGCCTGCCATTGCGGGCCGGGTTTAGGCGTTTCAAGTGCGCCTGCTTCCAATGCGGCTTGCACTGCCGGTGGCAAGCTGATGCGATAGCGTTTCAAAATGGCGAGTGCATCTGCGCAGGTGGTGACATCGGGCACGGTGGGGCCGCTGGCGATGACAGAGGGGTCGTCGCCCGGCACATCGCTGATGGTGAGGGTGACCACTTGCGCCGGTGCGCAAGCAGCTGCCAAACGACCGCCTTTGATGCGCGACAAATGTTTGCGCACGCAGTTCATTTCACCGATGTTGGCACCGCTGTTAAGCAAATCGCGGTTGATGCGCTGCTTGTCTTCTAGGGTCAGGCCTTCGGCGGGCAGCGTGAGCAAGGCCGAACCACCACCCGAGATGAGGCACAACACCAAATCGTCAGCGGTGAGGTTTTGCAGCAACGACAAAATGCGTTCAGAGGCATGCAGGCCTGCCGCATCAGGCACAGGGTGTGATGCCTCGATCACTTCTATGCGAGAGGACTGACCTGCAGGTCGTTCAGGAATGTGGTGATAGCGCGTGACCACCAAACCAGACAGCGGTTTGTCTGCAGGCCACAAGGCTTCAACGGCTTGTGCCATCGCCCCACCCGCTTTGCCCGCACCAATGACGATGGTGCGTCCCTTCGGCGGTGGTGGCAAATACGCTGCAGTGTTGTGAAGGGGCAGCGCACGCTTGACCGCTGCGTTGTAGAGTTGACGTAAAAAAACCTGAGGCTGTGTTGCCACATCCTCAGGACGGTTGAAAGAAATACTGGCAGTTGTATTCAGGGGGTGCTCACTTTTTTCCGAGACCCAATCGCGCAGCACCTTCGGTGTAGATTTGGGTGCGTTCTTTCATGAAGGCATCCATTTGGTCCACACCCACATTGACCAATTCAAAGCCATTTTTGGCTGCGAGATCTTTCATTTCGGGGTCGTTGTTGAGATTTGCCCACAACTCAGACAAACGCTTGCGTTGTTCAGGCGGTGTTGATTTTGGCACGCCTATGCCGCGATAGGCGCCGTCAACCCAATTAACCCCCAACTCTTTGAAGGTAGGAACTTCTGGCATGAGCGGGTGGCGTTTATCCATCGCCACAGCCAAAGGACGCACGCGTGTTTTGTTGTTGATGGCAAACGGCGTGTAAGTCATGGCACCGTCCACTTGGCTGCCCAACACAGCCGTGGTCATGTCACCCGTGCCTTTGAAAGGCACATAAATGGTTTTGACATTGAAGGCCGCATTCAAACGCTCGTGGGCTGCATGGTTGGCCGAGTTCAAACCGGAACCACCGAGCGAGAGTTTGCCGGGTTCTTTTTTGGCAGCTTCGATGAACTCGGCAAATGTTTTGATAGGGCTGGCCACGGGCACCACCAAAATGTCGGGGGTGTAGTGGAACCAATACACAGGCGTGACATCGGCTGTTTTGTATTGCACCTGCCCTTCAATGGGCTGAAAGACGATGTGCGGCAAGTTGATGCCAACCACATTGGCCCCGTCACCAGGCAAGGTGTTCATTTGTGTCCACATGAGGGCACCACCTGCACCGGCTTTGTATTGCACGATGGTTTCAATGGCTGCACATTTTTTCTTGAGCACCAATTGTTGATGGCGCGCCGATAAGTCGGACTCACCGCCGGGTGGGAAAGCTTGCCAGTACTGCACATTTTTATCTGGGCAGGGTTGCGCCATGGCGGCGCTCATCACAAATAACGCCGACAGTGAAAGTACTTTTTTGAAGTGATTGAACATGGTGTTGTCTCCTAAGAAATAGATTGGCAGACCGCTTGTGTGACTTGCTCTGTGGTGGCCTGCCCGCCGAGGTCTCGCGTGTGCAAGGCTGGATTGGCGGTGACTTGTTCGATGGCTTGCATGAGCGATTGTGCAGCTTTGGTTTCACCCAAATGTTCGAGCAACATGACGCAACTCCAAAAGGTGCCCACGGGGTTGGCCAAGCCTTTGCCCATGATGTCAAACGCCGAGCCGTGGATGGGCTCGAACATGCTGGGGTAACGACGCTCTGGGTCGATGTTGCCGGTGGGGGCAATGCCCAAGCTACCTGCCAAGGCGGCTGCTAAATCACTCAAGATGTCGGCGTGCAAATTGGTGGCCACGATGGTGTCCAAGCTGGCAGGTCGGTTGACCATGCGCGCGGTGGCGGCGTCGACCAATTCTTTGTCCCAGGTGACATCGGGAAATTCACGGCTGATTTGCACCGCGATTTCGTCCCACATGACCATGGCGTGTCGTTGTGCGTTTGATTTGGTGACCACCGTGAGCAGTTTGCGTGGACGCGATTGCGCGAGTTTGAAGGCATAGCGCATGATGCGCTCGACACCTGCTCGGGTCATCATGGACACATCGGTGGCCACTTCGATGGGGTGCCCTTGGTGCGCACGACCGCCCACACCTGAATACTCACCTTCGGAGTTTTCACGCACGATGACCCAATCGAGGTCTTTGGGGGCGCAACGCTTGAGCGGTGCATCGATGCCGGGCAAGATGCGGGTGGGCCGCACATTGGCGTATTGGTCAAAGCCTTGGCATATTTTGAGACGCAAGCCCCACAGGGTGATGTGGTCTGGAATGTTGGCGTCACCAGCCGAGCCAAACAAAATGGCATGCATGGGGCGCAAGGCGT
>JACCDT011007975.1_pt1 | contig 11091 bp, 13 predicted proteins | sample 7446291 | NCBI WGS metagenome assembly JACCDT01 (sample SAMN15323446, study PRJNA562643) | freshwater metagenome | isolation source: river surface water | place: USA:Blue River Watershed | collected 2017-08-17 | reverse complement strand
GACAAGAAGGGTGGTGAACAAGGTCCCGCAGATGAAGCCGAAGAACCAGAAGAAGTGCGGGGACGCGACATGCGCTGGCACGCGTGCCCAGACCCGCTCCAGCCACTGGTCAAGAGGGTGTGTCCACCGGTTCTGGCTCATGACGCGTTGACGTGATATTCCCCGTTTGCCGAAAGGGCTCCGCAGGCGCCTTCGCTTTCGTTGTTTTCCAAGCGCGTCAATAGCGCTTCGCTGAACAAGAATTTGGTCACAGGGTTGCGGACGACGCCCACCCCCACTTCACATCCGATGGTGAAGTATTCACCGAACCGCTCGGTGAACTTCTGCTTGATATCCTCGGGCGTGGTGGCGTAGTCGATGATGGCCATGTACGTTACTCCCTCGCCAGTGGCGGAGTAGTGGATCCACGCGGTCCAGAGCTTGGTCTCCACCATGATCTCCTCTTGTGGTTGCAGCGTTCCGGTATGAGCGCTCACCGTCTTATCCGGACATAAGCACTGACCGTTTGGGTGCTCATCGCAAAAGTGCCCTTGTGGGTTCATGGGAGTTGCTGTTGGCTGCGGATGCCCTTCTTGAGCAATGCGATGATGTTGCGTTTGGACTGGCCACGCTTGTCATTGAAGCCGACCACGCTGTGATCGCCTGTGAATTTGCGCAAGGCCTCTTCGGCCCTGCGGATCTTAGGCCCGTCCTCTTCCGCCAATCCAATGGCCCCCGCAAGGCAGTGACTGCCATTTGTATGGTGATAAACCCCTTTGCACCAGCCGTCTTTCTCGATGATGGCCAGCGCCTTTTTCAGCGTGTTGGCGGTTTCTTTGCTCATGATGGTTGAAACGACATCGGCTCACACCGTGACGGGTTGCGGTGCCGGGTCAGGTATCTTCAGGTGCCACTTGACGAACTTCACGGTGTCGCTGTCGCCCACGGCCTTGCCCGCGTCATCGCTCAGCTTGATGCAGGGGAGGCCATCGATGGAGGCGAGCTTGATCACAATGTTAAGCGCTTTCACCCCCACGTCGTTCGTGAAGTGGGTCCCGATGGCGGGTACGCACTTGATCTTCCCACGACAGTACTCGACGATCTCAAGCGCGAGGTCCGTGGTGAGCGCGTTGGAGAAGATGATGGTCTTGCTCATGGGATCGATGCGCAGCTTCTGGTAGTGCGCCACGATCTTGTCGGTATACTCGAACGGGTCCCCACTGTCGTGGCGCACGCTGTCGAAGAGCTTGGCGTACTTGGTGGTGAAGTCCGTCAGGAACGCATCGGTGCCGAAGGTGTCGGTCAAGGCCGTTCCGAGGTCGCCCTCGTAGACCGAGGACCAGAGGTCCATCATCTCCTTGTTGGCGTGGGAATATCCCTTCAGCGCGGCGATACCGCTGACCCACTCGTGCGCATGCGTGCCCAGTACGGGGATGTCGAGTTCCATGGCGATGTAGGGATTGGATGTCCCCACGAACACGCCGCTGGCCCCATAGAAGGACTTGAAGTCCTTGCATACGTTGAACTGGTTCTCGAACGAATAGCGGCGGCGCGTGCCGAACTCGGCGACCTTGGCTCCGGCCTTCACGAAGCGCTCCATCTTTCCGAGATTGACCTTCTCCAGTTCGTTGCGCCTGTGGGCAATGCCCTCCGGATGCGTCATCCGGAAGTAAAGCTCGGAGATCAGCGACATGAGCGGTACTTCCCATAGCACGGTGCGGTACCAATAACCGCTGATGGTGACGGTGAGTTCATTCCCGTTCTGGGTGATGCCCACCTCTGATGGGTTGTACCGATAGGCATTGAGCAGATCGATGAAGGTGGGCGGCAAATAGTAGCAGACCCGCTCAAGGAATCCCTTCTCCTTGGCGCTCAAACGCAGGTCCGCCATCGCTTGTATCTGCTCCCGCAACTCCAGATCGAACCCCGGAGGGAACGGGGTCTTTCCGCGATTGATGAACTTGTACGTGACCACGGCACGGGGGAAGCAGTGCATGATGGCGGCCATCATGGTCAACTTGTATAAGTCGCTATCTATCAGGGAGTTAATGATTCTTGGGAAGCGCATGTTGCCGTGTTGTTGCCTATTATACGATGGTGGCGGTCACATTGTTTCAGAAGAAGAGCATTTCGGATGCCGCCAAACTGTTGAGGGGTCAATCTTAACCTTTTGAAGCCACTCAGATTCTAGGTTGTTGAACTTGGAAATGTTGCATGGAGGGCAGGTCCAATGAACATTTGACCATGTATGAAGGCCTCCATTGGATATAGCCAAAATGTGGTCGAGATGCTTCTTGGTAAGAAGCCTTCTACAGTAGGCGCACTTTCCTTCTTGTAAGCAAAGAAGTTCCGACTCGAACTGAAGGGTCACACTGCCATCGCTGACTTCCATAAGACGCATCCTTCTCTCTCTTGCCTTGTTCAGGAAGTAATCCATGTTCTTTTTTCTATAGCGTTGTCCCTTCAGTCTCAACTTGTCTGGGTGGCGCAACCTGTACTTTTTGCCATTTTGGCGAGATTTGCCGAGGTTTTCTATGTGATATCTTCTGGCATTTTCTGATACTTTTTCTTTGTTCTGCTTTCTGTATTCCTTTTGATATGCAAGCCGATCTTGCATGGTTCTTTGAAGATATTCCTTACTGTACTCCCTTAGACACGCTATGCACTGAGGAGTGCGCCCATCTTTGTTTCTTGACTTCTTATAGAAGCTATCCAATGACTTCTTCTTCAAGCATTTAGTGCATACCTTTTTCATAACGCAGGAACCGCAACATGGTTTGCGCATTCATAGAACAACTTGGATGCGTGCATTATCTCTTCACAAAACGACTCAGGCAACATTGATCTGACATAAGCCCCCTTCAGTCCTTGTGTTCCAGTTTTTGCCCCTCTTGGGGCAGCCATGTGGCATGGTCGTCCGATTTTATCCAAGGCCCATTGTTGACCATTGAAATCCACCATTCCATATCCATTGTTCCTGCACATTGGCCGTGGTATCCACATGTTATTGTTGGTGAATATGTCTGTAGGTTTCATCCTGCTATCATAGTATTGACAATAGCAAATGGTATGCCTTATGGGCAATTCTTTCATGAAAGGCATTTGTCGGAGAACGCCGCGCGGATTCTCCATGTACCATACCAAATTAGGATTAAGCTGCTTGAAGTGGTCGATAATCTCGATTGTCTTCTGAGCTAATTGAATACCCAGACGAGCATCGTCACTTTTTGGTATGTATGCTCCTTTGCCTCCTGTCCAATGTTTTCCAATGGAAGCCACTGAAAAAGCTGTACATGGACTTGATCCCCACACCATGTCCGGCACCCATGGTACCTTGGAGAGGTCGAACTCCAATATGTTGGCCACGTAGTCGATGCCTTCAAACGGCTCTATGTCTGAAGAGAATGACTCATGACCTTGAGAATCAGCCACTTTTCCAATAGAACGGCTTCCGGCGAACAACTCAAGTAATTTCATGTTGGTCTATCATAAGTGTTGCAAAGATAGTTTTTCGCCGATCACCGCCACACGGTCCATTAAGGGAAAAACCCTGATATTTGCTTCGGAATGAACCTTCTGGACCACATCAGGCAACAACTCGACAAGCTGCGCGCCAGCGCCAAGGGCGAGTACAGCGAGACCGTTGTGGCGGGCCGCATCCTCATGGACATGCTCAGAGGCGACAAGCCAACGGAGGGGGAGGTGCGCTTCGTGAAGTCCCAGTCCATGGACCTGCTGAAGATCCTCGGCATCGCCGGGACCACGGTGGTGCCCGGTTCCAGCATCATGCTGCTCGCGCTGGAGCAGGCGCTCAGACCCTATGGTATCAGCATCCTCCCTTCAAAGCATGAGATGCCGAAGTCCCTCAAGGAGTACCGCATCTTCTTGGACGATGAACGTATGGTCCACGATGTGTACAAGGACCACTATGACTTCGTGACCGTACGCAACCTAGAGGAGTTCAAGAGGGTCATATTCGACCGTGGGGTGCCCACGTTCATCTCCTTCGACCATGACTTGGGAGAGGACGAGACCGGAGCGGTGCGTCCGGGAGGATATGACGTGGCAAAGTGGCTTGTGTACGAAATGGAACTAGATATAAGCGAGATGGGCTACAAGGTCCACTCGTGGAACATTCAAACGAGGGACCAGATAAACGGCCTGCTCGATAACTGGAAGAAGGAATTGGACAACCGACTACGCAGCCAGATACGCAGCATCATCAACGAGGCTACGTCACAACAAAGGGTGTCATTCATCATGGCCGTCCCTCAGGACATCATGGACATCAGTGGCGTCTTTGAGCGAAACGGGTACCAACTGCTCTTGGTGGGCGGCTGCGTACGCGACGCCGTGATGGGCAAGTCCCCGAAGGACTATGACCTTGTGACCGACGCATTGCCAGATGAGGTGGAGCGTATCATGTCAGCGGCTGGATACAAGACGCTTCCCACGGGCAAGGCGTTCGGCATCATCAATGTGATCACCCAAGAGGACCAGTACGAGATAGCCACCTTCAGGAGCGATGGCGCCAGCAGTGACGGAAGAAGGCCCGACTCGGTGGAATTCTCCGACATCCACAGCGACGCCATGCGCAGGGACCTCACCATCAATGCGCTCTACTACGACATACAGAGCCGTGAGATCGTAGACCTCGTTGGGGGATTGGACGACATCCGCAATGGGACGGTGCGCACCGTAGGCAAGGCAGAGGACCGGTTCAACGAGGACAGGCTGCGCATCCTGCGCGCCATAAGGTTCGCCGCGCGCATAGGTCATGACGTGGACGCCGACATCGATGCTGCGCTCAAGAGGAACAACTCCATGACGGGGGTTTCCGCCGAGCGCATCCGCGATGAGTTCCTCAAGGGAGTGAAGTCCGCGCAAAGCGTGGTGGCCTTCCTGCGCATGCTCGATCGCTATGGGTTGCTCAAGCAGATATTCCCCGGCGCGAGAGTGTCGGCTGACTTCACGGAAGAGCGTGACCCTGTTGTGCTGATCGCATGGCTCTTGTTGGGCAATGGCCCTGAGGGTGCTGCCCAAGTTCTACAACGGGCAAAATACACGCATGATGAGGCCAAGGCGGTGAAGTTCCTCATCAGCCTGAAGGACCTGTCGGTACCGAACGTCTATCCCCTCAAGAAGGCGGAGGCAAGCGCTGGCGTTGGTCCGGAACAAACCCTGCGGTTCGGTGCGAGCATCGGCCTAGACAAGCGGCTGGTGGACGCTTTCGTTCATTTCAAGTTGAGCATCACGGGGGACGATCTCAAGGGCAAGGTGGCGCCGGGGCCCGATATGGGCAAGATGATCCGCCAGATGGAGACCGAGAAATTCGCGGCCATGGTACGTTAAGACGCTATTTATCCTCATGGAGGGTAGCGAACTGAACGAAGTGCTTCGCGAGGTCATCCGAGAGGAGGTCAGCGAGGTGGTCATGAAGGCCAAGCAGTACATGGGAGGAACGTGGAACGATACGCTCCGCATTCCTGTGGAGCACCTCTTTTCCGACATTGGCGTCAAGCAGATCGATGCCAAAAGGGGTGAGGACGGAAGCCAGATCAAGATACTCCTGAACAACGGCGACAGCATACGCGGGATGGCTTCCAACTCGCCCATATCGGGCATGGTGGTGGTCAACGGCAAGTTCAAGAGGAACCTGAACGGACGCGAGGCCATCATGCTCGTTCAGTCCATGCGCACCGTTTGGGAGGAGTACAGGGAGGCCGCTCAAGGCTGAAAGGCCTATTTCCTCTCTATTTATCCAATATAACACGCATCCATGAAGCCATTGAGCGAAAAAGAGTTCAAAGAGTATGTGGTCCAGAAGGCGAAGGAGTACATCTTCGAGACCACGGACAATCTTCCGAAGCCCGCTATCAATGAGAGCAAGGAGGACGACACGCTCGCCTCTGTGAAGAACTTGGTGTCTGTCATGAAGAAGACCAGCGAGTCTCTTTCGTTCCGCGAGCCGATCCTTGAGCAGAAGACCGAAGTGGCCCCTGAGCCTGACCGCAAGTTCCACGTTGGTTCGTACGAGAACGTCAGCATCGACCTGAAGGACACGCTCGACGAGACGATGAGGCACTACAACAAGCAGAAGGACCTCAAGCACGGAAAGGAGGCACAGTCCAACTCTTGGACGCGCCTGACCGAATACAAGAAATACAGCGAAGACTGACCCCCCGAAGGGTCGGTATCGACGAAGAGGGACGCAAGTCCCTCTTTTCGTATAGAACGACCTTATTTATAGCTGAACGATATGGACATCAAAGAGACACCTAGGAACTTGGCACAGACCTCAAGGAGGAGCGCCAAGTACAGGAACCCGGATGGTCCGTCACGCTATTTCGCGCCCATGCGACGCAGGAAACTGGTGGACGAGAACACCGATGAGATGGATGTCAAGGCGCTTGAGTTCCAAGAGAACTTGTGTCCATTGCTGTGGAACGGAGCCATGTTGGATGAGAAGGTGAGGGCTGCGCTCCTGAAAGTGACGGACCGCTTCATAGAGTTCCTCGGCGTGAAGGTCAAGGTGAAGGACATCATCCTCACCGGAAGCATGGCGGGCTACAACTGGAACGAGAACAGCGATATCGACGTGCATGTCCTCGTGGACCACAACGACATCGATGCTGACGAGGAGATCGTATCGGAGCTTTTCGCCTCCAAGAAGATCATCTGGAACACGCAGTACAACGTCAAGATGAAAGGCCATGACGTGGAGATGTACGTACAGGACGTGAAAGAGAAGCTCTTCGCCCGTGGGGTCTACAGCCTCTCGCGCAATGGATGGGTGAAGAAGCCCACCAAGGAACATCCGCACGTGGACGTCACCTCCGCCAAGATCAAGGCCGCTGACATCATGGGGATGATCGACAACCTGAACGACATCAAGGATGGCGACAGGAAGATCAATCGTGTGGAGAAGATAAAGGAGCGCGTCAAACGAATGAGGTCAAGCGGGCTCGCTACCAGCGCGGGGGAATTCTCTCCCGAGAACATCGCCTTCAAGATACTCCGCAACAGCGGGTACATCAAGAAGTTGTTGGACACCAAGGCGAAGGCCTACAACACATACTTCTCGCTCAATGAGGCCGCATCCCCACGATACGAGTTCGGATGCCTCATGGCGTACTTCCGTCCGAAGTTCTGGGACAAGCTGCTGGCGGTGATAGACCCCAGTGATGTCTACGAGGGCGATGGCGGATACGGATTGGAGCATGAACCGCACGTCACCATCCTGTTCGGCTTCCATCCGGACAAGGCCGATGTTCGATCGGTCAAGCGCGACGCGGACGCCTTGCTCAATGGACAGGCGTTGGAGTTCTCCTGCATGAAGGCCTCCTTGTTCGACAATCCGGAATATGACGTGCTGAAGTTCGATGTGGAGGACACCACCGGTATGCTCTCCAACATGAACGCGCACTTCTCCACAAACTATGAGAACTCCAACAAGTACCCGGATTATCATCCGCACGTGACGATCGCCTACATCAAGAAAGGCGAGGGCCAGAAGTACGCCGACATCATCAACGAGTCCGGCTTGGGCTTCAAGGCCGCTCCTGATCGACTGGTCTACAGCCAGCCGCCGAGCAAGAAGTTCTTCTGGAGGCTCAAGGCAAGTGACTCCCTAGAGGTGGACGATGACGTTGACCTGACCCCAGAGAAGCTGGAGGTCATCAAGGACTTCATCCTCTTCACCAAGCAGAAGCTCGGCATCAAAGGCCGCGTGTTCGTCAGCCTGCGTGGTGGGCGGGACGAATACATCCGCACAACAGCCGCGTACGGTCCGGATGAGGACAAGAACTACATCCGCTGCAATGGACGGGCGCTGGTGGATATCCTGCGCTCCATCGGCCACGAGATGGTCCACAACAAACAGCGTGAAGTTGGCCAGATAGACATGGACAACCCTCCTGCTAATATCGGCGGAGCCGTGGAAGACGCCGCCAACTCAGTGGCTGGGGTCTTGATAAAGGATTTCACACATAATCATGGATACGATTATGTGTATGACATGTGATTATGCAAATTGCCACTTGTAACCACCTATAGTTTTGTGGCTTTTGTATCCCAAGCACACCTTGCTTATGTGCGACAGATTCAAGGTTTGTTCGGCTTGTCGAATGCTATCCCACACCTTCACTGTTTCGCCTGTTTTGACATCAATTTGGGCCACTGCTTTTCTATATGGCCTAGCTGATGGGATATTTTCGTCGATAGTGCCAAGCTTCTTCCGCCATTGGAAACCGCCAGCACTATGAATTTTACCACTACAGGCCATTGAAATGTCTTTTACTCCTGTACCAATCGTTGCCGACTTCATTGACTGCCACTCCCTAATAAAAATTCCGTCAAGTGAGTATTGAAGCACTGGGTTACGTCTTTTCTCCAAGGTTTCGTTGGTGTGCTTCTTACCAAAGAAGCCGTTCTTCTCGCCTTTGACCGATTCAGATATTTTCTTCTTCCACTCTTCACTAAGTGTCTTTCCGTAATTGTAGTTGTTCACACCGCTATTACGCGCTCGAATTAGCTTCTTAGTCTCCTCAGCATGTTTCCACCCTGAACGACCAAGAGTGCCTCTTCCGCCTAAAGTGCTGTTGGTCAATTTGAACCCCCATTGTTTGAACTGAGCTATCCAATGCTGCTCCCAGAATTCCCACTCCACTAAAGGAACATGATCAACGACATCCAAAACAGGAATCGCTTTCTTCCTTAGCACCTTGCGTATCCAAGAGCATTTATGTGTTTTGCCGCCTACTTTACTCTCGTATATGTGGTCCTTTAGACGCAGTTCAGCATTCTGTTTGGTGACACCAACGTATCTCACTTCAAGGGTAAATGGGTCAGACAAAGAATAGATAGTAACATGCTCATTCATACCACTAAATAGTGGATGAATAGAAGATGCAGCTAGTCTCCTACTTAAAGAGTTTTGGTGTCCTTATCAAGGATTTCACCCACAACCACGGGTACGACCACATCTACGACCTGTGATGGAACGACTATCTTGGTGATGGACGACAAGAACTCATTGGTGAGGTCGACCTGATCCCTGCGGCTGGCGCAATTGAAAAGTATCTGATGCGGCTCGATGATAAAGTCGTCGCTCTCAAAGCTGATGAGCCTGAAGTCGAAATCCATCATCTCGCGTATGTCCTGCTCGGAGAACCAGTGATGCATGGATTCCATGTCACCAACAGCGCAGCGCCACACCTTGTTCTCGAACCTGTACCGCTCATGATGCGGCATCGGCATTTCCGCCAATCTCTTGTCCGTTAGGTGTTCCACGATGGCCTTGTCATCGACCTTGACGGTCCACATGCCATCCAGTGACTTTGAGTGCTCTATCCTGAACAGTTTCATGGGTCGCTAATTACATTTCCGTGGACTGACGCCGCTTTATCGTGAAGGTCATCGTATCATCGGAGTCGAAGGTCTTCTCCATAAAGACATAGCCTACGCATCGCACCGCTACGCCCTCATCGTAGAGCCACATCTCCAATCGGCTGTTCATATCGTCGCCTTCGGGTTGCGAGCATCTGATGTCGGCTTTGGCATTGCCTTCTACCCAATAGGGCCACGCCGATAGTGAACGCATAGCGTCTTGTGCGAACTGATTGGTCATCCAAGCAGCCGCTTGTTCGGGATGGAGATCGTGTTTCATGTGTGGTCCTCTAGGTATTGTTTCGCTCTGGCGTTATCCCTTTGAGCTTCGTACATGCGCTCTCTGATGATGTTTGCAGCCTCGCGCAGGTCCTCCGCCTCATGGTACTTCTTCTCGTGCTGATCATCGTCGCACCAGTATGACTCCTTCTTGTCGCTGATGCGAATGACGATCGGCAATCCAGCCTCCAGCGTTGGCAGAACATCGCGCTGAAGCGAGTCGCCGATCATGCAGTAGGTTTTTGCCTTGTACGTATTGCACAAGTGCCGGAATATGGTGGAGTCCTTGAAATCGAACACCTCGCAGTCGTACTGGGAAAGGTGCAGTTCGGACACCTTCTTCACCTGCTCAAGGCGGTCGCCCATGGTGAAGAACACGATGTGACCCAACTTCGATAGCTCATGCAGTTGTTGTACCCTGTCATCTATCTCCTCATAGGAGTAGTCGAACACCTCCATGCCGAATTTGTGGGCCGCGCTCTTCATCATGTCCACATCGGCATCCGCGTTCATATGGGGAATGAAGTCATTGACCGTCGACACCAGCGATTCGGCGAAACGATCTATCTCGAAGAAGCTGTGGGAGTACTTGCCGTTGTGCTTCTTCACTGAGTCGGAGAACTTGCTCTCGAACTCCTCCATCGTCAGACCGTGGATGTTCTTCTCGATCATGGACTTGACCTTCTCCGCTTGTAGAATGTAGTACTCATTGCACTCGCAGATGGTGTTGTCGAGGTCGCAGAAGATGACCAACTCCTTGCGCGCCCGCTCCTGCATGTCGCGGATGATGTCCCTCACCTGCGTGAACATGCTTGTCGGTGCGTCCACGTCGTTGTTGATGGTGTAGTCGAAAACGCGTCCGGAGTCGAGTTCCGTCTCGCTGACGTGGGAGCCGATCTGCTCGGGTGTCCCGGTTCCTTTGGAGGCCTCCTTCTCCAAGGCGGCGCGATTGCGCTTGGGGGCGTCCACTCGGATCATCGTTCCACCGAGTTCCTTGATGAAGTCGAATTCGTTATGGAAGCGGACGTCCGGAACAATGATGCGTTTGATGCCGCGCGATGCATGTACCAGCATCCACTCCAAAGTGTACCGGAGCCAGATGTCATGACCATAGACGTTCCTGCCTTCCTCGGTACCCACACGCTGCATCATCTTCCGGGTGTGCTCATCCTTGTCGACAAAGCATTTGTGCCGATCGACATTGTGCTGCACGATGACGTTCACCTTGATCTGGTCGGCGAAGCTCATGATGACCGTTGGTACGGGACTGAGCATTTTGGTGAACACCTTCTCGGCTACGAAGTTCTTGCCCGTTCCCAATTTTCCAGAGAAGCCTATGATCTCAACGTTGTTCAGTATGCTTTTGTCCATCACTCAAGATTTAGGTACATTTTCTTTTGTGTCTTGTCAATCTCATTGAACACCCCCGTCATCCTGATGCCATAG
>JACCDT010354232.1_pt1 | contig 11091 bp, 11 predicted proteins | sample 7446291 | NCBI WGS metagenome assembly JACCDT01 (sample SAMN15323446, study PRJNA562643) | freshwater metagenome | isolation source: river surface water | place: USA:Blue River Watershed | collected 2017-08-17 | reverse complement strand
CTTCAAATCGCGTGCAACCTTAGTTTGCTTTGCTTTTGCGCGGCCGCGACCCATGGGCGACCTCCTTCACTAATTGCTATGCGTCAGGGAGGTAGGTTATCGCGCTTAGCAACTACCTTTCAACGGCCCTCGAAAGGCTAAATGGGAGCGTTAAAGTGGCAGGAATTGAGCCAGATCAGCCCTGGAACCCGAGGCCAGAACCGCTCCACTGGCCACCGCTTCTTCCCAGGAGAGCTCGCCTGAGGCCAGGGCTAGCCAGGTCTTAGCATCCATCTCGATGGTGTTTGGTGGAGTTCCGCGGGTATGGGTTGGACCTTCACCGCATTGAACCGCTGCATATGGTGGAACGCGAACCTCAATCGCACGACCTGGGGCCTTTACCGTCAAGGCATTGAGTGTGCTTTTAACTTGCTCTAAAACAACAGGATCGCGCACAGTTAAACCGATTAACGAATTGATGCAGCTGAGTACTTTGCTGCATCTTTAAACTTAGTTGTAATCACATTTACACGATTAACAACCCGAGCAACCTGCTGTTGCGCATCTCCTGCAAAATCTAGCGGCTGACCAATTAATTGATCTAACGCTGAACGATCTAATGGAATTCGTGAGTCTGCCGCTACATCATCAAAGAATGTATTTGCTTTACCTTCGCGGGTTGCAATTGTTGCTTTAACCGCATGCTCCTTGATCACTTCATGTGCAGCTTCACGTCCGACTCCAGCTTTAACCGCTGCCATCAAGATCTTGGTTGTTGCAAGGAAAGGCAGCTGGCGTTCTAGCTCTGCATTGATTAGCGCTGGAAAAGTTCCGAACTCATCTAGCACCGTCAAGATTGTTTCCATTAATCCATCAAAGGCATAGAAAGCATCGGCAATTGCAACACGGCGAACAACGCTGCACGATACATCGCCCTCATTCCATTGATTTCCTGAAAGCTCACTGATCATCGATGCATAACCGCGCAGAACAACCGCTAAACCATTTACTCGTTCACATGAACGGGTGTTCATCTTGTGTGGCATCGCGCTGCTGCCAACTTGTCCTGCCTTAAAACCTTCAGTTACTAATTCAGCACCTGCCATTAAGCGGATTGCAGTTGCTAAGTTAGCTGGGGCTGAGGCAAGTTGAACCAAGGTGGTTAAAACATCGTAATCAAGGGAACGTGGATAGATCTGACCAGTTGAATCCAGCAGATTGCTGAAGCCAAGCTCCTTAGAAATAGCTAGCTCTAAAGCCTGGTGGGCCGCTGAACTACCTAATAAATCAATGGAATCCTGAGCTGTTCCAACTGGGCCTTTAATGCCACGCATTGGATAGCGCTCTTGCAGAGCGGTTAAACGTTCGTAAGCAAAGAGAAGCTCTTCGGCAATAGTTGCAAAACGCTTTCCAAGTGTTGTCACTTGTGCAGGAACATTGTGTGATCGACCAGCAATCGGTTGATCTGCATACTTAACAGCAGCTTCTGCCAGACGCGCAAGAAGTGCAACAACCTTGGTATGCGCTACATCTAAACCATTGCGAATCTGTAGCGCTTCGATGTTTTCAGTTACATCGCGGCTTGTCATTCCGGCGTGAATTGCCTCGTGTCCAGCTAAAGCGTTGAACTCTTCAATACGAGCCTTAACATCGTGGCGGGTAACTTTTTCACGCTTATCGATTGATGCTAGATCAACCTTTGTAATTACATTTTCGTAATCTGTAATTACATCCTTGGTAATAACATGCCCAAGTTCTGACTGAGCACGCATGACCGCAATCCATAACTTACGTTCTAGGACAATCTTTGCCTCTGGGGAAAAGATTTCACGCATCGCAGCTGATGCGTAGCGATCTGCGAGCAAACTCATTAAATGAAATCCTTTACGACGATTGTTTGATCGCGTCCTGGACCAACACCAATTGCGCTCATTGGTGCACCTGAAATCTTCTCAAGGAAAGAGATGTAATCCTGAGCATTCTTAGGAAGATCAGAGAGTTTGCGCGCATCTGAAATATCCTCAGTCCAACCCGGCAAGTACTCGTAGATTGGCTTGGCATGGTGGAAATCAGTTTGGGAGGCAGGAAGCTCCTCAACTCGCTTTCCATCAATTTCGTAAGCAACACATACCGGAATCTTTTCCCAACCAGTTAAAACATCAAGCTTGGTGAGGAAGAAATCAGTTAAACCGTTGACGCGAACCGCGTAGCGAGCAATCGGTGCGTCATACCAACCACATCGACGTGCACGCCCCGTAGTTACGCCTATTTCGCCACCAATACGTCGTAGCGCTTCACCATCTTCATCAAATAGCTCAGTTGGGAAAGGTCCGCTACCTACACGAGTTGTGTAGGCCTTAACGATTCCAATTACCTTTTCAATCTTTGTCGGCCCAATTCCGGAACCTGTACATGCGCCACCAGCTGTTGGATTACTTGAGGTCACAAATGGATATGTACCGTGATCGACATCAAGAAGCGTTCCTTGCGATCCCTCAAGCAGTACTCGCTTTCCAGCTTTGAGCGCTTGATCCAAAATTAAAACGGTGTCAGCGACATATGGGCGCAAGATATCTGCATACTTCAAATACTCATCTAGAACTTCATCAACTTCGATGTTCTTGCGGTTGAAAACCTTGATCAGAATCTGATTCTTATCTCGCAACGCACCTTCCAGCTTTTGGCGAAGGATAGATGGATCAAATAGATCCTGTACACGAATACCGATGCGATTGATCTTGTCTGCATACGCTGGTCCGATTCCGCGACCAGTTGTACCAATCTTTGATTTACCTAAGAAGCGCTCTGACACCTTGTCAATTGTTCGGTGATAAGGAGTAATCAAATGAGCGTTGGTAGAAATTAGCAACTTGCTTGTATCGATTCCACGTTCATTTAATCCGCGGATCTCTTCAAGCAAAACACTTGGATCAATAACAACTCCATTACCAATTACCGGAATTACATTGGGAGAAAGAATTCCTGATGGAAGTAAGTGAAGTGCATACTTTTGATCACCAATAACAACTGTATGTCCTGCGTTGTTGCCGCCTTGATAGCGAACAACGTAATCAACTCGATCACCCAACAAGTCGGTAGCTTTACCCTTGCCTTCGTCGCCCCACTGAGCGCCGAGTAATACCAATGCAGGCATGAGTAAAGCCTTTCCGACTAGTTGTTAATTACTTGAGTGATGAAGTTCCTGTTGAACGTAGATCTTCGCAAGCACGAACAACGCGAGCGGCCATTCCTGCTTCAGCAAGCTTGCCCCAAGCGCGTGGGTCGTAAGCCTTCTTATTTCCAACCTCGCCATCGATTTTGAGAACGCCGTCGTAGTTCTTCAGCATGTGATCAACAACTGGGCGTGTAAATGCATACTGAGTATCTGTATCGACATTCATCTTGATTACACCGTAATCAAGAGATTCGCGGATCTCTGAAAGAAGTGAGCCAGAACCACCGTGGAACACCAAATCCATTGGTTTGCTTCCAGCCGGTAGACCAAGCTTCTTTGATACAGCCTCTTGCAAGGTTGCAAGGATCTTTGGCTGCAATACAACATTTCCTGGCTTGTAAACTCCGTGAACATTTCCAAATGTTGCTGCCACCATGTAGCGCGCATTTACATCTGTACCAAGTGTTTCGACAGTTAGTAGAGCATCTTCTGGAGTCGAATAAAGCTTTGCATCATGCTTTGCTTCAATACCATCTTCTTCTCCGCCAACAACGCCGATTTCGATTTCAAGAATTGTCTTTGCAGCAACAGACATCGCCAACATTTCCTTAGCGACCTTCATGTTTTCTGTCATATCTACGGCTGAACCATCCCACATGTGTGAGTTGAACAATGGAGCCTTGCCTGATTTAACACGATCTGCGCCAAATGCAAGAAGTGGACGCATGAAGCCATCTAGCTTTTCAGCTGGGCAGTGATCTGTGTGAATTCCAATGTTTACCTTGTAGTTCTTTGCAACAACATGTGCGTACTCTGCGAGCGCAACCGCACCATCAACCATGTTCTTAACTGTTGAACCAGATGCGTATTCAGCACCACCCCATGAGAATTGAATAATTCCATCTGACTCTGCTTCGGCGAAACCACGAATAGCAGCTATCAGGGTTTGAGATGATGAAACGTTGATTGCTGGATATGCGAATGCACCCTTTTTGGCGCGATCCAACATGTCTGCATAAATTTCAGGGGTTGCAATTGGCATAGTGTGACTCCTATTGGCTCGTTGTAAAACTTTAGACTGAGCGCTTCGTTGAGTCGTCTAGAGGCTTACGACCAATCCTCTCACCTTCGCCCAAATGGCACAAAAAGACCCTCCGCAGGCTTAATCGGAGGGTCTTTTTGTGTGGGATTTCCCTGTTAACTCACCGTTTTTAGGGCGTTGGCTAAGAACTTAGCCAGGGCCGCCACCAACACCGGGTTACTCAATAGCTTGATCAGCGCAAGAATGAATGAGGTCAGCATTGTGTCTCCTTTCCGTGAGGCATCTTCGGGTACCGCACTAATTGAAAATTTCAACGCGATTTCTCTGTTGATAACAAAGTTCAACGGGTAGCCTCTAGCGTTATGAGTCAAGATCACGAATCGCTAGAGAACTTATTGAGTGAGGATCGCCAATTTTCTCCAACTGCAGAGTTTGCCGCCCAAGCTAATGCGACAGCTGCTCTCTATGATCTTGCTGAGAAGGATCGCTTGGCCTACTGGGATGAGCAAGCAAAAGCTTTAAGTTGGGAGACCCCATGGACACAAACCCTGCAATGGGATCCTCCCTATGCACAATGGTTTGTTGGCGGAAAGATCAACGCTTCCTTTAATGCACTTGATCGACATGTAATTGCAGGTCGTGGAGACAGAATTGCATTTTATTTTGAAGGTGAACCTGGAGATACCCGAACAATCACTTACGCACAATTACTAACTGAAGTTAAGAAAACTGCAAATGCTTTACTTGAATTAGGAGTTCAAGCAAAAGATCGTGTTGCCATTTACATGCCGATGATTCCAGAAGCTGCAATTGCAATGTTGGCATGTGCCCGAATCGGTGCAGCTCACTCCGTAGTCTTTGGAGGTTTCTCCGCAGATGCATTGTTGTCTCGTATTCAAGATGCAGATGCAAAGTTAGTTATCACTGCAGATGGTGGTTTTAGAAAGGGTGGAGCTTTTGCTCTGAAACCTGCTGTTGATGAAGCTTTAAAGGGTAAGCACAATGTCCAAAAGGTCTTAGTGGTTCAACGCACCAAACAAGAAACCGCCTGGAACTCTGCAACAGACATTTGGTGGCACGAAATTGTCGATCGCCAATCAGCTGAACACGCTGCACAGGGCTTTGATTCTGAGCACCCACTCTTCATTTTGTACACCTCTGGCACAACGGCAAAGCCAAAGGGGATCTTCCATACAACCGGCGGCTACCTAACACAGGCTGCATACACACATCGAGTTGTCTTTGATATCAAGCCAGAAACAGATGTGTACTGGTGCACCGCCGATGTTGGTTGGATTACCGGCCACAGTTACATTGTTTATGGTCCACTGATGAACGGTGCGACACAAGTAATGTATGAGGGAACCCCTGATACACCGCACAAGGGGCGCATCTTTGAATTAGTTGAAAAGTATGGCGTGACTATTTTGTATACAGCCCCAACCTTGATCCGTACCTGGATGAAGTGGGGAGATGAGTATCCAAATAAATTCAACCTCTCATCACTTCGTTTATTGGGCTCTGTTGGTGAACCAATTAATCCTGAAGCATGGATGTGGTACCGCGAAGTAATTGGTGGTAACCGTTGCCCAATCGTTGATACCTGGTGGCAAACAGAGACTGGCGGAATCATGATTTCACCACTGCCAGGTGTAACTGCAACTAAACCAGGTTCTGCCATGACCGCAATTCCTGGAATTAGTGCTGTTGTTGTTGATGACAACGCAAACCCGGTTGCTAAAGGTCATGGTGGATTTTTAATTCTTGATAAACCATGGCCGGGAATGTTGCGTGGTGTCTGGGGCGAGGATGAGCGTTACAAAGAAACCTACTGGTCACGGTTTAAGGGAATCTACTTTGCTGGGGATGGCGCAAAGTTAGATAAAGATGGAGCTATCTGGTTGCTTGGTCGCGTTGATGATGTCATGAATGTCTCCGGGCACCGCATTTCAACAACTGAGGTTGAATCTGCACTTGTCTCTCATGAAGCGGTTGCAGAAGCTGCGGTAGTTGGTGCACAGGATGCAATGACAGGTCAGGGAATCGTGGCCTTCGTTATCTTGCGTGCTGGAATCGCTAGCGCAAGCGGCGAACAGCTAGTAACCGAGCTTCGTAATCACGTTGCTAAAGAAATTGGTGCGATCGCAAAGCCACGACAGATTTTGGTTGTGGCCGAGCTGCCCAAGACTCGAAGCGGCAAAATCATGCGTCGTTTACTCAAAGATGTCGCTGAAAACCGTCAGGTGGGAGATGCAACAACCCTAGCTGATCCAAATGTTATGAAGCTGATCTCTGAAGGTCTCAACACATCAAAGGATGAGGATTAAAGCTTTACTCCAAGATGTTTTTCGGTGAGTGTAAGAATCTCATCTAGATCTTTGATGATGCCGATATGTTTATGAGCAACACGTCCATCTTCTGCAATAAACCAAGTGACAGGTACCCCTAAACCAAAGTACTCACGTGAACGACCATCTGGGTCATACAAATTGGGCCAAGTAATTCCATTGCGCTCTACAAATCTACGGCCATCATCAAAATTTGCTTCTTCAACATCAACGCCGATTAGCTGAACTTTGTCCTTTGCCCTTTCATGAAAAGCACGTAGTACTGGCATCTCTTTCTTGCAGGGCCCACACCATGAACCCCACACATTGATGACCATTGGTCCGCGTAACGCACCTAACTGCGCACCTTCGCTGCGGTCGAGACAATCCATATAAATTCCATCGGTGATACTTTTATCTTGCAAAATACTTTCGCAAGAAACTACCTCACCCTGTACAAAGGTTGATGAAGATGAACAACCGGTCAGCAATAACATCACCGCTACGAAAACTAACCGCTTCATCTAAAATCCTTATCAGTCTTCACCAACAGTAACGCCTTCTCTTTATCCATCTCGCCAATTCCAACACTGGGACAGATTTTTGCAACTGGACATGCACCGCATGCGGGTTTGCGAGCATGACATATTCTGCGGCCATGCCAAATGATTCGTTGTGAGAGATTTGTCCACTCTGGCTGTGGAATCAATTGCTGCACAACCATTTCAACCTTTACCGGGTCGGTCTCTTTAGTCCACCCAAAGCGCCGAGACAATCTTCCAAAATGAGTATCGACTGTGATTCCTGGGGTATCAAATGCATGTCCTAAAACAACATTTGCAGTTTTCCGTCCAACACCAGGAAGTGTTATCAACTCTTCCAGTGTTTGTGGAACCTCTCCCCCAAAATCTTCTAACAGCTTAATATTCAAAGCTTTTATATTGCGAGCCTTTGCTCGATAAAAACCGGTTGAATGGACTAACTCTTCAAGCTCATGAATATTCGCCTTTGCATACGCTTTGGGATTCTTGTACTTTTTAAAGAGGGCTGGCGTTACAGTGTTAACTCTCTTATCTGTACATTGAGCGCTCAATACCGTTGCAACAATTAATTCCAATGGATTAGTGAAATCTAATTCGCAGCGAATTTCTGGGTAGGTCTTGGTAAGGATCCGATAAACCGCTTTGGCCCCTTTTTTGGTTTCGCTATCGACCTTCATGGGTAGTAAAGTACTCCTCGTGAGCACAGATCAAGATGTCGTACGTAAGGCCCCACTATTTACTGCCCTAGATGATGCAGCTGCCGCTTCATTGCGTGCATCGATGGATTCAGTAAAGATCGCAAAGGGCTCAGTCCTCTTTGCGGAAGGCGATGAGGGCGATCATCTCTATGTAATTGTTGAAGGAAAACTCAAGCTTGGAACTTCGAGTGGGGATGGCCGCGAGAATCTTCTATCAATCCTTGGGCCCGGTGAGATGTTTGGAGAGCTCAGTCTCTTTGATCCTGGTCCACGCACATCAACTGCAACCGCGGTTACCGATGCAAAGTTATTAAGCCTTGGTCAGGAAAAATTAATCCCATGGCTTGCTGAAAATCCACAGGTTGCATTGCAACTTCTTGCACGTTTGGCTCAACGCTTGCGCCGCACAAATGAAGCTGTAGGCGATCTAGTCTTTTCCGATGTTCCAGGTCGTGTTGCAAAGGCGCTTATCGATCTAGGTGAGCGTTTTGGAAAGCAAACAGATGAAGGTCTATTTGTTCACCATGACCTAACTCAAGAAGAGTTGGCACAACTTGTTGGTGCATCCCGCGAAACCGTCAACAAAGCACTCGCAGATTTCGCAGGGCGCGGCTGGCTAAAGCTAGATGGTCGTGCAGTACTAATTACAGATTTTGATCGCTTATTAAAGCGCGGCAAATAGTTAGTCGGTAATTTCGACAGTTAGTTCAATCTCCACTGGTGAGTTCAGTGGAAGCTCTGCGATACCAACAGCGCTACGTGCATGCTTTGCACCATCACCCCAGATAGAAATAAAGAGTTCAGAAGCTCCATTGACTACGCCTGGGTGACCGACAAAGCCTGGAACACCATTAACGTAACCAACTACTCGAACAATCTTTGTAATCTTGTTTACATCTGCAACTGTTTCAACAGCTGCAAGGCAGTTGAGTGCACAAATCTGTGCAAGCTCCTTTGCACGGTCAGGAGTGATCTCTCCATCAACCTTTCCAACTCCTGCCATTTCGCCATTTGCTAGTGGAAGTTGTCCGGCGGTGAAAACTAAATTACCTGTGCGAATCGCTGGAACATAGGCAGCAACTGGCTTTGCAGCAACTGGAAGCTCTAAACCAAGCTCTGCAAGCTTTGCGCGGACATCTACCTGGTTCATGCGAGTGCTCGCTTCATGTAAGCAACTAACTGCTCACCTGTTCCTGGTGCTGGAATAACTTGTACAAGCTCCCAACCATCTGAACCCCAGGTATCAAGAATCTGTTTTGTGGCATGTGAAAGAAGTGGAACCGTTGCGTATTCGTACTTTGTCATTTGTTGAGACTCTCCTTCACTAGTGATGAAACAAGTGCTCCATCAGCCTTTCCTGCAATCTTTGACTTAATCGCACCCATAACCTTGCCCATATCTGCTGGACCTGCAGCTCCTGTTGATGCAATTGCATCAGCGATGATCTGCTTAATCTCATCTGCACTTAACTGCGCTGGCAAATACTTAGCGATGACTTCACCCTCGGCCTTTTCTAGCGCTGCCTTTTCTGCATGACCTGCACCTTCAAATGCTTCAGCCGCCTCACGACGCTTCTTGGCTTCACGTGACAAAACAACGATTACCTCATCATCACTTAATTGACGTGCTTCCTTTCCTGCAACCTCTTCATTGGTGATTGCAGTCAGAACCATGCGAATAGTGCTGGATACGATTTCGTTGCGACCACGAATTGCTTCGGTCAGGTCTGAACGTAGGGTTTCTTTAATACTCATGCAGTGAACTCTACCGCCAGTAGTTCTGCGATTTGAGCGGTATTGAGCGCAGCACCCTTGCGGAGGTTGTCCCCGCAGACAAACATTTCTAGAGCCATAGGATCATCAAGACTCTTACGAACTCGACCGACCCAAGTTGGATCTGTGCCAACAACATCAGCAGGTGTTGGGAACTTGTGATTTTCAGGATCATCTACCAATTTAACGCCTGCTGCATTTTGCAAAATATCTTGAGCGGCCTTACGTGAAGGCTCTCTTTCAAAAACTGCATGCACAGTTAGCGAGTGAGTAGTAATCACAGGAACACGCACACAAGTGGCAGAAACCTTGAGGTTTGGAAGGCCAAGAATCTTGCGGGATTCATTACGAACCTTGAGCTCCTCAGATGAGTAACCATCTGCCTTTACTGAGCCTGCCCAAGGAATGACATTTAGCGCTAATGGGGCTGGGAAAGGGCCAAGATCCTTAACAAAGTTACGAACATCGCCAGCGTTTGTTCCTGCATCACTTCCTGCAACTGCGGCAATTTGTTCTCTTAGCGAATCAATTCCAGCTTGACCTGCACCAGAAGCTGCTTGGTAGGAGGAAACGACAAGCTCCTTCAAACCATACTCTTTATGGAGGGCACCAAGTGCAACGATCATTGAAAGCGTTGTGCAGTTTGGATTTGAAATAATTCCACGTGGACGATTCTTTGTCTGCTCAGGATTCACTTCAGGAACAACCAAAGGAATATCTGCATCCATTCGGAATGCGCCTGAGTTGTCGACAACTACCGCACCACGAGATGCGGCGATTGGTCCCCACTCTGCAGAAACCTCATCTGGAACATCAAACATCGCAACATCGATGCCATCAAAGGCTTCTGGTGAAAGCGCTACGACAGTTAACTCTTCTCCACGACACATTAACTTCTTGCCCGCGCTGCGAGCAGAGGCAATCAGACGGATCTCGCCCCACACATCTTTGCGTTCAGACAAAATGCTGAGCATTACTGTGCCAACAGCGCCTGTTGCACCAACGACTGCTAGTGAAGGTTTTTTACTCATCGTCCTGTACCTCCATAGACAACAGCCTCGTTTTGATCTGCATCAAGTTCGAAAGCTGTATGTGCAGCCTTTGCACCACGTTCTAGATCTGCCTGGCGGCAGATAATTGAGATTCGAATTTCAGAGGTAGAAATCATCTCGATATTTACACCTGCATCAGAAAGCGCACCAAAGAAGGTTGCAGTAACTCCAGGATGTGAGCGCATACCAGCGCCAACTAATGACAATTTACCGATCTGATCATCATATTGAATCGATGCAAAGCCGACCTCACCCTGCAACTTCTGCAAGATAGCTGTGGCCGCGGCGCCTTCAGCCTTTGGCAATGTGAATGAAATATCTGTTAGACCTGTTGCTGCAGCAGAAACATTTTGAACAATCATGTCGATGTTGATATCTGCATCGGCAATCGCTTGGAAGATACGTGCAGCAACACCGGTACGGTCAGGTACTCCGACGATCGTTATCTTTGCCTCAGATTTATCATGTGCGATTCCTGAGATGATTGCTTGCTCCATGGCTCCT
>JACCDT010666857.1_pt1 | contig 11093 bp, 6 predicted proteins | sample 7446291 | NCBI WGS metagenome assembly JACCDT01 (sample SAMN15323446, study PRJNA562643) | freshwater metagenome | isolation source: river surface water | place: USA:Blue River Watershed | collected 2017-08-17 | reverse complement strand
GTGGCCGTCAGCTCCAGCCCCAGGATCGGCTTCAGCTCGTTGATGGCGCGAATCCCCGCGCTGGCGCGGTAGCGATGCGACTCGTCCATCAGCAGCACGAGGTCGGGCAGGTTCGCGAGATGGTTGAAGTAGCTGTCGCCCAGCACTTCCTTCATCCGCTTGATGCGCGGCTCCTTGCCGCCGCGCACCTCGGAGTTGATCTTGGAGATGTTGAAGATGTTGATGCGCACGTCGTGAGCGAAGCCCATCGACTGCTCATCCACCGCCGCGCCGGTCTGGTCGTAGTTGTCGCCGGTGATGATCAGCGGCGGCTGCTGCGCGAACTCGGCGATCCCCTTGAACACGTACTTCGGCGTGTTGCGCGTGAAGTCCGTGATGAGCTTGTTGTAGATCGTCAGGTTGGGCGCGAGCACGAAGAAGTTGTTGATGCCGTGCGCCAGATGCAGGTAGGCGATGAAGGCTCCCATCAGGCGGGTCTTACCCACGCCCGTAGCCAGCGCAAAGCACAGCGATGGAAATTCGCGCTCGAAGTCCTCCAGTGTGCTGAACTCGGCCTTCAATGTGGAGAGAATGGCCGAGACATCACGCTCATGACCCAATAGCTCGGGCGCAGCATCGAGCGCGCGAGCGAGCTTGATAAGGGACTCGGCCTGGGGCGGGCGGAGAGACAGACGGCCGGTAACGGCGTGCAGGACGCGGGTACTCATCATTCGTTCTCCCCAAACAGGCCGCCCTGTCCCGCGTTGGCGAGGGCCGCATTCTTGTTCTTGATCGTCTTGCTGCTATCGACCGTGGCCGCAAGCTCGGTCTTCTCAATCTCCGCCATTGGCAGGTTGATCACATTCAGGCTGTAGTCGTCACGGCCCCAGTGGCAGCGGGCCAGCACCATCTTCGGGATCTTCTTCAACGTCAGGTTCGGCCAGCGCTCCGCCGCTTTGGTCGCCGTGACGCCGTGGAAAGCGGCACAGCACACCAGCAGGCTCCGCTCCGGGCCGACTTCATCGGCCAGGGCTTGCAGTTGCTCAGCGGACAGGTTCTGCGTGGTGACATAGATGAAATCGCGCTCGCTGGAGTGGCCGTGCTGCCACCAGTACGCTTCTGACGGCGCGTAGTTGAAGCCTTCCAGCTTGGCCAGCGCCTCGGCCAGCATCGCGGCGTTGAACTCCGGGTTGATGACGGGGTTGCCCCAGCGGTCGTTGACGATCAGGCTGGGGGCAAGGCGGTAATAGCGGAAGCCGCCGCCGCCTTCCCAGTCGATGCTTTCGGAGATGCCGCCCTTGTCTTCGCCGTCAATCACCTTCTTCAGGCGCGGAATGATGTGCGTATGGCAGTGCTCGCCCAACTCGACCATGATCCAGCGGCGGCCCATCTTGTGCGCGACCGCACCGGTGGTGCCAGAACCAGCGAAGGAATCCAGTACGAGGTCGCCAGAATCGCTAGCGAGAGAGATGACTTTGGAAATCAACTTCTCAGGCTTAGGGGTAGGAAAGTCCCCAATCCCCAATGCTCTCAGCTCTCGAATGCCGTCTTGGTTGTGCCCGAACTCTGCTCCATCTGCCCACAGTGTCGTTGGGATGACTCCCTCCGCCGCTTCGCTCAGGTACATCTTCAACCTGGGGGCGCTTTCCCCCGATGGACCCCAGTAGATTCGCCCTTCGGCATCCAGCTTTCTAAATCCGCTTGGGTTGCGACTCCAGCATCGATTCGGTGGTGGCAAGAATACCTTTCCGCTTGGAGACGTAACCTCAAAAATGTTCTCGGAGACGCCCGTCTTCGCATACTGCCTACCACGCGCCCCGCCAACAAGGCTGATTGTCATAGTGACGGATTGCCACGGCCCTCTCGGATCGTTGTCAGGATTGCTATACCGCTCGTTCTGCTTTTCCGACCGGCCGAATTGATTCAAACGCAGGCGCGTCTTGTCCTTTGCATACACCAAGATATGCTCATGGGCCGATGAGAAAAATTGAGCATTGCTGCGAACTGCGTAGGACTTGTTCCATATGACGTTGGCAATGAAGTTCTCGCGGCCAAATATCTCGTCTGCCAGCGCCTTGCAATAGTGAGCTTCATTGTCGTCAAGCTGAATCCAGCAACTTCCCTCGTCTACGAGTAAGTTCCGTAGAAGGATCAGACGCTCACGAATCAGACCCAGCCAAATCGAATGCTCCAACCCATCTTCGTATTGCGCAAAGGCTGATCCGGTGTTGTATGGCGGATCAATGTAGATGCACTTGACCTTCCCAGTGAACTCCTGCTCCAGTGCTTTCAGCGCAAGCAGGTTGTCCCCGAAGATCAGCCGATTGTCGAAGATGTCGTTGTCGGAGACGCGATGCTTGGCGTGATAGGATTTCTCAGGGTCTTCGAGCAGGATGCGCGGCTCCAACTTGGGCCGCTTCTCCTTCCCGATCCAGGTAAGTTCTAGTTTTTGTTTGCTCATGGCATCGCTCTCATAGTTGTGGCGCGCGGCTCGACAAGTAGTCGATCAGGCGCTTGCGCGGATACGCGTCCGCTGCATTCTGAATATTGCGTAGTGGCGCTATGGCCGGATCGGCACTCAGCGCAAAGTGTGTTTCCATCAGGTCGGCTAGGAAGGCGGCGACGTTGCCCTGGTTGCGGAAGTAAGCCAGCGGCCCCTCAAGAATGAGTCGTTGTTGGCCGAGGTCGAAAGCCTGCTGCCGGAGCTGATCGAGCGGCTGGCTGATCAGCGCGGGAATCGCTGCCGGGTCGATGACGGCCGCCGTGCCGATGCGGCTGCGCAGGCGCTTCATCATGACGGCTGTGATGACGTGTACGCCGTGACGGTAGATCAGGCGTTCCTGGCTGCGCGCTGGGGCCTTCTGCTCGTAATCCACCACGAGGGCGCGGATGGCGCGGTGGCACAGGACCGCATCGACCAGCGTCACGCCCGGTAGCGCGGCAGTGAACAGCGCCTGGTACTCGGTGGAGTCGGGGGTGGCGAGCCGCACCGGTTCGCTCTTGAGCCACACGGCGTAGCGTGGGTCGTTCTGTTGCGAGGCCATTGCCCGCAGAGCCTCATCGAGCGTGATGGCCTTGGGGCCGGTCGCGAGGGCCTCGGGGCGATAGTGGTAATCGAAGCCGAAGTGGGCGATCTCCTGCCGTAGCCGCTCCTGGTTCTCGTCCAGCAAGGCGAAGTTCGCGGTCTGCACCGGGTTCTGGTGCGTGCGAGCCTTGGTCACGCTCTTCCCAAACTGGCCGTCCGCCGATGCCTTGATCAAAGTGAGCATCACCTTGGCGTCATCGATGCTCTTGCCCGGATGCTGGCGCACGAATTCGGCAGCCGACGCCACCGTCTGCGCGCCGTTGATGATGGACAGGCCGCGCACCTTGAACTTCTTGACGCCATTCTTGTTGGCCTTCGGCTCGATCAGGTCGCAGACGGCCGTGACGCCATTGTTCAAGTAGAAGAAGTCCGCCGGGGAATCATGCAAGGTCGTCTTGATGGCCTTGTTGACATCGGACTTGCTGCTGCCGAGGAAGTAGCGGATGTTGCGCTCGTACAGGGCCTTGCCGTGCGTCTGATGCAGGGCCACCAAATCCGCCAGCCGCGCGACACCGTAGTACGTGGCTCGCGGGCTTTCGACTTTCGCGTGCTTCTGCAGCGCGACATCCGTGTGCACGGGTTGGTAGGCCTGTTCCGCCAGCAGGTCGCGGGCAATCTCGGTCGCCGTGTAGTACTCCACCTGCTTGACCAGCCGCTCTTCGTCTAGGTCTTCGTCGCCGAGCAGCGCCTGCAAGGCGTCGCGGGCCGTTTGCGATATACCATCGCCGGTGTAGGGCACGACCAGTTTGATGTGGCTGCACGCATCGAGTGCGCCCTCGATGTCGGCCTTCCGATTCTGGACATTCCCGTTGAACGCCGCGAAGTCCTGTTTGAGCAACAGGCGAATGCCCTCGCAGAACGGCAGCGCATCCTCCTGCTTGAACTGCTCGGACTCCTTCAACTTGGTTTGCAGCAGGTACAGCGTCTCCGACGGCGCGTGGTAGTGGATCGCATCGATGCCTTTGTCGTTGAAGTCGTCAATGACCGAAGCGGCCGCCGCCTGTGGCGTAATGTCGAGCAGCTTGTGGAGGACGAAGGCGCTGAAGGCGCGCGAAAGCTGCTTCGCCGCCTGATCGGTGGGATTGGCGTTGCCGAGCAACGGCGGCAGGAACGGCACGAAGCGGGCGGCGAGCACCTGCTTCAGGATGGTCAAGTACTGAGGTTCGAGCGCCGGCATGTCAATGGTACTTCCCGGATCGGTTTTCGAATGCGGGCTTCGTACCTTCAAGTACGGTCACGACGGCGCCGTTGAGCCCCGTGTTTTCGATCGCCCCCGAGTCATAGTCGATGGTGGAGTCCGATGCTCGATCGAACCTCGCATGGATGATCTGCTCTGCATCACACACAACCGCCAAATTGGGGTTATGTGTGACCATGATGATCTGCCGCTGCTTCTTGGCTTCCGACAGAACGGGCACGAGCAGCCGGAACACCGTCTCGTTGTCAAGGTTCTCTTCCGGCTGGTCCAGGATGATGGGCGTCTTTCCCTTGTCCACCAGCAAGTAGAAAATCAACAATAGTGCACCACGCTGCCCGGGAGAGAGTTGCTCGATCTGCGTGTCTTGGAACAGCAAGGAGTATCGCGGCTCAAGGAAGTTCAGCCCGAAAATCAGGTCATACACCGCCGCTGCGGACTGTCCCTTCTTCACCAAGTTGAAGATCCCAGCAGGCGACCCGGAAGCTCTAGCGGCTTCCACGATCTTCTCCTGCAGGGCGCCAACGAAGGCCAACGCCCCGTCTCTGGTGTTCAAGTCATGACGGTCGAACAGCTTTCGGATTGTCGAAGGAGCCTCGTCCTGCCCACGAAATTCACCCCAGGTCTGCTTTATCAGCGCGAACAACTGATCCGAGATGGCATCCGCTGACGCCGCAAGAGTCGCCTGGAACTGCAACCTGTAGTCTTCCCGTATCAGGCCGTTGTTCTGGATCAAGTCCTGGACAGGTTTGAACAGTTCCGCACGCGCTGTTCGCTGGGCATCGAGGGTGTCGAATATTTCACCCGACAACTGCAATCGCTTTGCTTCCAACTCCTTGAGCTGGTCAGGCAGCGCCTCGATCTGCTTAATACGGGTCTCTAGGCCAACCTTCGACTCCGGCTCGGTGGGTGAGCCGATCAGTTCATCCCGCTTCCTGTTCCATTCGGCAAGCTGACGCTGGTAAGACTCGAACTGTTGCTGAGGCGCGTTCAGTTTCGAGGTGAACCCTTGCTGCGTCTCCGTGTAGGTCTTCAGGTTTTCAGCCAGCTGCTCGGACTCGGCCTTCAACTCCCCCTGCTTCGTCGTGAGTTCAGCTGATCTCTTGTCGAGAGCACTTGTCTTGATATCGATGGCTGCAAGATCGGACCAGGCGAACCCAAGCAGCTTGAGGTCATCGGACACTGTATTCTGTGCTTGGTCAAAGGTCCGCTGGAGCAATCTCAACTGCTCACGAATGTTGGTTATCGCCTTCTGCCGCTTGGCTAGTTCGGTGGTCTCCCCGGCGATCTCTAGCGTGCGCTTTTTCGCAGCTTCTATCTGCTGACTCGCCGCTGCTAAGCCCTCCGCAGCCTGCTTTTGCTCGGGGCTCAACGCTTCTGTGGGCGCAGCAACCTCCGCTGGCTTTAGCTTGTCGTGTTCTTCAATCTGCTTGCCCTTCAGCAGAAGCAGGTCGGTGAGCTTCTTCAGCTCTATGGGCTGAAGCTGCTCCTCGATACGCACGATTGATGCGTTGGCCGAGGCCAGTTCCTTGCGATACTCACCCAAGCGGTTCCTGAGCGACTGCTCCTGCTGCTCCGTCAGTTGATCGAAGTCGAGTGCGCCCAACCTCATGTCTTCACTCGCGTGAGAGAAGATCACTGACCGCAGTTCCTTCTCGAAAGCATCCGACTTGCCCGACACATGCTCGTTGCAAAGCTCCTCGAAGTAGTGCTGTGGAATGTAGCGAACAAGCTCTGCCTTCTCTTCGGATGGAGGCTCATTGAGAGGTCGGGCTTCGGTACTCTCGTCGCACCAGGTCAGCGTCCCGGTGAAGTGTCGTGCGGGTTCGCCGGTCTTCCCTAGGAAGCGGTCCCGCCGGAGAAAGCTGAAGTGCTTGGACTGTCTGGAATTACCAAGCGTCGCGATGACATCGGCCAACGCGCTTTTCCCGCTTCCCTTATTCCCGATGATGGCAACAAGGTCGGGGTTCAACGGGATGTCGCAGCCGTGGAGCCATTGCCCTACGCCGGCCTTGTCGCCTGTCTTGGTGATTTCAATGGATTCGATGTAGTAGGTCTTGTTGGACTCGACTTCCAGCACCTTGGGTGGTTTGTCACCAATGTAGGAGCGTTTCGCCGGCTCAAGAATGGCTTGTTTGAGGCCACGGAACGTTGGGTCGGCCTTGATCCACGTCTTCTTGCCAGAGGGGAAGTCGCCATAGCCCCGCTTGTCGTCGTTGCCCGCGACTCCAACAAAACAATGTGCATCACTTCCAGCAACCACCAGCCTAGGGATGCCTTTCAATCCATGCTTGAAGTTGTCGATCCATGCATGGTTCGTCGGAGTCCTCTCACATATGAAGGCCGTTCTCAGTTCCAGATTCCGCGACTCGAAGATAGGTGAGGATTCGAATAGCCCGAGGAAGTACGAGTAATGTTGTTCCCACTTCACCTCGGTGAGTCCGTCGCTCGTATCGTAAGGCATGAACCCAATTGCCAGTCCATCCGGGACGCTTGAGATGGCTTGCTTGTAGCTCTCGGTCTTTACTTCCGCCAACTTGTAGCCGGCCAACAGTGCATCTGCGTAGTCGCTATCGACTACATCCTTCTTGTGCCCCTTCTTTGCCAACATATCGGCGGCAGTTGCGCGCGCCAGATCGACAAGGGCATCTTTGGAAATAGACCGATCCAGGCGCTCAATCTTGAGGTTTGCTAGGAAGTCCTTTAGATGCTGATCGGAGATTTCGTCTGAGAAAATGACATGGGCGTTGAGCCGTCTTTCAGTGGGCGCGGACAGTCGCAACTCAATTCCGGGAAAGACCTTCTTTGTTAGCTTCGGCGCATCCGCCTCAGAGAGACGCTGTTTCAGTGCAAACCAGCCATCGAAGGTCCAGTAGTCCATGATGGCGAACACAGCGGGTTCAGCCTTGTTCATGGCTTCGATCATTTCATCGACGAGCCCCGTGGTTTGGGCAGATGACAGATCGCCGTCAAACTTCTGCCCTTGCCAGTGGAATGAGGCAGGCGTGTGGACATGCAGGTCCCATTGCCGCCAAAGTGCTCCTCTCGCAAGTTCTCTCTTGGTCGTCATGTCAACTCCCACTCGACAGTGAACAGCGTGCGCTCCTCGACCTGCTGTTGGAGTTGCACTTCAAGCTGGCTGATCAAGTCATTGCGCTGCGCTTCGACTTCGTCCTGCCGGGCAAACAGCTCGCGGCGCAGCTTGCTGCGCTTGCCTTCCAGTTCGCGCTGCTTCTTCTGCCATGACAGCTTTTCTTCCAGCGTCGGCGAGGTCGCGGCGGTTCGGCGCACCTCCTTGATCTCGCGGTCGATCTCCTTGATCTCCTGCTCCAGACCGAGCTTCAGGTCGTCCGACCAGGCATCCAGCTTCTGGACTTCCTGCTCGAAGTAGCCGAGGTTGCGCTCGTTGACGTCGCGCAGGAGTGCGGTCTTGCGGGCTTCCACGTCGGCCAGCAGTGTGGCGTCAGGGGCGTTGAACAGACTCGCCGTCTGCGTGGTCGCGGGCAGGCGCAGCAGTTTCTCCGGGTCTTCTTCCGCGAGCACGACGCCGTCGGTGGTGCCCGCCGCAACCAGCAGATGTTGCTCCTGGTTGCCGAGTGTCTCGACCGAGATTAGCTTCACGGTGAGCCATCCGGCCTTGCCGCGCCAGGCTTCAAGCGTGCTGATCTTTGCACCGTGGGCGTTGTAGTCGAAGACGAGACGAGCCCCGTCGAGTGCCCGAGCCTTGGCCTGCTCGATGCCCCATCGCGCCAGCGGATGATTTATGCGGTATAGGTGCGCGTCGCCGGAGCGGCGGGGCAATTCGTAGCGCCCCAGCTCGATGCCCGCGAGGCCGCTGTGCTCGACTCCAGTCGGTATGTGGCGGAGATCGAAGCCGTCGTCATCGAACGCGGCGCAATGGACCAGTTCGGCGCGGGTCAAGTCCATCAGCATCCGCTCGAAGCGGTTGCGCGCGTTGCGGCTGTCGTCGGCCCGCATGCGCAGCTTCTCCTGCACCTCCTCATCAAAGTTCTCAAGCAGTACCTGGCGCGTCTTGACCATCGCCTCGTTGATCTCGCCGGAGAGGTCGAGTTGGAGTTGCTCGAAGCTGGACTTGATTTCCTCGGGCTCTCGGCAGTTCTGGTAGATCTCGGCGATACGCCGCTCGAAATCGACACCGGAACCGATGGCGCCCAGCACTTCGTCGCTGGCCCCGAATACACCTTCGAAGAGCTGGAACTTCTGCGACAGCAGCTCGTACACCCGTGCATCGGCCTCATTGCTGCGGTCGACGAAGTTCACGACCACCACGTCGAACTTCTGCCCGTAGCGGTGGCAGCGCCCGATGCGCTGCTCGATGCGCTGCGGGTTCCACGGCAGGTCGTAGTTGATGACGAGCGAGCAGAACTGGAGGTTGATGCCTTCGGCCCCAGCCTCGGTGGCAATCATGACCTTGCCGCGCTCCTTGAAGTGCTCAACCAGGGCTGCGCGGGTGTCGGCGGTCTTGGAGCCGGTGATGCGGTCGGTGCCTTCGTGGCGCTTCAACCAGTCCTTGTAGATCGCCTGCGCACGCTGGTCGCTATTGGTGCCGTTGAAGAGCACGATGCCGTCGCCGTATGGCGTGTCGGCCAGCAAGTTGAGGAGGTATTCCTGCGTGCGCTTGGATTCGGTGAAGATGATGGCCTTTCTGGCGGCGCCCAACCGATCCAGTTCGGCGAAGGCGCGATCCAGCGCGGTGAGCAGCGCCTTGCCCTTGGCGTTGTCACGGATGTTGGTTGCCAGCGTTTTGAAGTGGCGCAGCTCCTCGATCTCCTGCGCGATGGCATCACGCTCGGTGCGGCTCGTTGCCTTGGTGCCCGGCTCTTGGTCTTCCCATTCGTCAGCGGTCTCGTCGAGCGACTCGTAGTCCTCGTCCAGTTCTTCGGCGAGATCGGGAACCACGGGAGCTTCATCCATCACGCCCTGGAGACGCTTGGCCATTGTCTCCAAGGCACCCGCAATCGCGTGCGTGCTGGAGGCAAGCAGCTTCCACAGCACAAGCGAAATCAGTTGGCGCTGCCCCTCGGGCAGGGCCTTGAGGTTGGGGCGGCGCAGGTAATCGGCGACGAGCCTGGAAAGCTCCTGCTCTTCGCTCGACGGCGTGAACTCCTCGACGATGGCCTTGCGCGCTGTGTATGACACGTAGGGCTGAACCTGTTTGCGCAGGGTGCGCTTGCAGATGGGCGCCAGCCGGTCACGCAGACTGCTGAAGGATTGCTCTCTGCCGGTGAACTGCGAGCGGAAGCTATCAAGGTCTCCGAACACGCGGTCATCGATGAAGCTGACCAGTCCATAGAGTTCGAGCAATGAGTTCTGCAACGGCGTCGCGGTCAGGAGCACCTTGGAGTGAACGCGCGACAGCGCCTCCTTGAGGGTTTTGGCGATGACGTTGCTGGTTTTGTAGACGTTGCGCAGGCGATGCGCTTCGTCGAGGACGACCAAGTCCCAGTCGATGCCCTTGACATCGTCAGCTTTGGCCTTCGCGAACTGATAGGAACAGATGATCGGGCCGGACGCGAACAGGAACGGGTTCTGCCGCTCCTGTTTTCGGATTGCGTTGTAGCTTTTGGCTTCGAGGATCAGCCCTTGTAGGCCGAACTTGTCCTGCAGCTCCTGGTGCCACTGCTTGCGCAGGTTCGCCGGAACGATGATGAGGACCTTCCGCCGCCGTTCGGCCCAGCGTTGGGAAAGGACCAAGCCGGCTTCGATGGTCTTGCCCAGACCAACCTCGTCGGCGAGGATCACGCCGCGTGAGAGGGGATTCCGGCAAGCGAAGAGCGCGGCCTCGACTTGATGGGGATTCAGATCGACTTGCGAATCGACCAAGGTCGAAGCCAGGGACTCCACGGAGTCGCCTGCTGCACGCCTGGTCAGCAGCCAAGCGAAGTACTGGCTCTGGTGCGGCGTCAGAAGCTGCTGTGTTGTCAACGGCGATCCTCCCCTTGTTCTTCCCCGAGCGTGATTCGGCGGCTGGTTTGGTCCGCGCTCACTCGGCCTCCGGCTTCGTCTTGTTGATGCTTTCGGCAATCCAGCGATCCAGCTCCGAGCGGCGAAAGCGCCAGGTTCCCCCAAGCTTGAACGCCGGAATCTCTCCCTTCTGGGCAAGACGATAGACCGTTCGTTTCCCGGCTTTGAGGTAGGCCGCAACCTCCTCCAGCGTGAGGATCTCGCTCTCGACTTCACTCATCTGAAAACCATCTGGTTTGGTCTTTCGTGACTTTTGATTGCCAAGTTTGCTCAATTCTACCAAAAGGTGGCAGGTACTAGCCAACAAGAAAATCCACCAGGCATTGCCCTAATGCCGGCCAGCGCGACCAACAAATCCGGTCATGCCGTAGTTCCCATTCCTTGCGGCGCAAAGCGAGAGCGCGCCACAGCATCGTGCCATCCGCATCAACGGGGAATGGCACGATGGGACAGACCGACCGCCGCACATCCGCATGGCCTGCGCTTGCCGTGGTGTTGGCTGTGTCGTTCTCGGCGCTGCAGCCTGCCGTCGCCGCCGACAGCCTCGCCTTGGAGCGTGAGCAGCTCGCCGCGCTCGCCCGCCAACTCGACCTGATCGACCGCCTCACCGAGCACGCCGCCAATACCGCTCCGCAGGAACGCGCCCGCTATCACTTCGACTACGCCCGACTGCGTGCCGACCTGAAGCGCGTTCGCGCCGGCCTGCAGGACTACCTCGTGCCCCAGCGCGCCCAGCCGCGCGATCCCGTCCCGCTGGCCGGCGATTACGTCCGCCGCAACCGCGCCGACGACGAGGAGCCGTCGCCATGACGCCCTCCGCCGATCAGGTCGCCGCCTTCCAGGCCAACG
>JACCDT010366279.1_pt1 | contig 11100 bp, 12 predicted proteins | sample 7446291 | NCBI WGS metagenome assembly JACCDT01 (sample SAMN15323446, study PRJNA562643) | freshwater metagenome | isolation source: river surface water | place: USA:Blue River Watershed | collected 2017-08-17 | reverse complement strand
CTGCTGTATGCCGTCGGCGACCAGGTGGCCGAAGGCGCACAATTGCTGTCGTTCGAACTGGCTGCGGAGGCTGCGTGATGTCGTATCCGGAATTCGTGAAGCTGGTCGAGGTCGGCCCGCGCGACGGCCTGCAGAACGAGAAGGAAACCATACCGGCCGATGTGAAGGTCGAGCTGGTCGACCGGCTGACGGCCGCCGGTTTCCCGAACATCGAGGCCGCATCCTTCGTGTCGCCCAAATGGGTGCCGCAGATGGCGACCTCGACCGAAGTGATGAGCCGGATTCAGCGCCGGCCCGGCGTGATTTATTCGGCGCTGGTGCCGAACATGAAGGGCTTCGAGGCGGCGCTGGCGGCGAAGGCTGATGAGGTCGTGATCTTCGGCGCGGCGTCGGAAGCCTTCTCGCAAAAGAACATCAATTGCTCGATCGAGGAGTCGATCGCCCGCTTTGCCGACGTGGCGTCTGCCGCCAAAGCGCACGGCCTGCGCCTGCGCGGCAGCGTCAGTTGCTCGCTCGGCTGCCCCTATCAGGGCGAGGTCGCGCCTGACGCGGTGGCCGATGTCGTGCGCCGCATGCGCGACCTCGGCTGTGACGAGATCGACATTGCCGATACCATTGGCGTCGGCACGGCCGGCAGGGTGAAGCAAGTGTTCGAGCGCGTATCGCGCGAATTCCCGCTCGCGCAGCTGGCCGGCCATTTCCATGATACGTACGGACAGGCGCTGGCCAATATCCTCGCCGCACTTGAGGTCGGCGTGTCCATCTTCCATGCATCGGTCGCCGGCCTTGGCGGCTGTCCGTATGCGAAAGGCGCGACTGGCAACGTGTCGACCGAAGATGTGCTGTACTTGTTGCATGGTCTGGGCATACGCACCGGCATCGATCTTGATGCGGTGGTCGATGCCGGCCAATTCATTTCAAACCACCTCGGCCGCAAGGCTGCCAGCCGTGCCGGCAATGCGATCGCAACACGCCGTTCGCAAATGGCCGCAAGCCAGGCTTGATTGCAGCCTGACTCGGAATGCGCTGACAGTATTTTCAGAAAGACGATGACCGCTTCACTGGATGCTTTTGATGGCTTCGATCCGCTGACCCACACCGGACCGATGCCCTCGCCCTGTACCGGCATTTGCCAGATCGATCAGCAGAGCGGTCTGTGCAAGGGCTGCCAGCGCACGATAGACGAGATCATCGACTGGGGTGTTGCGCCGGAATCGAAGAAACGGCAGGTATGGATCGCAATCCTTGCGCGCCGCGCGGGGCAATGACGATGGGCGTCGTCGTGCCGGGCATTTGCCTCAGAATGCGCGCATGAGCTATCGTCCCCTCGCCACGATCAGCGGCCCGGCTTACAGCCCCTGGTTCAAGCTGCTCGCCACGCTGTTCACGTTCGGCTTGGGTGCCTACGGCGTCAGCTTCGCGCTGCGCTTTCCGCTGCTGACCTGGGGTGCCGGCGTGATCGTGATGATGGCCACAGCGCTGATGCTGCTGGCGCTGTCCTTCGTCGGCTTCCTGCGCTCGACCACGACCATCGACGATCGCGGTATCGTGCAGACGTGGGTCGTCAGCCGGCAAGTGCTGTGGGATGACGTGCGCAGTGCCAAGCTGATCGGCGTGCCGCATGCCGGCTGGCTGTCGCCGCCGCGGCTGGTGGTGCGTACCGGGACAGCCTTCCATACTTTCAATGGCGGCACCGCCGAATTGCTGGCGGAATTCGCCCGCATTTCCCTGGCCTATGAACCGAAGCGTGATGACTGAACCCGCGCCGACCCCGACGCCCATCCTGCCGCCGGGCATGCATGTGCTCGAGCGCGGCTGGCTGTCGTCGAACAACATCCTGTTCGAGGAGGCCGGGCGTGCCGTGATTGTCGATACCGGCTACTGCACGCACGGCGAGCAGACGCTGCAGTTGGTAAGGCACGTATTGAAAGACCGCCCGCTGGACGCGATTTACAACACCCACCTGCATTCCGACCATTGCGGCGGCAACCATATTTTGCAGCAGCACTATCCGCGGCTGGTCACCCATGTGCCGGTTGCGGAGTTTCCGCGGCTCAGGGACTGGGATCGGATGAAGCTGAGCTTTGATGCCTGTGGCCAGCGCTGCGACCCTTTCCATGCCGAAGCCGTGGTGCAACCCGGCGATCGCATCCGGCTGGGTGGCATGGCATGGGAGGCGCTGTATGCGCCCGGCCATCATCCGTATTCCTACCTGCTGTATTGCCGCGAGCATCGCATCCTGATCTCGGCCGACGCCCTGTGGGAAAAGGGATTCGGCGTGGTGTTCCCGGCCCTCGATGGCTATGGCGGTTTCGGCGAGGTCCGGGCGACGCTCGACATGATCGACGACCTGTCGCCGGCGCTGGTGATCCCGGGCCACGGCAAACCGTTCACGGACGTGAAGCAGGCGCTGAAGGAAGCGTATTCGCGTGTCGCCTACCTCGAAGCCGATCCAGTGCGTAATGCGCAGAATGGCATCAAGGTCTTGTTGAAATTCGTGCTGATGGAAAGGCAGGCGATACCGCTGGCCGAGGTGCCGCGCCTGTTGCAGGGCATACCGCTGGCCAGGGCGGCAAATCGCAATTTCATGAATTTCGGCGACATCCATCTTGCCCATTGGGCGGTGACCCAATTGCAGCGCGCGGGGGCTGCCACCATTGACCGGCACTTGCTGGTCAATGCCTGAAGCGCCGCGCGACTGAAAACGACATCAGCGTTCGGATGCACGTCGCTGCAAGGCCTCGAGGTGCGCCTTCACCACTGCTTCGACGCCGCGTTGCTCGCGCATGTCCGTATCTTGCTGGCCCGCCATCAAGTCCTTGAAAGCTTGCAGCATGTTGCTGCGCACCGGACTTTCCTGACTGTCATCGGATTCATCGTGTTCATTAGGCAGGCGCGGCGTTGCCTGCGGATGACGCGGCCTTTGTGTGCTGACCTGGAAGGGTTCCTTGCCGGTGTCCATGATGGTTTGCTCCTCAGTCGGTGGGCAAAGCATTGGACAAGCAGGCGGGCGCGCAAATCCGCACCAATGAAAACGGCCGGTGCTGCAGTGCCGCAGCGCCGGCCGTCAGGCATGCCGTGGCGACCGCCAAGCGGGTCGCCAGTGGCAATGGTCAGATCAGCAGGAAAAAGCCGTTTAATGCGGACAGTGTGCCGAACACGCCGACGACCAGCGAGCTGGCCAGCAAGGCATTGCTGGTGATGACGATGGCGATCGACGCCAGCACGATGGCAATCTGCAGCAGGCTGGCGCCGTAATCGAACCACGGATCCTTGCGCAGATGGTGGTCGCGCTCTTCTTGCGCTTCCTTGGCCTTGGCCAGCAATTCCTTCTTGCCTTCGCCGGTTTCGGGTTCGGACTCGTAGCGCTCGATGTTCTTGCGGTAGTCCGCAATTTTCTTTTCGATTTTTTCGCGCGCGGCCGGGCTCAGTTTGTCATCACGGACCAGCGACAGCTCGAGTTCGTCCGCCGCAATTTTGTACTGGGTCTGGCGTACGTTCTTCGCCTGATAGAACGAGAACAAGTTGGACGCCGCCTGGTCGTTGACCTGCGCTTCCTTGGTCGAATTGTCGCCGCCGAGGTTGGCAATGGCGAGGATCATCGCCAGGATGGAAATCTGCAATGCGGAGCGCGCCTTGAATGGGGTGCCGTGCTCATGCTCGGCGGTTTCATGTGCTTCCTGGGCTTCCATGTTTTGCTTTTCTCCGGTGAATGCGGGCGAACCGCGACCGGCGGATTATACGTTGCACACGTGAATCATCAGGGTGACCGCCAACCGGTATGGCTTACTCGCCTTCCACGATGAACAAGCGGCCGGTTGACCACTGCTGGCGCATCGCGCGCGAGCGGGTATACCCGTCCGAAAAATACCAGCCGCGCGCATGCTGCAAGGACGGGAATTCGAGGATCACGGTACGCAGGCCATTGTGATGCAGTTCATCGCCGCCCTCGAGTTGTTCGCGGACGCCGCCGCGCGCCAGTATCTTGCCGCCATGCGCTTCCAGCGTCGGCAATACCGTCACGCTGTAAATCGGATAGCTGTCGGGATCGTGGATCTCGACTTCGGCGACGACGTAAGCCTTTTTGATGTCAGCCCCGAGGGTAGGCCGTCGCCATCACGCGCTCGCGCGCGGCCACATACTCGCTGCGCAGTCGCTGCACGACTTCGGCCACGGTCGGCACGTCCTCAATCAGGCCGACGCCCTGCCCGGCACCCCAGATGTCGCGCCATGCCTTGGCGCTGCCGGACGAGAAATTCATCGCCGTCTTGTCGGCCTGCGGCAGGTTGTCCGGATCGAGTCCGGCCTTCACGATGGACTTTTTCAGGTAGTTGCCGTGCACGCCGGTGAACAGGTTGGTGTACACGATGTCGGCGGCGCTCGATTCGACGATCGCCTGTCGATAGCCCTCGCTGGTATTCGCTTCTTGCGTGGCCAGCCAGCGCGAGCCGATGTAGGCGAAGTCCGCTCCCATCGCCTGCGCAGCGAGGATGGCGCCGCCGGAGGCGATCGAGCCGGACAGTGCGATCGGGCCGTCGAATATCTTGCGCACTTCGCCGACCAGCGCGAACGGGGACAAGCCCCCCGCATGACCGCCGGCGCCGGCCGCGACCAGGATCAGGCCGTCGACGCCGGCCTCCAGAGCCTTTTGTGCATGGCGGATCGAAATCACATCATGCAGCACGATGCCGCCATAACTGTGGATCGCGTCCAGCATCTCCCTGGGCGGCGCGCGCAGCGAAGAAATGATGACCGGAATCTGGTGCTTCACGCAGACGTCAACGTCATGCGCGAGGCGGTCATTCGACTGGTGCACGATCTGGTTGACGGCGATCGGGCCGATCACGGCACCGGGATGGGCTGCCTTGTGGTCAGCGAGCGCTTGCTGGATTTGCGTGAGCCAGGTGTCCAGTAGCTCGGCAGGGCGCGCATTCAACGCCGGGAAAGCGCCGACGATACCCGCCTTGCACTGCTCGATTACCAGTGAAGGCCCGCTGGCGATGAACAAGGGCGAACCGATGACGGGCAAGGAAAGGTGCTGCAGGACGGCCGGCAAAGCCATACTTGTCTCCGATGGTCATTATTATTCGCACGATTATAGGTGCTTGCCGCCCGTCACGCTCGCCACGGTTGTGGCGATGTTCGATAGTTGACGCACCCATTGCATGAAGCGATTCATGCGCAATGCCACCTCAGTCGGCGAATCCGGCTCGGCCAGGCCGGCGTTGTAATGCCTGAACAGCGCGCGCGCTTCATTATCCATGCCCTGTTCGACGGCCAGCATCACACTCGCGCGACAGCCCTGGCTGGGCATGCCGTACGGGGTGCCGATGAAGCGATACCGGCGTTGTTGTTCCTTCCATTGCTGCGCGACCTGCGCTGCCGATTGTTGCAGCCGCAGCGACGGCACCGGCACCGTGATGTGCCACGCATGGCTGGCGGGATACAGGCTCTCGTTCTCAATCCCTGTCAGCCAGCGAATGGGCCATTCGAGCACTGAACATTCATCGGCTTCCAGCCGGCCGCCGGGACGGATGAAACGCGTGCCGATCTCGACCGACGGTTGCGTGCGGTCGGGCACGACGGACAGGGTATTGCCGATCCAGACATGGCCGAGCGCCACCCCCGTCAATGGCATCACCTGTACCTTGCCGAAGCGTGGCGTCTGGGCTACCAGCCGCGCAGCGGCGTCGCTCAGCGCAGGCGTCGGCGCCGACGGTGGCTGGGCTGAGATGTCATCGATCGCGCGATGCACCAGCATCAGGTTGTGGGGGGACAGCCGTAGCGGACTGGCATGTTCGCCGAACATCCGACGTGCCAGCACGGCTTCCAGCAAGTCGCGCAACACACTGTTGAACACCAGCCCGTCGGCATCGTTCTTCAGCGCCTTGAAGGCGCGTGAGTCCACCATCATCGTGCTGCCAGTCCAGTTGATGCTGCTGGCGCCCGAGGGCACGGAGCCCGAGGTCACGTCGTCCGGGCCGCCGGCCAGTCCCAGCGCGCCGCATAAGTCATTGGCGAACCCCGCCAGCGTCGTCATCGACCGGTCGGAACTTGCCCATACCTGGGCCGCATGCGCCATGATCTGGCGCGTGAAGCGGGACTCGGCCACATTCGGCAGACCGCCGCGCACCAGCTTCTTTTCCGAGGCGGCGACTTCGTCCACCACATGATCGACCAGGTTTTGCCAGTCCTGCGGCAGCATCAGCGTGCGCTGGCGGGCCGACGGCAGTCCGTTCGCAAAGCCGAAGTCTTCATACACCGCGTCGCTCCAGACGGATTCGGTGACCACGCCGCTGAAGCCGGCAGCCTTCAGGAAGGTCGACAAGGCTTGCAGCTCGGCGGTACTCAGCCCCGACAAATGCATGGCCAGCAGCTCGTTGAAGAATGCGCGGCTCTCGTAGTCATCTTCTATCCGCGGGCATACGGACTCGACCAGTGAATACATCGCATCGCGTAACAGCTCGCTGTTCGGGCGCACGCCCAGCGCTTCGCTGCCCGGCGGCGCGACCCGCAGCAGCTCCTTCAGCGTCAGTGCCGTGTGGTGTGCAGCATCGAAAAAATAGCCGGCTGATTGCGCGCGGGTCCAGCCGGCCGGTGCCGGCAAAGCGGTACGCGGGTGCAGCGCAGGTGACGATGTCGGCTTGATGCCGTGCAGCGTCGCTGCGGAGGCATTCACGTGGACATGGCGTACAGCGTGGGTACGAGTGGCGAGGGCAAGCATGGTGCGGGTCTCCTTGTCGTTGGTCAGGACAGACAGCAGTGCATCAACAGGCATCACCCCGTGATCGGGGTGGTTCTGAGTACAGGCTGCGGAGACGTGGTTTATTAATGGCGCCTTGCCGCGATTGATAGTGCGCAAACGGTCACCGGGAGTCGTGCGGGTATCGGGCAATACGTGGTTGGCTACTTGGCGCAAGCGGGCGTGATGTTCTTTTCCTTCGCATACGCTGCCGACGACGCTTCCAGCAGCTTGCGCACCAGGGCCTTGTCGCCGGTGATCCAGGTCTTCGACAGCGACACCCACTTCTTGCCGTCCCACTGCACCACTTTCACGGCGCCCGAACCTTCATGGTCGTCGCACGAGGTTTTGATCGGCGGGAACATGTCAGCCACGCCCAGCGCCTTCTGGCGTGCGAGGTCGATGTTCAGGTTCTCGAGGCCCCAGCGCACTTGTTCGCCGGTCATGGTCTTGCCCTTGCCGAACTTGCCCTGCGCATTGCGCATCGCTTCGACCATCATCACCGCCGCCGCAATACCGCGCATGTACATCACGTTGCCGACGCGGTCCAGCTCCTTCAGGTTGCCCTGGCCATTCTTGTACAGCTTGGTGCGGATCTCGTCGAGGATCGGGAACTCGCCCGGCGTGGTGAAGCTCATCGCCGAGAAGCCCTTCGCCGCTTCGCCGGCCGGTTCAGTGTCTTCTTCCGAACCAGCCCACCAGACACCGAGGATCTTCTCGCGCGGGAAACCGTTGCGTTGCGCGGTCTTCAGGCCGACCGTGCTCATCACGCCATAAGTCCACATGACCACATAATCCGGATCGGTGTGCCGTATCTGCAGCCATTGCGCTTGCTGTTCGCTGCCCGGTAGCGTGATCGGGATTTTGATCAATTCGAAATCCCACTTCGCCGATTCGGCTTCCAGCACGGGCATCGGCTCCTTGCCATAAGGCGAGTCATGGTACAAGTAGACGATTTTCTTGCCCTTGAGCTTGTCCATGCCGCCGGACTTCTCGCCGAGGTGCACGACCATCGCCGCAGCCTGATTCCAGTAAGTCGTCAGCAGCGGGAACACATACGGGAAGACTTTGCCGTTGGCGGCGTCCGAGCGGCCGTAACCCAAGGTTGTCACGGGAATTTTGTCCCTGCCGGCTCGATCAAGGACACTGTAGGCGACACCGGTATTCATCGGCTCGACGATGCTTGCGCCGCCATTCGTGCGCTTCAGGCGCTCGTAGCATTCGATGCCGCGTGAAGGCACGCCTTCTGTTTCGCATTCTTCCCAGGTCAGCGAGACGCCATTGACGCCGCCTGACTGGTTAATCAGCGTCATATAGTCGATCATGCCGCCGAAAAAAGAAATGCCGAGCGAGCTGTAGGGTCCGACACGGTAGGACAGCAAGGGCACGAATTGCTCTGCCGCATAGGCCGGGCGGTCGATCCCGATTGCCGACACCAGGATGGCAAGGATGACAGTCAAGCCTTTGGACAGAAAATTCATCACAGCCCCGCAGGTGCGCTGCCACAACGTGCCGATGCCATGTGGGCTGGCGCCACGCGCGCCCCGGGGACGAACCTGTTAGCGATTCATCGGGTGGTGGGTGCTGTCCCGGGGGTTCATCCCCCGCGGATAACAGCCGCGCATCGGCGATGCACGGCCTCTAATGTACGCCCATTGCCAGAGGCAGCGCCAGCGGGCGCTGGATGGGACGGTGGCTGATCTCTGCCGCAGCGCCAGGCCGGGGATGGCCCGTCGTGCGGCGGGAGGATCGTTCGGGATCGCAGGGCGAGCGGCGCGGGTCACACTGGTCGTGTCCGGGCCGCGCTTGCGCCTACTGGTAGCTGCGGGCGTCTTCGATCACCTTGCCGTCGTTCGGCAAGCTGCCTGCCGTGACGAGGCTGACTTCGCCGCGCAGCTTGGTGACGTCGCGTATCGAAGCGACGATGGCATTCACCTCGGATTGCGCCGAGCCGGTATCGGCAACTTCGCAGTGCAGTGTCATCGTGTCATTCGCCATCTCGCCGGTAATCACCAGCCGCGCCTTGCGGACATGCGGGTGGCGACGCACGATCTCGGCCACTTGCGAGGGATGCACGAACATGGCACGTACCTTGGTGGTCTGGTCCGCGCGCCCCATCCAGCCCTTGATGCGCGTGTTGGTGCGGCCGCACGGTGAAGCGTCCGGCAGGATGGCTGACATGTCGCCGGTGGCAAAGCGCACCAGCGGATAATCGGGATTGAAGGACGTGATCACGATTTCGCCGACTTCGCCCGCAGGCACCGGGTCGCCGGTGCCGGGGCGCACGATTTCCAGCAGCAGGGTCTCGTCGAGCACCATGCCCGGGTTGACCTTGCCCTCCGTGAGCGTTTCATAAGCGATGTTGCCGATGTCGGCCGAGCCATAAGTTTGCAGCACATGCGGCACGCCGTGGTCGTTGAGCCACTGGCGCAGCGATGGTGGCAGCGCTTCGGCGCCCACCAGCGCCATTTGCAGCGACGAAATGTCTTCGCCCATTTCCTGCGCCTTCTCGATGATGATCTTCAGGAAAGACGGGGTGCCCGCATACACTTTCGGACGCAGCAGGTTCATGGCCTGCACTTGCATTTCGGTCTGGCCGGTGCCCGCCGGAATGACCGGGCAGCCGAGCTTTGCGGCGCCGCCTTCGACCATCAGGCCGGCCGGCGTGAAGTGATAGGCGAAGCAGTTCTGGATCAGGTCGCCGCTGCGCGCGCCGAGCGCGTGGAAGGCGCGCGCATAGCGCCAGTAATCGGCGCCGCGCCCTTCGGGATCAAAGATCGGGCCCGGCGACATGAAGATGCGCGACAGCTTTTCCGTCGGTGTCGTGGTCAGCCCGCCGAAGGGCAGCTGTGCTTTCTGCAAATCCTTCAGGTCCGATTTGCGGGTCACCGGCAGTTGCGCCAGCGCCGCGCGCGACGTGATGTCGGCCGCATTCACGTCCTTCAGTATCGCGGCCCAGCCCGGCGCTTGACTGGCGCGTGCCAGCAGCGCGGGCAGCTCGGACATCAGCGCTGCTTCACGCGCAGCGGGATCGCGGGATTCCAGGGAGTCGAACAGGTCAGTCATGGGATTTGACAGTGTCGCGGAGGGTTGCACGAAATGGCGGGCGACTGCGGCTTGCAGGCCCGGACTCAGGCAGGGCACCGGACGTGATGCGCCAGTCCCGCCAGAAACTCAGGCCAGCCAGCGCTTGCGGCGGCGGTAAAACTTCATGTCACGGAAGCTCTTGCGGTCGGCGCCGGAGACGCCGAGGTAGAACTCTTTCACGTCTTCGTTCGAGGCCAGGTCGGTCGCCGCGCCTTCCATCACGACGCGGCCGTTCTCGAGGATGTAGCCGAAGTCTGCATAACGCAGCGCGATGGTCGTGTTCTGCTCGGCCAGCAGGAAGGACACTTGCTCGCTGCGGTTCAAGTCTTGCACGATCTCGAAGATCTCTTCGACGATCTGTGGCGCCAGGCCCATCGACGGCTCATCGAGCAGGATCATCGACGGCTTGGCCATCAGCGCGCGGCCGATCGCGCACATCTGCTGCTCGCCGCCCGAGGTGTAGCCGGCCATCGAGGTGCGGCGTTGCTTGAGGCGCGGGAAGTAGTGATAGACCTTTTCCAGCTCATCCTTCAGGCCGCTGCGGCTGAGCTTGCGCGTGTAGGCGCCGGTCAGCAGGTTTTCTTCGATGGTCAGGTGGCCGAAGCAGTGGCGGCCTTCCATCACCTGCGACAGACCGCGCACCACCAGCTCGTTGGGCGTCAGCTGGTCGATGCGCTCGCCGTTGAATTCAATGCTGCCCTTGGTCACGTCGCCGCGCTCGCCGCGCAACAGCGTCGAGATCGACTTCAGCGTGGTCGACTTGCCGGCGCCGTTGGCGCCCATCAGCGCGACGATCTTGCCGCGCGGGACAGACAGCGACACGCCTTTCAGCACGAGGATCACGTGGTCGTAAATGACCTCGATGTTGTTGACGGTGAGGATGGAGGGGGTGGTCATGATGATGGCGGTTGTCGAATCCACGAGGGACGCCGCTGGGCCCCGGCCTGCGCCGGGGCGACGCTTCGCAGGCCGCTGGCCTGTCCCGCGTCATCCCGGCGCAGGCCGGGATCCAGTGTCGTTAACGCATGATTACTTGGCGCAGGCGGGCGTGATGCCCTTTTCCTTCGCATACGCTGCCGACGACTCTTCCAGCAGCTTGCGCACCAGGGCCTTGTCGCCGGTGATCCAGGTCTTCGACAGCGACACCCACTTCTTGCCGTCCCACTGCACCACCTTCACCGCGCCCGAGCCTTCATGGTCGTCGCACGAGGTTTTGATCGGCGGGAACATGTCGTGCACGCCCAGCGCCTTCTGGCGGGCCGCATCGATGT
>JACCDT010121732.1_pt1 | contig 11100 bp, 11 predicted proteins | sample 7446291 | NCBI WGS metagenome assembly JACCDT01 (sample SAMN15323446, study PRJNA562643) | freshwater metagenome | isolation source: river surface water | place: USA:Blue River Watershed | collected 2017-08-17 | reverse complement strand
GCAATTATGAATGTATATGTAGCAAAACTAAATGGTTTACGAAGATATAAAAATAAGGAGATTTCTTTATAAAAAACAGTAGTTTTTATCAAGAAATATCAACTTTTGTGTTACTAGTTGCATCCCAAATTCTTTCTAATAGTTCACCATATGTTACACCATTGCGTGACACAACTGTTGGATCATTACAATTAATTCTGATATGATAAATGAAACTTAAATTATATGCAATATTAAAACCATCAAATATATAATACCACCAAATTTTATCTAAATATTTTGGTATTCTTGGACTTGTATTTTTCATTGTATTTTTCATTATATTTGCAATTGATTTACTAAATGAATCTTGAATATCGGAATTATGAACATTTTGTCCTTGTTCAAATGTAGTTCTTCTATTATTTAAATTTATTCTATTTATATTTCTGGTATTCACAAGTTTACGACCAAGTGATATATCAAAAAATCTATTTGCAATTTGAATATGATAATCTTGTATTGTTTTATTTAATGATATATTTGTATATAAATTAAACCAAAATTTATTTGGCATTAATGAAACATATGTTTCAGCGTTTAATTCTAAAAACCATTCAGGTAAATCTTGTAATTTATTATATGATAAATTAATATTTTTTATATTTTTTGGAAAACAAATATTTAATGGTAAAATATCAATATCATTTTCCGATAAATCCAATGAAATTAATGATTCAGGCAAATTTTTAGGTATTTCTACAATTCTATTCTTTGACAAATTTATTGTTTCAACATAATTCATATCTTTTGAAAATAAATTATTTACATTTGTCATTGTACAATTTATGATTTCAATAAATGTAATACTTTTTGGTAATCTTTCTAAATATTTAATATTTTTACAATCGTTAATATAAATTAATTGTAAATTTGTTGGGAAAAAAATGGTGTATAAAAGGTTATATTTTTAATTTTTAACCAAATAATATTATTATAGTTATCTAATTTAATTAATTCATCAATAGTATCGATATTAGTAACATTAGTATTTAATAGTCTATATTCAATTGACATTATTTATAATAAAATTTTAATTTTAAATATTTTTGTTTATATTTCAGATATTTATTTTTATAATTATAAATTTTATCCCTATTATTATCAAAGTATGTCCATACATTATTAATAAATACATCACCTGTCCAATCTGTGATTGGTAATAAATTTATACCATTCCAAATATAACCATGCCAATTATTTTCGTGCTTCCATGTCCCATCTATGTTAACCCAACCTTTCCAATCTTTATATAAAACCCAATGTTCACCATTCCAAACAGGTAGATTATCATAATTATTTTGATTATTATTTTGATTATTATTTTGATTATTATTTTGATTATTATTTTGATTATTATTTTGATTATTATTTTGATTATTATTTTGATTATTATTTTGATTATTTGGTTTGATTTTTATTTTACCAATATTAAAATTAATTGGATTTAAAACATAATGTTCATCATCTCTATCTCCTATTCTAATTAATCTATCATCATTACTTAATATTCCATGTGTTTTTATACTATTATAAAAATATTTACAAGTAATATGTAAATAAATTTTATTAAAATATCTAAGATTTTTATAGAATTCATATGCTGGATTTAAATATTTTCTCATATTTGAACTATTCAAATTGTTATCTATAAATTCAATACCAAGATTGCCAAGAATTTGGGCTGGTATAATATTTTTATCTGTAATATATTCAAATGTATTTTTATGTGGGATAATTGTATTATTAAAATCAATAACTAATAAAACTACAACCTTACCATATTCATTATTATTAATTGTTGACTTCATTTGACAACCAACTATAAAATCACCAATTGCAAATTTAACATCATCCAACCAGTTATCATATTTTTTATAATCAGATAATTTATAAAAATATGCCATATAATTAGAGTTATAATTTTTTTATAATCTAAATATTTTTCTTTATTTATAATAAATTTAAATTTAGTTAAAGCCAATATAGTATATATTATTATGACAACCAATTGTTTATTCAATGAAATACTAGAAAAAGAAAAAGATGATGGAAACATCGAATATAAAAAACTGTTAACAAATTTAGATAATGATACACTTAATAGAAGAATTACACAAATGAAATACAGATTGTATGAAGGAAATGGTGAAGCATTTTATTTTATTGGAGTAAATGATGATGGAACAATAAAAGGTATAACAGAAGAAGAATATAAAGAATCAATAATAAATTTAGAATTATTAGCAAATAAAAATAATGCAACAATAATAAAAATATCAGAAAATGTAAAAAATAATAAATGGGTTGGTGAATTTTTAATAAGAGAAAATGAAATTAATGATTATATTGATATTAAAATAGGTGTAGCTGGTAATGTTGATAGTGGTAAATCTACCACAATTGGTACTCTTACAAAAGGTGTTTTAGATGATGGTAGAGGAAAAGCAAGAGTACATGTTTTTAATTATAAACATGAAGTAAATTCTGGAAGAACTAGTTCAATCGGTCATCAAATAATGGGATTTGATAAAAATGGAAATATTATAAATGATAAATTAGATAGATCAGATTCTACAGTATGGTCAGATATTGTTAGTAAATCTGCAAAAATAATATCATTTTATGATTTAGCAGGACATGAAAAATATTTAAGAACAACAATATATGGGTTAACATCAATATATCCAGATTATTGTTTAATAATGATTGGTGCAAATATGGGAATTAATCATATGACTCGTGAACATATTGGATTATGTATTAATTTAAAAATTCCATTTATCATTTTAGTAACGAAAATAGATATTGTACCAGAAAATGTTCTTGAAGATACAATTCAAAAAATAAATAATATGTGTAAAAACAGAGTTAGAAAAGTACCATATCATATTAAAGATAAATCTGATATAATAAATGTTATTAAAAATATAAAATCAGATAGTATTGTACCTATTATGCAAATATCTAATGTAACAAATTTTAATTTAGATTTATTAAAGTCACTATTTAATCTTTTACCTTTACGTAATGATTTTAACAAAAATGTTGATAAACATGTTGAAATGTTAATTGATAATAAATATTCTGTAGCAGGACATGCTTCAATTGTATCAGGGATGTTAAAAAGTGGAACAATAAAAGTTAATGATACATTATTAATAGGACCATTTCATGATTCAACATATAAACAAGTAAAAGTACGATCAATACATATGAATTTTAAAGAAATAAAAGAAGCAAAAGCAGGTACTTTTGTTTGTGTATCATTAAAAAATATAAATAAGAGAGATATAAAAAAAGGTATGATTTTATTAACAGATAATAATGAATTAAAATTAGCTGTTAAAAAATTTCAAGCTGAAATACATATATTACATTCACCAACAACAATTAAAGAAGGATATCAACCATTTGTACATATAGAACAAGTTAGACAAACAGTTAAAATGACTAATATTAGAAATAATAATGATAATATTTTAAGAACAGGTGATAAAGCAATAGTAGATTTAGAATTTATTATGAAACCAGAATATGTAAAATCAGGTATGAAACTAATATTTAGAGAAGGAAAAGTAAAAGCAATAGGTAAAATAATAAATATTATTTAATTTACATTTCCATTTTTTTTATAATCCATAAATCTGTTGATAATGAACTATTAGTTAAATAAGCATATGGTAAATAAAAATAACCTTTATCACCCCATGATGTACCCCATGAATTTCTCATAATCCAAACTTTTCTAATATCATCATATCCAACACACACAACAGCATGACCTCCTAAGAATATATCATTTCTATTTGGCATTGGAACATAACCATTTCTTGCAACTTGTCTTGTTGTAAATGATGAATAAACAGCAATACCAACTACAAATGGTTCGTTATTTGCTAGACTATTTTTCATTGCATTTAAATTGTTATTAATATTTTCTACAGATAATGCTTGATTATTTAATGCTTCTTCATAACAACTATCATATGGTTTTTCTGCAAATTTATTAATATCATATGGCCACGATGTTTCTTGACATACACCATGTAATTGTAATGATTTTATTCCATCAGATAAATAAGCACCAGTATCTTCAGATATTGTATTATCTAACATTCTTTCATTATAATATAAAAATAATCTTGAACCAAATAATTTTTTTTTATCATAACCTACAATTGCAACAAGAGCACATGCCGTACATGAACCTAAATTTCCTTGATCTACAATAGGTTGACATTTATTTCTTAAATCTACTCTTAAAGGTAATTTGACAATTTTTTTTTGAACTCTTAATTTTAACTCTGATTTTTTTATTCTATTAATTTTTAAATTAAAATTTCTTTTTGTTTTAGGAATTTGTTCTAATATTTGTTGTTGTCTATTATATATTTTTTTTGTAGCAATAATTCTGAGAAAATTATTTCTATTCATCTAATATTAATAATTATTAAAATTTTTAATAGGTAGAAAAAATCTTAATAATTATATTTTTTATCAGTAGTTAATACCAAATTTTAAATTATTTATTACATTGTTATATGTATTAATAATTATATTTTTATCAGTTGTGGATGCCATATTTTGAATATAATATTGTTGTTGATCATTTAATGGTTTATAATTATTAATACTATTTATTATTGTTTCTAAATAATCATATAATTTCATTTTTTTATTATTTATAGTATATTGGTAATTATCATCTACATCTGAATAAAGTTCAGTTTCAGATATATAAAAATCAAAATCCATATTCATAATATTATTTATTAAAAAACATATTTTTAAATATAAATCATATAAACGTTGTTGATATTTTCTATTATTTTGTTTTATTAAATTAAATGTTTTATGGTTTTCTTTTTGTAATTGTAACTGATCATGTTTAATTTGTTGATCTAATCACAATATATAATAAATTCTTTATATAATTAAATTAATAATTTTATTATAATAATTATCCAATGTTTGAATAGAGTTGCTTTTTTTAAATATATTACGTATTTCTTCTAATTTATTAGTATCTTTTGCTAATTTTAATATTTCTAATCCACATCGTTGCATTACTTTTGGATCTTCGTGATTTGTAATAAACTTAACACCTTCTGTTTCCATAAATACACCAAAATTAACAGTTAAAGGTATACAACCAGCAATTATACTTTCTTTTATAGACTGACAATCTACTTCATTTATTATATTTGATGTATAAATATGAAATTCTGATAAATATCTTTCTCTCATAATGGTGTCAATAGATTGTTTACCATGATCTGTTACTCCACATTCTGAAAATAAATATAACATTTTATTTTTAAAATTTACATCTTTAATATTATCCATACCTCCATAAACATGTAATTCTGCACGTGGTTCTATTTTTTTTATAATAGAAAATATACCTGTTATAATGAATTCTAATCCTCTATCATAATATGCATCATACATAAATCTATATCTTTGTCTTTGAACATTATATGTATTTGTTATATGTTTAATACCGGTTGGAATAATTTCATAATTAGTATTATCACCTAAATGCTGTTCACATTGTTTATAATGAAAATAACTTTTTAAAAATATTTTATCTATTTTATGTTTATTTTTTTTATATAAATCGATAACTAATGTATTACCAAGTGGATTTTCATATAAATCCCAATATATTTTATTTGCTTTTACATCAAATGGAAAAGTATTAATTAATCCTGTTGATTTTCCTAACACTAAAATATTAAATTTATGATTATATGGGAATTTTTTCCAATGGATATATTTCACATTATTATATATATAATCATTATCTAAATCAAATTCTCCATAAATTGCAACTGTTAAACCACGTTTTTGTATTGTTTCACATAATTTAACTATTATATAATCAGTACTTTCTAAATTATCATCTTTTGGATGAAATTTATTTGATAAATAACCTAAAAAATATACCAAATCATACGGACTATTTTCTTCTTTATAATAAATTTTTTTCATCATATCATAAATATCAGCTTCTATATAATTTGTTATAGGTTCATTAATTTCTGTTAATGTATTTAAAATTTGTAATGTCCCACCTAAACACAATTCTCTTTTATTAAATGTATTAAAATTATGACTTATTGCAATTATTGTTTTTTTTGAATCAAACTTAACAAGTGGTATTGTAAATTCATGTGTAAAACTTCTTTCTTCACCAACTTGTATTTCTGGATCATGTTTATTTGTTAATAAATAATCTTTTTTATATGCCATACAATTATTTGTTGAATGATAATCCATAAATCCTTTAAATTTATATAATCTATTTACAAAAAAATCATATAAATAAACATCACTTACACCACCTATTAAACATGGACTATTAGTTAATTTTGTTACTGCTTCTTCTATTCTTGTATTAGGATAATAATCATCATCATCTAAACATACTATTATATCACCATTACATGCATTATTCCCTAAATTACGTAAACCACCTAATTTTTTTCCACTATATACAATATAATTTATTGTAAAATTAATTTGGGGTTTTATTTTTTCAATAAATTCTTTTATTAAATCTTTATTTTTTTCTGCATCTGATTTTGTTGGTGTACCTTCTACTATAACCCATTCTAAAATATCTTTATATGTTTGCCGTTTAATCATTTCAAATAATACTTGTAATGATTTAAATCTTATATATTGTGTAATTGTTATTATTGAAACTGTATTGAGACGTTTTTTTATTACCATAATATTTATATATTACAAAATCTTTATATTAGTTTTATAAAGTAAAATAATATAACTAATAATATTAAAATAATTATATAACTATATTTTTCTGTATTATTAAATCCTTCAGTTATTTTTGGATTTTTTTTTAATTCAGGATATTCCCTTTTTAATTCTGAATATTCTCTTAATTGTATATCAGTTCCATATTGACTATCTTCTTGTGATTGAGGACTTTTAACTAATCTATTCTCTTCTTTTAATGAATAAACTTGTAAATTTTCATTATTATATAGTTTATGCATTTCTGTATCAACTTGATATTTTATTGGATATAAATTTATTAATGCTTTTGAACCTTTATTATTTGTTACAAAACCAAATGTCCCCCATGATTTTAATGGTTTATCATAAAAAGTATTACCAACTATTTTATTTTGTTTCATATGATAACCAATTAATAAAATATCAAATGGTGGCATTTTATTTATATAATCATTTAATTTATTCATAAAATTATCTTCTAATACCACATCATCTTCTAATATTAATGCATACTCATTATCATTTAATTCATTTATTATTTTTTTTGCCAAATTATAATGTGATAATGCACAACCAACTGCACCACGTGTCATTATATAATATAATCCACCATTTTTATTCATTGCATCTAATTTTCCTTCTTTTGTAATTAATTTTTCTGATAAATTATTAATATCTATTTTTCTACCATCTACAGCTGATATTCTTTCAACAGGTCCAATATAATTAAGTTTTGCAATTTCGTTTTTTATATTTTCATTTCTATCAGTTCTTCTATCTAAATTTATATAATATATTTTTTTTATCATTATATAACATTAGAAATAATTATATCTAGTTTTATATATAATGGATAATATATGTCAAGATTATTTTATAAATGCACATGGTGCAACTATTGGTAACTTTGAATTACCATATAATGTTAGAATACTTATGTTATGTAGTGAAAATAAAATGACCGCCTGTAGTCAGAATGAATTTAACATTTTTTCAACTATAACACAACCATATGGTGAAAAATTAGAAAATTTAAATAAATTATATAATGAAACTAACATTGATGATACACAAATTTTAAAAAGTTATTATAAATTATGTGTATTTTCACCTAATTTTAATCCCGATTATTTAATTAAAAATAATATATTATTAAAAGATGATAGGGAACTGTTTTTAGAAGGTACCAAAGGAGTTTCTAGATTATGTCCAAATCTTGTATTGACACCAGAATATATATATTTTAGATCAGGAGTTTATAATGTACCATTAAATTATAATAGAATTTATATTAATGATCATATATCAAATAATGAACTAATAAAAGCAGGTACTATTCAAAAAATTGATACAAATATTTTATTTAAAAAAAAATTACAAGATAAAAAAAGAGGTAAAATACCATTAAATAGATTAGAACAATTAATAGTAAGGCCCATACCTTCATACAAATCTACTAGTAAAGGTAGTTATGCTTTAGCTGAAGCTACACAATTTATTAATAAACATCAAAATACAATTAACAATATACTTAAAAATGTATTAAGTCTTGATTCGATTGTTGTACCAAATCCACATAAATATATGCCATTAAATTCAATATACAAACCAACACAATCTAGAACACTTACATTGGAGGATGTTGCTATTGAATTATCTAACAAACATCCTTTCAAAATTGTTACAATAATGGTTGGAGCATGTAGAAATAATAATTATAATGTTGAAACTATACAGGGGTTTTCTCTAGAAAATGAATATAATAATTCAAATTATGTGTGGAATTATAAAGATGATTATTATGAAATAAGTGCGAATATTGGTAATGAATTAATTGATATAACTAAACGTAAATTTTCAAGTAAAGATATTGATTTATTTAAAGAAAATATTAAAAAAGAAGAAGAACGTAGAAAAATAGAATATAACAAAGAAATTAAATTAACAACTAATATGATGAAAATTGAACCTACTATTAAAACTGAAGAAGAAAAGTTATATCCCGAAGATTGGGGATATGATCCTGATAATCCTGGTCATTATTTAGATAAACATCAATTTAAAAATAAAGCATTAAAATATAAAAAAAAATATTTTGAATTAAAAAATAAATTTAATTTATAAATTATTTCTTTTTTTTAAATAATTTATATAACTCATTTGTCGTTGTATATACATTTTTAAGATTATGTTTTCTCATTTTCTGAAATACTTCTAGTATTTCTTTTTCTATTTCTTCATATTTTTCTAATTGTTCACATGTTTTACATAACTCATTATTTTCTTTTATTTTATATAATTCATTATTTTCTTTTATTTTATATAATTCATTATTTTCTTTTATTTTATATAATTCATTATTTTCTTTTATTTTATATAATTCATTATTTTCATTTACGCTACTTCTATATACTAATTTTTTAGGAATAATAATTCTTTGATAACTAACTACATTTTGATAACAAATTATTATAAACATTAAAATTAAAAACATAATATTGAAATTATATATTATATATTTAATTTATCAATTTTTTCTAAAAAAAGTGAAAAATAAAAAGTTTAATTTATTTTTATAATTTATATGAATTATAAAATTAATATTAAAAATGCTAATTATACCGAATGGGATTTTGAACCAAAATTTGATAATTGTTGTAAAAATTTTAATCCTATTATTAATAAAATATTTGATGGTGATATTTTAAATGATAAATTAGAAATTATTGAATCGCCTATTAAAAATAATAATTTACTTGGAGTGTTAATTATTAATAATCTACAAACATATGGAACATTTAAAAATAAACAATTATATAAAGTTATTCCTAGAAATAAAAATTTGCCACATTTTTTAATTCCTTATGAAATAAAAAAATCTGATATGGGATTTTCAAAAAATATTCAAAATAAATTTGTTGTTTTTAAATTTTTTAATTGGGATAATAAACATCCTATTGGACAATTAGTTGAAACTATTGGTTCAATTAATGATAACTCATCTTTTTATAAATATGAACTTTATAATAAAAAATTAAATATTTCAATTACTACATTTAATAAATCAGTTAATAAATTAACAGATATTGATTTTAATGATATCATACAAAAATATAATTTAGAAAATAGAGAATTATATAAAGTATTTTCTATTGATCCAGATAATTGTTTAGATTTTGATGATGCATTTAGTATTACTAAAAAAGATTCTAACTATTTAATAAGTATTTATATTTCAAATGTTCCTATTATTATTGATTATTTAAATTTATGGAATGTATTTTCAGAAAGAGTTTCTACAATTTATTTGCCAGATTGTAAAATACCATTATTACCTACTATTTTATCTGATAATTTATGTAGTTTAAAAGAAAAACAAATTAGAATTGCATTTTGTATGGATATTTTAGTTGACAATTCAGGTAATATTATTAATACAGAATTAAAAAATGTTGCCATTAAATTAAAATATAATTTTGTATATGAATCAGATAATTTACTTAATTATAATAATTATAAACTATTATTTAAAATTGTTAAAAAAATATTTCCAACTATCAATGACAGTCATGATTTAGTTGCACAACTTATGATATTAATGAATACATATTGTGCTGATAAATTATATGAAAATAAATGTGGTATTTTTAGATCAACGATTTTTACTGAAAATAATTTACCTATTGAAATTAAAAATTTACTTTTACTTTCAAATTATTCAGGTACTTATAGTATTAATTATTCTGATACAATGCATAATATATTAAATTTAAAATCGTATATACACATTACTAGTCCTATTCGTAGAATTGTTGATATAATTAATATGATACAATTTACTAAAAATTTATTATCTAATGATTCAATTATTTTTTATAATAATTGGTTACATAAAATAGATTATATTAATGATATTACTAAAAAAATTAAAAAATTACAAAATTCTTGTGAATTATTAAATAAACACATTGATAATAATAAATTATACGACGGTTATATTATTGATAATGAAACAATATATATTTATGAATTAAAATCATTTATTAAATTTAAAAATAATCTTATTGGTCAACATAAATTTAAATTATTTTTATTTAATAATGAAACTAATTTTTCAAAAAAAATTAAAGCACAACTAGTTTAATTTATTGGTACTTCATCTTTTGATTCATATATATCATTTAATTTAAAATTTTGACTAGATTGTTCAGTAGTTTGTTCAGTAGATTGTTCAGTAGTTTGTTCAGTAGATTGTTCAGTAGTTTGTTCAGTAGATTGTTCAGTAGTTTGTTC
>JACCDT010955505.1_pt1 | contig 11107 bp, 7 predicted proteins | sample 7446291 | NCBI WGS metagenome assembly JACCDT01 (sample SAMN15323446, study PRJNA562643) | freshwater metagenome | isolation source: river surface water | place: USA:Blue River Watershed | collected 2017-08-17 | reverse complement strand
TATGAAATTTGTTAAGTGCTGTGAAGAATGAACGGGCATGATTATTATATCCCGTATTTCCAATAAATGATGTATGTACAAGAATATTCATTGTACATAATATATATAAATTTTATTAAAAATTAAATACCATATCTTATTCTTAACGCATTAAAATTTTGAAGTTCTTCGTCTGAAGATAGTGTTCTAGTGTAAAATAATATTGTTGCAACTCTAGGGTCTAATAATACTACACCGCCTGTTCTGGTTGAAGAAATCATCCACCCATCTGTAAAGTTAACATTACTTAAAGAAGCATATGTATTTGTTGTTCTAGCACCATTATTAATTCTAACTGATAACGATAATGATGCAACGTCTCTTGTACATGAAATAAAGTAGTATACACCAGTAGTTAAGGTGGTTTCCGCTCTTCTAGAACCACCATCTGAGACGATACCTAATGGTGTAAGTGAGAAGGCATTTCCACCACTATTTGTTGAAGCTAACAATGTTGCTTGTTCGTATTGACTCCTATCAAATCTAACTACTGCTTGCATCGTCAATCCCGCTAAACCAGTTACACTATAACTTGTTGCAATTTGAAAAGTCGTACCAAAGTTTGCAAAATCGGCAAAATAACCACCATTAGCTGAATACCAAGCGTATGCTCCACCAATGGTACATACCGCGCCACTTGCTCTATCTGTCCATGAAGTTCCTGTCCCTGGATATGAAACTTTCTGTGCAGCGTCAAACCATAATCCTAATCCGTTATTTACTACCTTTACGCCACTATCTCTTGTACCAAATATACTCATATATCTTATGCATTTAGATTTCCAATTAAATACCACTCATCACCAGCAATGTTAATGAGTGTTGCCGCTCCATACCTTGTACCCAATTTAGTCCAACCATTGGCACTTCTAAATGTCACCCCTGATGCTGTAACAAATTGAATTGAACCTGAGCCATATAATATAACATCAATAAAAGCACCATCCGCAAAATTTGTTCCTGACGCTGCTGGTACTGTTAAATTATATGTTGTGTTAGAACTACCACTTACCTCAACTGTTTTACCAGCGTCTGTTAATGCAAATGTGTAAGATGCGGTCACCCTATTGAATGTAACTGATGTTGATGACCCGCCAGGTGCCGCTAAAGCATAAGATGCGGTACCTTGCAAAGAACCTGTAAATGATGTTGCAATTAATGAACTTGTTATTTGTAAAACACCCGCACTAACTCTTCTTATTGTTGTATCAGGACTTGTTGTATCTGTTTCCGCTGGTGACCATTGTAAATAACCATCAGAAGGAAGAATAACTCTTGGTATTGTTGATATTGTTTTTGCACCAATTACACCTCTACTAAGTGAAACTAAATGTACTTCGGTGTTTTTTAACAATGACATTCCTGTTCTATAAATTGCACCATCAGTACCTTTCATTCTTATTTGTGGTTGTGTGTAATTATCAGAATTACTATATACACTACCAGATGTTGGGTCATCAAAAATTAATACACCGCTACTTGTATATGGCATATTTATCGAACCCGTTAATGTATGATTATCGGCTAATGAATTTCCAATTTTCACACCAGCACTTGCAACATTAAATTCAACGTTACCTGCGGTTGGTGCTATTGTTAATGAACCTGTAACCAATAATGTTGTACCATCGAATGTTAAGTTTGCTTCTGCATTTGCTGTATTTGCAGTACCTAATGATGTTAATACTCTATTATCTGCTGAATTTGTTATTGTGCTAAATCCTGTTCCGCTTGTACCTGAAGAACCAGCACTTCCACTTGTACCTGAACTTCCAGACGACCCAGATGTTCCTGAACTACCCGATGAACCACTTGTACCTGAAGAACCACTACTACCACTTGTGCCTGATGAGCCAGGTGAACCACTCGTTCCTGATGTTCCACCAACACCACTACTACCACTTGTACCACTTGTTCCTGATGAACCTGAAGACCCGCTAGTCCCCGAACTACCCGATGAACCACTATTGCCACTTGTTCCTGAAGAACCTGAAGAACCTGATGTACCTGAACTACCCGATGAACCACTCGTTCCTGATGAACCACTACTACCACTTGTTCCCGATGAACCTGAAGACCCATTGCTACCACTTGTCCCCGATGAACCTGAAGACCCATTGCTACCGCTCGTTCCTGAACTACCCGAAGAACCACTTGTGCCTGATGTTCCACTACTCCCTGGAGCACCATTTGCTCCCGATGTTCCACTAGTACCCGAACTTGCAGCATTTGTTCTTGTTTCTATTCTTCCTGTTGAAGTATTAAGAACAAGAACCTCGGTAGAAGATGAACCCGCAGTAAGTCCTGTAACAAATATTGAACCCGTAAATTGATGAGTATCCGTTGTGGTGTCACCAAATTTGGTTGACCCACTCGAAAATGACATCGTAAAATAACTTACGGAAGAACTAATAATTAATTGTTGGGCAATAATATTTCCTGTTGCGGAAATGTTCCCTGAAACAAATAGAGAACCAGAAACACCTGAATCTTTTAAAGATATAAGGCCGTTACGTGAAACAAACTCATTAGGCATATTTATATTACTAAGTTCACTATCCCTTAGTGGATTTAATTATAAATATCTTAATCTAATAATTATATTTCTTTGACTCTATATTTTCTACCAGTATTATCGTTTTGTTCCAATTCTTTTGCCGTTGATTCCGCCTCTTCAATCGTTTCGTATGTTCTAATTAAGTCTTGTTCATTTAATTTCATAACCCAAGCGACATCGTTGCTTGGAACAAATTGCATTTCTATTATATACATAATTTAATTTATATATAAATATTAAACTAATCCGAATCGAGATTTTTGTGAGTTATAGTTTTGTATAACCTCTGTTGATGATAACGCTCTATTATATATTCTCACCATTGCAATATCACCAGGAAAAAAATTAATACTATTCGTTGCCGACTCATCCCATCTTCTTGCTATCCTAATTTCACCACCAGATTGTGATGTTCCAGCATATGATAATTGTGTATTTATAACACCATTATTATATTGTATAACTGTTGTACCATTATATGTACCAACAACATGATACCACACATTCAAAGATGGTGCAAAACCATCTGTATTTCTCCATGCACCATTAAAAAACCCAACACAAATATTATAAGAGGATGCTGCTCTATTTGTACCCATACTAAAATTTAAATTTGACGCTAAATCGTATTGTCCACCAACAATCATCGTTACTTGACCCGTTAAAGAACTTGTGACTCTAAAAAACGCTTCTACACTCCAATTTGATAAACTACCTGGATTAGTTGCTGTTGCATATTCATAGGTGTTTTTGTCAAAACTAAAATATCCAGCATTGGTTGTGGTATATGTTGGTGTATTAAATAGTGTGGCATTGTTTCTATTAGTACTTAAATCATTCCATGCAGTTCCTGACCCAATATAACTTTTAGTATTTGCAGCATCCAAATGAAATATAACACCATTATTTAAAATGTCGGGTCCTCCATTAGTTGTACTCATGCTCCTGGCATTTCAAGTTTTTTGGTCCATTCATTTGTTGATAATATATTAATCATTTGTTCATATGTATATGGACCTTCTTTAGTTGTTAATGATGAAATAAATGATGGGTCAACACCATCCCATTTAACAAATGTTTTTGTTTCATCAACAGATTTTCGTATAGTTTCTACAGAAGTTTCTAATACTTGATTGAAATCAATTTTGTTTAATTCAGATACATTAAAAATTATATAAATTTTATTCATTATTAGTTATAAATATTATTGTAGTCCGAAACGAGATTTTTGAGAATTATAATTTTGTAGAATTTCAGCATCACTCAACATTCTATTATAAACTTGTACTATTGCAATAGCACCAGTTTGTACAACACCTGAGTAACCGCTACCAATTCTAATTTCACCCGCCTCTACTAATGCTGTGTTGCTTCTTGAGTTATAACTTGCGGTATATGGTACACCATTTACACTATAAAAACCTGTTCTCGCTGTTGTAGATTTACCAGATGACATTTTTAAACTAACATAATTCCATTTATTGACAACATTTCCGTAAACATAAGCATAATCATATGCTGCGGAATATCTACTATAATAACTAAAAGAATTATCTGTTTCCCATGTTACTGCGATTTCTTGTTCATATGAATTATATATTGTGCCCGCTTTTTCAAATATTGTATTTCTGCTTGGTAATGTTTCGCAATAAAACCACATATTCAATGTACAATCACCACCCATATCCACAAGTGAAGTGTTTGTACTGCAAGCCCAATAACCAGACCCATTGAAATCAAATGCGGATGCACCATTAAATGTTGTTAAAGGTGTTTGTGTACCGCCCGCTTTATTAAAAACAAGATTTTGTGTCATATCTGTCCATATTGTACCTGAACCTGGATAACTTAACGTATTCGCAACGTCTAACTCCAAAACTAATCCACTATTTACAATATTCGGACCAGTACTCCCCGCCATATTATGATAAATTAAATCTTGATTTTATGGTATTATAATTTTGTTGTGCTTCTGTTGCAGTTAATACTCTATTATATACCTTTGCCAAATAAATATTACCCGTAAATAACTCTCCAATTGGTGATGAACCAAATCCAGCTCCAATTAACAATGGCTGTGTTCCATATGTTATTGCTGTCCCTGTTGAAGTACTACTATTAACAACATTACTGCCATTTAAATAAAATAAACATGCTCCCGTTGTTAAATTATATGTAACTATGATATGATATATTGTATTAATTAAGTAACTAAATGAATGATTAACAAATGTATATGATGAATCTCTATTAAATCCAAATTGAAGTTCACTTGATTGTACTCTCAACATATATGATAAAAATGGTGATGACCAAGGAGCATTACTTGCGGGTTTACAAATTACAGTATTATATACACCTTTTGTTGTCATTTTAAAACATGCTTCCAATGTTAATGTGGTTGCTGGTCTTAAACTTGTATTATCGGGTATTGAAACGTAATCATTAGTTCCATCAAAAACAATAGACCCCATATTATCATTTGTAAATGATGGTGAATTAACTAAAGTACCATTATTATTTTGTTTACTTAAGTCAATTAAAGAAGTTCCGCTACCAATATAACATTTCTTATTTGCACCATCATAATAGAATTGTAACCCATCTGTTGTTGTTTTAGGTGAATAATTAAACGCCATATTATATCGTTCTTATTATAAATTTACCAGTCCAATTCGCAGTTGTTGCAGAACCTGTCAACAACATGTTTTGACCTGAAATTATGGTATTGAACACCACACCCGATGTTGTTCCAAAATCAACGGTTGATACATCACTGAATACGGTTGCAGAACCACTCCACATTGACATAATTGTTCCCGCTCTACCATTTGAACCACTCTTAATCATATATTCAACAAACATACCATCATAAGAACCAGTAGACATATTGTATATTGTTGTATTTGATGTTCCAATAGTCACTCTTTTGGTTGTATGTAACGCTGGTGCGACACTATCACCTATTAATACTGTATCATCTGAGAATACCTCAAGTATTGGAAGTCCAGATATGTCATTCACCGAAAACAATGAACCTGACAGACTATCTGTAACTGAGAACAATTCACCTTGACTACCAAATACACTGAATAATGGTGTAGCAGAACCTGAACCAATAACTGTCAATACTTGTGTGGATGAACTTGAAATATATACAAGTGATGATGTTATTGTTGATGACGCTCTCATTGAACCCGTCAATGATAAGAACGAACCATTAAATAATAGGTTAGCTTCAGCATTTGCGGTATTTGCTGTACCAAGAGATGTTAGTATTCTATCATCAGCAGAGTTTGTTATAGTACTAAAACCACTACCACTACTACCTGATGTTCCACTACTTCCACTTGTTCCTGAAGTACCGCTCGTACCTGAAGAACCACTACTTCCTGAAGTTCCTGAACTACCCGATACACCACTTGTTCCAGAAGTTCCCGATGAACCACTGCTACCCGATGTTCCACTTGTTCCTGAAGAACCACTACTACCCGATGTCCCACTTGTTCCTGAAGAACCATTACTACCAGATGTTCCACTTGTACCTGATGTTCCTCTTGTACCAGATGTTCCACTACTACCAGATGTTCCACTTGTTCCTGATGAACCAGCACTCAATAGATTTGTCCCTACACCTGCAGCGGCTTCTGTCAAATCTATATATGCACCTCTTGCCGTTCCTCCTTGTTCAAAAAATCTTATTTTATTTTGATAAGAATCAATCGTTATACCACCACTGAGAGTGTTATTAGTAACTGATTTGTTTAAGAAAATCTCTCCACCCTCATCTCCTGATTGATATAACAAACTTAATTTAGCACCATCAAATGTTAAAAGTGATTCAGCGTTTGCTTCTCCTTGTGTTCCAGTTGCGGTTAATATTCTATCATTAGCGTTATTTAATATATTTGCCACACCACTTGTTCCAGAGGTTCCTGATGTACCCGAACTACCTGAAGACCCACTTGTACCTGATGTTCCTGAAGAACCATTATTACCTGAAGTCCCGCTTGTTCCAGAAGAACCCGATGAACCAGAGGTTCCTGATGTACCCGAACTACCTGAAGAACCACTTGTACCTGATGTTCCTGAAGAACCATTACTACCACTACTACCTGAAGTCCCGCTTGTTCCTGAAGAACCATTACTACCAGATGTTCCACTTGTACCTGAAGAACCCGATGAACCAGATGTTCCTGATGTACCACTTGTACCTGAAGTTCCTGAAGAACCATTACTACCAGATGTTCCACTTGTACCTGAAGAACCATTACTACCAGATGTTCCACTTGTACCTGAAGAACCATTAGAACCTGATGTACCACTTGTTCCTGAGGAACCATTACTACCTGATGTTCCGCTTGTTCCTGAACTACCCGAAGAACCACTAGTCCCCGATGTTCCACTCGTACCTGATGTACCATTTTGTCCTGATGTTCCTGATGTTGCTTGGGTATAATTGGTACCGTTTAATATTAATGAACCCGTAATTACAAAACTACCACTGACAGCAACGGAATCACCGATTTGTCTCATGTACGAATCAGAGATATGGTCGGTTCCACTAGCAACAGGTATGTATCCTGTTGTTAATCCCAATTCATTACCAAGGCTACCAGTATTTTTTGGTCCCGATATTAACATACCACCACTATATCCCGCACCTACAACAGTTTGATAAATCCAATGATTGTTTTGACTATCATATAATAGTGATGATGTATCTGTTGATGAACCTGAATCATAAATAACCAAACCACCAAATCTTTCTAATGGCTCAACAACGTTTAAATATATTTTTGACCCTGTCAATAAAATATTTGATGATGTGATAGTGGTAAAAGATGCAGTTCCAAATACTGTAAGATTTTGTGTTATGAACATTGAACCACTTACAATCGAATTTCCAATGACGGTACTTGACCCACTTGTCAATAAACTTCCAGAAATTTGATAAGAACCACTTAAACTTCTACTATTAGTCCATACTGAGCCAGATTTAATTAGTAAATCACCATATGAACTTGTTGTTGTGGTATCGCGTACATCATGTAATTCACCTAATTCCCAACCATTGTTTATATTAACAATAATACTACCAACAGTTGCGTGTATTCTCTCTACAAAACCAACAACAACCGTATGTTGTGGTGCAACTGGTTTGTCGTTCGTAAATTGACCATAAGATGTTGGACTCAAATATAATGGTTGACCTGCGGTATATCCTATTGTATTTAATCCTTTAATAATACCATCAGTAACAATATAACCATTGGCCCCTGAAGCTATTGTTTCAGTCACAATTCCCAAAGTATTGACCGAACCTATTTCATTTGTTGCAATTGCTCTTTTTACAGATACGTTGTTACCTTGTGTTCCGAATATATAAACAACCTCACCTTTAACCAATGATGTTGCTTCGGCATTGTAAACATATGCAACTGTTTGTTGACCAATAAATAAATTGGTAACACCACCTTTAAGACCTAAATCTAAAGTTCCAACCCCATCGTCCCATACCAATCTACCAGTTGCGGTAGGACTTACTGATGACGTATTAAAATATATTGAATCGACATTCTCAATTGAACCTGTAATCCTAAGGGAACCTGACAAATTTATTGCCGAACCCGTAACAACAAGTCTTGCAGATGCCGTTGCGGCATTTGTTGTACCATCTGATAATAAAACTCTTCCATCAACTGGGTCACTAATTGTACTAAATCCCGTACCACTTGTTCCCGATGTCCCAGACGTACCACTTGTTCCAGAGGTACCGCTTGTTCCCGCACTACCACTTGAACCATTACTACCGCTTGTTCCTGATGTTCCCGAAGAACCATCTGAACCCGAAGTTCCACTCGTTCCTGATGTTCCAGAGGTTCCTGATGTACCACTTGAACCATCAGACCCTGATGTGCCACTTGTTCCCGAAGTTCCCGAAGAACCATCACTACCATTTGTTCCTGAAGTCCCACTGGTTCCTGAAGTACCACTGGTTCCACTTGAACCATCTGAACCCGAAGTACCACTCGTTCCTGATGTACCACTTGTTCCCGAAGTACCTGAAGAACCATCACTACCACTCGTTCCAGAGGTTCCTGAAGAACCATCACTACCACTTGTACCTGACGTACCACTTGTTCCGCTCGTTCCTGAGGTCCCACTCGTTCCTGAAGAACCATCATTACCTGAAGTTCCACTTGTACCTGATGTTCCACTTGTACCAGATGAACCATCATTACCCGAAGTTCCACTTGTACCTGATGTTCCAGAGGTACCTGAACTACCATCTACACCACTTGTTCCTGACGTACCCGAAGAACCATCATTACCCGAAGTTCCACTCGTTCCAGAAGTTCCGCTAGTTCCCGATGTGCCACTCGTACCTGAAGAACCATCACTACCAGATGTTCCGCTAGTTCCTGATGTACCTGAAGTTCCACTTGTTCCAGAGGTACCTGATGAACCACTATTTCCTGTTCTACTAAATTCTATAACACATATTTCTGATGAAGATGGTAATGTACCACTAATATAAGTTACATAAATCTCAAACCAACCAACATTTTCATTTATAGATGAAACAGAGAATATACTATATGTTGAATCATTATTTGTGTTGCTTTTAATTATTATATAACCCTTGACACTTGAATTTGAATCATCCCAAGTTTTAATATAATCACTAACATTTGCATTATCAGTTGTTGTGATATTAATAAAAATCGATGTGACACCTGTGATAACCGAATTGTTATATGCAAAATTTCCTGATGGTGGTTCAAAAACACCTGTTGATGTATTAAATGTATATAATAACCCACCTTTATCTCCTTGAATACCACTCGTTCCCGCACTACCACTTGTACCCGATGTACCACTTGTTCCTGAGGTGCCGCTTGTTCCTGAAGTACCTGAAGAACCATCACTACCACTTGTACCTGACGTACCACTTGACCCATCATTACCGCTCGTTCCTGAAGTCCCTGAAGTCCCACTAGTTCCAGATGTACCACTTGTAGCAGCCTCATATGATGTGCCATTTATATTTAATGACCCAGATATGTTTACAGAACCCGTGAATTCATGTGTATCAGATATGTCATCCCCAAATTTGGTTGACCCACTTGAGAATGACATCGTAAAATATGAAATAGATGAACTAACTATAAATTGTTGTGCCGTTAAAGAACCTGTTATAGTTAAATCACCATTTATGATTTGATTTGTATTGACGCTAAATTTATTTCCGTCATATACCAATACACTTGATGCCGTTGCCGCATTTGTTGTACCATCTGATAATAATACTCTTCCCGCTGCTGGGTCATGTATTGTTGAAAACCCCGTTCCAGATGTGCCACTCGTACCTGAAGTTCCCGATGTTCCTGAAGTACCGCTTGTTCCAGCAGTACCACTTGAACCATCTGACCCTGAGGTACCAGCAGAACCTGAAGAACCAGATGTGCCACTTGTTCCACTTGAACCATCCGAACCCGAAGTTCCACTTGTACCAGATGTACCTGAAGTTCCTGAAGTCCCTGATGTTCCACTTGTTCCAGATGAACCCGCATCACCTGTCCTATAAAAATCTAATACATATTTCTCAGTTGATGTTAGATTTGTACCACTAACATATGTAACATATACCTCAACCCATCCAAGGTTTTCGTCAACATTACCAATTAACTCAAATATAGCAAGAGTAGAATTGGAATTAACATTACTTTTTATAAGAATATAACCTTTTGGTGATGAATTAGATTCATCCCAAGTAATTAAATAATCTCTTACATTCGCACCATTGTAAGTTAAATCATCAATATAGATAGATGTAACACCAGTTATAGAAACATTATCAAAAGCAAAATTTCCAAGTCCAGGTTGAAACGCACCAGTATCACCAATAAAATTAAATATTAAGCCTCCCTTATCACCTTGTTGACCTGATGTACCACCACTACCCGATGAACCTGAGGTACCACTTGTCCCTGAAGTTCCTGACGTACCTGATGTACCACTCGTTCCCGATGTGCCTGAACTACCAGACGTACCACTTGTCCCTGATGCACCATCAACACCACTTGTACCCGATGTACCACTCGTTCCTGAAGAACCACTTGTTCCTGATGTACCACTTGTACCCGCACTACCACTTGAACCTGCGGTTCCTGATGAACCAGCAGTGCCCGAAGACCCCGCAGTTCCTGAACTACCACTCGTACCAGAGGTACCTGATGTTCCGCTAGTTCCTGATGTACCGCTTGTTCCTGATGTACCTGATGTCGCAGCATTGAAGGAGGTACCATTCAAGATTAATGAACCTGTAATGTTTACAGAACCAGTAAATTCGTGTTTATCATCAAAACTATCACCAAATTTATTTGACCCACTTGCAAAAGATGTTGTGATATATGTTACAGATGAACTAACAATAAATTGCTGTGCAATTATTGAACCATACGTTTGTATATCACCCGTTGTTGTTAGAGAACCTGATATGGTTTG
>JACCDT011622290.1_pt1 | contig 11110 bp, 7 predicted proteins | sample 7446291 | NCBI WGS metagenome assembly JACCDT01 (sample SAMN15323446, study PRJNA562643) | freshwater metagenome | isolation source: river surface water | place: USA:Blue River Watershed | collected 2017-08-17 | reverse complement strand
GACCGCCCTGTTCGATTTAATTTTAAAACATGTGCCCGCGCCAACGGTGCAAGAAGACGCGCCGTTTTCGATGCTGATTTCGATGATCGAGCCGGACAATTTCCTGGGCCGTATTTTAACCGGCCGGATTTACAGCGGTAAAGTGCGCGTTAATGACAACGTGAAATCGATGAAATTGAATGGCGAAGCGGTGGAACAAGGCCGTATCACCAAAATTCTAACGTTCCGCGGCATTGAACGCGTTTCGGTCGACGAAGCCGAAGCCGGCGATATCGTTATGATTGCCGGAATGACCAAAACCACCGTGGCCGATACCGTGGCTGCCGCCGCGGTAACACAGCCAATCGCGGCAATTCCGGTCGATCCGCCAACCCTGGCGATGACTTTTTCGGTCAATAACTCGCCACTCGCTGGCCGCGAGGGCAGCAAAGTTACATCGCGCATGATCCGCGACCGTTTGTTCCGCGAAGGCGAATCGAATATCGCTATCCGCGTTAAAGACGCCGAAGACGGCGATGCGGTGCAAGTATCCGGCCGCGGCGAATTGCAATTGGGTGTTTTGATCGAAACCATGCGCCGCGAAGGGTTTGAATTATCAATCTCGCGTCCAAAAGTTTTAATGCAAAAAGACGAAGCTACAGGCGAAATGCTGGAACCATACGAAGAAATCATGGTCGACGTGGATCAGGAATATTCCGGCGTTGTGGTTGAAAAAATGGCGTACCGCAAATCGGAAATGACCGATATGCGCCCATCCGGCGGCAACAAAGTGCGTATTACATTCCATGGCCCTGCGCGCGGCATGATCGGATATCACGGCGAGTTTTTAACTGACACGCGCGGCACCGGCATTATGAACCGTTCGTTCAAAGGGTATGGCCCGTACAAAGGCCCAATCGGCGGCCGTATCAACGGCGTTATGATTTCGCGCGAAGACGGCGAAGCGGTTGCCTATGCGTTGTGGAATTTGGAAGAACGCGGCGAAATTTTAATCAGCCCCGGCGATAAAATTTACAAAGGCATGATCATCGGCGAACATAGCCGCGACAATGATTTGGACGTTGTACCGAACAAGTCCAAACAATTGACAAACATCCGCACCAAAGCGGCCGACGAAGCGATTCGTTTAACCCCGCCGCGTATCATGTCACTCGAAGATGCGATTGCGTATATTCAGGATGACGAGTTGGTGGAAATCACCCCGAAATCGATCCGCCTGCGCAAAAAGATGCTGGATATGAACGACCGCGCCAGAGCAGCCAAAGACGCGAAAAAAGAAGCGGAAAGCGCTTAATTTAAGCCTTCGTATCGAGTTTAGTCCCGCGGCTTTGATCTTCGACATCGTCGTGGATTTTATCGTCTGGATTGGCGATCAATCCCATCGCGAATGGGATACCGCCGATTACGACGACGATACCCAGCACCTCGATCCAGCCTGGAATTTCACCAAGAAAAATCGCGCCCAAAATCACCGTCAATACGGGAATCAACGCACCGGCAACGCCCGCGCCGGTTGCGCCGAAAATGGCGATGGCGGAACTGTATAAAAAGATCGCGCCAATGGATGTCAAAACGCCTTGATACAAACCTTGGGTCAAAATGGTGGAAACCGGATAATCGAAAACGCGGCCGCCGAAAATAAAACTGTATATTGGCAAATATAAAATCATCGACATGACGGCAATCAACGCCGTGCCTTGGCGGGCATCGATCCGCCACAACCGCATCAACACGGTATAAAAAGAAAATGACAGCGCGGCGCCAATAAACAACAAATGCCCGATCCATTGATTATCATCCGCTGGAACCAGGTTTGGAAAACCGATTAAAAACGCCCCGCCAATAACCAGCAAAATACCCAGCCAGCGTAGGCGGCTGAGCGATTCGTTCAATATCAACCATGCCAATAATGCGGTAAAAATCGGCACCATGCCCGGCATCAACGTGGCGCCATGACTTGCGGGCGCAAATTTCACGCCATACACCGATCCTAAGGCATTGATCAAACCGCCGACCAGGCCGATGATAATCGCCTTCCACCATGCGGTGCCAAGCCCGTAATGCGCCAAAATGGGCAGCAAGATAACCCCGGCCACGGCAAAACGGATGGCGACAATGTCGTATGGATCGACCGCGTGGGTCACACCATAGCGATTAAACACCCACCACCCCGCCCAGATAAAACAGGCAGTCAAAAGGTATAAAAGCCCTTTGGTTTTTTCCGGCGACAGGGTTGCTATAGTTTGTTTCATGCAAGACACACAATTTCGAACTTACCGGCGGGTAAAATGTTAGAAAATATGGATAATTTCCTCTCTGCTATAGCAAAATTTGCCAAAATAGGCTAAGGAAAACTCTGCTCCCCGATTTCTAAAGGGCCATTCTGCTAAAGGGTACTTTGTCCTTGAATACCACGACCGCCACATCCCTGCCCGATTTCAACCAACCGGGCCTTACTTGGTTTAACGTGCCAAAACCACTCAGCATTTCTGAGGTGTATGGCCGTCTGGTGATTCTCGATTTTTGGACATTTTCCTGTATCAATTGTTTGCACATCCTGCCCAGCATGCGCCGCATCGAAAAAGCGTTCCAAGACGACGTGGTGATTTTGGGCATCCATTCGCCCAATTTCCCGTATGAACGTGATCCGATCAACGTATCCAAGGCGATCGCCCGGTATCACATCGAACACCCTGTGGTGCACGATCCCGAATTCAAATTGTGGGATGCGTATGGGGTCAAGGTTTGGCCTACGCTGATTCTGGTTTCGCCGGACGGGCAGATTTTTGCCCGCCAGGCTGGCGAACCCGATGGCGACAAATTGCTCGAAGCCGTGGGCAACGCCGTGCGCAAATACAAGGCGCAAGGCAAATTGCGCCCAGCCGGTACCGAGTTGACCAAGCCGGAAAAACAAGGCGGTGTTTTCCTGTTCCCAGGCAAAATGAAACGCCTGAATTTCAAAGGCAATAAATATTGGGCGGTAGCCGATACCGGGCATCACCAAGTTGTTATCTTGAACGACGATGGCCAACAAGTCCAACGTATCGGCCGCGCCGCGCCAGCGAATTTGGACGGCGAATATAATCGCTGCGCGTTCGATAACCCGCATGGCATCGCGTGCGGCGACGATGTGATTTATGTCAGCGATCTTGGAACGCACGTCATTCGCAAAATCGATTTAAAGGCGCAAACCGTTACCACCATCGCCGGCATTAACCGCCGCGGCTTGACATTGACCAAAGAAGCGCCCGCGCGCGAAGTAGGACTTGCATCGGTGTTCGACATGGAATTGCATGGCGATCAATTATATTTCGCCAATTCCGGCACGCATCAAATTGGCGTCATCGATACCAAAACCATGGTGTTGAAACCGCTCGCTGGCGGCGGCGCCAAAGATATTCTGGATGGCGCAGGACGCGCCGCAAAATTGGCGCAACCTTCGGGACTTGCTTTGTCGACCGAGCATAACCGCCTGTATTTTGCCGACAGCGACAATTCCGCGATCCGATATCTGGATTTAAACGATCAAACTACAATTCGTACCGTTGTCGGACGCGGCATGGCGGAATCCGGGCGGCGCAATGGATCGTTCAAAACCGCGCGGTTCCAACATCCGATGGGCATTTCGATTTGCAAAGATTTCTTGATCGCCGCCGACAGTTTTAACGCCACTTTACGCAAATTGGATATCGCGAAACAAGCCGTTGAAAATTTCGCCGAAGATTTCACCTGCACCGATCCCGCGCCAAAACCGCTGCTGGATCCCGAAGGCATCACCTGGGACGGTGGCGAGCGTTTATTTGTAGTCGATTCCAATAATCACCGTATTCTGGTATACGATCTGGAGAAAAAGACCTGGGGCACTTGGGCCCAATAGCGGGGGCGCAATAATTAAGGCAAAAAATTCACGGAGCAGAAAATGAAAAAAATAGCAATTTTAGGCGGCGGAAAAATCGGCTGGGCTGCGGCCAGTTTATTGGCCGAATCCGGCGATTATCAAGTCACCATCGCCGACAATAACGATCAGGCGTTGCAAAATCCATCGGCCAAATCGGTACATACGGTGCGCGCGGATCTGGCCAAGGCGACGGATGTCGAAAAAATCCTAACCGGCCAGGAATATGTGATCAGCACCTGCCCGTTTTACTTGAACACCACCATCGCCACCATCGCGCATAAATTGGGCGTGCATTATTTCGATGTCACCGAGGATGTCGAAACCACCCGCGCCATCAAAGAATTGGCGAAAAAAACCAATTGCGCGTTGGTGCCGCAATGCGGCTTGGCGCCTGGATTCATTTCGATTGCCGCCAACACCGTTGCCGGAAAATTCGATCAAATTCTGGACGTCACGATGCGCGTTGGCGCGTTGCCGCAATTTCCAACCAATGCGTTGAAATACAATTTAACCTGGAGCACCGACGGGCTGATCAACGAATATTGCAATCCGTGCGAAGCATTAGTCGAAGGCGAAATGACCGAATTACAAGCCTTGGAATCGGTTGAACATTTCACCTTGGATGGCAGCGAATACGAAGCATTCAACACATCTGGCGGTATCGGATCGCTCGGCGAATCGCTGTCTGGCCGCGCGCGCAATGTGGCCTATAAAACCATCCGTTATCCGGGCCACCGCGCGATTATTCAAACCTTGTTGCATGATTTACGCCTGATCGAGCGCCGCGATTTATTGAAAGATATCTTCGAGGCATCGATCCCATCCACCAAACAAGATGTGGTAGTGGTGTTCGTCACCGTCACCGGCATGAAATCCGGCCGGTTGGTGCTAGAAAATCTTTTGCGCAAGATTTACAGCCGTGAATTATACGGCCGCACCTGGAGCGCGATTGAATTGACCACATCGGCGGCCTTATGCGCCATGGTGGATTTACACCGCGAAGGCAAGGTTTCCAAAACCGGATTCATTAAACAGGAAGATGTTGGATTGGATACGTTCCTTGCCAACCGGTTCGGTAAATATTATGAGGACGAGGCCGTAACGCCGGTGGCGCAATCCAAACGCGCTTAATAATCATCCGTTATCCTGAGCGAAGCCGCGCGCGTGTAACAAGCAAGGCGTAGTCGAAGGATCTTTAGAATGGTTAGATCCTTCGACTATGTCTCGGTCGTTTTGCTCCCTCCCCTTCGCTCAGGATGACGAATTACAATAAAATGGTAATAAAAAAGGCCGCTTCAAGCGGCCTTTTTGTTTGAATTCATATTTTCTAATTATGGGAGTCGCGAACACGTCCACCAGCGACCAGAGCATCACGAACTTCGTTGCTGACTTTAGCTCCTACGCGCACAGCGGATTTGCTGCCAGCAGCTTTTGCTTCAGCGACATCGGTACGATGACGATGGCGATCCAAATAACGACCAACAGTGGCGGTACGATCAGCAGCTTCATGCTGGATGGTTACGGCCGCTCTTTGCAGGCTCGACTCGCCAATTCCATTACCTAGAATAATAGAAGCGGTACGGTTGAAAGTGGTTTCATAGCTAGGGGCTCCGACAAAGCCCATGCTTTCCATAGCGACGGCATAATCTGCACGATTGAATTTGTATACTACACTCATTTCAACCCACTCCTTCTCACTGACCCATAATATTTGCGCTTATTGCGCTATTAATTTTAAAAGGTAATAAAGTTACAAAGGTTAACGAATCTTTCCAGCTTTCTTACCTATTTATTAATATCTTACTTTTGGAAACAGATGTCAACGAATTTTTTGTAAAAAAGTCAAAATCGCCATGAATTTTACGTTACAGGTCTGTTATTCCTCGACTTGCCAGGTCCTCAGGATTAATTTTCATGCCCTCCTATTATATCAAATAAGCCCAGTAAATACTTAGTTTTTCAACATAGTTTGCAAATAGGAAGCTGTTTTTGCAACCATCGCCGGATCGATTCCGGTACTGATTTGATGGCGTGTGGCAAATTGAAGCACTTTTTCGGTGGCAACATTTCCAGGCGCCCGCGTCCCGGCCGCCGATTTCGCGTATGGGCATCCGCCAATCCCGGCAACCGCTGCATCGACCACAGTAATTTCATATTCGCGCAAGGCAATTTCAATATTATTGATCGCATTCCCATACGTATCATGACAATGCATCGCCAATTTCGATCCTGGAACTTTTGGCGTTACCGCATCAAGCAGCGCGCGCGTTTTATCCCGCGTTCCAACGCCGATCGTATCGCCCAATGAAACCTCGTACACGCCCATTTGATACAGCGCTTCTGAGACATCGGCGACTTTGGCGGGGGCGATATCGCCTTCGAACGGGCAACCCATCACGCACGATACATAACCGCGCACTTCGATGCCGTTATCCTTGGCCGCTTTGATTACCTGTTCGGCGCGGGTTAAACTGTCGGCGATACTGGCATTGATATTTTTCCGCGAAAATGTTTCGGAGGCGGCCAAGAATACCGCGATAGTTTTCACATCCGTCGCAATCGCCCGTTCCATACCCTTCATATTCGGCACTAAAATCGAATAACGCACGTCCGGTTTTTTAGTAATCCCCGCAAATACAGCATCGGAATCGGCCATTTGCTTCAAGGCCGGGCCGACGAACGATCCGACTTCGATATGGGAAAAACCGCAATTATTCAGATGATGCACCAATTCAATTTTGGCCGGCGCGGATAAAATATTGTCTTCGTTCTGCAATCCGTCGCGCGCGGTCACATCGACAATCTGGATGGATTTCGGAAATGCCATTAACTTGCCGCTTCGATGGCCAGCAATTCGACGCCTTCGGATACTTGCTCGCCGACTTTATAGAAAATCTCTTTCACCTTACCGCCCGATGGCGCCTTGATCGTATGTTCCATTTTCATGGCTTCTAAAATCAACAAAGGCTGACCACGTTCGACATTTTGATTAGCGGAAACCAGAACCTGCACCACTTTGCCCGGCATTGGCGATTGCAATCCGCCCGCATGATGGCCGCGATGGTCGGCCGCTTCGGCGAAACGATGCAGTTTGCAATGGCCAGTGTCGCCATTATACATGACCCAATAATCGTCGCCCTGCGCCACCACGACCGCTTCGGTTTTATGGCCGTTTAATGTGAAACAAACGCCGTCGTCACAAAATTCGGTATGGGCGATATCGAATTTCCGGCCATTGATAGAAAAATGGCAAACATCGTTTTTATATTGGCATTTAACGGCAACCGGCGCCTCACCATTTTCAAAATAAAAATAACTTTCGCCGCCGCCCGATGCGCGCCAACCCATCGGCACAGAGCCACAATTGAACGCCCGCATTTGATATAAACAAGCCAGCGCCATCGTCACATCATTCAATTCGGCAGCCGGTTTATAAAATAAATTGGCGCGGTGTTTGGCGATAAAATCGGTGCTGACTTCGCCTTTACCAAAGGCCTGGTGCGTCATGATCGTGCGCAAGAATCCAAGATTGGTGGTAAGGCCCGCGATTTTCACATCGCGCAATAAATGCTGCATTTGCGCAATCGCCTGGCCGCGTGTTTCGCCCCAGGTGATCAATTTTGCGATCATTGGATCGTAAAATGGGGTGATCGTATCGCCGGTCACAACGCCGGTATCGCACCGAACATTGCGGGAAGAATTGGGAAATTCCAAATGGCGTAGCGTGCCGGTGGCGGGCAGAAAATCCTTGTCCGCGTCTTCGGCATATAAACGCACTTCGACCGCGTGGCCGTTTATCGATAAATCTTTTTGATCGAAACCCAGTTTTTCGTTGGATGCCACGCGCAATTGCCATTCGACCAGATCTTTGCCGGTAATCATCTCTGTTACTGGATGTTCGACCTGTAAACGAGTGTTCATTTCCATGAAATAGAAATTGCCATCCTCGCCCATAATGAATTCCACCGTCCCAGCACCGGAATAATTTACCGCACGCGCGGCATCGACCGCCGCCTTGCCCATAGAAGTACGAGTTTTCTCGGGCATGTGCGGCGCGGGTGCTTCCTCGACGACTTTCTGATGGCGGCGTTGAATCGAACAATCGCGTTCGAACAAATACACCGTATTGCCGAAATTATCGGCGAAAACCTGAATTTCAATATGGCGCGGACGCACCAGATATTTTTCAACCAGCAATTCTGGATCGCCAAACGACGATTGCGCCTCGCGCGTTGCGCCGGAAACCGCGGATTCTAAATCCGCTTCGGATTCCACGATCCGCATGCCCTTGCCGCCGCCGCCCGCAGTCGCCTTTAATAAAACCGGATAACCGATTTTTGCGGCTTCTTTTTTGAATGTTTTAATGTCCTGATCTTCGCCATGATATCCGGGAACAACGGGCACTTTGGCTTTTTGCATTAATGCCTTGGCGGCGGATTTCGATCCCATTGCGCGAATCGCGGATGCTGGCGGGCCGATAAATACTATGCCGGCCTTGACGCACGCATCGGCGAAATCGGCGTTTTCGGATAGGAATCCATAGCCTGGATGAATCCCTTCCGCCCCGGTTTGTTTGGCGGCGGCGATAATTTTATCCTTGATCAAATAACTTTCCGCCGCCGTCGTGCCGCCCAAACGCACCGATTCATCGGCCATTTGTACATGTTGTGCATTGGCGTCGGCGTCGGAATATACGGCAACAGTTTTCACGCCCATGGCGCGCGCGGTGCGAATAACACGGCAAGCAATTTCACCCCGATTAGCGATTAAAATCTTTTTGAACATTATGCTCTCTTTTTCAGCCATTTCGGGGCGCGTTTTTCCAGGAAAGCGGAAATGCCTTCCTTGCCTTCGTGAGAAGAACGAACTTGGGCGATTTGTTGCGCGGTCCATTCGATCAATTCGGAATTGTTTTTTCCAGACTGCACTTGGCGGATTAAATATTTGCATGCGGTTTGCGCGCCAGGGCCACATTCCAACAACGCATCGACGATTACTTCAATCGTGCTGTTCAATTCATCGGCGTAACATAGTTGATGCGTAAGCCCCATATCCATGGCGCGTTCGGCGTCAAACCGCTCGCCAGTCAAAAAATACCGCCGCGCATTACGCGCACCGATGGCCGATACCACATAAGGCGAAATCACCGCCGGGATCAGGCCCAAACGCGCCTCTGACAATGCAAATTTCGCGTCATAAACCGATACCGCGATATCGCAGCACGCAATCAAACCGACACCGCCGCCAAACGCCGATCCTTGCACGCGGGCTATCGTGGGTTTGGTCATTTGATCTAAGGATGCCATCAATTCCGCCAGCAACCTGGCATCACGCAAATTTTCTTCTTCCGAATAGCCGGACATTTTTTGCATCCAGCCTAAATCCGCGCCCGCCGAGAAACTTTTGCCGTTCGCCGCCAGGATAACGATCCGCACATCCGCATCCGAATCCAATTGTTTTACCGCCCGCGTCAAATCGGCGATCAAAACTTCGTCGAATGCATTATGCACATCCGGCTTGTTCATGGTGATGGTGGCAATGCCGGAAGAATCTTTGGAAATTAAAACGCTGTTGGTCATCGCAATCTCCTACATTCTGAATACGCCAAAACGCGTATCATCCCATTCCGCATTCAATGATGCCGAAATCCCCATCCCCAGCGCCATGCGGGTATCGGTCGGCGATAAGATTCCATCATCCCATAAACGCGCGGAGGCGTAATAAGGATGGCCTTGATCTTCGTATTGCTGGCGAATTGGCGATTTGAATTGTTCCGCCTCAGCTGCGGTCGGTTTTTTGCCTTCGGCCTCTGCCCTATCGGCGCGGATTTGCCATAGAACATTGGCGGCTTGTTCGCCGCCCATCACCGAAATACGCGAATTCGGCCACATCCATAATTGATGCGGATTGAATGCGCGCCCGCACATGCCGTAATTGCCGGCACCAAATGATCCGCCGATTAAAAACGTAAATTTCGGCACATTGGCGCAAGACACGGCGGTAACCATTTTCGCACCGTCCTTGGCGATGCCGTCATTTTCATATTTACGGCCAACCATAAATCCGGTGATGTTTTGCAGGAACACCAGTGGAATTCCGCGCTGGCTGCAAAGTTCGATAAAATGCGTCGCCTTTAACGCGGCTTCGGAAAACAGAATGCCGTTATTGGCGATAATGCCAACCGGCATGCCCATCACATACGCAAACCCGCAAACGATGGTGGTGCCATACAGCGCCTTGAATTCATCGAACCGACTGCCATCGACGATACGGGCGATGACTTCGCGAATATCGAATGGCTTGCGCGTGTCTTTGGGAATAATGCCCACCAATTCGGCTGGATCGTATTTCGGCAATTCGGGCGAGATGCAATTTAATTTGGTTTTCGGACTGCGATTTAAATTACCAACGATGTTACGCGCGATTTCGAGCGCATGACGATCGTGATCCGCCATGTGATCGGCAACACCGGATGTGCGGCAATGCACGTCCGCACCGCCCAAATCCTCGGCCGTGACAACCTCCCCGGTTGCAGCCTTTACCAGCGGCGGGCCACCCAAGAAAATCGTACCTTGGTTTTTAACAATCACCACTTCGTCCGACATGGCGGGAACATAAGCGCCGCCAGCGGTGCAAGAGCCCATCACCACCGCGATTTGCGGAATACGGCGGGAAGACATGCGGGCTTGATTATAAAAAATCCGGCCGAAATGGTCGCGGTCGGGAAAAACTTCGTCCTGCGCCGGTAAAAACGCGCCGCCGGAATCAACCAGGTAAATGCATGGGATGTTGTTTTGCGCGGCGATGTCTTGGGCGCGGAGATGTTTTTTTACCGTCATCGGATAATACGTTCCGCCTTTGACCGTTGGATCATTGGCAACGATCACCGATTCCTGGCCATTGACCCGGCCGATGCCGGTAATAATGCTGGCGGCGGGAACTTCGTCTTCGTACATATTGTACCCGGCAAATGCGCTGAATTCCAAAAACGCCGAACCGGGATCCAGCAAATGATTGATCCGGTCGCGGGTCAGCAATTTGCCGCGGCCTTCGTGTTTTTTACGCGCGTCTTCGGATCCACCCAAACGGATGTGAGCCAATTTTTCGTTCATATCGTCGATCTGCGCCTGCATATGCGCGGCGTTAGTTTTAAAATCTTCGGATTTGGAATTGATTTGGCTGGATAAGGTTTGCATACAAAACTCAGGGCTG
>JACCDT010619336.1_pt1 | contig 11112 bp, 9 predicted proteins | sample 7446291 | NCBI WGS metagenome assembly JACCDT01 (sample SAMN15323446, study PRJNA562643) | freshwater metagenome | isolation source: river surface water | place: USA:Blue River Watershed | collected 2017-08-17 | reverse complement strand
GGTGCGCGTGGCCGGGCAGACCGTCGACGGCCAGATCATCGCCACGAAGCACACCCGCAAGGGCCACGACCTGTTTGTGGTGCGCCTGGCAGAGCGCGTGAGCCGTGAGGACTACGAGACCCTCAACGCCGGCGCCAAGAAGATCGGCGGGTACTACAGCAGTTTCCGCGGCAACGGCGCCATCCCTGGCTTCCAGTTCAACACCCGCGAGCAAGCGGAGGCGTTCGTGAAGTTGGCCGGCGGCGACAACGCCGACGCCCAGGCGGCAGCCCAGGAGCGCCGCGACGCCTACGCCGACGACCGCAGTCAGACCGCCGCCGAGCGCCTGACCGAGATGGCCGATCGCATGGACGAGGCCGCCGACGAGAGCATGGGACGCGAGCGCAAGGCCAACACCGAGCGCCGTGCGCGATTCGCTGCTGCGGCCGAGGCCGGAGCCCGCGAGGCGAAGGCCATGGCCAAGACCATGCGCAACGTGGCCGAGGCCCTGACGGCTGGGACCGTCAAGTTCCTGGACCGCGTGCGCACCAAGACGCAGGTGGAGTTGCTGCAGACCTACGTCGCCAACGCGAAGAGCGACGAACTGCGCGCCAAGTACGACAGCTACGCCGAGCAGGAGAAGCGGCGCGGCCCGCCGCCCACGCGGGAAACCGCCGACTACGCCGAGTTCCCGCAGTACACCGCCTACCGCTCCGACCTCGCCTCGCTGGGACGCCGGCTCTTGGAGGTGGACGGCACCAAGAAGCTCGGCGAGCGGCTGATGAAGGTGGCCGACGACGTGAGCGATGCGTTCACCGCGTTCGCCAAGGAGCCGGGCAACCTCTTCAAGCTCTCCACGTTCAGCGTACGCGCGGGCGACGAGGTGCGTACCGCCATCTTCAAGGACCGCGAGACGGCCGAGCGCGCGATCAAGCGCAGCGGCCTGTCCGGCAAGGCCATCGTGTTCCCGGAGAAGCGCGGCGTCAACCGCATCATCATGAGCCCGAGCGAGGCCATGGCGCGCGGCATCTGGAAGGGCGACGGTGACAAGCGCATCACCCTGAGCGACGAGTTCGGCGCCGAGCTGGTCGAAGGCATCGGCCGGGCGGCCAAGCGCGGCAGCAAGGTGAACGACAGGCTCAACGCCCCCTGGCAGTTCGAGCGCGCCTACGAGCGCCGCAAGCAACTGTCCCGCATGGGCCTGGAAACTCCGGCCGAGTTCCGCGCCGCGCTTCGGGAGTTCATCGGCCTGCGCGAGCAGGCGGCCGAGGCCGACAAGATAAAGGCGATGGAGCGCGCCATGATCGGGCGGCGCAACGACGGGTTGGACTTCTTCCCGACGCCGGAGAGCGTGGCCGACGAGATGGTGGCGGCGGCTGACATTCAGCCCGAGATGAGCGTGCTGGAGCCCAGCGCGGGTATGGGTCACATCGCCGACCGCATCCGCGCCGCAGGCGCCGAGCCGGATGTGATCGAAATGGCCGTCGACCGCCGCGAGTTGTTGCAGGAGAAGGGCTATCACCTGATGCCCTACAGCGACTTCCTGCAGATGGAGCCGCGCGGCTTCTACACCTTCGGGGACGTGATGCGCGCGCCGGACGGCACCGAAGGCGTGATGCACGGCGGCGGCATGGGCCGAGCCAGCCTGCACGAATTGAACGCAGACGGCACCGAAGGCAAGATGCTGGGGTGGTTCGATCGCGCCGAGCTGGTCGGGGTTCGCCACCGCGGCGGCGACAGCGGCTACGACCGCATCGTCATGAACCCGCCGTTCAGCGACGGCCGAGACATCCAGCACGTTCGCCACGCCTACAGCCTGCTCAAGCCGGGCGGCCGCCTTGTGGCGCTGATGAGCGAATCCGCGTTCACCAACCAGAACAAGCGCGCGACCGAGTTCCGCGAGTGGCTGGAGAGCGTGGGCGGCACGGAAGAGAAGTTGCCAGAAGGCAGCTTCATGGACCCCAGCCTGCCGGTCAACACCGGCGCCAATGCGCGCATGGTGGTCATCGAGAAGGCCGACGGCGACGTCAACCTCAGCCTCGGCGAGCAAGCCCCTAACCTGCGCGTTGACGCCACCGAACTGGCGCCAGACACTGCCCAGGCCTATGCAACCGCCTCCGACGCCGATCAGCGAGCCGTCCGACGACTCCAGACCAGCATGGCCCGATACATCCCCGGGCTTCGACTGGACGCTGTTGCTGCAGCAGGAGGACGAGAGGCTGGACAACCTCTGCAAGGGGCTGATCGAGCTCGCGTCGCTGCCGCTGAACTGCTTCGAGCCCTGACCGGGCGGCGGGCGGTCTTCTTCCGCTCCAGCGGCGGCCCGGTGGTCAACGGCGTGCACAGTTCGCTCGCCCCGGACGTGCTGTTCCTGCGCCACGACGCCACGCGCCCGCACATGGCCGTGCTCGGCCACGAGTTCCTGCACGGGCTGCGCCAGGACCGGCCCGACCTGTACGACGTGCTGCGCGATCGCATGCGGCTGGTGTCGACCCGCAAGCACGAGCCGGGCGCGGACCTGCAGGAGAAGCGCCGCAAACTCGGCCTGGCGCCGCTCAGCGCCGACGCGCTGGAGGAGGAATTCCTCGCCGACGTGATGGGCGACTCGTGGATGGACGCCTCGTTCTGGAAGTCGCTGGCCGGCAAGGAGCCCAACACGCTGCTGCGCCGGGCGTTCACCGCGGCGATGCGGTTCGTCGACGACGTGCTGCGCAAGATCGCGGACCTGAACCCGTTCGGCACCAACGCCTACCTGAGCGACATCAAGGCCGCGCGCGCCGCGATGGCGCAGGCGCTGCGCGACTACGTCGAGGTGGAGTCGGTGGGCGCGCCGGCGGTGGACCTGAACTTCAGCCTCGGTGCTGGCGGCCAGGCGCAGACCGACACCCCGGAGTTCCGTCGCTGGTTCGGCGACTCGAAGGTAGTCGACGCGCAGGGCAGGCCGCTGGTGGTGTATCACGGGACTGGCCGCGACGTTGAGGTATTCAGCAGCGCCGCTCCGACTGCGACCGACAAAGGCGGATGGGGGCGCGGCTTCTATTTCGCGGCAGACCCTGGCTACGCTGCTGTCTACGCGAGGAAAGGTGCTGCGCCAAACGTGATGCCCGTCTACGTCTCGCTGCGGAACCCCATCGTGGTTGCGGCAGATGGCGAGTGGAGCGCTCGCGCAAACGCCATCAAGGCGCTCGGCCTCGATGTTCCAAGGGGTGATCCACGGGCCGAATGGGCCACCGAGTTCACCGAAGCCGCCCAGGCCAAGGGGCACGATGGCGTCATCCACACAATAGGCGGCAGGCCCGCCGAAGTCGTCGCCTTCCGCCCCGAGCAGATCAAGAGCGCCACCGGCAACAACGGCCAGTTCGACCCGGGGAACCCGGACATCCGATTCAGCCTCGACGGCGCCGTCGACACGCTGCAGTCCAACGACACCGCGCGCCGTCTGTCCGAGCGCGTCATCGACGTGCTGCGCTCCGACTCCACCATCGGGCTGCTGGGCCGCACCGTGGGCACGCCGTATCACCTGGCGCACGCCAAGCGCGCCGACGGCTCGCTGCGCAACCCGGACCTGCGCAAGGTGTACGACGAGGCGCAGGACTACCTGAACGACATCAACACCTTCGCCAACGACCCGGCCGAGCTCGCGCCCGGGGTGGTGCCGATGCTCAACAAGTGGAGCGACGCGCGGCGCCCGCTGCGGCTGGCCGGCGAGCAGCGCGCCAAGCTCGCTCGAGCGCTATTCGAGGGCACCCTCGGCTGGACGCGCGACGACCAGGGCAATGCGGTGCAGACCGACGACCCGCACAAGGGCATCGAGTGGACCGGCACCGAGCTGCGCCAGCGGTTCGGGTTCAACGACGCCGACGTGAAGCTGTACCAGCAGACCCGCGCGGCGATCGGCCGCTCGCTGGACCTGATGGCCGGCGCCGAGGTGGCGCGCCAGATGGGTGGCCGCGATCTGCCGGAGGGGCTGCGCGCGATGGTCTCGCGCGGCGACACCGGCCGCTTCAAGGGTCTGGTGCTGGGGTTCCTGACCCAGCAGGTCGACGCCGCGGAGTCGGCGGTGCGCACGCTGAAGGCGGACCACCGCGAGCAGCTGGCGCGGTTCGCCGAGGCCACGCCGGGCCCGGACACCGACGCCATGCGCGCCGCGCTGAAAGCCCGGCAGGCCGCCGCGCTCGAGCAGGCCGAGGCGAAGCTCGGCAAGTGGAAGTCGCTCCAGGCCGGCGTGCAGAAGACCTACGAGCGCGTGGAGGACCTGAAGGACCGCGGCTACATGCCGCTGATGCGCTTCGGCCCGCACACCGTCACCGTGCGCGACATCGACACCAAGGAGGTGGTGTTCTTCGGCATGTACGAGACGCAGGCCGAGGCCAACGTCGAGGCGCGCAAGCTGCGCGAGACCGCGGAGCCGAACGAGGCCGTGTCGCGCGGCGAGATGTCGCAGGAGCAGTGGCGGCTCTTCAAGGGCATGAGCCCCGAAACCGTCGAGCTGTTCGGCCAGGTGGCCGGCATCGAGCGCACGCCGGTGTTCGAGGAGTACATCCGCCGCACCAAGGCCAACCACAGTGCGCTGAAGCGGCTCATCCAGCGCAAGGGCACGCCAGGCTTCTCGGAGGACGTGCAGCGGGTGCTGGCGGCGTTCCTGACCAGCAACGCCCGCGCGGCCGCGGCGAACCTGCACGCCGGCGCGATGGAGGAGGCCACGCTCGACATCGACCAGGAGCGCGGGCTGATCAAGGACTACGCCACCAAGCTGACCCAGTACGTGCAGAACCCGACGGACGAGGCGCAGGCCATCCGCGGGCTGATGTTCGTGCAGTTCATCGGCGGCTCGGTCGCGTCGGCCATGGTCAACATGACCCAGCCCTTCACGATGACGCTGCCGTGGCTCAGCCAGCACGGCGGCCCGGTGGGCGCGGCGCGGCTGCTGACCGCCGGCATGCGCGCGGCGCTGACGCGGATCGCCCCGGACTCCGACCTGGGCAAGGCCGTGGCGCGCGCGGAGAAGGACGGCATCGTCAGCCCGCAGGCGCTGCACGAGCTGCAGGGCCAGGCGGTGAACCGGTTCGGGCGCACCGAGTCGGCGCTGCGCGCCATGGGCGTCAGCACGAAGGCGGCCGAGGCGATCGACGCCAGCCTGCGGCGCGTGCTGTTCGCCTGGGGCGGCTTCTTTAGCCTCGCCGAGCAGTTCAACCGTCGCAGCACGTTCATCGCGGCGTACCAGCTGGCCACCGAGCAGCGGATGGCCGACCCGTTCGCCTTCGCGGCCGAGGCGGTCAGCGAGACGCAGGGGGTCTACAACCGAGCCAACCGGCCGCAGTGGGCGCGCGGCCCGGTCGGCGCCACGGTGATGACCTTCAAGCAGTTCTCGATCGCCTACATCGAGTTCCTGTCGCGGCTGCCGCGGCGGGAGAAGGCCATCGCGCTGTTCGTGCTGATGATCGCCGCAGGCCTGGAGGGCCTGCCGTTCATGGATGACCTGGACGACCTGATCGACACCATCGCGCAGCGGCTCTTCGGCAAGGCCTACTCGTTCAAGCGGCAGAAGGTGGAATGGCTCTCCGAGATCCCAGGCCTTGGCCGCGATGGCGCCGAGTGGGTGCTGCGCGGTGCGTCGGCGTTGCCGGGCTTCCCGGTGGATCTTGCCGGCCGGATGTCGCTGGGCAACATGATCCCGGGCACCGGGTTGCTGCGCACCGACGGCTCGCGCGACAAGAGCAGCGAGGTGCTCGAGGCCCTGGGCCCGGCCGGCGGCGTGCTGCGCGACGCCCTGCGCGGCGAGTTCCTGCCGGTGGCAGCGCGCAACGCGGTCAAGGCCGCGGAGATGGCGCGCACCGGGCAGTACCGCGACGAGCTCGGGCGCAAGGTGGCCGACGTCGACGGCGCCGACGCGGTGGCCAAGGGCCTGGGCTTCCAGCCGCGCGAGATCGCCCGCGAGTCGCGCGACAGCAGGATGGCGCAGTCGGTGGTGGCGCAGACCCGCGCCGAGGAGTCGGAGATCGTGCGGCTGTGGGCGCAGGGCATCGTCGACGGCGAGCCCGACAAGGTCACGCAGGCCCAGGAGCAGCTGGCCGCGTGGAACCAGCGCAACCCGGACGCCCGCATCGCCATCAACCGGGTGCAGATCGCCCGGATGGCGCGGGACATGCGCGCCACCCGCGAAGATCGGGTGATCAGGGCGGCGCCGAAGGAACTGCGCGGCCGCGTGGCGGAAGAGCTCCGGTGAGCGGGCTGTGGCTGGTGATCAGCGCGGGCATCGTGTTCGTGCAGGACGGGTGGATGGCCCTGCTGATCATCGGGCTGCTGGTCCTTGGGGGTTGGCTCTCGCGGCGGTGAGCCGCTCCCCGGTTGCTTGGGCCCGGGCGCACGGCCACAGTGCGCGGCCATGATGCCGATCACCAAGCCCACCTGACGATGGCCGCCGAGGAAGTCACCGAGCGCAAGTCCTCGCTGATCGAGCGGCACCTGCAGAGCGTGCTGCTGGCGCTGATCACCGCGGCGCTGCTCTACAGCGGCAGTTTCGTGGTCCAGGCGCGCGAGGATGCCGTCCGCACCTCGTCGCAGCTCTCGGCGCTGACCAGCGAAGTTGCCGGGCTGCGCGCGCAGCTCGCGGTGATGCAGGGCAGCTACGTTCAGCGCGACGACTGGAAGGACCACGAGTCGCGGCTGCGGCACCTCGAGGGCCGCAAGCAGTGAGGTTCCCGCCCAGCCCCGCCCTCGACTGGCCGCTGCCGTACCCGGCGGTGCTGGAGATCGCCGACAGCGAGAAGGGGCCCGACATGCAGGGCGCGGCGCTCGTGGCGTACCAGAACCGCGGCGACGTTCCCACGATCGCGTGGGGAGAGACGGACGGCGTCCGACTCGGCGACACCTGCACGCGCGAGCAAGCCGACCGCTGGCTGTGCGAGGATCTGCGGGAGCGGGTCCGTGTCGTCGAGGCCGCGTGCACACGCAAGCCGACGACGAACCAGCTCGGCGCGATGGTCTCGTTGGCCTACAACATCGGCCTGGGATGGGACCCCTCGCGGCCCAAGCCGAAGGGCGCGAAAGACGGCTTCCGGCAGTCCACCGTGCTGCGCCAGCACAACGCGGGCAACTTCGAGGCTGCTGCCCGTGCCTTCGCGCTGTGGAACAAGTCGGCGAACCCTGACTTCGAGAAGGGGCTGACCGCCCGTCGCGCCCGCGAGGCCGCCATGTACCTGACGCCCGAGCCTGGCGAGGCCGTGCCGATGCCGCAGACTGTCGAGCCCGAGAGCAAGCTCACCGACAGCCCGATCGCCGCCGGCGGCACCGCCACGGCCGGCGCCGGCGTGGTGACCGCGATCGTCGAATTCAAGGACAGCCTCGGCGGCCTCGGCGATGTGGCGCGCAAGGGGCGCGAACTGCTCGTCGACGTGCTCGGCGTGCCGGTGGAGTGGCTGCTGCCGATCGCGCTGGTCGCGCTGGGCGCGATGATCGTGCGGCAGCGGCTGCTTCAGCGCAGTGGGGGGTGGGCGTGATGGGCCTGCTGTCTCCGATCCTACGCAACGTCCAGGGCGGGCTGCTGGCTTGGTGGTGCCCTGGGTGCGATCACGCGCATCAGGTCCGCGCCAGCATCCGCGGCGGCGTGCCGGCGCCCGATCCAGCAGACCCAGACTGGACGCCGCCGGCCGAGTATTACGAAGCGCGCGACGGCTGGACCTGGAACGGCAGCGCCAGCAAGCCGACGTTCATGCCATCGGTGCTCGTGACCTACAACGGCCCCGACGCCGGCCAAGATGGCGCTCCGCCAGCGATCTGCCACAGCTTCGTGGTCGACGGCCAGATGCAGATGCTCGGCGACTGTACGCACGCGCTGGCTGGGCAGACGGTGCCAATCCCGCCGTGGCCGAGAAGGGGCGAGGAATGATCCCCTTCGCCCCCATCCTCTCGATCGCCAGCAAGGTGCCCGTGCTGGTCTGGGTGCTGGTCGCCTGCCTCGCCTGGGGCGGCTGGCAGCGCCACCAAGCCAAGACCCAGGAGCGCGCCGCAGCGGCCGCCGAGCAACGCGCGGCCGTCGAGGCGGCCACCGCAGCGGCCGAGGCCCAGGCCCGCCAGACGGAACAGCAGTGGGCCGACTCCACCCAAAAGGCCGCCGATGCGTACACCGCGAACCTCAACCGTGCTCGCGCTGGCGCTGACGCTGCTCGCAGCGAGCTCGACCGGCTGCGCACTGCTGTCGCCGGCACCGCAAGCCCGGCCAGTGGAGCCGCCTCGAGTCCCGGCGCCGCCGGCGGATCTGATGGCGCCGCCGTCGTGCGGAACGTGCTCGGAGAGTGTGCTGGAGCTCTTCAGGCAGTGGCAGCAGCGGCTGATTCCGACGCGGCCCGCCTGAAGGGGTTGCAAGACTACGTGGGCGGCGTCCTCCAGGTCGCGCCCGTCGCGCCGGTGGCGCCGATGAAGCCCGTCAACCCCGTGAGGCCGAAATGATCCGCGTCACCGCTCTCTTGGTCCTGGCGCTGCTGACCGGCTGCGCCACCGATCCGCAAGTCACTCTGGCCATGCTTGAGGCGCATCGCGCCGCGCAGGCGCAGCCCACCATCACCCTGCGCTGCCCCAGCGGCTGCGAACTGGCCTACGTCGATCCGCGCGATCGGCAGCAGTTCAAGGCGCCGACGAACGGCTGGGACGCGGTAATCGCCATCGGCCAGACCACGCTGCAGGTCGCGCAGACGGCAATCGCTCCGGTCGCACTGGGTTACGTGGCCGTGCGCGGGTTCGATGCGATCAAGGGCAGCGGCGCCGTCGTCACGACCACCACCAACACGACGAACACCGGACCTGTCACGACGACCACGGCACCGGTGTCGACGAACACCACGACATCGACCACCGCGCCGGTGACGACGACGGTGGGGCCGAACTCAGGAGCCGGGAGCGGCACCAGCACGGTCGGCGCCAACTCGGGAGCCGGCAGTGGCACCAGCACGACCACCACCACCAACACCTCGACGGTGGGCCCGAACTCGGGTGCGAACGCTGGGGACAACCGCGGCGACAACCGCGGCAACACCAGCACGTCGACATCCAGCTCCACCAGCACGAGCACCACGAGCACGAACACCTCGACGGTGGGTGACAACTCTGGCGCGAACAGCGGCAACAACCGCAACAACACGACGACGAACCCATGAAGCGCGCCGTCTATCGCGTGCAGTTTGTGGGCGGCGAGTGGCACGTCGGCGGGCCCGATGTCCCGAAGCCCCTGCACTGGCTGCGCACGAGCGGTCAGGCCATCGAGGTGGCGCGGCTGCTGTGTCGCCTGGCGCATGGCCGCGGCCGGCGCGCGCAACTGGTCCTGCACGGGAAGAACGGCAAGATCCGCTGGGAGCGGACATACGGAGCCGACCCCGTGCGCACGCCCGGGTGAGGTGAGCCATGACCCCGCAGGAAGCCATCTTCAAGGTGTTGACCGAGCTGCAGACCAAGGGTCAGTGGGTGCTGGTCTGGGCGGACTGCGACGGCAACGCGCAGCTCACGCTCTGCCGCGACGAGGCCGGGGCCAACGCCTACGCGCAGAAACGCGGCGGCGTGAAGGTGCAGTTGTGGCCGGCGCAGCAGCCGGCTGCGAGTGGGTGACTTTCCTCCCACCTGACCGCACTTCAGGCGCTGGATGAAGGCGCGGGAAACATCGCGCCACGAGGCCCGTCAACCGGTGCCTCATCGCGCAGCAGAATTTCCCACGACCGGCCTGAAACCCGCGCCGTTGCTCGCTTCAGGCGCAGATTGTGATTCTGGTCGTCGTGGGTTCGAGTCCCATCAGCCACCCCAACGAATCAACGACTTAGGTCGGCAGCGCCGGCGCCCGTGGGAAATGCGGCGCTAGGCGTGGGAAATCAGAGCGCCCGCCGGCGCACTTCCTTCGCCCTGTCGTAGACCCGCGCCGTCGTGCCCGGGTCGCGGTGCATGTCGGGCAGCCGATCGCGCTGGCGCTTGTGCTCGGTCACGAAGAACGCGCGCAGGTCGTGGAAGTGGAATCGCTGGCCAGGACCGAGCACGGGCGGACCTGCACTGTCGTCGGTGGCCTGCGCCATCAGGCGCGACCATGCCGACTTGAACGCGCGCTCGCCGTAGGCGCCGCCACCTCGGACGGCCGGGAACACCGGCCCGGCCTTGTTGGCGCCGCTGATGGCGCGCATGCGCTGCAGCAGGTCGCGCAGTTGGTCGGACACGCCGATGACTTCGACGATGGGCGGCTGGCCGGCGCGCTGCTTCGCGCGCATCAGGCGCAGCTCGGCATCGCCTACCTGCGGCCAGTGCAGCTCGCGGAACTCGACGCGGCGGTTGCCGGTGAGCGCGGCGAACTCGGCCAGGCCGGAGAGCACCGCCGCACTGCCGCCGCGCGCCGTGGCCCAGGAGATGAAGCGCCGCACCGTGGCCGGCTCGGGCGCCAGGTTGCGAGGCCGCTCGCGGTTGCGCCGCACGTGGCGGCACACGTTCAGGTCGGCGTCCCCGTGGTCGATCGCCACGTTCACGAGGTTGCTCAGCAGCGCCATCTCGCGGTTCGCGCGCACCGGTGCTTCGGCCCGCTCGACGCGCAGGTACTTCCGGCAGTGCAGCGCGGTGAGTGCGCGAGGCTGCATCGCCCCGATACGCGGCTCGAGCTGCGACCAGCACAGCCGATAGTCGGTCTGCGTGCCGGGCGCCAGCGCGGCCCAGTCGGGCGACTGCAGGTACAGGCGCCACATCTCGCGGAAGGTGCCGCTGTCGGGCGCGCGCCGGTTGAGCTGCAGCACCGCCAGGATGGCCGCATCGCGGTCGGTGCCGAGGTTGATCGGCTTGCCGCCGATCGGGTGGTAGCGGTAGGTGACGGTCACGCCGTCGCGCCACGGGCGGGCCTCCATCAAGGGCAGAAGGCCCTCGGCACTCGCGCGGTCGCGGCGTCGGCTCACGTCGAGTGCAGGAAGATCACGAACGGCTCGGGCCGAGGGCGCGGCCGGCGATCGGGCGTCGAGACATCGCGGTATCGGCCCATGCGAACCTGCCATGCGAGCGGGTGGCGCAGCCACAGCAGCTGTCGATGCAGCTTGCGATGTCTCCTGGCGCGTACCTTCACGCCCGCCTCCAGTTCGGCTCGTTCGAGGCGGGGACTGTAGCGCCGCCGGCCGGGCCGGC
>JACCDT010332182.1_pt1 | contig 11116 bp, 12 predicted proteins | sample 7446291 | NCBI WGS metagenome assembly JACCDT01 (sample SAMN15323446, study PRJNA562643) | freshwater metagenome | isolation source: river surface water | place: USA:Blue River Watershed | collected 2017-08-17 | reverse complement strand
CGGTCCCCGCAAATTCCCCATCAAACACACGAACATATAAAATAATTCCTCGATGATTTGAATATTGGAAATCGAAAATCAGCGCGCGATCTTTGCCTTGTGATGAAACTTCTGTTTTTTGTGGCGCGGGAATTTTCTTAATTATTTGTTGAAGTAGCGCCTCGACACCTTCACCAGTTTTTCCAGAAGTCATCATAATGTCCTCTCGTTTGCAATTAAGGAGAGTCATAATTTCCTGACAGACCTCCTCAATTCGCGCAATCGGCGAATCAATTTTCGACAATACAGGTATAATTGTGAGGCCCAAATCGCGAGCCATTTCGAGAGTTGTAAGTGTCTGCGCCTGAACCCCCTGCGTGCTATCTACGAGCAAAATTGAGCCTTCTACAGCGCGTAGAGCACGGGAAACTTCATATGAAAAATCGATGTGCCCAGGAGTATCGATTAAATTCAAGACATAATTCTGCCCCTCGAATTTATACTCCATTCGCACCGGTCGCATTTTGATTGTGATACCACGCTCGCGCTCCAATTCCATATCATCGAGAATTTGATCCTTCATATGGCGCGCCTCAACGGTTTTCGTGATTTCAATCATTCGGTCAGCCATAGTAGATTTACCATGGTCGATATGGGCGATAATTGAGAAATTTCTGATTAAGTTCATGTCCTTCATATTTTGAATCCTAGCATATTAAAGCTCTTCTTGACCAGTAGTAATTGGGTTCGACTTCCAAATTTTTTGATGAAGTGTTTTTGCCACTTCGCGGATTTCCTGGTTACCAATTAGCCATAAAATTGTTGCCGTGACGACAAGACCAATGATACCAGAGAGTAGACCCTGCGCGAAAATCCCATGCAATTTATTTAAGTTGAAAACATCGTCGAAAACTTGCAACATCAGATATGCAACATAGCCACCAACTAAAGATGCCGCGAGAGATTGGAAAAATGGTTTGAACAAATTCACTGAGAAACCTTTAAAGTTTTTCTCAAATGAAATCCACAACATAATCACATTCAAAGTCATACCAAGTGTGTATGCGAGTGGCAACATTAGAATACTTGTCTCAAATCCTCCGTCGACACGCAATAGTCTTTCAAAAAACATACGCATCGCCGGCATTGAATTATACAAATCAACTAACCAATATGAAATCGCAATTGTGAAAATTGCTGAGAAAATATTTATATAAAGTGGTTTCTTGGTCTGACCGGCAGAATAGTATCCGCGAACAAAAAGCAGAATGAGGCTCTGTGCGAGAGCGGAAACAATGAAAATAGCGAGCGCAGCAGCAGTGAGTCGAGTGTCACTCCAATTGAATTCTCCCGCACCCAAAACAGTTCGAACAATTTGTGCGCGCAAAACAATGAACATCACCATCACAGGCAAAGACCAGAAAATGATGTGGCGAGCAGAGTTAATGATGTGTGCGATGAACTTCTCCAAATTGCCGTCACTAAATAGGCGCGACAATGTTGGGAAAGCTGCGAGCGAATAGCTGACGCCAATAATCGACATCGGTACTGACTGCAAATTGAACGACAAATTGAAAATTGCAATTGATCCAGAAACCATTGTTGATGCGATTCCAATGAGTACAATCAGCGTTAATTGTGATGAAGTCATAGCGATTGTTCTCGGCAATGATAGTTTTGCAACATTTTTAACTAAATCAAAATCTGGGCGGAAATTTATTTTTGGAATAATTCCCTGACCGACGATAGTTGGCAATTGGACGATCAAATGCAAAATCAGGCCGAGACAAACTCCAAAAATCAAACCGATATTTCCGAAGATTGGATAAAACAAAACAACGCCGACAATAATTCCTGCGTTGTACAAAATTGGACTGATTGCATAGATTGCGAATTTCTTGTAGCTCTGAACGATTCCTCCGAATAGTTGTGAGACCCCGAGCAAAAGTGGTGAAACCAGGAGAATTCTGGTAAACAAAATTAAATCACTGACGCTTTCTCCACCGACGAGTCCTGGCGCGACAAACTTCAACAGCCATGGAGTGAAAATAATCGCTAAAATTATCAAAACAGAAATCGCGGCGACAAAAATTGTCAGCAAACTATCAACATATTTTTTTAAAGTTTCCTTGTTAGAAATATTGCTTGAGAAAATCGGAACCAGAACGGACGCCGAGACGAACGCGGAAACGAGGACGAATAGTAAATCTGGAATTCGAAACGATGCGTAATATACATCTAGCACATGTGAAGTTCCGAATGTGCCGGCGAGAAATCGATCGCGAATCAATCCAAGAATTTGTGATGAAAAAGCAAAAATTGCCAAAAGATATGCGGCCTCGTGCAGACCGCTGATTTCCCTGTTGATCAGCCCGATGATTCGTCTTACCATAATTCTCTGATATTATAGCGCAGAATTTGCGTTGCGCGAAACTTTATCAAAGAAAAAAGCCCCGTTTAGCGGGACCTTTTCCATTAAGTGTATCGATAAGCCGAATTCTGTGTTATGCAATCATCTATCTGGACCGGAAATTGCTCGCCGGTTCTAGCGGCGCTCCGCTTGCGCGGCACGGCCTTGCACATAAGTAAGGATTTAGCCGTTTCACCCCACGCGTTACCGCGCGGATTCATCCGTTGCCGGATGCCGTTTGCTTTCGCTCGCGGCGTCACTGCTCGCACCTCGCATGTTGCCATGGATGGGTGTTACCCACTACTGTCCTGCCGACGAATCGGCATGTGTTCGGACTTTCCTCCCCTTCATTGCTGAAGGAGCGATTGCTTGATACACCTGCGCAGATTATATCATAAATTTGTGAAATTGCAAATGCAGGTTATAGACAAAAATTAATAAGTAATCTCGTAATAAAGTTTTGAAAATTAAAGTTGATTATCGAAATTTCTTTTTAGGTACTTAATAAAAAGTAATCCAACGGCTAAAGTCACAATTAAACTAATTAAAGCCCCAATCGCTAGATCTCCTGTTGGAGCAGTTTTCTTAAAATATAAAGCTACTGTACTAACAATTATTTCCAATAATTCAAGAGTAAGCACAATTTTCGCCCAAAAAATTACTTTCGGTTTTAATTCAATTAACTTAAACAATAAAAAAGTATTGATTGAGAAGATATACAATGCGTATAAAATATTCAATAAAGTAACTTGGTCACCAAAAAAGTCTTTACCTAGAACAAAACTATAAATAAGTCCGAGTAGTGTTAGTCCGGTACCAACTGAGTTAATCAACACTAGTGCCGTAAAAACATTTGTAACTATATTCCTTTTTTTTATAATTATATTTTCCATTTATTTATTTTATCATCTTTAAATATAGAGCCGCAAGTTTCCGACTTAAAAACAAAAGCACCCCCACGAGGGGCTTTCGGAGGGCGATTTGTAGAAAGATTTAATATCACTATATCTTTCACTCGCCCGAGAACGAGACGAATTTTCCCGAGAGGGAAAATTACGTCGTGCCCGAGTGAGGGTGCTTTTGTTTTCTTTACTTACTCTTAACCTTCACATCATCCACTTCACAAACTCCACCAACACAAGCCAATTCCTTCTTCACATCAGTTTCATCGGCCGCTTCATAGGCAAGAATCTTTGAGAAGTCTATGTCACCCATTCTCTCCACCATTTCGTTATATCTCTTCTCATCGATAGTTTCGTATGGCGCCAATTGATAAACGTGATTATCGCGCGGCAAGAATGAAAGTCCTCCAACATATTCCCAATTGTTATAAATCCAGTTTCCGACCTGCAACCACTCATCATCACCAACTGAAATTGTCACTGATGGATTGTGTTCTGTGTAATTTTGTTTAACTAATTTCCAATGTTCCAACTGATCAAGCGCAGAAATATCATCCTTGAAAATTGAACCCTTTGGAGATTTCACCGGGAATTCCAATACAAATGTTGAAGCGGTGTCCTCTGTGTATCCAACCTCTGGATGATACGGAACGTTTTGGTCTTTCAACATCTTGAACAATGCGTCAGTTTTTGAAATACGAATTCTTCGAATGTAATACTGCGCGTGTCGTGGATGCATTCCTGATGCACTATCGACAACTTGTGAAGCTGTTCCAGATGGTTTTGTTGTTGTAATACAAGTTGATTCGCTAATTCCAAATTTCTTTGCGTAAATTTTGTTTGTTTTGACCGCCTCGGCTCGCAATTTTTGCAAATTTTTGGCATCTCTAACCAATTTATTATCCCACTGTCCAGTCAAAGAAACTCCGAGCAATCTTTCTGCCTCGCAATTTTCTTTCCACTCTTTTGAAAGATATGGGAATTTAGTTAATGTCGATTGGAAAGTTCCCAAAATTGTAGCGATGCGAACTTTTCTTAATAAAGTTTCCATCGTATCCTCTGCTCGAACAATAACCTCGGTTAGGTTACAGAATTGTTTTGATTGTAGAATAATTTCACCGCAAGGATTTGTTCCGAGTCCGTTAATTTTGTCACCCAAAAACTTTACTCGTCTTTCTGGCAATTGTTTGTTCAGCGATCCTCTGTTGAAGATTCCTCTTTCTCCTGAACGGCTTTCGATTAAAGCAAGCCACTCTCGCATAAATTCCTCATTTGAAGGTTTTGTTTTGTAAACTGCCGAGTTGTTTGCCATGACACGCTGTGGAGCTGTATTCCAAAATTGCCCTTGTTTTGCATCTCGCAATAGCACATCATCCAAATCAGAAAGTGAAATCATGGCCGATCGACGAACTCCACCAGAAACTACAATTTGACCAATCATACAACAAATATCGTGCACATCGATTGTAGAAAGTCTCTTGCCTTGGCGAGAAATAATTTTTGATCGAACGAATTCATGCAGCTGTCTCAATGGAGCGGGTCCAGATGATTTTCCTCCCATAGTTTTTAGACGTGCACCCTCTGGTCGAAGCAATGAATAATCCATTACGATATCCTTGCCGGCATATAATTGTCGCAATTGATAAGTCAACGAGTCTGCCCATCCCTCTTTGCTGTCAGCAATGATGTATGTTTCTGGCTTTTCACCTGTTTGTTTTGCAATTTGTGGAAGCTTCTGAACATTTTCCTCTTCGACAGAAAATCCGACTCCGGTACCACACATGGAGATGTACATAATTTCTGCAAAGTCCTCAATTTTGCTTGGCGCGATGAAAGAACAGTTGTATGCGCAGACATTTGTTGCTGCAGCAGGCTTGCCAGCAAATTGAAGTAGTCTCATTGAAGGCATTGATTCCTGATTCAAAATTGCTTCTCGAATTTCAGCATACTCTTTTTCTGATAATTTCTTGCCTGCGTTGTCTCGAACAAATTTAATATATCGATCAACTGTCTCAACATAAGTCTCTCTTCTGTTTTCTTCTTCAATCCATCGAGAGTAAGTTCGATAGTAGACCATTTCTGCCAAAGAATTTCTGAAATATTTTTTGCTTTCGTTTGCAAGTTTTTTGACTTTCTCTGGAATAGCGACCTGCTTTGCAGCACGAATTCTAGCGCGCTCTTCTCGGTACAAAATGTAATGTTTTGAAGCCTTGGTGTAGCCAGACAAAATTAATTGCTGTTCAACAATATCCTGCACTCCCTCGACTGATGGCATAAAATTTTTGAAGCTTTTCGCAACGCGAGCAATATCAGCATGAACACGATGCGCAACCATTTCTGCCTCATCGAGAGTTCCGTCATTGCTAGATACCATGGCCTTGTGAATGGCACCAACAATTTTTTCTAAATCAAAGGCAACTATTGTACCATCTCGCTTCTGAATTTTTTTAATAATTGTATTAAACTTCTTTACATTTTTTTTGGCCATGTATTTTGATTAATTTTTAATAGTGGATTATATTCTACTCCTATAAAAACAAAAAAGTTGTGGATAACTACCCGTTTTGGACACTAAAAAACATTTAAAAAAACGTGTAAAGCGGGTTCAAAATTGGAGGTTATAAAATATAGATAAAATTCCTATGAAAAGAAGGTAAAATTGTTCTGAAGATTAAAATTGTGTCACTAGGTCCCCCAATTTAATCCCATTTCTACGAACAAAACCGGAATCGACTTCTAATACAAATTTTGCAGGTTTCTTGGGCTCAAAAACTTTTGGAAATGTCTTTGGTGAAACTGCTTGTTCTATATGAACCACCTGTTGTCCCTCTGAAATCCAAATTATATCAATTGGAAATTTCATATTCTTCATCCAAATACCGTGATAGTCCGGCTCATCAAATATAAAATACATGCCATGATCGTTATCGATGTATTCCGCATCTGACAAACCTTTCTCGCGTTCAGATTTCGAATCTGCAACTTCAATTTTTATAGATGTTTCAGCAATGACGAGATAATTTTCCTGACTAAAATACTGCTTCAGTGTGTCATTGTTTTGAACAATTGCCTTAACAAAAGGTACAGATGCAAATGCAAACCAAAAAACAAAATATCCTAGTGTCGTTTTAATAAATAGTTCTGAGAATCTATTGAATGTCATTTAAATTATGGTCGATTAATCAACTCGTTGTGAATGGCGACTCGAATCCACTTCACCTCAGACTTCAAAAATGAATCGTCTCCTGCAATAAATCTCAATCCTCTTCGGAAAGTGTGATTGATGGAGCCTTTCTCTGTAATATTAAGTTCTGTGAATCGATCAGACTCACTCAATTCGTAAACGATTTTCGCTTGATGTTTTTCTGAACTATCAATGAGCTCTATTTCAAAATATTTTGGGGCCTGCATTGCAACGAGTTTATACTCTCTCCATAAACCAGTTTTATAAATTTCTTTCCAGTGAGTAATGTATTGTCCTTGTTTCTCTAGAATCTGAAATTCTGACAAATTGTTTTTTCTGTCTGCGAATTTTTCGATGTCAGAAACGAAATCATAAATATATCTAGCTGTATAATCAAAATTTGCCGAAAATTCTGTATCGATTTGCGGAGTAGCTCTCAACCCAAACAAAAAAACTAGACCCATCAGTGTGACTGCAATTCCCAGAAGAAATAATAGAGTTTTTGGCATTTGTTAAATTATACTACAAAATATATTTAATTTTTTATCTATTCAACCAAGTCACGGTTAACTGTAGGACCGTAGCGAACGAGACCCAAAGCAAATACGGAATTTGCATGTAGGCCAAAATTTTTGAATGCGGAAAAATTGCTGTAATTGCCCATATTAATGTTCCGAGTACCAATAGAATATCGATCGCGGCCAACAAATTATTTTTTAATCCGAATTGAATTGGAGTAAAAATAATGTTGAAAATTATGTTCAAAATGAACGGCAAGGCAACCCAAATGGAAATTTGTTTCTGAAAAAACATCCAGAAGACCCTGCCGAACGAGATAGCGATTAAAACGTATAAAAATGTCCAAACCGGACCAAACAAATATGCGGGCGGTGCCCAAGTTGGCTTTATCAAAGTTGAATACCAATTGTAGTTTTGCATGTGAATATTATAACAGAAAACCGCCTAGTGGCGGTCATTCTGCTCTATATAATCTAGAATTTATTTTGCAATCGCAGCCTTGAAATCTGCTCTCGCCTGTTCGATAGCTGTCTTGAAAGCTTCCTCGGCATTTTTCACTGATTCTTTTCGAGTGTTTGCCAATTCCTGAATGTCTTCTTTAACAGATTGATTAGTTCTTTCATCTCGGAATTTTGTGTGAGCTGCCTGAACGTCTGCACGGAATGAAGCCTGTACAGTAGCGCTGGAAATTCCTGCTGCACAATCTGCCTTGGCGTCAGCGATTGCTGCATCAACAGCTGATTTTAATGCGATAACATTTCCTCCAACAGTTTCTAATTTTCCACCAATCAAAGCATCAACACCGTCTCGGAAAGTTTTGATTGCAGAATCGATTGATGATCGTCTTGCCTCAACAGCTGATTTCATCGCAGTTTGAAAAGCTGTTACTGCGGCCTTCTTGGCGTCGGTGTCGGCCTTGCTAGCGAGTGTTGTCAATCGCTCGTCTTGTTTTGCATCCTTACCTGCTCGCATCTCGCCTTTCTTTTCATCGCGAGCCAATCTCTTCTCCAAAAGTTTTCCATCTTTTATTCCCTTCTTCTCGTCAAACTTTTTTGTTTTTTCTGATAATTGAGCGACTATTTTTTGTCCGGCTGATTCAATGTTTGTACAAAAGTTTGAACCTTTTTCTCGTTTCATCTGTACTGGTTCCATCTCGGCGAATCCAACAAATGGAGCTGTCAAAAGTCCGAAAATCGCTAAACTAAATATTGTTTTACTAAATTGTGTTTTCATATGAATAATTTTTTATATCGTTATATGTTTGTAATTGATCGTTAATTGCCATTTCTTCTTCTGATTCGCTCGCTGCGATTAAACTCTCTGCGGAAGATTCTTCAATCATCTCCGTGATAATCGAATCTATAACTTCTTCTATTGACTGATTTTCGATCAGCGCAACCTCTTTTCTGTCGGGAGAAATCACGAGCATTAGTGCGACTGCAATTACCGCCACCGGCACACCGAAGGAAAGAAACTTTTTCAGAAAAAATTGCGAACGTAAACCTGTTGAAGGAATTGACTCCCTCATTTTATTACTACGCTCTGCCTCCGAATTTGTGACACTTTTCATCACATTATCGAAAAGGCGTCGCGGAGGAACAATGTGCGAGAGACGATTCTGTATTTCTTTTTCTGTTTCGTTTTGCATTTTTTAGAAATTATTGCTCTTTCTAATAATAGATTCGATTTTGCCAATTGCGCGAGAATATATTTGCCGGGCGTTGTCAGAAGTGATTCCGAGCGTCTCTGAAATTATTTTGTAATCCATATTTCCCGCCAATCTCATGGAAATTATTTCCTGCTCTGTGTCGGTGAAATCAGCAAGAATGCTTTTTACAAATTCGATGTCCTGGTTTGTAATAGCATTCTCTTCTGGGTTTGGTTCTTCCGCCGGAACATCGCCAATTTCGTCTAGACTGTCGTGAATATTTTTCTTCGAGCGCCAATGATCGATCAAAGAATTGCGAGCGATAGTGAACAAAATTCTTTTGGCATGCAATTCATTGTTGGGGATGTTGCCAGACGTCATGAACTTTAAAAAAATTGTCTGAGTTAAATCAGAAGACAATTCGCCGTCGCGTGTTCTGAAAAAGATGTAGCGGAAAAGCGGCGTGAAATATTCTCGATATAACGTCTCGTGGTGTATGCTCATAATTCGGGCCATGCCCCACAGTATTATAACGGATTATGAAGTTTTTTGTGACAGTTAGAGGGTCGCGCGAATTTCCATCAGCAATTTTCCAAGATTGTTTTCTCCATTTCCCAAATTGTCAGTGCCCCAAAACAAATCACTCCACCAATTCATTTCTTCTAGATGTTTGTCGCCGGTTTCTTTTAATTTTTCGGCGAGTTCCGGATTAATTTTTCGATCAAATTTTTGTTTAAGTAAATCTCGCATGATTGAGACCCGGATTTTGTTCCATGCCTCAGCCCCATACAGATTTGGGTTGTTTTCGCGATTGAATTTTATCGATTCTCTGCTAGTGCAAGTTTTGAAAAAATCACGATCTTCTGGTTTCCACTTTGCGGCTTGGTATGCGATTTCAACGCTCGGATATTCGATACCGTCCAAAGTAATTTTCGCAGGTTCAAAATTGCTGAGATATCGATAAGGACCAAAGAAACCTTTCACTTCTTTTTCATTATGAATAACAAACTCCGGCCACTGATCTTTTTTGTATTCAGCGCCGTTTGGACCGATTTCGTTAAAGAGGATTTTTGTCATGTTATTTAAGATTTTTTATAAGCTCAATTGCGCGCTCAATAATCGCCTCACCAATTTCTCCCCAGTCAAAGTATTTTTTATGGTCGGCAGGATTAATTTCCGCAATTCTGTCGATTGTACCGTCCGGATCAGAAACGAAGAGACCATGCGGTTCAACCATGGCACAAAATCTGAGTTGAAAGAAATAATTTTCTGGAGTGTCCTCTCTCCACACTTTTTGATAACCAATTGGCGTAAATTTTAAAACTTTCATATTTGATTCCTCTCGAACTTCTCTAATTAAAGTTTGCTCAGGAGTTTCGCCTTTTTCTATGGTGCCGCCAACTAGACCCCACGTGTTTTTGATTCCGTTATGAACAATGACAATTTTGTCTCCATGAAAAGCAACGGCGTATGATTGCGTGATTCGATCCTTGGGTAATTGATTGAATGTATCTGTTTGAAAGTATTCAAAAATATACATAGAGCCGTCCGGAGATTTTAACCCGCCTGATATTGGAAAGTTTCTCATGTTTACAATAAGATCTTAATTATCGCGATAACCGCAATCACCGCCCAAATCGTATTTAGGACAGCGGGTTGATATGCTTTCTTACTCATTGAAACCAAAATAATTCCTACTGCTCCTGAAGCATTTAAAAATTGAAAAAGAAAACCTTGCGAAGAAATCACGGAAAAACTTACCAAAGCATATGCGGACAAAATCGCCACGGTGCCATACCACCCAAATATTTCAGTTAAATTGTTTTTCATACAAATATTATACTCCAGCATTGCTCAAAAATCACTTCTCAATCTAAATTAATTATGAAATTTTTGTTTGACTAATTCACCGAAGTATTGATATACTTTACGAGTAGATTTCACCAGGAAAAGGCATGGCTATAGGTTCTGTCCTATAGCAGTGCTTTTTCATTTAAGCTTCCTACGGTGGTTTCCATCATTTGGCAAAAAGTTCTCCCCGGTCACCACTGACTTACCTGTTTTTTGCTCTAATGCTCGGCGGGCATCTTTGGCAATTTTCCCACCACGTTTCGCTGGGATTTTATTTTCGTTTAATCCTTTTGACTCTAGATTTTCTGCAATTTGTCTGGTGGATAATTCTGCGAGTGCAGTGAAAATGAGTTCAGCTTCTGACATGTGGTCACGCAAATTTGTTTGTTTTGGCAAACCTTTTAAATTTTTATGTTCCTGAATCCCGAGCTCAGACCATTCTTGGTGAATAATATTTGTCAAAATTGCGTATTCTTTTCCCTCCTGAACTCCTGCGGATTTCCAATAGTCTGTCAGTTTGTTTCGAGTCTCTTGACCCATCATTCGCTGTTGTATCCATTTTTGGCTTCGTCCGTGTTTTTTCCAATAATCACGAGAGCGATTAAGGGCAATTTCCGGGTTGG
>JACCDT010221048.1_pt1 | contig 11117 bp, 19 predicted proteins | sample 7446291 | NCBI WGS metagenome assembly JACCDT01 (sample SAMN15323446, study PRJNA562643) | freshwater metagenome | isolation source: river surface water | place: USA:Blue River Watershed | collected 2017-08-17 | reverse complement strand
TGCGGTCTGGCTCCGGCAAGGTCAGCTCGTGGGCGGCATCAAACAGGGCGAGCAGAGTGCGAAAGAACTCGCCGCTGTCCATTTCGTCGCCATTGGTGCTGCCGCAGACGGAGCACCGCCCACGCCCGATCCGGCACTCGACGCTCTGGCACTCGCCCGGATCCGGCAGCGGTCGTGCAGCGAAGCGCTTCGCATTGCAGGCAGCGCAGTTGAGACCGCGCCCCTCCTCGGCTGTCAGCGGCACCCCGCAATCAAAGCAGGTGCAGCATGACTCGGCATCCACCCGGCTGCTCTCGGCGAAGTGACCTGGCTCTACACGCACCATGGCCTCGCCCGTGCCGCCGACGTGATGGCACACCCCGCAGGCATAGGCGCAGACCGTTCCGTCCGGCGACGCGAGAGGGATCGGGGTCATCGCCCCACCTCCGACGGTGGCTCCGGCTGCGGATCCTTGCCCCAGATGGCCTCAGCCGCCGCGGTCGTGTCGTCGCCTTGTAGCACTCGGGCGATGGCCGGGTGGGCCTTCAGTCGGTGCAGCAGATCGAACAGGTGGCCCAGCGCATCCTCGGGGCTGTCCGACTTCAGGTTTGCCCACAGCGCAGCGACCTTCGCCTCCGTCGTGAGCCACGGGTTGCCGGTGGCGTCCCAGACGCGGCAGTCGTGGTCGAAGCGCGGCGGCGATGAGTCACCATCCGGGTCCGGCGAGATCCCATCCCCGCAGCAGGTCGGGCACTGCCCCAGCCCAGCGCAGTGACGGCACATGACCGCAGCCCAGAGGCAGCCCTTCGCGTGAAACTCCGGCGGTGCGTCGCCGCCGCATTCGCACTTGCACAGAGTTACCGGGTGCTGGCCTTCGGGGCGGTCTGGCTCCAGCTCCACGGCAATTGGTTCGCGCTGCCAGCCGACTAGGTCACTGAGGCAGTAGCCCAGGTGCCGCAGGGCTGCGCGCAGGTGCATCCCGGCCCGGCTGATGCGCTGGCGCCAGTCCGACTTGGGCCGATCGCCGCCATGGACGTAGCCGGAGTGCCCGCCCCCGGGCAACCCCGTCGCCGCCTGGGCGAAGTTGGTCGCAGAGCCAATGGAGGTCTGCCTGCGCTCATCGCCGACGGGCCGCCAGATGCAGGGGCTGTTTGCCGCCAGCGAAGCTCTCGCGCCGCAACGGCTGCACTGACCACTGACGCCGAAGTAGTCCTTCCCCCACTCATGCTGGCCCACTGGGGGCTCGTTCTCGATGCTCATGCTCACGTCCCTTCGCTTTCCGTTGCGCTCTTTGTCCCCTCTGCTTCCCAGAAGGAATGCTTGAGGTAGGGAGCCGTTTCGTTGTCCGCCCCAAGGAGAGAGATAGCCTCCGCTGTCCTTCCAGTGACCAGCCCGCGCACCGCGACGCGCAGAGCCTTTTTGAGGGCTCCTACGGTCAGGTCCATGCGCCCAAGATGCGCCGCCGCCTTCTGCTGGGCGCGCTCTACGGTCGCCTGGGCCAGCATCTGGACGCGGAGGGTCTTCTCGCGCTCCTTCTCCAGCTTGGCCTGCACCTGAAGGCGCGCAAGCTCAGCCCTCGCGACCTTGGCCTCCTCGGCGAGGTCGGTCCTCTCTGACGCCTTCTGGGCGCGGGTGGCCCGCGAGTCGGATGGATCCGGCCTTGCGGCCTCTGAGCGGAGGCGCAGGTCTTCCAGATGCTCGCGCAGGATCGCCTGCTCGTCCTGCGCGTCTTTCTCGGCAAGGACGGTGACGACAATGCGGAGCCGGATGTCTTCGCGAGCCCGGCGGCAGACCAAGATGGCGCCGAGGTCGCCAAGGAGCCACTGCTCCTGCCCTCGGAGCGTCCGTTCCCTGAGGTGGACCGCCCCTCCAACGGACTCCGCGAGGAGCTGCCGTGCCGCGGCCAGATCGAGATCGGGGCGGCAGCGGGCGACGAACCGCTCGACGGCGTGGCTGCTCAGGCGGATCTTGTGGTCGAAACTCATGCGCTTGCCCTTCCCGGTCTCCGTCTCACGCTCTCACCAGTGGCTTCGGTCTGCTCGCGCCGCCTGGGCTTGCCCTTGCCCCAGTCAGGGTCGATCCATCCCACGACAGAGCTCTTTGCAGCCCGTCGCTCAGGTGCTCAGCCAGGAAGGCCGCACTGACTGTGGAGCCCTGATAAGCCCATCCACCAGCCTTGATCCAGGCGCCGAGCCGTTTGCAGTCCGCAAGGGTATATCCAGCACCCAGCTCGCGCCAAGCACGAAGCCATGCTCCCTCGCTGCCCTTGCGCTCCCCGGCAGGAAGCCCGGTCGTGGTCGCAGCCCGCCTGCCGAAGGAAAGGCGCTTTCCTGCGGCTTCCTGGATAGCAGCAAGGGCGTCTACGCCGCTGACTCGCGACGGCTCCAGTGCCGGAGCGGGGGCTTCTGGCGTGGCAGGGACCGCAGCGGGAACCGGAGCCGAAACCAGATCGCCAACTTCGCCAACCCCCGCAGGGGGGGTTAGGGGGTGTTGTTCTTGTTCTTGATCCTGCTCTTGTTCCTGATCCTGTTCATGATCTTGGCTTCGGAGGGCCTTGCAAGGGGCTTCCAAGGGGCTTGCAAGGGGCTCTGCGGCCAGGTTGTCGGGCAGGTTGTAGGGGACCTTGTAGCGCGCCACGAAGTCCGCGAAAAACGGAGACTTGCGCCAGGTCGCCAGCTCCCGGACAACCCCCGTCCAACGGCGATCCCGGGGCTTCAGGGTCTCGGCTACCTGATAGGTCGCCATCTCCATCACCCAGACCGTTTCGGACCCCGGGTCGTAGCGGGCGAAATCAACCTCCGCTGCCCCTTGAAGCCCCTTCGTAGCCCCTTCCAAGGTCAGCCCGGTCTCGTGTGCGATCGTCACGAGCGGCAGGTAGAAGAGGCCAAGCATGGTGGAATTCGGGCAGGTCATCAGGTACATGCCAACCAGCAGCGCCTCTGGCCCCTTGTTGCGCAGGCGCCGCCCGGTCTCCCCGGTCCAGAACTGCGGCTTGACGACCGCGTAGTCACGCATCAGCGAGTCTCCCCTCTGTCAATCTTGCGGTAGCGGGCCATCAGCGACCGTACTCCTTCTTGTATAGCTCCTCGGCGACTGCCCACGCCGCAGCAGCGGTCGCATGGGCATCGGTACCGCGGTAGGTGCTCTGCGGATTCTTACCTGCGACCATAGCGGCCAGCTCCGCGATCCGCCTGCGGCGCTCCTCTTCCGTGGCGAGGCCGATGCGGAGGCACATGTCACAGATCGATGGGTTCTCCTCCGAGCGGCTGTGCCACGGGTCTTCTTCGCCCGTTCCGCACCTCGCGCATCGCCACGCACTGCGCTCCGCGGCCTCGCGCCGGGCCTCCCTGAGGCTGGCCCACAGGTCCCGCCACCACTTCACCGCCCGGCTCCACGGCTTGCCTGGGCGGCCTCCCGCTCCAAGGCTTCCAGTTCCATCAGGCGGCGCATCCTCGCCACGGCGGGCGACATGGGCCGATCGCCCAGGCTGCACAGCTCATCGTAGCGTCGAAGCTCCGCCAGCTCCTCTTGTTCCGCCGGGGTCATGACCGCTCCCCGGCATGGCATCGCAGGTACTCGCCGAAGGTGATGCCCATGTCGGCCTTCAGCCAGTCACGGTAGCGCTTCTGCGAGCGGGTCAGCACCGGCTCCGGCGGCTTGTGCTCCGCAACAACCGCCTTGCCCTCGTCCGTGACGTGGTAGTAGCGGCAGCGACTGGCTCCCTCGTTGATGAAGTGGCCAGCGCTCATCAGACCCAGCGCAACCAGGGCCTCGCATGGGTCGTTCGCGACGGACGCGCAGTAGTAATTCCGATACTGCGTCCCATGCCCGGCGTCGTCAATGCCGAGCGAGTGACGGAGGACGTGTAGTTGTGCAGGGTCGATCGCTTTTTGTGCTGCCATGTTCCGTCCGGCATGCGCTCCCAGGTGCGCGCCTTGTTGGTCGCGGTCTTTTGCTCGATGGCTGCGTTGACCTGCCCGGCGGTCCATCCGTTCCGCAGCAGGTTCGGCTGCTAGCTCTTGAGCTTCGTGCGCGAGTTTGAGATGGGCGAACTCAGTCAGGTCTGGCCCGCTTGCTCGCAGCGATGCGTGCCACTCCGACGGAGCGGTCAGGTCCAAGGCGACGCGAGCTGTGGACATCAATGGGTCTCCGACTTCACAAAGATCATGCTCCGCCCTTCGTCGCTATCCGCCGGGATCTCCCGCCGTCCCCTCTCATCGTAGAAGCCCCACTGCCCATCCGTGCGGAGCCACCCGAAGACCAGCGTCAGCGCGCCCCCGCGGAATGGCGTGACCCGGTGGTAGACCCCGCTCGGGATCCAGTTCCACCGCTTGCGGCGCCAGTGGGTGCGCCACTCCCCGGACAAGGGGCGGAACTCGACAAGACCGCCCCGCAACATAAAGGAGAGCATGGCGACGGGGTGGCTGTGGCTCATCCCCTCGCGGGCGTCGGAGCTCTCGTGAAGGTGCAGCATGATCCGCGCCCGCCAGGCAGTGACGGCGAGGCGGCGCAGGAAGGGCTTGCCCAGCGGACCCACGGGCACCGCCTCAAGCTGGACGGGGCCGACGCGCAGCCTGCGGACACGGGAGGTGGCGCGGAGGATGAGGGGGCGGATCATCTCGCAGGTCCCACGACCGGGAAGCCGTTGTGCTCCACGCCGTCGAGCAGGCGCCCAGCGGCGTGCTTGCCAACGCGGGCCATGACGCACGGGCCGCGGTGGCTCCACACGTCGGCCCCGCCGATCAGCCTCGCATGCTCTTCGCAGGCGGTCTTGGTGTTTTCGCACGTCGATCCGTCAGTAAGGACGATAAGCTCCCGATGTCCGGGCGAGCTTCCATCCTGCCACTCGCCCCACTGCTTCATCAGGAAGGGGGTGCTCGCCTCCGTTGCCTGGTCCCGCAGGCTACGGAACCACTTCGGGTGGCTGGGCGTCGCCTGCGGCCCGGACCATCCCCCGGCGATGACCCAGCCCAGGGCGTTGTCGTGGCAGCGGCAGTTGCACCAGTCGTCCGACTGAAACGGCAGGCCGTAGCGCTTCGCCCTGCAGTTGCTCGCGCGGTACTTGCCCGGATCCGGGCAGGTGCAGGGCCTGCGCAGCCAGGGCCGAAGGTCCAGCGCCCCCACAAGCGGCTCCGCCGACACCCCGAAGTGCAGCGCGGGGCAGCGCAGCAGCTCCGGCACGCGGAAGTCAGCGGCAGCCTGGTTCTCGGTGGTCGTCATCGCCACCACCCATGCCATCGTGCGCCAGTAGCCCTCCTCGTCGATCACGGGCTCCTTGCCGGGCTCCTGCATCATGCAGGCGTCGCGGCGCATCGCCTCCAGCAGGAACCGCAGGTGCGCGGGGCGCTTCGTGAGCAGGTAGAAGGTATGCGGCTGCTTGCGGTTGACGTTGTCCTCCAGCAAGTCCCAGAAGGGGCGCCACCGCTCCGGCGTCAGCGACTCGTGGGCGATGTCGCCCATCGACTCGACGAAGATGCGGCGCGGACGGGTCCAGCCGCGCACCTTGTCCAAGTCCTGCGGCGCGTAGCCGATCTCGCCGGTCCACTGCGCCTCGCCGTCCCTGAACTGCGCGAGGCCGTGGTAGCGCGTCACGACGGGGTTGCTGGACATGCGGGCGGCGACGCGCTCAGCGTAGCATCCGCCGGCACACGCCGGACTCACGCTCCCATCGGGCAGCAGGGCGCGCGTGCAGCCAGGGAATGGATTTATGGTCGCATCTGCCCATTCTATGAGCGTCTTGTCAGCCACGGGGCACCTCTTTGTCTTGCGTTAGGCGCCGCACCTCGTTGGTGGTCGCGTCCTGAATGGCCGTCACCATCTGCTCCGCATCGCCCTGCGTGCCCGACAGCCTGACTCGCGTCAGTCCTTTGGCGTACTGGACTGCCACGACAAAGGGCCACTCCCTGCGCTCGCAAAGCCGCGCCAGCGTGTCGATCGCAACCATCATGTCGTGGGGCGCTTCCAGCGGTCCATCAGCCACGGGGCACCTCCAGCCAGCGCTCAATCGTGCCGCCGCGCGAGCCGAGCTGGATCAGGCACCACCCGGGACCGAAGAGGGCAATGTGGCGAGCCTTGACCTGCCCGTACTCCCGGGTCAGGCAAGGCGCCAGCGCCCCTCCGATGGCCACGGGGGACTCAGGCGCGCACCGCGCGATGGCCATCGCCAGGAGGCCGCGCTGCACAAAGCCCCCCCTCGATGCCGACTAATGGATCCTCGGCGTAGCAGAGCCAGTTGAGCAGGTCGCCCGCGCGCATCTCCAGCCACTGCTCAGGCCCACTGCGCATCGCAGCGACGAAGTCCAGCACCATCTCGGGAAGGACAGGGAGCCGGGGTGACCGGCTGGGCCGCTTGGGCAGGAGGAGCATCTGCGTGCGGCTGCAGACGCACCACTCGCCGCTGTCGAGCATCCCGGCGCGCTCCGGCGCGAGGAGGAAGGGGGCGCTAGCCACGATCCACCCCCTCCCCCCACAGCGCACGGCAAACCGCCTCGCACTTGCCCAGATCGAACACGTCCCCCGTCCTCACCCCGGACTCCATGTCCAGCCAGTACGGCCCGTCCGCGTCGATCAAGTCCACGACAAGGCGGACGTTCTCTGGCCCGATGCCTCCCGCGTAGCCGCACAGCGGCGTGCCGACGATGTTGCGTGGGAGCCGGGGCCACAGCGTCGGCAGCTTGCCCTGCCCGGCGGAGCGGTCAAAGAGGTAGCGCAAGCTCATGCGGTGGACCGGGAACTCCTCCCCGCGCCACTGGACGATGACCACCCGGTCAAGGGCCTTGGCCACGGCTTCCATCTCGTCTAGGCTGCAGTCGGGGCCATTCACCTGGATCCGGGAGAAGCCCTCGCAGGCCAGCTTGACCGACCCAAGGCCCTCGCGAGCCTCATTGGCGCGGGGCCCGCACAGGTGCAGCGCCCGACGGATGGGCAGGCAGCGCAGGGCGTCGATGGTGCCAGCGGAGGGGAAGCGCGGGATCCCGGACTCCCGGCCAAGGAGGATGCCCCACTCGATTGGGTAGCGACGGGACAGGGCGACCACGCGCTTCTGGTTGGTGGCGTCGTCGAGCCCGGTGAGGGTGATAAACTTGGGCTTCACGACGGCTCCTTGTCCATCGCCAGCACCGCGTCGGCAAACGCAATCGCCTCGGCGGCAAACGCCTCGTAATTGCCGCTTTGGTTCGGGTCAGCCAGCAACCCCGTCAGTGCAGCCGCGATGAAGCGGTCCCGGCGTCTGCTGAGCTTTTGCATCTCCTCCTCGTCATCGCACACCCGCGGCCCTGGCGGATCGCCCAGCGCAGTCAGGCGCTCGCGAAGGGTGGCGTTCTCCTCGCGCCACCCGGGGATGTACTCCGTGGCGCCGCCCGTCGTGGTTACGGCGAGGTTGTTCTCGACGCGGGTGATCTGCCGCTCCAGACCGTCCCGCTTCGCCCAGTAGACCTTGCGCTCCAGCGTGCTCGCCACTGGCTTCTTCTCGTTGCTCATCTCGCTTCCTCTCCTCTCACATCCAGTTCAAACCGGGGCAGCGGCTCAGGCTCAGGCCATCGCAGTGCCACGACAAGGGCCACCAGAAGCACGAGCAGGGCCAGCGACAGGACCGCCTGCTCCAGGAGGCCATGCGGGACCACCGGCTCGCGCTCCTCGTTCACTTACCAGCATCCCTAGTCGCGAGGAATGCAGCCACCTTCGCCCGCGCCGCCTCCTTGCCAGCCCGCGACCGGGAAGCGGAGCGGCACTTCTTGCACGCGCTCAGGGCATCGGTGTCCCGCGACCCCTGCAAGCTCTGATGCGGGCGGGCCACCTCGTCGCCGCACAGGAGGCAGCGAGCTTTCCACTTGCGGGTGCCCTTGCCGAGGCCGGTCGTCTCCAGCAGTAGGAGGGCACCAATCACGTCGCCGGGGAGCATGGGGCCTCCTTCTCCGGGCAGTGGGCCTCCAGGAGCTCCATGGCCCGGATCCACGCAAGGTTGATCTCCAGCGCGGCGGCTACGTCAGGACGACTCTCGCTGACCCAGCGGATGGTCGTCACGAGGCGCGAGAGGACATGCCGGGTCAGCGCGGCGCCTTTCGTTGCGCGCGTCTCCGAGCTGAGCCTCCAGTGTCGCCAGCCGTTCTGATCGCGGCGTCGTCGGTGGACTGCGCAGATCCAGCAGCGCATCGGCAGCCGGAGACCGGGCATCGATCACACCCCGGCGGACCAACACCGCCACCTCATCGGCCAGCGCCTCCGCGCACCGATCCTTCATCGTCCGCAGGTGGATCCGGCGCAGCACCTCGCGCGCCAGCTCCGGCGAGGCAGTGCGGTAGGTGGCGATCAGGCCAGCGTTGTTTGTGCGCAGCCCGCGGTCAGGGTCATGCGTGCGTGCAATGAGGCGCGCGTCCTTCACGTCGCCGCTGCCGCTCGGGCAGTCCATCACGTCCATTGCCCACAGCTTCCATGGCCCCGGCGTGGCCTCAGCGTCCAGGCGCAGCACGTCCTCGGCAATCTCCTCAATGGTTCGCTCAGTCACGGGGCACCTCCGCAAAGCCCAGCGGGTTCTCGTCGGACAGCGGCTTGCCGGTCTCTCGGCAGTGCTCCGCAAAGCCCGGCTCCGGGGCGCCATCAACCTCGTAGAGGCTGTTCGCCGTGCGCAGGGTGCGCGGGCCGGTGTACTCCTTGATCGATGAGCTGCGGCGCCGCACGCCATCCGGCCAGACACCGCACAGCACCATGGCCCCGCCCTCTGGTGGCCGGAAGAAGTCGCGCTGGCAGAAGCGCAGGGACCAGTCGGTAACCTTGATCGGGTCAGCCACGGGACACCTCCTTCATTAGGGCCTGCGCCTCCCCAGGGCTTGCCACCCGGAACCAGGGCACCGTCTGCACCTCAAGCTCATGGATCCGCAGGAGCCCGCCCAGGGTCCAGTTGCAGCCAGGACCCGCGGGGCTCGGCTTGCCCACCCACGCCCCGGCCCTGCTGTAGCGCCCAACGCAGGAGTAGCCAAGCGCCCGATCGGCCTGCTCCTCGGTCGCGTACTTGAGGAGCAGCGCGGCGCTCTGGACCGTCCCGCAGACCGGGCAGATGAAGGCGGCGTGCTCTCGCGGCACGCCCTGTGCCCGCAGGCGGCGCGTGAACTCCTCCAGCGGGATGATCTCACGCTCCCTCTCAGCCATGGGCCACCTTCTCGGCCTTGCCGCCCCGCCCCTTGCCCGGCTCCGCCTGCTTGGCTCCGGCCTTCAGGACAGACTCCAGCCCCTTCATCGCCCCTTTCAGCTCGGAGGGGCGCAGCTCGTCGGCGTTCAGGTCCAGATCGCTCAGCGCGTTCACGATCAGCCACTCGACATCGTTGCGGCGCCCTGCGGGGGTCTTCGCGGTCGGAGCCTGCAGCTTGCCCCACGCCTCCCACGTCGAAGCATCCCCGGCGGCCTTCTTGCCGAGCACGTCAGCCAGGGGGCGGGGCCGCTCCGCCCCGGCAGTCGTGGCGACGTGGGCCGACTCCTTGCCCTTGGTCTCGCCGCCGCCCTTCTTCGGCTTGGCGCCGCCCTCCTTGCGCAGCTTCTTGCACTCCGCCTGGGCGGTGGCCAGCTCCTCGCGGAGCCGCTTGCACTCCGCCATCGAGCCAACCAGCTCCTTGCGCAGCCGCCCCACCTCCTCGCGAGCGATCTCGCCGGCCTGCACGGCGCCAAACTCCGAGGCCAGGCGCAGGAGCTCCTGCCCCACCTCCAGCTTGCGGTCGGGGTCGGTGGCGAGGCGGTCCACCACCTCATGCAAGGGGGTCATGTCCAGCGGTTCCAGGGCCGGGGCCTCGGCGGCCTGGGCCTGGGCCTGGGCCTGGGCCTGGGCGGGCGGCGCCGTGATTGCAGAGGCTCGGCGGGGCGGCAGACCGCGCAGGGGGGCCGCGGTGGGTCCACCCAGGATCGGCTTGTAGCCTTCCTCCTTGGGCAGGGTGGCGAGGCGGGTCTGCTCTCCCTCCAGGGCGCTCACGTAGGCCGCGTAGACGGCCTTGAGCATCCCCGGCGGGAGCCTGCCCGTGGCGTGGTCGCGCAGCGCCACGAGGAGTGCTCCCTGGTTCCGCTGCGCCTTGCCGGCGCCAGCATCGTTGCGCCCGACCTCCTCGGCGGCGGCGAGAATCTTGCGGACGCGCTCGTCGGCCTTGGCCTGGCTGGCCTTGCCGATCTTGCTGGTGTCGATGACGCGGTTGTCCTTGCCCTTGCGCAGGCGCGGCGCCGGGGTCTGGGCGGCCTCGCTCGGCTCGGCGTCCAGGTCGCGCTCGACGCGGAGCTCGTCCGCCGGGGCATCGGTCGCGGCGAACAGGTCGGCCCGCGCTGGCGCCGCCGCGGTCTTCCCGTCGCGCTCCGCGTCCACCTCCGCCCGCCGCTTGGCGACGGTCGTCGGGGCGCAGTTGACGTGCTCGGCGATCGCGTTGTCGCTCTCCAGGTACCACTGCGGATCCCGCAGCAGAGCGAGGATCGAGTTGTTCACCGCCGTCTTGCTGCGCCGCAGGCCGAAGTCGGCATTGCACCCCGCGGCGAAGATCCGGGCCTCACGGAGGCCGCCCTGGTACACCTCGGCTGGGAGCTCCGGCAGACCGGCGGCCTTCGCCCCGAGGATCCGGTGCGCCCCATCGGCGCGGAAGTAGACCTGCCCGTCGTGGAACAGGACGATCGCGCGGAGCTGCTTTCCAAGCCGATACGACTCCGCGTACTCCTCCACGGTCTCTGCGTTGATGCCCTCGCGGTACTGCACACCCAGGTCCGGGTTGATCTCCCGCAGCAGAACCATGCGGGTCTCGGGGGTGCCAAAGATGCTAGTGTCCATCGCTCATCTCCTTGCTCAGCTCATCCATGGCCGCGATGATGTGCGGCCCAAACGGGATTCCAACGGCGCGGCAGACTTGCTCCGCAGCCTCGTCGCGTGACGCGGCGCCGGGCAGGTTCTGCGGCCCCTCGCAGAAGCGGTGCCAGTCGGCGCCCCAGCCCGGGGCGTTGCAGCGACGCCAGATCTTCCCCACGCAACTCACGCCGGAGAACTCGAAAAACCGGGGAGGTGTGTGCTCGATCGTCCCGCCCTGCACAATGCGGGTTCCGGGGCGGCAGGTCTCGCTCGGGTCGGTCGGATTGGCGATCTCGACGGAGAACACCTCCGCATCGCCGACGCGCTGCACATG
>JACCDT011002664.1_pt1 | contig 11118 bp, 14 predicted proteins | sample 7446291 | NCBI WGS metagenome assembly JACCDT01 (sample SAMN15323446, study PRJNA562643) | freshwater metagenome | isolation source: river surface water | place: USA:Blue River Watershed | collected 2017-08-17 | reverse complement strand
GAGCAGAGCACAAGAATATAAGACTTTTGTTTTGGAATAACCTTTTTCGTAAGAAATTGACGAACAATTAAAAACATCAATATTGTAAGAATTATAATCTCAACAATGAGTTTATATTGTGTTAAAAATTCATTATTTATCGCTTCACAGACTGAATAATTAAAACCAAGTACCGACTGACTTGTTACAAGGAAATATAAACCTGGAATAGTAACAGCAAAAAGAAATATCTTGAGGAGCACTGAAATTTGTTTTTCTCTAATAAACACAATGGAGAAATACAATCCAAGTATATAAAAGATAATTTCAATATAATCAAGAGGTGCCCAAAGTGCATATACAAGATTGTAATTATTTGATGTCCACACAACCAAATCACCAATAAGCCAAATAGAGAAACAGATAACAAAACCTAAAAATATACGAGAAAGAAGTGAGTGTCGCGCTTTTACAAAGATAAGTAATGCAAGTGACATACCAACAACGACAGGAATAAGATGCGCGTAATACGCTATCACTCGTGATGATTCTGTTGTTGCAAGGCATGTGTTTACTACGGTTGTTATTTGTTCCATATACTATTATTTTAAATGATTACGAATATGAGGAGAATGATGATTCCAATAACTATCAAATTCCATATCAAAAGGCTCAAATGGCACAATAAGAGGTTTTACTCCTGTCATTTCAACCACTTTTGCAATTGCGGGCAAAACAACATCACGAGTAAATGCACTCTCTGGTCCTTCTCTTAAAAAATTTTCAAATAAAACACCAAAACATGTAAAAAGTAAAAAGAAGTTAACATAATACTTGTCTGCACTCCCTCCATTTGATTTAAACCATTCAGATGCTTCAAAAAAATGAATAACATCGTGATCTATCCCATACGAACTAAATAAGTTTTTATGAAAATCAACAAGTGATTCTGACCATAATGTTTTTACTTCATGCAATTTTTTACCGTTATAAACATTAAAATCAACAATAGTTACTTTTTCAACTTGCTCACCACCCTTTTTCCCCAAACCATTATTGATATGTATTCTTCCAAGAGAGTGTTTATATTCATTATTTGAGGTAAATTTATCATCATGATATTCAAACAAAACAGGTTTTAAATTATTATCTTTTGCAATTGATACAAACCGTCTTGTCTCATGGTTAGGAGTTGCAATCTGGCGAAACTGTACACCAACAAGAGACGTATGCATTATTTCAGGAATATTATTATCTAAAAGTTTTTTAATTTTTAATAATAATTCTGGATCTTTCCGTCGTTCTTCGAGTTCTATAAGTGCCTGTGATAGTGGGGTGTAGACCACGCTATCAAACAACTCTTTATCTTTCAATATAGATTCATATGACAATGAGGTACTCATAGTTTTTGATTATTTGTTGTTTCTGTCTCGATATCAATCACAGGGTCAACTTTATAGACACACTCACCAAAATCTAACTCTTCTTGAGAACATAGAATCTTGGTACAAGAATTTTTTTGCAAAGAAGTACAGAAATCAGCACAATCTTCGTTTGTACACATAGGAAAATCCTTTGCACGTATAGAGTATTTACTATAATATGAAAAATTATTTGGAGGACATTCAGAGTCTTCACTCTCACAGTCGCGATAGAAACAATTCTCTTTTGTTGTGTCACATGCTGTTTCAACAAAAAAAGTATGTTCTTTTTTGATTACATAAAAATAGAAAGAGATAAGAATAGAAAAAATACAACTACATACGAGTAGAAAAACAAGCCAGTATGTTTGTTTTTTATTTTGTTCTGGCATAACTATACATACAGTGTATCATATATTATCCTAGTAAAAAAATACTCCCAACAATCATGATAGTAATAGCGATAATTTTAGGAAGGAGTACCTTTAGAGAGAAATCTTCTTTTACTACTTGAGGGAAAAATTTTGTTGTTAAGAATGTAAGGAACAAAACAACGACTGGTTGAAATGTATGCACTAGATACACCATTGCAACAGGAGCAAGGAGAAGTGCATAATTTGTCAATAAATTACCTAAAATAGTCATCCACTCACTCGAAATATTTAATACAAATATTTTGCGTCCACTTTCTCTTATATTTGAAATAAACTGATGTCTATATTTCTTGTGGCACAGAAAAATACAGAGACCCCCTAATCCGAGACCGAGATACTCCCAAAAAGATGAACCCCAAAAACTATCAACTTCAGTAACAAATTTAAAGATAACGCCATTTACTGAGTAAAGTAAGCAAGACAGAATCATTAAAAATGCAATCTTTTTCTTAAAGAGAATTTTAATATTTGAAAAATCAAAAGCAAGAATACCTGCTCCCAACAAAACAATCATACCTCCGACAAGTTGCTGAACAGAAAGAGATTCTCCAAGAATAAGATACCCTAAAAAATAACCAAAAACTGGAATGGTGAGCATCCAGGGAACAACAGTTGAAACATCTTCAATTTCAAGGGCAAAAAGATATAAAATAACCCAACAAATACCCAAAATGCCTGTAATAACAAGAAGGATTCTATCAAAAAAATCAACCATCAAAAAACCATCCGTAAAAATAGCTATTCCAATACAAGCAATAATACCAATAAGGCTAGAGAAAAGAACAAGAGATCCGGAAGATTTTTTCTCTCCACTGTAATTATCAACTAAAAATTTATCAGCAATATTTACAAATGCCCAAAGAAATGGAGCACCTATAGCAATGAGAAACCAAGACATATATGTATTATAACACATTATAAAACAGAAAACCCACCGAAGTAGGTTTTCTACTGGTGGGTAAACGAATCTTCAAAAAAGCTACAAATTCGCACGGTAACGAGTTTTTGCTTCCACCACAAGATGCCAACAAAATCTATCCAACGAACTACCCCATAAAGAAAGAATGTTTTTTCTGCATTTTCCATAAGATATACTTAATTAGTTTTTAACTACAAAAACACAAATATTTAATAAAATCAATATTTATTATGATAAAGCACATAATTATAATCATTTACTTATCTTTAATTTAGTGTTAGAGTAACATAAATTTAAACACTCATTTTATGCTTAAAAATTCAATACTTTCCTTGATTTATCCTGATAAAGAGATTTTTATTAAAAAGTTTTCATTTATTGATGACACTCTCTCGGTAAAAGTCACATGTTGTATACCCATAAAAGGATATGCAAAACAAACTATCCCTTATGTAACTGCTGAAAATTATGTTCGTTGTCTTTCGCAAACAAGTTATCTGCTCGCCCATCATGTTTTAAAAAACAATTTAATTTCGGTGGGAATAAACGAAAAGACATTTCTGAAGGCAATGGAATCGTGGGAATTGTATTACAGGAATATTGCCATGACATTTCATCATCGTGCAAAACGAGGAGAAAACTTTGAAATGGAATTATCGCTCAAAAATTTCCGTGAAATTAAATCACTAAAAGATTACATCTTATTTAATTTTTCAAACAAAAGAACCGTAATTGGCGGTGAAATGAGTTTTGTATTTTTAAAATAATAAAGTTATTAAAAAGACAATGAAAAAGCCCACAAGAAAAATCTTGTGGGCTTTTGGGTATTTTAAACTAAATCCCCTCTTCTTTTAATTGCTCAATCGCTTCTTTTGCTTTCTTTGAGAGTTTGTGTGGCATATCTACGAGGATACGAATGATGATATCACCCCGAGAACCGCGTGATGGCACACCCTTGCCTCTGACACGGAGGAATTCGCCATGATTGATACCTTCAGGGATTTTCACTTCAATCACATTCCCCTCTAATGTCTTCAAATCATATTTCATACCGAGCAGTGCATCCGAGAGTTTGATTTTCAAATCCATAGTCAAGTTATTACCATCACGCTTATATACTCCGTGCGAGTGAATATTCATTTTGATATAGAGATCTCCTGTATCACCACCCTGCACCGCTTCACCCATGCCTGTCATGCGAATCATCTCACCGGGCTTGATACCAGCGGGAATATCGACAGAAAATTCTTCTTCCTTTCGACGCACGCCCGCACCTTTACAATCAGGACATTTTTCATGAGGACGTTTTCCTGTACCATGACAATCATCACATGAGCGTACGCTTGCAAATGAGCCGAGAATTGAGCGTTTTATTTCTTGAACTTTACCTTGACCATTACACGTCTTACATGTATCCATCTTTGTCCCTGATGCACCACCAGAGCCGTGACATGTCGAACACTTTGATTGTTTTGCAAGAGAGATAGTACGCTTCACACCAAAGATTGATTCTTCGAATGTAATATCTATTTCTGTCGAAATATCTCGTCCACGCTTTTTTGAGGAACGACGTCCACCACCGCCAAAGAAATCACCGAAGATATCACCGAGGTCACCCATATCGAATTCAACTCCGTTTCCATTTTGGAATCCAGAGAAATCAAATCCGCCGAAGCCACCACCCTGTCCACCTCCTCCGAATCCTTGCGGACCTGCCGAGCCGAATCTGTCATACTGCGCGCGCTTTCCATCATCAGAAAGTGTCTGATACGCTTCGTTTACTTCCTTGAACTTCGAATCATCACCCTTGTTTTTGTCAGGGTGGTATTTATGCGCCATCTTATGGAACGCTTTTTTAATTTCGTCCTTTGATGCGCCCTTATCTACTCCAAGTGTTTCGTAATAGTCTTTAGACATAGGATTGATTATATAGATAGATACATAAAATACAAAATATACACTTTTTTACTATAAAATTAAAAATAGTCTTAACAGAGAGGCTCATGAGCTCGACGGAGCGAATGCTTGAGAAAATTTTTAGTAAAAAATTTTCGTACTCTCTGTGAAGAGCTATTTTTAATTTATTAAATTTTATTTCTGTTCCGGATTCTCATTCACTTCCGCATCCTTTACTTCAGGATTCTGTTGTTCAGGAGTTGTGTTTGCACCATCTTGTGCTGGTGCTTGTTTTGCCATCGCTTCACCGATTTTTGACATCTCAGCAGAAAGTGCTTCAAGAGCAGCCTTCATCGCACCCAAGTCATTACTATCCTTTGCAGTTTTTACCGCAGTAATTTTTTCTTCAACACTCGCCTTGAGCGTTGCTTCAATCTTGTCGCCATGCTCTTTGAGAGATTTCTCAGCAGAGAAAATCATCATTTCAGCAGTATTTTTTTCATCAGCCATTTCCTTTTTCTTCTTGTCTTCATCGGCATGGAGTTCAGCATCTTGTTGCATCTTCTTGATATCTTCATCAGTAAGTCCTGAACTTGCTTCGATACGAATCGTCTGCACTTTGCCTGACGCCTTATCCTGTGCTTTCACGTTCAAGATTCCGTTTGCATCTACATCAAACGTCACTTCCACTTGTGGAATACCGCGTGGTGATGGTGGAATACCATCGAGGATGAATCGTCCGAGAGATTTGTTGTCAGATGCCATAGGTCGTTCACCTTGTGTGATATGAATCTCCACAGAGGTCTGATTGTCAGCTGCCGTTGAGAATACTTGTGATTTTGAACTTGGAATAGTCGTGTTGCGTTCTACGAGTTTCGTCGCCACACCTCCTAGTGTTTCAATACCGAGTGAAAGTGGAATCACATCAAGAAGAAGCACGTCTTTCACATCACCTTGGAGCACACCTGCTTGCACCGCTGCACCGAGCGCCACAACTTCGTCAGGATTGATAGAACGATTTGGTTCTTTTCCGAAAAGATTCTTTACCGCTTCAACGATTGCTGGCATGCGTGTCTGTCCACCCACCATAATGATTTCATTGATTTCACCCATTTTAAATGGTGATGCTTCCATAGCACGCTTTGTGATTTCGATTGAACGGTCAATATATTCCTGTGCGAGAGACATGAGTTGCGCCTGAGTCATCTTCACAAGCAAGTGCTGAGGACCAGCATCAGTTGAAGTGATGAATGGGATATTGATTTCTGTTTCTGGAGTTGTTGAGAGTTCGATTTTTGCTTTTTCAGCTGCTTCATCGAGACGCTGAAGTGCGAGAGGGTCTTTCGTCACATCTACACCTGTCTGCTTCTTGAATTCTTCTGCGAGCCAGTTGATTATCTTATGATCAATATCACGACCTCCCATGTGAGAGTCACCGTCTGTTGATTTTACTTCGATAACATCATCTGAAACTTCAAGGACCGACACATCAAATGTACCACCTCCGAAGTCATAAACGACGATTTTCTCATTCTTCTTTGTATTGAATCCATAGGCAAGCGCAGCCGCGGTTGGTTCATTGATGATACGCTTCACATCAAGTCCAGCGATAGCACCCGCGTCCTTTGTTGCTTTACGTTGTGCATCATTGAAGTATGCAGGCACAGTAATAATCGCCTCTGTGATTTTCTCACCGAGCTTTGCTTCGACATCTGATTTGATTTTCGCGAGAATCATCGCAGAAATTTCTTCTGGACGATTGAATTTATCACCAATATTTACTTCTACACCTCCATCTTTTCCTTTCTGCATTTTAAATGGCGAAGTTTTCTGTGCTTTCTGGATTTCCGCATCTTCAAACATGTGACCCATGAATCGCTTGATACCGTAAATAGTATTTTGTGGGTTCGTTACTGCCTGACGCTTTGCAAGAAGACCAACCAATCGGTCGCCGTTCTTACCAATAGCAACAATAGACGGAGTTGTGCATCCACCTTCGATATTTTCAATAATTTTTGGCTGTCCACCTTCGATGATCGCGACAGCACTGTTTGTTGTACCCAAGTCTATACCAATGATTTTTGACATAATTTTTTTTATATAATTAACTTTTAATATTTTAATTTATATGTTGAGCAATTTCTTTTGCAACTTCTTCAGCCATACCCTTTAATCCTCCAATCCAAACAGCTTTACCTGATTCTCTTACAAAATTAGAAATTTTATTAAATGCTTTTTGTATAATACTCTTGTCTTGAGGTGGATTATTTAAAATTTCTGCTGCTTCGAGATAAGCTTCCTTATTTACAGAATAAGGTAATTCTTTTTCAATAAAATCTTTCAAATTAGAAATATCTATGTTTATATCATTACCAGTAATTTTAAAACTCCCATTATCATACATTTCAACATTTCCGTTTATTGTAACTTTTCCATTAAAACTTATTGCCATATTTTTATATAATTATATTATTTATAACTTTCATTATCTTTTAATTTTATATCATTACCATTTTTAAAATCTAAAACTTTATCAAATCCGTAAAATTTATTTCCTGTCATTTCTAGACCATTAATATTTTTACCCTTAATCGCTACAGTTTGCTTTTTCTTGCGTAACCCAAGTTTTATAAGGATTAATATATAAATTTTATTGAATAAATTAAACATGATTGGATTATATACCTGCTTTATATTTTTGACAAGTATTTCGTGACCACTGAAACTATGTTGATTATTATAATTAACCATGATAAACTGTCAAGCGTATGAAAAATAATGACTTTTCAAAGAAAATCATCAAAATACTCTCTCAAAAGACGGCTATTTCAATCCCAGAGATAGTTGATAAAGTTATATCTGAAAATGGCTCAAAGTACCCTATCACACGCTCTATAAAGGGCCTTGAAGAGGCAGGATTGATAGAACACATCTCTTCTGGTCAGAACACCTATGCCCGCCTGACAAAAGATGGTAGAAAAAAAGCAACGAGTATCAAACTCGAAGCCGAGGATAGTTTAGTTTCAACGACATGGGACGGCTACTGGCGTATCATCCTCCTTGATCTACCAGAGAGTCGCAAGAACGAACGCGAATCGCTCCGCTATCTTCTCAAAAAAGCAGGATTCATCTGCCTGAAAAATTCCGCGTGGATTTCGCCTTACCCCTTTGAACATATGTTTACCAGTATTAAAAAAGATTTAGGACTTATGAGCGAATTGATGATTATTATTACGAACACAGTAGATAAAGAAACTGAGGAATACTTTTTTCAGAGTTTGAAATAAAAAACAGGCTCACCCTTAGGTAAACCTGTTTATGATACCTTAAAAACTTATTAAACAAATTCTATCCCTCCAATCCTTGGCTTTTTAGGGAATAATTTTGCAAATTCCGGCAATGCCAATGTTTCTTCAACTGATTTTCCTGCTTCCCATGATTCTCCTAATTTAACTAAAAGCTTAAATGATTCTTCTTTTATAAAAGAATTCTTATAAGAAAAAATTAAAATTACAAGAATAATAAATAAAATCAAGCTGAAAAAAAATATCACCTGAATTTTTAAATAACTAGAAATTTCAGTTATAGTCTTTAGGTTTGAAGATACATAAAAACACACACCTAACCCTACAGCAAACAAAACAATAAAAAACCAGGAAAGAAAATCTAATGATATTTTACTAATCCTTCGCTGAGTAAATGCTTCCAGCATATCTCTCAACTGTAAATACTCAAATCGTGTCATTTTTGCGTTATTTTAATTTTTTAGCATTATACATAACACATATAGAATGGTCAATATAACACAAGACCTACATTAGCAAGGTTGATTAAATAAAAAAAGACACCATTGCGATAGCAACAGTGTCCAAGCGACAGTCTAATTATAAATAATTAGCTGTCAAAAAATAACAAGTGACATTACACCTTAGGCACTTTTTTGTGCAATTTGTACTCCAAACTTGTCTTCGGATTGATTGAGGCACGCATTAGCGTACCCCATCATCGCCCAACTAAATCCTATCCATGCAGGAATGACCATTGCAATAACAACGACAGGAGGACTAATAAGGGGATCTTTGGCATTACTGACAATAAACATGAAAAGAGTAACAGAAAGAATTAATGCGATTGCTATCGCAACAACAAGTCTGTAAAACGCAATAGAACTTTCATGGGATTTAAACAAAAATGCATGAGCGCGGGAAGAGAACTTTTGTGTCATAAGGTATATGTATTTAAGGGTTTAAAAGATTTTTTTCATTATAAACCATAAAATACCAAAAGTCAATTATACACAAAACTTCCCCTAGGTTGGACCTAGGGGAAGTTTTGTATATGTATATCTTATTTCTTCTGCCAAACAGTGACTCGAGCAGGACGGAGCACTTTTCCTCCTATGTGGTATCCTGATTGCACAACAGAAGCAATCGTATGGTCTTTTGAGGCGTCATCTGTCTCTACCATTTCCATAGATTCATGAAGGATTGGATCAAATAGAACGCCTATTTGATTGATAGGAGTGACATTATTATCACCTAAGACACGGAGAAATTGTTGGTGAATATATTCCACACCACTTCGCCAATTTGGATCTACTTTTTCCCATGCTTCCTTATTTGCAAATGCCATATCAAAACTATCAAGAACAGGGAGTAAATCTTCGACGAAAGTACCCACAATAAAACCACGCATCTCTTTGCGCTTCCCTTCTTCTTCTTTCTGGAGGTTCACATAGTCAGCTTTCGCTCTCTGCCAGCCAGTGAGATATTCTTCTTTTTCAGCACGAAGTTTTTTGATTTCCTCGCGAAGTTTCTTTACGACATCTTTTGTCGGAAGAATATCACCATCTTCGGTACTTTCTACAAAAGTGACATCCTCAAAGTGTTCTTCATTTTCAATTATTTTTTCTTCATTAGTGTCCATCCCAGTTAGAAAGTCAGAAATCAAAGATTTCTTAATATATATAATTAATTAGTAAACTATACTTTTACCCCAGAAGAATCACATTTTTAGGTATTTTAGAGTATGTGTGACTTCTCACGGGACAAGTTGCGAACCTAGTATACAAAAAGTTAGTATTTTATGCAAAAGTAAAACCATCACATATTCAAGAGAAAAGTGATGGTTTTTTGTAGTGTTTAATATGGTCATCCTCTGGGAGAATATACACATGAGGAGTAATCATACGACAATGAGAGCAATTATGGGTTGGATGATATCCTGTCTCTTTTTGTGATTGAAGTAATTTTTCATCATAGAGACCATATGAAAAATCTTCTTTGTCACAACGCACGCAAACCCACGTAATCCGTGCAAGCGGTGATTCCTTCTGTTTTTTCATACTCTGGCAAATTTTTTCAATCATACCACATATTACAAATATGTTTATCCCCGAGTTTTTCTATTCTACAATTCGTTAGAATTGTAGAATAGAAATCTAACTCTTTCACACCACAGTGACATAAGCAAAAAGCCCCTTGGATTTTACCAAAGGGCTTTGAGTTAGATTCATTTGCAAAAATTACATAAATACCGGAGTTTCAACTTTAATGCCATTAATTTCAATAGTTAAATAATTTTGATTAATTTTCATATATGAATTCACCCATTCATATTCTTTGTCACAAAAAAGCTGTTGTCCTCGTTTCATCAACTCGGCAAAATGTTCATTGCTACATTTTGAATACTTAAAAGAAAAACCCATATGGCTTTGAGGTAAAATAGCACCAGCACTAACCCAATGCTGATAACCCATATGTCCGGCTAGTTCTTTTATGTCAGATGATGAAGTACATTTTGCTTCTATTTCCCCAACAATAAAAACAGGAATTTCAATCAAATCATCTGAAATAAATTTAGGTAAATCAGACAACAGATATAATTCAACAGAATTATAAGAATCACGATCATCACCCCGCTTATCAAATAAAACCAAGCAAGGATTTTCATGTTGAGTGCTGGGTAGTTTTGCATACAGACAAGGTTTTGGATTCCAATCACCATACTGTAATTGAAGGTTTTTAATTTCTTTAACCCCAAGGGTAGCAAGATACTCATGGAATAGTACGCTCGGTAGGTCGTACAATAATTTTCTTTTCATAAAACAATGTATTTAGTTTTAAAAATTTCCCGTACAATGCCCGAGAATAAGGCTTTTATTTAAAGAATAATATATCATAAAATATATTATTTGTCAAAATATTGAAACTTATGTTTCTCGACCTCTTCCCCACAGTGGCAAATAAAAAACCCCCTGAACAGGGAGTTTTTTAACACTAACGTTTTGACCACTGTGGTGATTTTCGAGCTTTTTTGAGACCGAATTTCTTTCGTTCTACTTGTCGAGGATCACGCTTGAGCATCTTTGCTTTCTTGAGGACACCACGGAGTTCGGCATCAAAGATAACAAGAGCACGAGAGATTCCATGACGGACAGCTTCGGCTTGGGCATGACTACCGCCACCTT
>JACCDT010949150.1_pt1 | contig 11120 bp, 19 predicted proteins | sample 7446291 | NCBI WGS metagenome assembly JACCDT01 (sample SAMN15323446, study PRJNA562643) | freshwater metagenome | isolation source: river surface water | place: USA:Blue River Watershed | collected 2017-08-17 | reverse complement strand
CGGCTTTTGCGCGGCGGGCGAGTTCTGTTTCCGATGGATTTTTGCGGGCTTCGAGAAGCTGGCGCATAAAATCGGATGCTTTGATCTTGCCGGATTTCAGCGATGCTACGACGGCTTGCTCGTCGGTGTTTGATTCATCCGCAAGGGCTGTGAGTTTCGCCTCTTCCTCTTTTGCGGCGGCGGCTTCGTTTGCGGCTGATTCTTTGCCGGCGTCGTAAATCGCCTGGTAGACTTCGGGCTTGTTTTCTTTAACCCACTCGACCGAAATGTCTTCGGCGGTTTTTGCCTCTTCTGGCGTCATTTCCGCTTTTGCTTTTCTTGTTGCGAACCATGATAACTTCATATCGTTTCCCTCGCTTGCGCTTTCCGCGCTTTCTTCGGTTTCCTCTGTTTCCGTTTCAACGGGTGCAGAGACCGGCGCCGCAGCGGTAAAAGCTTTCGCGAATGTCAACGCTTTTTCACGATCTGCAATCTCATCAATCATGCCAACGGCGAGCGCCTGGGCGGCTGAGAGTAAACCACCCTTACCCCATTCAGCTTCAATTTTCTCGACGGGCACGTTTCTATTGAGCGAAAGGGCGCCGACGAATTGCTCGAAAGTCGTGTCCAAGATTGCTTTTTCGCGGTCGATCGCCGCCGGGTCGTCGCCTGAGTTGAATTTATTCGGAGACTTTGAGGCAACGACAACCGTGCCGAAGTCGACCTTCGGTAGAATGTTAATGACTCCGATTGACCCCAGAAAAGCGGTAGGGTGCGCAAATATCTTTTGCGTTGCGGAGGTTAGCCAGTACATAGCCGACGCAGAATAGCCCGCGACATAAGAAACGGTGGGCTTTGCTGACGCCTTGATTATCGCCGCCGTTTCCGCGCATTCTGCCGCGTCCCCGCCTCCGCTATCTACGTCAAAAAAAATGGCTTTGATATTATCGTCCGCCTGTGCTGCCTTTACTGTTTCCTGAATCCGTCGGTATGTGCGCTCGCTGAGACCGCAACGGATTGACAGTTTTAAAAGCCCGTCTTCGACGCAGGTCTCAACCCCGCCGCCAAAAAACATGTCCCAAAAAGCGCCGGGTTTACCGGACAATGGTGTCTTGATTAACATCTTTTACCCCTTCGGTTTGCGTTTCGATTTGCTGCGTCTCGGCTTCGAGCTTGGCCGCTTCTGCTTGTGGCGTCGGGTCAACCTGAATTGCGGTAGCCTCACCCGAATCGAAAAGCAGATTTATTCCGACGGCTTGCCGCTGTTTCTTTTCACGCGCCAAGCCCTCAACCGTTGACATATAATCATTGCCGGTTTGTTCGAGTGATTCTTGCTCTATCGTTGAAAGGCCGATTCGCGTACGCATGTTTGCCGCATTCGCGTCGCGCTCGTCGTCTATATTGCCCATAGGCTCGCGAGTAAATGTGACCTTTGACCATGCCTCTTGCATTTCCATGTCTGAAAAATACCCGGGCAAATTGTACTTTCCAGAGGCAACCCGGCAAAAAAGCCACTCTGTAAAAACAGGGCTATTGAGGTCGGTTTCGTATCGGTCAGCCATGGCCCCGACGGGCTTTTTGAAAATGTTCAGAGCCGCGCGCGATGCGGTGTATGACGACCCGAATTTCCGTTTATAGATTTCCGGGGGAATACCACACGAAAATGCTGTCTCGTCGCGGAGGTCAGAGGCGAATTGTCCATACTGAACATTCGGCCGCTTAGGGTCAACGGGCGTCATTTTCTCGCCTGGCAAGAGTCTTTGCACGGCGCCGCTTTCGAGGTTCAGGTCGTCGGCGTTTCCGTCTACAAGAGCTTGATGGTATTTTTCGCGGAGTTCGTCCGCCATGTCCTGCAAAAAGTTCGGGTCTGGGCTTTCGACTATTGCCGCAAAATATGAGTTTACCACGCCCGCGCGGAGTTCGTTTTTCTTGAGGTCGGCCAAATCCTTGAAAGTCAAAATGTTTTGGGCATAGATCGGCACCCCGCGAACCTGTCCGGCCCGGATGGGTTGCAACATGTGGATAACTCTTTGCCGACCGGATACCGGAGAAACAAAGTCAACCGTATCGAATTTTTGATCATACACGTTGTCGAGGCTTCGGCGCACGCGGATTTTCTGAGGGCGTCCACGCTCGTCGAGAATCAGGCCAAGCACGTTGCGCGACGTTGGCGGGGTGTAATCATAAACCCTGTCAGGCTCAATTAATCCGACGTTTAACTCGACCGAACCGTCGGCCTGTGCTTCCCGGTTGAGAATGACAAACGCCTCGCCGCTGTGCATTTCAGTCCGCAAAATCAAACGGCTTTGCGTGTAGTAATTCATTGTCTGAGATGATGTCGACTTCTTGCTCCGTGCCCATGCGTCGAAGTCTTCACGCGCCCGGGCTGAAAAGTCGCTGATTAGCTTTTCGGCTTCTTCTTCGGTGAACCCGCGCTCAATCAATTTTGGGATAAGTACAGACCTTTTCGGAACGCTTTGCGCGCGCTGACCGCGACCGATTGCGTAGTCGACATAGGTCTCGACAATGGTGCGCGCGTCGGCGTTATTATAGTAAAGATCCCGGCAGACCGCGCGGAGTTCGCGGAGGTCGTAAACGATTTCAGAATTAGGGCCACCGTATGAGAAAAGGGCATTTTTCAGAGCACGGGGGCGACGAGTTCCGACCGAGCTATAGGCGGAAGTGCTCGCAACGAGCATGGGGCCGGGGTAGTTCATCATGTGCGGGGCGCCCCGACGCCGTATTTTATCCGGCTATGACGACCGGACAGGACATTGACTTTCGCCTCCCAATACTGTATCTGTCGAAGCAATGAGTCAACCGATTGACGTTGAAAGCTGCGCGAGCTATTTGTCGAGCCCATAGAATAGCCTTGCCCCTCAAGGGCCAGCCGGTAAGATTCGTTGGCTTTATCAAGATTGGCTTGCGCCATTTCCAAAGTTATAGCGGCCATGCACGGCCGCGCGGTAATCGCTGAGACGTTCTGTCAATCTCAATCGCCGAACATGCGCCCGCCGCCACGATTGCCGCCAAACAGAGAGCCGGATTTTTTCCGCATGGCAGGCTTTGCAATTCCCGTGGCTTGTCTCGGTGGCGCGTTCTCTGCGTGCTGTCTTTCGAGTTCGTCCCACTGTTCGGCAGAGTATTTTTCAAAACCGCAAATCAAAAACACCGCACGATTTCCGACGCCCGTGTCGAGGGCTTCGTTTGCCTTGCCGGCGCCTTTTTCCCAAACGGGTTTTTTCGTGCCGTTCTTGCTGTACTGCCAGCGGAGTTTTTCGGCTGTCCTTTGGTGAAAAAACTCTTCGGGGTAGTGCGGGTGATGCACGAAGCCCGGCGGCCATGTGCGGTCGGCGTCGTCTCCCTTCGGTCTCAATCTCAGGCGTGTGTAAAATTCGATCTTGAGCGTTGACGACCCTATGATCCACACCCGCTGAGATCCTAACTTTTTTTTGTCCCGCGACCAATAATCTGTATTTTTGTATGCACCCAAAGCCGGCGCCCCAAAGTTCGAGGCGCCTTTCGTGGCGAAAACTCGCTCGCGCGGGTGCTTTTTCACCCATGCGTAAACGTCTTTCGTCCCCGCCCCTGAGTCAATACCGAGACCACGCAAGGACATTGCGACGCCGTTCGGGTGCTGCCATGTTCGCGAAAGGTACGTGTCGAGCTGTTCCCACTTCGATTCGCCTGCCAAAATGTCATATTGAATTGACCACGATTCGCCGTGTCGATTCCACCCCATGACCTCAACCTCAAGGCGTCCGGTGTCTTCTAACTGGTAATCGACAAAGGCGGTAAGAGCGACGATCGACTTGTCCGGAATTGTTCCGATCTGGTAGTCTTCGCGCAAATCGTAAATCTGTTCCCATGGGGGAGCGTCGCCAAAATTTTTCCAGAGGTATCCCAAAACGGTATTGTAAAAGACCTGCAATTTTTCCGGCGTGTCTGCGCGTTCGAGGTCATTGATTAGCTCTTCCCATGTGCGCCACGGGCTGTAAAATTCGTTAATGAATCCTGAGCGCACGCCCGGCTTCGGGTTTGGATTCTCGGCAACCGGCTTTCCCGCCGCAATCACTTTCGCTTTGTCTTTCTCGGTAATATGCCCACCGCACTTTGGGCAAACGAAATGCACGGGGATTCTCTCGCTTTTTTCGTTCTTATGCCTCATGTTCTTAAAGTGCAATTCGTGAAAGTGTCCGCAATGCGGGCAAGGTACGTGCCACTTTTCCCGCGTCCCGTCCATGTAAAGCGGATTGATTAAAGACGTGGCTTCGGTCGAAGGTGACGACACCGCAATGATTTTACGAAAAAGCGAGTTTTTGACGCGGGCTTTTGCTTGATCTAAAGGGCTTCCCTCGTCGCCGACATTCTGATTCATGCGGTCGCACTCGTCCAAAATCACAACGTCGAGCGGGTCGGATGCCAGGGCGGCGGAGCTTCCGGCGTGTGAAATGTTCAGGTATCCGCCGACAAACTCGCGAAACATAATGTTCGTTCCCTTTCCCCGCCCTGCCTGAGAGACAAGCGGAGTCAGTGACCGAACGTCGCGCACCATAGGATTGAAACGGGTTTTTGCAAACTTTTTAGCCGTGCTTTCCGTGCTGGTATAATACCCGATACGGCATGGGGATGTCTCTATTCTATACCCGCAATATGCTTGCATTAAAAGCGTTTTGGAAATCTGAGCAGAACACATTATGTTCACCTCTTGATGGTCTGACGAAAGAAGATCGAAAAACCACCGTTGCCAGGGTGCGCGGTTGAAAGAAAATTTACCTTGTTCGGTTGCGTACTCGGGGCTTAGAACGAGATTTTTTTCTGTCCATTGGCTGAGAGTCAGCTTCGGAGGTGGCCGCCATGCGGATGCTAAGGCGTCGCAAAGCCGTTGCAACAAAGTTTTTTCTGAGGTCAAAAGTCAATTCCTCTAACGCCGATTTTACTTCGTCGCCGATTATCTCGGCCACTCTTTTCGGTGAGTCTTCGGCGGCCACGGCCTGAGAGACTGAAATGCCTATCGTTAAGAGCTTTTTTTTTGCGCCGTTTATGTGGTCGGTCATTATCGAAATAATGTCGTCAATGTGCACGTGAGTCGCCGCGTGCTCGGCGTTTGTGTTTTCGAGTTTCTGGCGACGGGCACGGAGTAAGAGGGCTTGTTCTGTTTCGATGCTTGCCCGGCGGTCGTTACCTTTGACGCGGCGAAACTCAGCGGCCACGATTTCGGCAATGTCATATTTACCGCGCTCTACCGGATTATAGCCGCGAGCCCTGAGCGTGTCGGGTGTAACTCCTAAGATTTGTGCACAGTCGCGCACCGGTAAGACATAGCCTTTACCCATTGCTTTCTTGTGTGTAAAAGTTATTGCGCACGCTTCGCGCGTAATCTTCATTCGTGGCCCGGTTGGCTTGGCGATTGCGGATTGTAACTTCGTCCGCGACATAAATGCGATAAAGGTCATCTTTGCTTTTTCCGCGCGTCGTTAGCTTGCGGGCTCCGTTTGCCTTCACCGGAAAACCTTGGCATTTACCGAAACGCCGCGCGTTATCTAAGCGGTAAATCATGGGCACAAATTCAAGCATTCGAATGGCTTTCCCTTTAGGCTCAAAAAGTTCAAAGTCGACCGGGGCCATCGTCGACGCGTAATTATACTCGATGGTTTCTGATTTCACAAGGGCGAATTGTTCCGGCTTGAAAATCTCATCGGGGTCTATGCTTATAAAATGGGTGCACTCAAAGACGCGGCAAAGGTCGATCGCCTGATTTCGCTTTTGCGCCTCTCCGTCTTGACCTACTCCGACGGGCTCAAAGCGGACAATCTCGGCAAACTTTAAAGACTTGCACAGCTTACCGATTTTTATCAAATCTTCTTGCGTGCGGGATTCCCCGTAAACGCTTTTGGCAGACCATACCAGGGCGAGAAAATCCACATGCGCCCGGATGGCTTCGACCGACTCCGCGAGGTTTTCTTCACCGTCCCAAAAGTTCCAGACCGCGCCAAGTTTCATTTTATCCCACGATCTGAAATAGGGCTTTAAGCGGTTTTCGTGAATCATTTTTTCAAAATGTTATTTCAGGATGTAAGAAACTTTGCGCGCCTTTTGTATCGTGCGACGCGACATGGGTTACAATGCACCCTGTTTTTTCTCTGAATTTTGTTAAGGCGTCGTTAAGCTCAATTCTGCAATCCTTTTGAGCTTGTATAAACTCCTCTAAAGTTAAATCTTTTTTTATCATAAAATTTTCTCCATCCTGTATGTAAATTCGTTCGCGCTGTTCTCGCTGACCTTCACAACCTTAAAGCCGTTCTGTGCAGCGTTGCGCCTGACTCGTTCGTCAGTTACGAAGACGTGCGGGAAGTCGTAGCCGATTTCCTCCCAATCACTTTCCGCGAGCGGTGTTTCGATGGTCAAAGTTTTTTCGGCCATGGTTGCCAGGCGTCCGAAGATTGAATCCCACTCTCTTAAGGCGAAATGTTTCATAAACCCGAACGCGCACACGTTTGCCGTTTTGTAGATATTCGGGTCGATGCGGCGAATGTTCACCAGGGCAAAGACCTTATCGGGATTCTTTGCGCGCGCAAGTTCAAGTAGCTTTTCGGATTGGTCGAGGCCGGTGTAAGGATTTTTAATGTATTTGGCAAGCTGCCCAGAACCGCATCCAACCTCAACCACGGGGCCGACTAAATCGGCAATCGTTTGATATTGTTCTTCGTGTCCCTTAGGGTTTTCGAGCCAATCTTTTTCCGTTTGCTCGACGTTCTCGTCAACCCAGAAAGTGTAGTCCATAAGCTTTTTACCGCGACCCAAAATTTCGCGCATTGGCAAATCGCGCACCCATCCCGAAAAGTCCGGGCGGTAGTCAAAGAATGGCGCCTCATAAACTCCGCCCGGTGGGTTGAACGCGAAACGCAGTTTATCAATCTTTCGAAAGTACAACATTAAAGTCGGGATTTTCTCAATGACGGAAATGACAGAGAGCCCGCATTGATACGAAATGAACCCGTCGCACATTCTTAAAAGCATGACAACCACGTCGGCCGGTTCGTCAATCAAGACATGGTGAAAGCATCCGCGAAAGTCTTTTAAAAGGTCGGTGTCATACGAAGCGCCGATCCATATTAAATTGACATCCGGCAACGCGGCCACCGCTTCGATTCGTGATTTCCAGTCTGACGCTTTCCAGTTACCCGTTGACGATGATTCATTATTGGCAACGCCGCTTGTGTAAATGACAATATTTTTTTTATCTTGCCGGATGTGCTTTTTCGCGCGGCGCAAAGATTCGTGGTTTATTTGCCAGTTTAAAACATACTCGGTGGGGAATTCGTGAAGGTAAAACTCAATCCGGTTGCCGTCTTCAAGCCATGTGTTACACTCGCAATACATGACGGGCTTTAATTCGGTGTAGTGCCCAACCTCGCGCGCCTTTTTAATCAAGGCTGGGTAGGTTATCCCGTCCGGTGTAACACTTTCTACGCAGTCGATAAATTCAAGGAATTTGCCGCGCTGCATTTTTATGTCTGAGCCCGGCGGTGTGTGGATGCGGAATTTTGCGCCGATCTCGTTTGCACGGCGGGCGAGCTTCATTAAAACCCAATATATGTCTCCGATGCCTGACGGCGTGTAAAGGTCGATGTGCTTCAAAGTATTACCCTCTTAAAAATAAATGTCATGGTGTTCGGTGAAGATTGCGGATTCTTGCGGATTATGTCTTCGATAGGCTCGCGCGTTTCCATGCCGTAACCATGCCGAGAGAAAACCGCGCGAAGTGATTTTTCTGTAAAATAGTGTAAATGTTCGTTCGGCTTATAGTGGCGCCATTGCCGGATTGTCTCGTCGGTGACGCCTTCTGGCAACCATGGGACAGTCACAACGAACATAGACGGCGCGGCCTTGAACGGTTCGTCAAGGTCTGCCATGTGCTCGAAGCTATCAAACATTGTCACGATATCAAAGACGCCGGGCTTTAATTCCTTAACGACCGGGACGCCGATGTCGTCCGCGTGTGCATCGTAACCCATGGTGAAAAATCCCGCTTTGCTGGCCTGACGTATAAACTCGCCGTCACCGTATCCGATATCTAATACGCGCCCTTCTTTCTTGTAAATCCAAAGGAACGCAAGGCGCACCCATGACAGTTCGAGCGTCGGTCGTCCGGCGTATCCGTTCACATATTCTTTACCGTACTGAAAAGGCGCGGGGCTTTCTTGCCAAAGGTGTCCGCACTCATCACATTTAATTAAACCTGAAATAGGCCAGCGTGTCCACTTGTGCGCCTGCCATTCGGTAGGCGAGAAACGGCAGCAAGGGCAGGTCATCACCAAATACCTAAAATTGTTTTTCTCATAAATTCTGTGCTGAATGATCCGTGTTCTTCACGTTTGCCGGATGCTATAACGCTTTTATTTTTCCCGGTTTTTGGATAATGTTTTTTCCTTGAATCTTCGTGCCAGTATTCCCCGCATTTTTTACATATGCAAAATGCAGTGTCTTTAGGTACTAAAGGTGAATCACTTATTGACACATTCAGTCGGGTGCTATTACAACAAGGGCACTTAATTTTTTTTAGCTCTGAGCCTAATTTCATATTACCTCAACCGCCGCCGGTGCGTATTCTTTAGGCACAAGAATCATTTCAGGGGATATGTGTTTCAAGAACCCGGTGCGGTTTTCTTGTTCGGGCTTGAACAGAGTGAGAGGCTTTCCGAATGCCTGAGCGAGCGGGGCAAGGTGGCCGAATTGCGTTGCTACGTGGTCGACGCGGGAAATGCAGTGTATGTAGTCGGCCGCCGTGAACGATGCGCCGATCTTGTGGTCGATGCCAACCAAACGGCGCTTTATGGTGTTTGTGTCATGCTCAAAGGAAATATAAAAAAAGCGGTCGCGATTGTCGAGCATCCACCGTTGTATGACCATGGGGTCGGGTGTGATTGAAAAGTCGTTGCGGTTTCTGTGCATGTGTGCCGCGCTTGGCTCTTTAATCAAGCAGACTTGGCGGCCTCCAGTTTTGAAGATTTCAGAAAGCGGAGCCGCGGGCAACCATGGCAGCGAGAAAGGCAGCATAGGAACGCCCGACGCTTTGCAGTAGTCCGCGTAATAGTTGTGACCGGGGTGCGTGAAGTAGCGAAGCCGGACGCAGTTTTCCGGGATGGCGGCCTCCTTCGTGGCTGTCACTCCTTCGATGAATTGAAAAACTTCGGGGTAATTCGTAAACACCTGAACCGGTTGAGACTTTGCAAAGTGTGCCGCGATGGGTGCCGCGAAGACCGCATCCCCTAAACCTGAAAGCGTTTTGAAAGTCTTTACCGATTGCGCGGCCGGTGATTCAGTCACGCAAGACCGCTAATATGTGAAGAGGTGCGGCGTCAATCCTGATCGAATAATCCGAACGCGCGGGCCTGTTCTGTTGTAAATTCAAACGGGCCAATCTCTCTGCCTTCGCGTATTGCGTAGCTTAAAGAGTATTCGTCAAAATCCATCACTTTGCAGAATTGCTTAAAACTGACGCCACGGTCTGAAAGCTCGCTCCATGTTGCGCTCATCTTGTCAGCCTCTCCCGTGTCCTCTGAGAATAAAACAAGCAATATGGCGGCCGGTGCCTTTACCGTCTGCCTTGTTGCCGTTTTCAAAACTCATGTCTCCCCCTTGGCCCTAATGCCCCACCCCTCGGCCTTTAACTTATCGATTGTTCCGTCGGTGAACCAGCGCGCGTAGGCTTGGATATTATCGACGAAGTTGGCCCGGTCTATTTTGCCAGTATTGAAGTCGAGGCAGCAACCCATAATCATCCGGGCCAATTCTTTTTCGGTTTCAGTTGGCATTTTTCTCCTTGTCTCTGCGTAATTCTTTGATCTTTGCTTTGAACGCTTCCCATAAAAATTCGGCTTTTTTGCACTCGGCAGAAAAAGGAGCCGTGCGACAAAGCGCCTCGTAATTCTCTGCCGCATCCATCGCGCTTTCTAAAGCGTCGGCCATTTGTTCGGCGGTGTAAGCTGTAACGTATTCAGTATTTCCAAGGCCGTCATCATAGCCGATTTTTACGGGCGTTAATTTACTTGGGTGCATTGTTTACCTCTTTAGCCTCAGCCAGAACACCGAGAAAGCCGGCGATTAGTTCAAGCCGCGCGTATTTATTGGCAAGTTCTTGTAAGTCTCTCACCATCGCGGCGCGTTCTGCGGGGGTTAGGTTCATAAAATCCTCTGGTTAATATAATTTACGCTGCCGCAAATCCGAATTAAATTATCTATCGAATAGTGGCTTGGGGATTCTCGCGATTCAATCATTAAATCCGACGCTTTCTTTTCAACTGTGCCAGCGCTATCGGCATAGTCGCACATAAAAACGCCGTGCCAACAAGAGGCCTGAAAGCATTTATCGCATACCGTGACATAATAGTCGTCTTTCATTTTGCACCTCGCTTAGATTTGTCAATATATGCGTGAAGCCGTTTGTGCGCGTTCAACCTCTTTCTCCAGTTTCTCCGCTAACTCTATTAGAGTCTGGGCGGTTGCTTTTAGCTGTTCAGGTGTTTGCATTACTTACCGTCCCACCCATACAGCTTGACCGCGATTTCCTCGACGCAGTTCTTCACGGTCATGAGGCCGCCGTCTTTCTTCACCATGCGGATGAAGGATTCAGACCGGCCCAAGAGCTTTGCCAGGCCTACCATGCTGCCCGCGCGCTTGATCTCGCCTTCGAGCGTTTCCAGGTAGTCAGCGCGTAACGCCTCGACCGCTGCACGTTTAAGCTTTATGGCCGTTTTAAATTCTGTCTTATTCATACCGGCATCCATGGCAAAGGCTGTTTACCGCTCAAGATTAAAGCCGCTGCTTTAAGCGCTCTAATAAACGGAGCCATGTGACAAGCCTCTCCGATAAATATTCTTAACTCTGCGTCTTGGTTCATTGTCACACAAGCCCTGTCGATCTTGTCCGCGATTTCCACCTCTTTCTGGTGTTGCTCTGTTAAAATCTCTGCCGCTGTTTTCATTGTCTCCCTTGCTCCCGTTCGGGGCCTTTTGCTCCCGATACAATCAATATCGCAAATTCTTTTTACGGCGGCAAGTATTTTTTACGATTACTGTATCTAAAATATCAGTGAGATTTTTTTCTAAACAGAGAGAGCCGTCGAGGCCCCAACTACT
>JACCDT011728624.1_pt1 | contig 11121 bp, 10 predicted proteins | sample 7446291 | NCBI WGS metagenome assembly JACCDT01 (sample SAMN15323446, study PRJNA562643) | freshwater metagenome | isolation source: river surface water | place: USA:Blue River Watershed | collected 2017-08-17 | reverse complement strand
GGTTCGGCGGGGCGGGCGGGAGCTTGGCGGGGTCGGGCAACTTGGCCGCGGCGAACGCGACCTACCAGAGCCAGATCCAGCAGCAGGAGAGGGATCGTCAGGAACTCCAGCGACGCCAGATCGACTGGGACATGCAGTATGGAGGGAGGCTCTAATGGCCCAGTATCGTAGGGACGTGTTCAACCTGGCCAAGGGGCCGGGCATGGCGATCAGCGATCCTCGGGAGGACGAGGCTCGCGCCAAGGAGGCCAGCCGCCGGGCCGACCAGGCCCTGGGGCTCCAGCGTCTGGAGCAGGCCCAGCGGTCCTACCAGGTGCAGCGGAGCATGGACCTCCAGCAGGAGGCCATGCAGACCGAGGCGGCTCTGGCGGCGCAGAGGAGCCAGAGCTTCGCCCAGGAGATCGCCTCCCGCATGAACCCCGGGCAGCAGGCGCCGCTCATGGGGCGTGACGCGATCATGCGTCAGGCGCACACGGCCAAGGCCGCGCAGGACGCCCTGACCGGGGCGCCCGAGGCGAGGGGTCGTGCGGCCAACATGGCCCCCGACCTGGGCGGGCCAAGAACGTTTGCCACCGGCGCGGGCTACGGGAGCAACGGGCAGGTCCAGGGCGGCGGAGTCATGCAGGCGGCGTTCGACCGGGCCTCGGGCCTGTTCGGGGACCTGAGCGACGTGAACACCCAGGTCGCCGGCAGGAACCTCGTCGCGGGCGAGCAGCGTCAGGCGTTCGAGATCCAGGACGCCCTGGCGAAGACGGGCCTGCTCAAGCAGAAGACCAACTTCGAGATCGAGGACGCTCGCACGGGCAGGAAGCTGGAGGCGCAGCGCAACCTGGACAACCGGTCCGAGGCGGACCGCCGGCTCAGCCTCATGGCTGAGGAGCTGGGCCTGAAGCGGGACGCCATGGGCTACGAGCGGGCCGACCGCCAGTATGCCCTCGACCAGGCCGAGAAGGAGCGTCGCCGGGCGCTGGCCACTCAGGCTCTGGAGACGATCCAGGGAGACGAGAACCTCGCGGGGATCTTCACGCACGGTAAGGTCGGCGAGAAGGCGCGCGGCAAGCTGGCGGCGATCGGCGCCGTCAACCCCGAGCTGGCCCAGGTCATGGCCGAGATCATGCAGAACCCCGAGGCGATCCGTCGCGTCCGGGAGAGCGCCGACTCGATCTTCAGGCACCGCACCGTGGACGACATGTTCTTCGGGCTCGACTCCGACATGACCCAGCGCGACGCCAAGGAGCGCGAGTATCAGCGGACGATCTCCAGGCTCGGGCCTGGTGCAGCTCGTCCGGGGCCTGGTGCGGAAGATCCTCGCCGGGTCGAGGCTCAGGCCGCGGAGATCCTCCGGGCGGTCATGGAGCAGACGGGGAACCGGGACATGGAGGACCCGGCCCAGGTCGAGGCCAGGGCCGCGGAGGTGCTGCGAGCGGTCATGGAGGACGTCCAGAAGGGTCCTGCCGACTCGTTCAGGAACACCCGCGGGCCGAAGACCACCGCGTGGTGGGACCCCGCCAAGGAGGACGCCTACCAGGAGTGGAGCCGACGCCCGTCGAGCCCCTTCGCCCAGTTGCTCAGGCAGGAGTATCAGAACAGGTCCACCGGGAGGAAGAGGTAGCACATGACCGATCCGTATTCGTGGGCGAGGCAGGGAGGGGGCCAGGTCGACAGCCTGGCCCCTGCGGCTTCCCTCGCAGCCACGGCTGACAGGAACGTTCGGGACATTCTGGCGGAAGACGAGGAGCCCAGCTCCTTCGAGTCGTTCTTCCGGTTCATTGGCCGGCCCGGCTTCATGGTCAGGACGCTGCTCTCGGGCGACCTCAAGGGGTTCGCCAAGAACACTGCCCAGTTCGCGCAGGAGCTGGCCGTTCCGATCGGGGCGTTCAACCATTCCCTCCTCCCGTTCGGCGAGTTGACCTCGGCCAAGGACCGGCCGGAGGGCTCGGACCTTCTCCACCGCTGGGGCGTGATCAAGGACAAGTCGGCCCTCGGTCCGTGGGAGAAGTTCGGTGTCGACTTCGCCGTCGGCCTGGTGACCGATCCTCTGTCCCTGGTGGGTGGTGGCGGGGCCAAGGCCGGCACCACGGGTGTCAAGCTGGCCGGCGCGGGCCGTGCCGCGGCCAGGCAGGAGCTGGTCGGTGCCCTGCGCCGAGGGGCCGAGGGGACCGGGAAGGCCCTGCACGAGAGGTTCCTTCAGGCTGTCCAGGAGGGCGTCACCGACGTCGTGTCCCGAACCAGCAAGGCTCCGGGCTTCGAGTCCCTGGGCCAGGCGTCCTCTCTGGACGACCTCTACAAGTTGGTCGAGAGGCTCCCGCACACGGGCTCTGGTCTGACCTCGACCACCGCGGCGAAGATCGCCCGCGAGGTGGAGGGGAAGGCCGCGGAGAAGGTGTTCTTCGACACCCTCCGTCAGGCCGAGCGGGAGGGTGTGGCCCTGCGCAGCGGCGTCCAGGGACGGGTCCCGGTCGTGCCGGACGAGGTCAACCTGGGCAAGTGGTTCTCGGCCGATCCGGCCGCGCTCCTCCCCGAGCTGGACCAGCTCCTCTACCAGCGGGGCAGGGCGGCGGTTCTCCCGCAGATCGGTCAGGTTCTTCCGGACGGCAAGGTCGCGGTCGACCTGACCAAGTCCCTTGCCGACCTGGGGGACTCCGGCAAGTTCGCCAACTCCATGCGCAGCACCAAGAACCTCAAGTCGATCAGCATGACCCTCGGCCAGCCCATGGAGGTGCTGTTCCGTCCTGAGAACGAGCGCGTGGTCCAGGCCGTGGTCAACCGGATCAACGAAGCGGTCAAGAACGTTGCCCCCGGCGCGGTCCCTGTCAACGGCATGGGCCCTGTGCAGGCCGGCGCCTCGTCGTTCCGCACGGTGCGCAACGGGCTTCGGGACCTGGGCATGTCGGACGAGTTTATCAACCCGCTCCTCCGTCGTCAGTTCCCCAACTGGGCCGAACCGGCGGCGGGGACGTTGGACGACTACGTCAAGCTCGGGCAGGATCTGCCCCTCTCGATCGCCAACGAAGGGGTCGAGGCCCTGATCAAGGCCGGCATGGCCCCGGGCGGTGGCTTGTCCTTCACCCCCCTGTGGTCCGACAAGATCGGCAAGGCGATCGAGCGGACGACTGGCTGGCACTACCGCAACGGGTTCAACTACGTCCCCTGGGGCGACGTGGCCTCTGCGACCGGGCCGGGGCTGATCTCCAACCTGGGCAAGCGCATGGGCTACTCGGGCCTCAGCGACTCGCTCCTGGAGCGCGCCTGGACGACGGCGCAGAGGAAGATCCTGGACCGCTTCCGGTTCGGAAAGGTGGACGGAGTCAGCCCCAAGGCCGCGTCTCTCGTGGAGAACGCCGCCCGAGCCTCCGACGCTTCGTGGCGCGGCGGCTCCATGAAGGTGCTGCGCGGAGGTCTGGAGAACTTCTCGGACGTTGTGCCTCAGGACGCTTACACCCAGCTCGCCGACGAGGTGTTCAAGGCCGAGGACGTGTTCCACGCCGCCCGGCGGGCGTGGGAGGCCGAGGGGCCGGAGCACCTCGACGAGATCGCCAAGAAGATCACCGACTCGGTGTCGGGCCCCATGCTGGCCCGAGGCCGTGTGGTCCCCGCCAACGCGATCGACGAGGTGGTCAAGCTCGTGAGGAGCCAGAGCCCGGAGATCCGGGACGCTCCGTGGAACGTCAAGCTGACGCACGACTCCCTGAGGAACCTCGTGGCGCAGGCGGCGACCTCGACCATGAAGACCGTCAAGGAGGCGGGCGCCGCCGCGGCCAAGCTCCTGGAGCGCGCCGAGGCTGTCAACGGGCCCCTGATCCGCGCGCAGAAGGCGGCCCAGGTCGCCTACCGCATGATGGACCGGGCCTTCGAGGAGTCCAAGAACGTTGCCAATCTGGCCCCCGGCACGCGCCAGACCCTGGCCGCGCTCCAGGTCAACCAGAACCTGCGCAAGGAAGTGGCGGCGGCCCTAAACGATCTACGTCGCCTGGAGGGGACGGCCCCCGCGTCCAAGGTCCGCTTCCAGAAGGTGGTCAAGGAGCTGAACCGCAGGCAAGACGAGCTGGCCTCGGTCTCGCGCGAGCTTCGGGGGAAGCTTCGTCAGAACGCGGGCGTGGCCTGGCCCAAGATGATCGAGGACGTGGACAAGGCGATCCGCGCGTCGGAACTGGACATGAAGGCGTCCACCCGTGTGTGGAACAAGCTCCAGTCCGACATGCGTGCGGCGTTCACCACGCGCAACGGGGAGCTGGGCAAGGCCGTGCAGGCGTCGGCCCGGCAGCTCCTCGCAGGCAGGCTGACCCAGGGGATCGTCGACACGGTCATGCAGGGGCGAGATCCGGCGCTGCGCAAGCATATCGAGAAGGCCCTGGAGTATGGCCAGGGGGAGATGCGCAAGATCCCTCCGTTCATGCGCTACCACGCCAAGAACGTTGACGAGCTGAGGCAGGGGTTCGCCAACCGTCCAGCGTGGGAGCATATCGACCACGCCAACCCCTTCTACCTCTCGCACCAGGTCTCGCCCAAGCTGGTCGAGGCCATGACCGATCCGCGCCTGCCGGAGTCCGTCCGCACGAACCTCATGAGCCAGTTCGACATGGCCAGGCAGTTCCCCACCGCCAAGGAGTTCCTGGCGCACATGGCTCAGGTCGCGGACGACCTGGGGCTGGAAGGCGTCTCGGACGAGCTGGTCCAGAGGGACTACCGTGCCCTGATCATTCAGCGCGGCCTGGCCTTCGAGCGCACCAAGGCGCTCCAGAAGCTCTACCAGGACGTGGCTGGGATCGCGGGCAGGGAGGGTGGGGCCTGGAAGGTCTACGAGGAGTATCTCGACGGGGTGCTCCGGCCGACCGGCCCCAGGAAGAACACTTTCCTCAAGTTCCTCAGCGGAGGGACCCTGGACATTCCCCTCGGCAAGGCGATCTTGACGAAGGAAGGGGCCATGAAGGGGGTGGGGGTAACTGACTTCCTGAACCGCTCCATGGACATGGAGGACTTCGCCAAGATCGTGCAGAAGGAGGGCAACGCCTACATGCGCGTGAAGTGGCCGGGCCTCAACGCCATGTTTAAGCCCTTCCTGACGTCGATCCCCACCAACGTCCGGTTCCGGTTCCGCAACATGCTGGCCGCTCCGATCCAGGCCATGTTCCACCCGGAGATCGGATTCTCTGGCGTGGAGCCGATCCTCAAGACTTTCCGGCACGACGGTATGGTCAGGTGGGCGATCAGCCACTTCTCCAAGGCCGAGGCCGGGGAGTTCTCGGCAGGCTGGGCGAAGGGGCACAGGCTCAAGCAAACGTCGGAGACCCTGGCCGCCATGACGCCTCAGCAGCGCCAGGCGTGGGCGGTGTCGACGGTGGTGCGGGCGACCATGGCCCCGTCCGCGGCCGAGCGCATGGCGGCTCGCGGGGCGCTGGGGCACCTGCACGATAGGGTCGGCCCCTACGCCTGGCCGGAGGCGCTGGACGTCATCGACAACGTTCTTGCCCGCCGGCTGAACACTGGGGACGTGGACATTCGCGAAGGTATCGACAACATGGCGGAGTTGTTCTCCCAGATCAACCTCCCCATGCACTCCGACCCCAACCGTCTCGGCAAGGTGGTGCGGGGCCTGAGGAAGTTCGTCGACTTCGGCCAGAGGATCTCGGAGGAGCAGGAGGCCCAGGTCCGCATGCTGACGGCCCTGAACCTCATGAAGCTCGGCAAGTCTCCGGTCGAGGTCGTGTCGGAGGTCAACCGACTCCAGATCGACTACTCGATCCAGTCGACGGTCGAGCAGTGGGCCAGGTCCGTGATCCCCTTCGCACGCTACATGATCGGTGCCACGGCGTGGGCGGGGGACATGCTGTCCAACCCGTCGGGGGCAGGCAAGGGAGTCGTCGGCAAGGCCGTCTCGCCCCAGGGCCTGGGCCTGGCGCAGAGGAGCCTGTCGGGGACGGGCGAAGGGGAGTCTTCGATCCTGCCCCGCCACGCGAAGGAGACGATCGCCCTGCCCCTCCCGTGGAAGGATCTGGAGGGGAACCGCGAGTTCCTGACCAGCCTGGGGTTCCCTCAGGAGGTCGTGATCAACATGCTCTCCCTCACGGGAGGGCGGCGTGAGTCCTTCATGCACACGGTGGCGGGCGGCGTCAACCCGGTCCTCAAGTTGCCGGCCGAGTATGCGACCAACCGCAACTTCTTCTTCGGCACCGAGTGGGGCGAGTATCGTCGCGCCCCGTTCATGCTCCAGCCGTTCGCCCGGGAGGTCCCTGGTCCGAACGGAACCGTTCGTCATGAGGTGCCCGGCCCGGTCAACGAACTGATCAACGCCTCTCCGCTGTCCGGCGTGGAGTCAACTATCAACAGGTTGGCTGACAGCCGGCAGCCGATCCACCTCAGGCTCCTCAACGCCATGACCGGTTTCCGGGTCCAGGGCGTGGACGAGGAGGCTGAGTTGCAGAAGAGAATCGCCCAGTATCTCAAGGATCATGTTCGTAGTGGCGAGGTGGGGGAGCTGGAGGTATTCTTCAGTCGCCTCCGCGAGGAGGACGTCCCGGAAGAAGTCAAGACAATCCTGTCCGCTCTCGAACAGAGGCGGGCCGAAAAGAGGAGGTCGGCCAAGTGAGTGAGAAGTCCGCGTCCGAAGACGACACGGTCAAGATCAAGAGGCCCAGGGACCTGATCAACGTTCTTGTCGGGGTGGGGGCCTTCGCCATGGGCGGGGCCTCAGGCAGCGCGGCGACCCTGGCGGTGACCAAGCACTCGGTGGACAGGTTGACGACCCAGGTGGAGAAGCTGGAGTCGAAGGTCGAGGCCCTCATGATCGGCCAGGTCTCCCAGGCCGAGCTGCTCCGGTTCGAGGATCGGTTCGAGAAGGAGCTGGACAAGCTGCGGGAGGAGCTGAGGCGCTCCAAGCAGTGATCAAACGACACCGCCCCGGGTTGTAGCCCGGGGCGGTGTCGTTTCTAGAGGACGTGCGGAGACGCCTGCTCCGCGGAGGTCTTGTTGAACTTGGTGCGGATCGCCTCTCCGAGGTCGACCCCCAGCCGTGCAGCAGCCAAGTCGGCGTAGATCACCACGTCGGCCAGCTCCTCCGCGAGCCGGCGGGTCCTCTCCTCGACGGACACCGAGGAGTCGCGTCGGGTGTCTTGGCGCTTCAGCTTCTTGGACTCGTTACACGCCTCCCCGGCCTCGCCGGCCAGAGCGTTGGTCCAGTCGACCGGGCTCCAGTCGTTCAAGGAGTGCCCGAAGGCTCCTGAGTTGCACCGAGCCACATTGACCTGGCGAAGGTGGTTGAAGTCGAGGACCGGCTTCGGGCGCTGGGCCCGCGGTCCGGGGCTCCTCCGGGCTTCTTCGAACGTCTCGTCGCTGGGGTATCCCATGTTGATCTCCTGTCACTTTCCACGATGACGGTCCCGACACGCGTCGGAACACCACTTGAACCTGTCCGGGGGCATGGGGCCTTGGCAGTTGTAGCAGGCCCGACGCCGGTTGGCCGTGCGCTTCTTCAGCTCCTCCAGGGCTCGGTCGGTGGCGTTGTCCCACTTGCTCACGGGACGCCCGCCTCGCGCTTCCTGTCCCGAGCCACCCGCTCTGCCTGGAGGGCCTCGGTGCCCGCGATCCAGAGGTTCCTCGCCCCCTCCGACATGCAGTTGGGGAAACACCCCTCGACGGGCGGGGTTGAGGTGTTGCACGGGGCAGTGTTCTTGACCGCCTCCAACACCTGCCGGAATAGGTCCAAGGCCCTGATCACGGCGTGGTCGTGGACGTTCTTGACGTTGGCCTTCAGACGCATAGCGTCCCGCCAGGGCGGCTCCGAAGTGGGGTGGTGGGCGAACATGCCCTCCAGGCACGCCCTGGGGTTCTCGACGGGCGGGTTGTCTTCCTTCGGCTCGTTCACTCGGCACCTCTCCTTCGACGACCCTGGAGGATCGCCCACTTGGCTATGACCAGGGCGTCCCGGACGTCCTCGTAGGCCCTGGTCGGAATGTCCGTGAGCAACTCGACGTTCTCCGGGATACGGAAGCGTCTCGGGGGGAGCTGCCACCCGAAGTAGTGCATGGCGTCCCGCTCGCACACGCTCTTGGGGCGTTGGCCCTTGTAGTCCGCGGGGGCCACGGCGATCCCCACACGCCCGAAGGCCCCCAGCGCCGCCCCGGAGATCGACGCCAGGTTGACTATGTCCTGGGGCCTGGCGAACCGCTTGGAGCCGTAGTCGAGGGGCAGCTCGGCGACTCCCAGGCGGACGCTGCCGAACTCGGCCATGCACCTGGTGACCAGGGCGTTGACCGAGTGGGCCTGGTCCGCCACGCGGTGCATGACGGCCGAGCGGTGGGAGCCCTCGACCTCCTTGCTCATGGCCGTCGCGATCCCGACGGCAAGAACCTTGCCTGGTCGGGCCACGATCACCGCCGAGTTGCGCAGGTCGGGGTCGACGACGATCACGTTGAGGAGCTTGAAGGCGGGAACCTTGGGCTTCACGGCAGCACCGGTCCCAGGAACGCCATGTCCAGGCCGATCGGCCACAGGCTCTCCCCCAGGCATTGCCCGGCCAGGTCACGGGTCTCGATCCAGTAGAGACCATGGCGGTCGGGGCCCGAGTAGGCCACGCCCAGGACCCACCTTCCTGGCCACAGCATGACCAGGACCGGAATGTCCCCCGCGTCGGCGGTGATCACTTGAACACCTCGTCGTCGTCCTGGACCTTCTTGAGGAAGGTCACTCCGCAGGCCCTCAGGCCCCTCAGCACCAGGTGGTAGACGCTGAGGGACCGCTTGTGGCCCTCGACCCTGCCGCTGGCCTCAACCGCCTCGGGGCGGGGCTCCTTGGTGTGCGGCTTGAAAAGGAACACGTTGTAGTTGCCGTGCTCCTTGCCCCCGGTGCAATCGTTGCTCGCCACCATGAGGCCGATCTGCTTGGACTTGGCGGGGTCCCCGCCCGGCCACAACTCTACGCGCACGACGATCACGTCGCCTCCTTGAACCCGTCGCACAGACAGTCGTCGTGCTCAACGGTCACGTCGTCGAACCCGGAGCACGTCGGGCCGCTCGGCCACTGGGCGTGCAGAGCCCGCGGGTGGTTGCACCCGGAGCACATGTCCAGGTCGCTCTCTTGGAGCGGGGCGGTGGAGAAAGGCTGGTGATACTCCCCAGTCACCTGGCGGTGGTGGTCGTTCCCCTCGGGCGTGTGCTGCCAGCCAACGTTCTTGCCCGCGTCGTTGACGATCGGCCAGAGGGGCTTGGCGCACGCCTCGCACGTCTTGACCTGAGTCTCGGTCTCCTCACTCACGGACGTCCACCTCCGCCTTCGGGGCCCGGCGCTTCAGCTCCTCGGCCTGCTCCGTTTCGATCATCTCCATGTTGCCCGCGTAGCCCGCGATATCGACCAGGCTGTCTCGGTGCGGGCGGCCCTCGACGCGGAGCTGGTTGCCCAGGCGGGAGATCTTCTGGAGCATGTTGAACACGCAGACGTCGTAGGCCGTCATGCGGAACCCCTCGCCGTAGCGGTGGGCGGGGGTCGGAGGGTCGTCCTCGCGGGGCATGCGGCAGCGCAGGTAAGCCTCCCACAGCTCGGCCGTCACGCTGTGGTTGCGCGACGGGGAGCCATACGCCTTGTTGCGGTCGCCGGTGATCAGGCCCTGGGCCTCGGACAAGATCGTTGGCTTGTCCGGGGGCGAGCCGAGCGTTCGAACGACGTCCGCATACGCCGCGTCGCGCAACTTCTCCAGTTCCCTCTGGAGACGCTCCTTCTCCTGGTCGTTGCACAGCATCTTCGCGACCTTCTCCGTCTTCTCGTCGTTCATGTAGTCCGGCATGTTCACGCCGCCTCCTTCTCGTCCCAAGGGGCGCACCGCTTGGGATCGGTCTTGCAAGGGGTCCACGGAATGATCAGACCCCGGTCGTTCTTGACCTGCTTGGCCTTCTTGACCCAGCGAGTCGTCAGGTAGGGTTCCGCCTTGACGTCCACGTCAGGCAGGATCTTCTTCATGCCACGCACCATGAGTTCGCCGAGGCGCCGAGCCTGACGGTCCATGGTCTCCTCGTCCGAGATCGGGATCTCCAGCACCAGCTCGTCGTGCATGTTGATCACCGGCTTGCAGCCGTAGAGGACGTCCGGCCCCTTGCCGTCCAGGCCGGTGGGGTCGTAGCACGCCCGAGTGACCAGGAAGTCCGCGAGCTTCATGCCCTCGGCGGCCGGCGTCTGGAGGGCTCGGCCGTTGGCGCACTCCGTGTAGGAGCAACGCACCCGACGCATGCCAGAGGGGCTCGTGTAGGCCAGCCACTCCCCGGTGTGGTCCTTCTGCGAGGGCACCCACTTGCGCAGATACCACCGCATTTCCGGGTAGCAGCGGAGCCAGATCTCCTTGAACCGCTTGGCGTCCTTCTTGGTGATCACGTAGCCGTCAGGGCGGTGGGCGCTGCGCAGCTCCTTGCGGCAGAGACCCACCATGGTCTCCAGCCCCATGCCCCCGGCGTAGCCCAGGCCAACCTTCTTGGCCAGGTCGCGGACTTCCTTGTAGAAGTCGCCCCAGGTGAACGGGACGTTGATCACCTTGCCAGTGACCTTCTTGACCTTGACAATCTCCAGGATCTTGTCCGAGCCCTCCAGGCTCTTGAACAGCTCGTAAGCCTGAGCGTCCGTCTTGCCCTTGATCCTCTTGGCGAAGCGGGGCTCAATGTCGTAGGCGAGCGCGCAGGCCAGGAAAGTATGGGGGTTGACGCCGGAGTTGATCTGGTCAAGCAGCGTGCTGGACCCATACAGGTCCTTGATCGTCTGGGCCAGGCAGTTCAGGTCGATCGCCGAGTAGTCCGCCACCGCGTAGACGTAGCCCTTGGTTGGGCGGTAGCACCAACGCATGCGGGGGTCGGAGAGCTGAATGGCGACGCTGGGGTAGAGGGCCTTGGCGGCGTTCTTCTTGGAGACGCCCCGCGAGCTGCTCCTTCCCGACTTGACCATGGTGTTGTAGCCGCAGAAGACTCGACTCACCGTCTTGCCCGAGGCGAACGGCCACTCGTGCGAGGGGAAGTAGGAGTCTCGCAGCTTGACGAACTCCAGGTGCGTCTCATACTGCTTCAGGATCGGGCTGAACGCAGCGAGGTGAGCGATGTAGTCCGCGTCGGTGCAGACGTTGCCCTCGGTGATCCCCTTGGCCGCCATCTT